>Ga0066709_100000810_pt1 | contig 18587 bp, 19 predicted proteins | sample GraSoiAngelo_158_FD_79665 | JGI IMG/M metagenome (GOLD analysis project Ga0066709, IMG submission 79665) | Grasslands soil microbial communities from the Angelo Coastal Reserve, California, USA - 14_1009_16_30cm | ecosystem: Environmental > Terrestrial > Soil > Grasslands | place: USA...
ACCGTGCTCGACGACGCGGCGCGGCGGTCCGCCCGCCGCGTCGATGAGGTAGAGCCCGCCATCGGTCGATGCGTAGACGAACCCGTTGCCGTCAGGCGTCCAGTCGAACGCGCCACCCCCGTAGGCGGCAGCCGGTGTGACCGGTGGGTCTGCGGTCACCACCAGCTCGGCCCCTCCGTCCGCAGGCACCACGACGAGCTGACCGCGAGTCGCCTGGTTGGCGAGGAACGCGACCCGGCTCCCGTCCGGCGCGAGCCGGGGCTCGGCGAGCACGCGCCCGCGTGCGCACATCGCCGCGGTGATGCGCGGGTGCGTCAACCGATGGCGCTGACGCGACCGACCTCGCGCGTCGCCTGCTCGAGGGCGTCGATGCGATCGCGGAGGTCCTGGGCCCGGCGGGTGGCGAAGTCGTCGTGCTCCCACAACCGGCCGAGCGACAGGAGGCGGGCGGCGAGGCGCTCGACCTCGTCGACCTCCCACGCGGCGAGATGCGCGTTGTGGGCGCGGTGGTGCTCGACGACGTGCGCATCGACGTCGGCGGCGTGACGCGCCAGCTGGTCGGCTGCGTTGGTGAGCGCGGGCCAGGTGCGCCGGGCCCGCCGCCCACGCGGGAGTGCCTCGTCGACAGTGGCCACGCACCGACGCAGGCGCCGGTGCAAGCGGGCGGCGAGGAAGGGCGACCAGAGCCAGCTCAGCGGAGCGAGGGTCGGCAGCTGGGGGTTGACCCGGTGGCGCCGGCGCACCCACCGCCTCAGCAGCACGGAGCCGATCGCGGCGATCAGAACGGTGGTGACGGCGAGCAGGGTCACGGCCATCAGCAGCGACTTCACCGGGGTGATCCTAGCCGCGGGTCAGATGACGGGGTCCTCGGTCCAGCGCCCGAAGACCGACGCCAGCGCGTCGACGATCTCGCCGGCGGTGGCGTACACGCGCACGGCGTCGAGGATGGCCGGCATGAGGTTGGCATCCGCCTCGCGTGCCACCGCGCGGACGCCGACGAGCGCGGTGCGCACCGCGTCGTCGCTCCGCTCCGCCTTCACGGTGTCGAGCCGCTTGAGCTGACGGTCCTCGACGTCGTGGCCGATGTGGAGGATGTCGAGGGGGTCGCCGTCGGACTCGGTGAAGCGGTTGACGCCGACGATCACCCGCTGCCCCGTGTTGACCTTCTTCTCCAGCTGATAGGCCGCATCGGCGATCTCGCCCTGGAACCACCCGTTCTCGATGCCCGCGTAGACGCCTTCGAGGATCGAGCCTCCGCCGAGCTCGTCGAGATGGGCGAAGACCGCTTCCGCCCGCCGCTCCATCTCGTCGGTGAGCGCCTCGACGAACCACGAGCCGCCCAGCGGATCGGCCACCAACGGCGCACCGGTCTCGTGGGCGATGACCTGCTGGGTGCGCAGCGCGATGCGCGCCGCCCGCTCGGTGGGCAGCGCGAGCACCTCGTCCATCGAGTTGGTGTGCAGGCTCTGGGTGCCGCCGAGCACCCCCGCCAGCGCCTCGATCGCGGTCCGCACGATGTTGACCTCGGGCTGCTGGGCGGTGAGGGACACCCCCGCGGTCTGCGTGTGGAAACGGCACTGCAACGAGCGAGGGTTGACGGCGCCGTAGCGCTCCCTCATCCAGCGGGCCCAGATGCGACGGGCGGCGCGGTACTTGGCGATCTCCTCGAAGAAGTCGATGTGGGCGTTGAAGAAGAACGAGAGGCGCGGCGCGAAGTCGTCGACATCGAGACCGACGGCGCGCACGGCCTCGACGTAGCCGAAGCCGTTGGCCAGGGTGAAGGCCAGCTCCTGGGCGGCGGTCGAGCCCGCTTCGCGGATGTGGTAACCGGAGATGGAGACGGGATGCCATTTGGGCATCTCGGCCGTGCAGAACCGGATCATGTCGGTGACGATCCGCATCGACGGGCGGGGCGGGAAGATGAACTCCTTCTGCGCCTGGTACTCCTTCAGGATGTCGTTCTGGATGGTGCCGCCGAGATCGGCGCGTGCCGTGCCGTTCTTCTCGGCGACCGCGACGTACATCGCCAGGAGCATGGCGGCCGGCGAGTTGATCGTCATCGACGTGGTGACCACACCGAGGTCGATTCCCGCGAAGAGGTCCTCCATGTCCGCGAGGGTGTCGATGGCCACGCCGCACCGGCCGACCTCGCCGAGCGCGTGCGGGTCGTCCGAGTCGCGGCCCATCAGCGTGGGCAGGTCGAACGCCGTCGAGAGACCATCGCCTCCGACACGGAGGATCTCGCGGAAGCGGGCGTTGGTGTCGTCGGCCGTGCCGAAGCCCGCGAACATGCGCATCGTCCAGAGCTTCGAGCGGTACATCGACGCGTACGGTCCCCGCGTGTACGGGTACTGGCCGGGGAACTCGCCGTCGTCGGGCCCGTAGACGGGGTCGAGAGGAACCCCCGACATCGTCTCCGCGATGACATCTCGCGTCGCGGCCGCCTCGAACGCCGCCCGCCACTCTTCGCGCGCGGACGGCGCTTCGCTTCGGTCCTCGGTCATGCCTCCAGTATGGTCCGGGCATGAGCGGAGAGAGGCAGGCGCCCGATCGCAACCTCGCCCTCGAGCTGGCCAGAGTCACCGAAGCGGCCGCGCTGGCATCGGGACGCTGGGTTGGTCGGGGCGACAAGGAGGGCGCAGACGGCGCCGCGGTCGACGCCATGCGGTTGGTGCTGCAGAGCGTGTCGATGGACGGCGTGGTGGTGATCGGCGAAGGCGAGAAGGACGAGGCGCCGATGCTGTTCAACGGCGAGGAGATCGGCACCGGTGATCCACCGATGACCGACATCGCCGTCGACCCGATCGACGGCACCACGCTGACGTCGCTCGGACGGGGCAACGCGCTGTCGGTCATCGCGGTGAGCGAACGCGGCACGATGTTCAACCCCGGGCCGTGCGTGTACATGGAGAAGATCGCGGTCGGGCCGGAGGCCGCAGGCGTCGTCGACCTCACCCGCTCGCCCACCGAGAACCTCAGAGCCGTAGCCGACGCCAAGGGCGAGTCGGTCCAGGACGTCACCGCGGTCATCCTCGACCGCGATCGCCACGCCGACCTCATCGCCGAGGTGCGCGCCGCCGGCGCGCGTCTGCGCCTCATCCCCGACGGCGACGTGGCCGGCGCCATCTCGACCGCGTGGCCCGACTCGGGCGCCGACATCCTCTTCGGCATCGGAGGCACGCCCGAAGGCGTCATCGCCGCGGCCGCGCTCAAGTGCATGGGCGGTCAGCTGCAGGGCCGGCTCTGGCCGCGCAACGACAAGGAGCGCAAGCTCGCCGTCGACGCCGGCTACGACCTCGACCAGGTGCTCGACACCGACGACCTGGTGGCGGGCGACAACTGCTTCTTCGCGGCCACTGGCATCACCGACGGCGAGCTGCTCCGAGGCGTGCACTACGACAGCCGGGGCGCCACCACGCAGTCACTCGTGATGCGGTCACGCTCGGGCACGGTGCGCAGGATCGACGCCCGCCACCGCCTCGTCAAGCTGCGCGAGTACGCGTCGGTCGAGTTCGGCTAGAAGCCGCCGTTCTTGTCGTACGAAACCGTCCTCGTGACGGCTAGCTACGACAAGAAGCAGACCAGCTGGGGACTAGAACCGCTCGGCGACCTTGGCGGACACGCGACGCACGACGCCGCGTGGGGCGACGTGGACCATCGACGCCGAGAGCTTGTTGACGAGACCGGGGACGCAGAGGGCCTTGCCCTTCTCGATGGCCGCGAGCGCCTCGTCGACGACGGCCTCGGGCGTCTGCCAGGCCAGCTTGGGGAGGTGCTCGGTGTCGAACGAGCCCCGCTGGTGGAACTCGGTGCGGGTGAAACCGGGGCAGAGGGCGAGCACGTTCACGCCGGTGCCGCGCAGCTCCTCGTGCACCGCCTCACTGAAGCTGGTGACGAACGCCTTGGTGGCCGAGTAGGTGGCGTTGTTCGGCCCGGCCTGGAAGCCGCCGACGGAGCTCACGTTGATCACGCCGCCGTGGCCCCGCCGCAGCATGCCCGGCAGCGCGGCATGGGTGAGGCGCATGAGCGCCAGCACGTTGAGGCGGATCTCCTCGTCCTCCCTGCCCACCGGGAGCTCGACGAACGTGCCCGCGGTGCCGAAGCCCGCGTTGTTGACGAGCAGCTCGACGGGCCGTTCGTCGGACTGCAGCCGCTGCTCGACGCGGCCGACGTCGTCGGCGAGGGTGAGGTCGGCGAGCAGGACCTCGACCTCACGGCCCGACCCCGACTGGAGCTCGTCGGCCAGCTCCTTCAACCGGCCCTCGCTGCGGGCCACCACCACGAGGTCGTCGCCCCGCGCCGCTAGACGGCGGGCGAACGCCATGCCGATGCCGCTCGAGGCGCCGGTCACCAGCGAGGTCACGCGGGGCGCCTCACGGTTTTGATCTTCGCTCATCCTTGCTTCCCGTCCATTCGCGCACGCTACTCCCGCACCAGTTGCACGAACACCCGGCCGTCGACCCACGGCCAGCGTGCGTCCTCCACCCAACCCCGGCCGCGGTAGAACCGCTCGGCGCGACTGTCCGAGAAGGTGCGCACGACCAGACGGCTGCACGCGCGCGCCGCCGCCTCCGACTGGAACGCGGCGAGGAGCTGGGTCCCGATTCCCTCACCCCGGCTGTCGGCGGCAACGAGCAACCGGGCCAGATAGCCGATGCCGCCGTGCGTCCAACCCTCCGCGGTCCCGACCACGCGGCCGTCGCGTCGGGCGGTAACGGCGAGCGGTCGCTCGTCCCACTGGCCCCAGTCGCGCGCCCCGAGCTCGCGGCCTTCGTCGTCGATGGCATCGCTCACCGCCAACTCGAGCTCGAGCCCGCCCCGGCCCACGACCGCAGGCGCGGCGAACGCGATGTCGGCGATGGGCGACCACACGCGACCCTCGCCCTCCTCGAGCAGGTGCACCCGCTCGAAGGTCACCTCGGCGCGGTAGTTGGCGAACGCGCGAATCGACGCGTCGATCCGACGCGCCTCCATCTCCTCGGCCAGGGTCACGTGCGGCACGAACGGCCACGTCACCGGACGGGAGAGGGGCTCGGAGAAGACGCGGTCGCGCAGGTCCAGCAACGCCTCGAACCCGTCGCCACCGACTGCGAGGTACAGCACGGGAGAGTCGGGCAGGAAGGTCTCCACCGGGCCGAGCTCGACGCGGAAGGGCCGCGTGGTGCTCCCGGCATCGCGGAGGTGTGCCAGCGCGTCGCTCAACCGGTCCTCGCGGACGTTGACCGGCGGCACGAGGGTGCAGTGCGGTGGGATGCGGCCGAGGGCGCCGTCGCCGGCCGCCCGCCGCAGCCCGTCGACCTCGGCTCCGACCGGCGGTGGCACCAGCAGCGCGACGCCGAGTCGCAGACGTGGCACCCGTTTCGCCGAGGTCAGGCGCCGGCGACGTCGATGCGGACGATGGCGCGCTGCAGGGCGGCTTGAGCCTCGGCGTCGTCCACCTCGCGCGCCTTCTGCTCGGCCGCTTCCTTGGCCCGGCGGGCGCGCTCGACGTCGATCTGGCTCGCCAGCTCGGCGACGTCGGAGAGGATGATCACCGTGTTGTCGCGCACGTGCACGAAGCCGCCGTGCACCGCAGCCGCCGTCTCGGTGCCGTCGGGCTGCCTGATGCGGGCCGAGTGGATCGTCAGCGCCCCGAGGAACGGCGCATGCCCCGCCAGGAACGCGATGTCGCCGCCGTCCACCGTGCGGCAGATCACCATGTCGGCTTCGCCACTGAAGAGGATGCGTTCGGGGGAGACGAGCTCGACCTGCATGGGCACGACGGCTCTTCCTAACCCTCGCCGCCGGTGAGCGTGCGCGCCTTCTCGCGGGCGCTGTCGGCGTTGCCCACGTTGAAGAACGCCTGCTCGGGCAGGTCGTCGAGATCACCGTCGACGAGCTGCTCGAAGCTGTCGATGGTCTCCTCCACGGGGACGTTGATGCCCTTGAGCCCGGTGAACTGCTCGCCCACGAAGAACGGTTGCGACAGGAACTTCTCCACCTTGCGGGCCCGCTGCACGAGGACCTTGTCCTCCTCGGAGAGCTCGTCGAGGCCGAGGATGGCGATGATGTCCTGCAGCTCCTTGTAGCGCTGCAGCACCTCCTGCACGCGGCGGGCGACCGCGTAGTGACGCTCTCCCACGACCTCGGGCGCGAGGATGCGCGAGCTCGACGAGAGCGGGTCGACGGCCGGATAGATGCCGAGCGCGGCGATGTTGCGGGAGAGCTCGGTCGTGGCGTCGAGGTGCGTGAAGGTGGTGAACGGAGCGGGATCGGTGAAGTCGTCGGCCGGCACGTACACGGCCTGCACCGACGTGATCGATCCCGTCTTGGTCGAGGTGATGCGCTCCTGCAGCTCGCCCATCTCGTCGGCCAGCGTCGGCTGGTAGCCCACCGCGGAGGGCATGCGACCGAGCAGCGTCGACACCTCGGAGCCGGCCTGCACGAAGCGGAAGATGTTGTCGACGAAGAGCAGCACGTCCTGGTTCTGCTCGTCACGGAAGTACTCGGCCATGGTGAGCGCCGACAAACCGACGCGCAGACGAACGCCCGGCGGCTCGTCCATCTGACCGTAGACGAGCGCGGCCTTCTCGATGACGCCGGATTCCTGCATCTCCAGCCAGAGGTCGTTGCCCTCGCGCGTGCGCTCACCCACGCCGGCGAAGACCGACACACCGCCGTGCTGGGTGGCGACGCGGCTGATCATCTCGAGGATGACGATGGTCTTGCCCACGCCCGCGCCGCCGAACAAGCCGATCTTGCCGCCCCTCACGTAGGGCGCCAGCAGGTCGATGACCTTGATGCCCGTCTCGAACATCTCCGACTTGGGCGTGAGGTCGACGAACTTGGGTGAGGGACGGTGGATCTCCCACTGGTCGACGATGCCCTCGGTAACGGGCTCACCCCTCGTGTCGAGGGGCTCGCCGATCACGTTGAACACGTGCCCCAGCACTCCCTCGCCTACAGGGACGGTGATGCCGCGTCCGAGGTTCCTCACCGGGGCGCCGCGGCTCAGGCCGTCGGTGGGCTTCATCGCGATCGCCCGCACCCGGCTCTCACCGATGTGCTGGGCCACCTCGGCGGTGATGTCGATCGTCCGCCCCTCGAGCTCGACCGTGAAGAGGAGGGCGTAGTTGATCTCGGGGAGCGAGCCCGGCGGGAACTCGACGTCGACGACCGGCCCTGCGATCGAGACGACCCTGCCGTCCTTGAGGCCGGTGGCGGGTGGTGTTGTCGCGGTGACGCTCATGCTGTCTCCCTTGTCATCACAATCACGCAGAAGGGCGCAATGCCTCGGCGCCGCCCACGATCTCCATGATCTCGGTGGTGATGCCGGCCTGGCGCAGCTTGTTGGCCTGGATGCCGAGCACCCGGATGAGCTCCTCGGCGTTGTCGGTGGCCGACTTCATGGCCCGCTGGCGCGCGGCCTGCTCCGACGCGGCCGCGTCGAGCATGGCCGCGAAGATGCGAGCCTCGACATAGCGGGGCAGCAGCAGCTCGAGGATGCCTTCGGGCGACGGCTCGAACTCGTACACCGCATGCGGGCCCTCCTCCTCGCGTCCCTCGGTGATGGGCCCCGCCTCGAGCGGCAGGAGCTGGGTGCGTGTCACCCGCTGCGAACCGGCGGAGAAGAACCGGGTGTAGACGATCTCGACGACGTCGATCTCGCCGTCCTCGTAGCGCTTGATGAGGCCCGCGGTCACCTGGCGGGCGTCCTCGTAGGACGGCTGCTCGCTGAACCCGCTGTGGGCCTCGTCGATCGCGTAGCCCCGGTAGCGGAAGTAGCTGTTCGCCTTGCGGCCTGCGACGACCAGCGCGGTCTCCTGACCATCGCGCCGACGCTGCAGGATGGCGCGCTCTGCAGTCCGGATGACCGTCGCGTTGTACGCGCCCGCGAGGCCCCGGTCGGCGCTGATCACGACGAGCCCCACGTTGCGCACCGTCTCCGGCTTCCGCAGCATGGGATGGTCGAGCCCGGCGCCGGCCGCGGCCAGGTTTCGGATGACCTCGGTGATCTGCTCGCTGTACGGCCGCGCCGCGGCGACGCGCTGCTGCGCCTTCACGATCCGCGACGCCGCGATCAGCTCCATGGCGCGGGTGATCTTCTTGGTCGACTGGACGCTGCGGATGCGTCTGCGCAGGATCCGTTCCTGGCCGCTCGCCATCGGCTAGTCCGCGTCCTCGCCGTCGCCGGCCTCGGCCACCTTCTCCGACGGGGTGAAGCGCTCCTGGAAGGCGACGACCGCGGCGGTGAGCGTCGCCTCGTCGGGAAGCGTGCCCTTCTCCCGGATCTCGGTGAGGAGGTCGGTGTGGCGGACGCGGAATTCCTCGAGCAGCTCGGCCTCGAAGCGGCGGATGTCGCCCAACGCCAGGTCGTCGAGATGTCCCTTGGTGCCGGCGAAGATGACCACCACCTGCTCCTCCACCGGCAGGGGTGAGCGCTGCGGCTGCTTGAGCAGCTCGGTGAGCCGGTAGCCACGGTCGAGCTGGGCCTGACTCACCTTGTCGAGCTCGGACCCGAAGCTGGCGAACGCCTCCAGCTCGCGGAACTGGGCCAGGTCGAGCTTGAGCGTGCCGGCCACGGCCTTCATCGCTTTGATCTGCGCGTTGCCGCCGACGCGCGACACCGAGATCCCCACGTCGACGGCCGGCCGCACCCCCGCGCGGAACAGGTCGGTCACCAGGTAGATCTGCCCGTCGGTGATGGAGATGTCGTTGGTCGTGATGTACGCCGAGACGTCGCCTTCCTTGGTCTCGATGATCGGCAGGGCGGTCAACGACCCACCACCGAGCGCGTCGCTCAGCTTGGCCGCGCGCTCGAGCAGCCGGCTGTGGAGGTAGAAGACGTCGCCCGGGTACGCCTCGCGGCCGGGCGGCCGGCGCAGCAGCAACGAGAGCTGACGGTACGCCTCGGCCTGCTTGGAGAGGTCGTCGTAGATGATGAGCGCGGCGTCGCCGTTCTCCATCCAGTGCTGGCCCATCGCGCAGCCCGAGTAGGGCGCGAGGTACTTGAAGGGCGCGGCTTCCGACGCCGGTGCGTTGACGACCACCGTGTAGTCCATCGCGCCGTGCTCCTCGAGCGACGCCACGATCTCGGCCACCGTCGAGCCCTTCTGTCCGATGGCGACATAGACGCACTTCACGCCCAGCCCGCGCTGGTTGATGATCGTGTCGATGGCGACCGCGGTCTTACCCGTCTTGCGGTCGCCGATGATGAGCTCGCGCTGGCCGCGACCGATGGGGATCATGGCGTCGATCGACTTGATGCCGGTCTGGAGCGGCTCCTTCACCGGCTGGCGGTCGATGACGCCGGGTGCCTGCACCTCGAGGCGGCGGCGGTGCTCGCTCGGGATGGCGCCGCGACCGTCGATGGGCTCGCCCAGCGGGTTCACCACCCGGCCCAGCAACCCGTCGCCAACGGGCACCGAGAGGATGGAGCCGGTGGCCCGCACGGCCTGGCCCTCCTCGATGTGCTCGAGGTCGCCGAGCACGACCGCGCCGATCGAGTCCTCGTCGAGGTTGAGGGCCAGCCCCTGCACGCCGCCCTCGAACTCCAGCAGCTCGTTCACCGCCACATCGGGAAGGCCGGAGATGCGCGCGATGCCGTCACCGACCTCGGTGATGCGGCCCACCTGCTGCTTCTCCAGGCTGGGCTCGTAGCCCTCGAGGGCCGCGCGCAGCGCAGCCGCGATGTCCTTGGCGTCGAGGTTGAACGTGTCGGTCATCTACAACCCTTCCCTCATTACAACCCCTCCCTCATCTACAACCCCTCCCTCAGTTGATCGAGCCGGTGCCGCACGGTGCCGTCGATGACGGTGTCACCGACGCGTACCGCCGCGCCGCCGATCACGCTCCGGTCGACGATCACCTTGACCTCGACGTCGAGGCCCAGGTTCTGCGACAGCGCCTTGGCCAGCTTCTGCTGGCGCTTGGCGTCGAGGGAGACGGCGGAGCGCACCTCGGCGACCACGTGCTTGCGCTCGGCGGCAGCGCGCTCGACCACCCGGTCGATGATCGCGGGCAGGTCGCGGGCCCGCCCCGCGCCGACGACGAACGACACCAGGTTGACCGTGATCGGCGACGCCTTCGCGCCGAGCAGGTTCTCGACGATCGCCTGCCGCCGCTCCGCGGGGAGCGACTGGTCGGTGAGCGCCTCGCGCAGCTCGTCGTTGCTCTCGAAGGTGCGGGCCACGCTGAACAGCTCGTTCTCGACCTGCGGCAACGACCCCTCGGCGCGGGCGACCTCGACGAGCGCGGCCGCGTAGCCGTCGACCCTGTCGTTCAGCGGTCGGTCGCTCATGTGCGCGACGCCGCGATCTCGTCGATGAACTGGTCGACGAGCGCGAGGTTGGTCTCGCGGTCGAGGTTGCGCTCGACCACCTTCTCGGCCAGCTCGAGCGTGAGCTCGCGCACGCTCACGCGCAGATCGGCGGTGGCGCGCGCGACCGCGGCCTCGATCTCCTCCTGGGCGCGCTGCTTGCTCGCGGCCACCTCGGCCTCGGCCTGCCTGCGCAGGTCCTGGCGGAGCTTGTCGGCCGACTGCCGCGCCTCCTCGATGATGCGCCCGGACTCCGACCTGGCGTCGGCCAGCTTCGCCTGGTACTCGGCGAGGATCGACTGGGCCTCGGTCTTGGCCTGCTCCGCCTCGTCGAGGCTCGAGCGGATGCGCTCGGTTCGGGCCGCCATGCTCGAGCTGATGGCCGGGAACGCGAAGCGCCGCAGCATGAAGAACAGCACCACGAAGGAGATGGAGCCCCAGATGAGCTCGTTGGTCGCGGGCAGGATCGGGTTGGGCGCCTCCTGGCAGGCGGAGACGTCCTGGCCCTTCTCGAGGAGCTTGATGCACTCCTCGTTCGCGTGCTTCAGCTTCTCGGTCGTCGGCGTCGTCGCCTGAGCCCACGCCGGCGCCGCGGCCAGCAGCGCGGCGCCGACGACGGCGCCCCCGAAGATCACCGCTCTCGCGCGCATGCGGATCATCCCTTCAGCAGGAAGGTGAGGACGAAGCCGAAGAGCGCGAGCGCCTCGGTGAAGGCGATGCCGAGGAACATCGTCGTGCGCACCATGCCCGCGGCCTCGGGCTGGCGGGCCATGGCGGTGATGGCGTTGCCGACGACGATGCCGATGCCCACGCCGGGGCCGATGGCGGCGCCCCCGTAGACGATGCCGGCACCGACCGTCTTCAGGCCGGCCTCCAGCTCGCCGGCGTTCTGCGCGGCCAAGAAGTCGATCACGGGACTGCCTCCTAGTGCTCGGGGTGCATGGCGCCGCCGATGAAGACGGCGGTGAGAATGACGAAGATGTAGGCCTGCAGCACGGCCACGAGCAGCTCGAAGCCGGTGAGGGCGATCAGCAGGCCGCCGGGGAAGATCGCGCCCACGTAGGTCGACGAGAACAGGGCGCTGGCGAGCACCGCGAAGGTCACCAGCAGCAGGTGGCCGGCGAGCATGTTGGCGAAGAGCCGGACCGCCAGCGCGAACGGGCGCACGAAGATCGTCGAGATGAACTCGATGAGCCCGATGAGCGGGAGCAAGGCGATGGGGACGCCCGGCGGGACGATGATGTTCTTGAAGTAGCTCAGGACACCTTGCTTCGCGATTCCCATCACGTTGTAGGTGACCCACACCACGAGCGCGAGGAACATCGGGATCGCCATGCGCGCGTTCACCGGCATCTGGATGCCCGGGATGATGCCGAAGATGTTGCACACGAAGACGAAGGTGAACACCGTCACGAGGAACGGCAGGAAGCGCATGCCGTCGGGGCCGATCCCCTGCAGGATCACGTCGTTGCGCACGAAGTCGATGACGGCCTCGGCAACGTTCTGCACGCCCTTCGGCACCAGTCCCGTCGTCGCCTTCCGCGCCCCGAGGTAGAAGAAGAGGAAGGTCAGCACACCGCCCAGCCACATGAGCAGCACGACCTTGTTCACCGCGAACGGCCCGCTGCCGAGCAGGTCGGGCCATTCGATCAGGTGCGAGACGGGGGGGAACTCGAGGGCCAGCACGCGTCAGGCTCCTTTGCGCTGCGGCTTCAGGGCGGGGAAGGCAAGCGAGGCGGAGACGTAGCGGGTCTCCCAGAACAGCATCCCGAGGTGCGTGACCAGGACGGTGACCGCGAGCACGGGCAGGTCGGCCCATCCGAGGTCCTTCACCAGGTAGAGGGCGAAGCCGACGAGCGTCATGCGCACCAGGAACCCACCGAGCGCAGTGGCCATGAGGACCGACGGCGACACCCGCGCCGCCCATGCCAAGAGCACCGCGGACAGCGTGAGGTTGGCGAGGACCAACCCGATGCCGAAGCCGGCGGAGAGCGCACCGTTGCCGCCGCGCGTCGCCCACGCGACGAGCACGACCAGCGGCAGGACGGGCAGGGCCCGCAGAATCATGTCGCGGGCCAGCTCGTGCTCGACGTTCGGCGTCTCCGTCATACGTGCCCTTCCCCGGTCTCTCCGCTCCCGGCCGAGGCCGGCCGAGGGGTCCGCGCCCACACGCCGGCCCGATCGTGCTCCTCCATCGCCGCCGCGTAGGCGTAGTACATGCGCGCGGCCATGCCCACGACGGCCACCACGAACAGGATCAGGGTGAAGAGCGGACGGGTGCCCGCCCACCGGTCGAGGTACCACCCGCCCAGCCCGAAGAGGAGCGGCGTGGCCACGAGCTCGATCCCGCGGGCGAACGCGTCGTCGAAGCCCTTCCAGGTCTGTCGGGGGTGGTTGTTGGCTGTTTTGTCCAAGCTTCTGTCCACTTTGTCCGAGCTTCTGTCCAAGCTGGTCTCACCTCCGGCGGGGGCGCCGGAGGGAGCTTGTGAATTCTTTCTCAATCTAGGGGGTCGAGGCCGAGGGGGCAAGTTCGGCGGGCGGAACGATAGTCAGGCCGCTCCCGGTCCCGCCTTCCGGTCCACGTCGCCGACCGCTACCAGGCGGGCGCGGCGGGCTCCGGGGCGCAGCACCGTGTACAGGGCCACGCCCATGATCGCCACGGCCGTGGGCACGACCGCGTTGCCCCGGCTCGTGTAGGTCGGGTAGAGCACGATGCCCGAGAGCACCGCGGTCCAGGCCCAGAGGATCAGCACCGACCGGCGCTGGCCGTGACCCATCCGCATGAGCCGGTGGTGCAGGTGCTCCTTGTCGGCCTCTGTGAGCTTGGCGTGGCGGGTGGCCCGGCGGACGACGGCGAAGACCGTGTCGAGGATCGGCAGGCCGAGGATCACGAGCGGGATGACGAGGGGCGCGAAGAAGAAGTAGGTCTGGCCGCTGAACTGGTCGTCGACGCGTCCCCCGACGACCATCGTGCTCGACGCCATCAGCAGACCGAGCATCAGCGCGCCCCCGTCACCCATGAAGATCTTGGCGGGATGGAAGTTGTGGGGCAGGAAGCCCACGCACAGCCCGCACGTCACCGCGGCCACGAGTGGGCCGATGCTGTCCTGGGGCAGGATGCCGTTCGAGAGCCGCGTCGTGTACAGGAAGAACGCGCCGGCCGCGATGGCGACGATGCCGGCGGCCAACCCATCGAGCCCGTCGATGAGGTTGATCGCGTTCGCCATCCCGGCCACCCAGATGATGCCGACGAGCGGCGCCAGGTCGGGCGACAGCGAGACGAAGTCGCGGTCCGAGAAGGGGATCCGGAAGTAGAACATCGTCACGCCCAACAGCGAGAGCACGCCGCCCGCCAGCACCATCCCTGCGACCTTGGCCGGAGCGGAGACCTCGCGCACGTCGTCGATCAATCCGACCGCGAAGATCACGGTTGCGCCGAGGACCACCGCGAGGGGCTCGGACGAGCCGCGGAACACGTTGTCGAACCCCGAGAGCTGCGACGAGACGGCCATGGCGACGACGAAGGCGACGAACATCGCGGCGCCGCCGAGCGTTGGCGTCGGCACCGTGTGCACGCGCCGCTCCTCGGGGCCCACGACCGCACCGACGCGGATTGCCATCCGGCGAACGATGGAGGTGGTGATGAAGGTGATGGCAGCCGCCACCGCGAAGGCGATGCCGTAGGACAGGGCGTCCGCGGATGTCACCCGGTGAGCTCGGGATAGGGGGTGAACTTCGAGCAGAGCGTCGTCACCGCGTCGTGCACCGCGGCGAGCTCGGCGTCGTCCTCGCGATGACGGAGGGCGCGTGCGATCAAAGACGCGATCTCGGCCATCTCCGGCTCGGTCATCCCCGCCGTCGTCGTCGCCGGCGTGCCGATGCGGAGGCCACTCGTGACGAACGGTGACCGCGGGTCGCCAGGGATCTGGTTCTTGTTGAGGGTTATGCCGGCGCGGTCGAGGACGATCTGCGCCTCCTTGCCCGTCAGGTCCGCGTCGAACGGCCGGAGGTCGACCAGCATCAGATGGTTGTCGGTGCCGCCGGACACCAGCCGGAAGCCGGCCTCGGCCAGGTGGCGGGCGAGCGCCTGCGCGTTGCGGACGATCCGCGCGGCGTACGTCGTGAACTCGGGCTGCGCGGCTTCGCGGAACGCAACCGCCTTGGCCGCGATGACGTGGTCGAGCGGCCCTCCCTGCAGGCCCGGGAACAGCGCCTTGTCGATGACCTGGGCGTGCTCGGCGCGGCTGAGGATGCAGCCGCCGCGGGGGCCGCGCAGCGTCTTGTGGGTCGTGAACGTCACGACGTCGGCGTGGGGAACCGGGTTCGGGTGCACGCCCCCGGCGATGAGACCGGCGATGTGAGCCGCGTCGAAGACGAGGATGGCGCCCACCTCGTCGCAGATGGTGCGGAAGACCGCGGGGTCGATGACGCGGGGGTACGCGGTGGCGCCGGCGAACATCAGCTTGGGTCGGTGCTCGCGCGCGAGGTCGCGGATCTGGTCGTAGTCCAGGCGTTCGTCGCTCGCGGTGACGCCGTAGGTGACGCCTCGGTAGAGCTGGCCGCTGATGTTCACCGGCTGGCCGTGCGAGAGGTGGCCACCCTGGTCGAGGCGCATGCCCATGAGCGTGTCGCCCGGCTTCAGGAAGGCCAGGCAGACCGCGAGGTTGGCGTTGGACCCCGAGTGCGGCTGCACGTTCGCGTGGTCCGCTCCGAACAGCGCCTTGGCGCGCTCACGCGCCAGGTCTTCCGCCTCGTCGACGACGTGGTTGCCGCCGTAATAACGCTTGCCCGGGTAACCCTCGGAGTACTTGTTCGTGAGGACGGAACCGGTCGCGGCCAGCACCGCGGGTGACGCGAAGTTCTCCGACGCGATGAGCTGGATCGTGGTGTTCTGCCGTTCGACCTCGCGGTCGATGATGTCGAACAGCTCGCGGTCCTCGCGAGCCGGCCCGTGCAACGTCACGCCGTCTCCCTCCTCGTGGCCTGCGGATCTCCCCACACCGCGTCGGCCAGGCGGCCCACGAGCGAGTCGATCTCGGCGGCCGTGCGCTGGTACATCTCGAAGTCCTGGCCGATCGGGTCGTCGACGTCGTCCGCCGGCGACTCGCCCCACAGGTCGGTCGGTGTGCGGCCTTCGTGCAGGCGCGCCAGCCACGCGTCGAGGGGCTCGTCCGCAAGGCGCGACCCCGCGGCCTCGGCCCGGCGCACGAGCTCCTTGAGCGTGAAGGCTCGCCCGAAGGCCTCGGGTTGCTCGCGCGCGACCTCGAAGACGTGGCGGCGGGCCAGCCCGACGATCAGGTCGGCCTCGGCCACCATCTTCGTCTTGAGCCGGCGACTCCGGTGGCCGCGCAGGTCCACCCGGTAGTCGTCGTGCAGCACGGCGATGCCGTAGGCGCTGGCGGGATCGCCGTGGGTGACGAACCCGGCGGAGTGCACGTGAGCGGGGATGCCACGTGCCTCCAACCGCTGCCGCAGCAGGCCTTCGGCTATCGGAGACCGGCAGATGTTGCCCGTGCACACGAACAGGACGTCGATGGGCCTTCAGACTACCGGCGGGTAGCGTGACCGCCCGTGGCACTCGACCCCCGGACGCCGGTGCTCGTCGGCGTGGGCCAGGTCGTCCGCCGAGACCCCGACCCCGCGACCGCGTCCGAGCCGCTCGACCTGATGCTCGACGCAACACGGCGCGCCGCGGACGACGCCGGCGGGCACCTGCTGGACCGGCTCGACTCGATCCGCGTCATCGGCGTGCTCTCGTGGCGGTACGTGAACCCAGGTCTCGCGTTGGGTGAGCGCCTGGGCATCGCCCCGCGCCAGACCGTGCTGACCACCACCGGAGGCAACAGCCCCCAGCTGTTGGTGAACGAGACCGCGCTCGCGATTCAACGCGGCGATGTCGGCGCGGCCCTCCTGACCGGTGCCGAGGCCATGGCCACCCGCCGACGCGCCCGCCGCGGGGCCGACAAGCTGTGGCTCGACTGGCCGGTGCAGGACGTCGGCACCGCCGCGCCCGAGCTCGTCGGTGACGAGCGCGCGGGGAGCAACGACGCGGAGATGGCGCGCGCGCTCGCCCTTCCCACGCAGGTCTATCCCGTGTTCGAGAACGCGATCCGCGCCGCGTCCGGCCGATCGTTCGACGCGCACGAGCACGTCATCGCCGAGCTGTGGTCGCGCTTCAGCGCGGTCGCGGCGGCCAACCCGTACGCGTGGTCGCCCACTGCGCTCACCGCCGACGAGATCGCCACCGTCACGCCCGCCAACCGGCTCATCGGCTTCCCATACACCAAGCTGATGAACGCCAACCTCACGGTCGACCAGTCCGCGGCGTTGCTCATGTGCTCGGTCGAGGTCGCCGCGGACGCGGGCATCCCACGCGAGCGATGGGTGTTCCCCTGGGCCGGCGCAGACGCGCACGACCACTGGTGGGTCTCGGAGCGCGACGATCTCCGTTCGTCGCCGGCGATCGGCGCCACCGGGCGCGCCGCGCTCGCGCACTCCGGCGCGGATGTCGACGACATCGCCCACATCGACCTGTACTCGTGCTTTCCGTCGGCCGTCCAGATCGGCGCCGCCGAGCTGGGTCTCCGCCTCGACGAGCCCGGCCGGCCCCTCACCGTGACGGGCGGCCTCACCTTCGCCGGCGGCCCGGGGAACAACTACGCCACCCACTCGATCGCCACGATGGTCGAGCGCCTGCGCGCCGATCCCGGTGCCCTCGGCCTCGTCACCGCGCTGGGTTGGTACCTCACCAAGCACAGCGTCGGCGTCTACGGCACGGAGCCGCCGCCGCGACCGTTCGCGCGCAGCCGCCCGCAGGCCGAGATCGACACGCTCCCCCGACGCGATTGGGTGGCCGAGCACGAGGGGCGCGTCACCGTCGAGTCGTTCACGGTGATGCACGACCGCGAGGGCTCGCCCGCGCTCGGCATCGTCGCCTGCCTGCTGCCCGACGGCCGGCGGGCCTGGGGCAACGTGCGCGACCCGGGCACGGCCAAAGCTATGACGGTCGACGACCCGTGCGGCCGTGCCGCGGACCTGCACCCCGACGGGACGCTCGACCTGGCCTGACTCGCGGTCTCGTGCCTGTCGCGGCGGTCCCGGCCGTCGCCCGCGTCACCACCCGAGCCGCTCGATGCTTGCGATGGCGGCGTCGCAGATCCGCGCCTGTCGCTCCGCGATCGTGCCGGTGCCGTCGTCGGCTGGAGATGGCGGTGGCCGCGGGTCCACGTCGGTGCCATCGGGCTTGAGCCAGCGCCAGTGCCCTGGCCCGCCCTCCAGCCGGTAGCCCTTGTGGGTCTTCTGCGCGTGGTGGAAGCGACACAATCGCGCCAGCGCGTCGAGCTTGGTGACGCGCGTCGCGCTCCAGGGCTCGACGTGGTCGATCTCGAGCCCCACCCGCACATGACAGCCGCCCACCACGCACTCGGGGTCGCGCACCTCCAGCGCGCTGCGCTGGTGCGCGGTGGGCCGCCGCCCCAGATGCGCCACCGTTGAGACATCCACCCCGTCGCTCACCACCGCGGTCACGAAGGCGTCGTCCATCATCGAGCGCACGACGCGCACCGGCACCGGTCCCACGCCGCCCACCTCGCAGCGCTCACCTGATTCTGCCTTTCCTCGCACGAGTGCGGCATGGTCGATCACCACGTGCACGGTGTTGCGCGGTCGCGACGAGCTGCACGCGCTGCTGTCACGTCCGGCCCGCGCCAGCGCCAACAGCGCATCGGCCCGGTAGGCGTCGAAGCCCTCCCGCCGTCCCTCGGCCCGGGCCTCGCGGAACGCATCGGCCTCGAAGGGCTCGAGCGCCACCAGCACCTCGGCCAGCACCTCGGGGGTGAAGCGCCCGTCGAGGCGCCCGGCGCCGTCGGGGTCGTTCCAATGGCGCAGCGACCGCGAGGCGTGGATGGCGCGGTGACGCGCCATCTCGTCGGGCGCGGCCGCCGCCTTGACCCGCCGGCACTTGTCCTTCAGGCCGGCCACACCGTCGCGGCGCGCCACGTCCACCAACTCGGCTCCGGCGTTCGAGTCGGCTCCGGCGGCCGACGCGATCTCGTTGGCCTGCACCGAGGAGAGCTCCCCCGCCCGCATCGCCGCGTCCACCGCCGGCAGCTCCGGCAATCGGGCCGCGGTCTCGAGCGTCGACATCGCGCTGCCGATGGACACCCCACTGCGCCGGGCCAGCCAGTGGGCGGCGGAGCGCTCACCCACGCCCCGCCAGAGGTTGGAGGCGGCCACCCGCCGCGCCGCCAGCGCCTTGCCCGCGGCACCCAGCTTCTCGATGGTGGCGAAG
>Ga0066709_100000811_pt1 | contig 18586 bp, 19 predicted proteins | sample GraSoiAngelo_158_FD_79665 | JGI IMG/M metagenome (GOLD analysis project Ga0066709, IMG submission 79665) | Grasslands soil microbial communities from the Angelo Coastal Reserve, California, USA - 14_1009_16_30cm | ecosystem: Environmental > Terrestrial > Soil > Grasslands | place: USA...
ACACCTGGCGCCAGGTGACCGCGGGCGACCCGTCGGGCGCGGCGTCGAAGCGGTAAAGCGCGCGGTCGGTGACGATGAACACGCCGCCGGTCTGATCGACCGCGAACGAGTTGCCGATCGCCTCCGCCAGGTTCATGGCCCTGACCGTGCCGCTGACGGGGTCGACGGTGCCGACCACGCCTTTGGTCGTGGCAAACCAGATCCGACCGTTCCAATCTGGCAGGGCGGAGATGAGCTGGTCTTCAGACGACATGGAGGCACTGAGGTCGTAGGCACGCTGGAGCGAGAATCCCGGGCCGGTGGGTCCGCTCGTCTCGCCGACGACCCAGATCTGATGGTTGGTGGTCGGGATCACCGCCTCGTTGCTCTGGTCGAGGTAGAAATAGCCGCCGCCAGAAAAGTCGGTGAATGGATTGCCGGCGCCTGGGCTGCGCGGCGGGAGCGGCATCACCGCCAGCAGGTCGAGCGTGTTGGGATCGAACATCGCCAAGCGCGGCCCTTCGAGCCCGATGCAGATCGTCACGATCCGGCCCTGGCTGTCGAGCGTCAGCGACCCGCACTCCGCGCCCTGGAAGGTGGAGCGGGTTTCCATGCTGTTGCCGAGCGGCCCCGACCAGAGGTACGTGTTGGTCATGTAGGCGTCGTCGTGCAGGTTGCTCCTCCCGTTCGGAGCCATGAACGGGTTCTGGGGCACCGTTGGCGCGGATACTCGGCTGGCCTTCGCAGGCGAGCCGATGAATGCAGGCACCGCGGCGAGGTCAGACGGATTCTGGGGAATCGGCGTCGGCGCCACGCTTTCTGCCCGGGCGCTCCCCGCAAACAGGAGCGCCGCGAGCAGCGCACCCGCAGCGAGCAGGCGCCGCCGCGACCCGTCGCTCCTCGTCCACCCCGATCCGCGCGCTCTGAACCGCATTCGCTCGAGCTAGGGCATTACCCCGATCGTGGCGTGCTCAAGCACGATTTCGCACTCGCTCCGGGGCTCGCTCCGCGTGCCGTCGCGAGCCGCGACAGCTGCCCGCCGCGGGCCCGTGGCCCGAGCAGTCGGCGGTCGGCCACGCAAGATGGGGTCCGCACCCCATTGCCATCGTGCCGCCGCATGCGAGCGTGTTGAGCAGAACGACGAAGGAGGAACGATGCTTACCGGAGGGCGAGACGCCAAACGCGGCAGCGAAGATCGAACGCCTGGGACCGACGCGAGCGCCAAGCAGGTCCGGCTGATGATCGTGGACGATCACCCAGCCGTACGGCTGGGGCTGCAGCAGTTGCTCGATTGCCAGCCGAACTTCAGCGTCGCCGCAGTGTGCATCGACGCCGAGGGCGCGGCCGCGCGGGCGGAGGCCGAGCGAATCGACGTGGCGGTCGTCGACTATCAGCTCGGCGGGCGCAACGGCCTGTGGCTTTGCCGCCAGCTCAGGCGGCTGCCTGACCCGCCGCATGTGATCATCTTCTCGGCCTTCGCCAACGATCATCTAGCAGCCTGTTGCGCCGTCGCCGGCGCCGGTGCCGTGCTCAACAAGGGAGTCCTCGGATCGGAGCTTTGCGATGCCGTCCGCTCGGTGGTGCGCGGCAGGCGGTTGCTGCCGCGGGTGTCGCAGCCGCTGGCTGACATGTTGCGTCGCCGGCTACCCGAGCGTGAGCAGATGCTGTTCGGAATGTTGCTGGCGGGCATTCCGCGGGTCGAGATCGCCAGGACCCTCGCCATGTCGGCGCGCGAGCTCAACTGCCGCGCCGACGCGATGCTCCGAGACCTCGAGCCTCTGCCCGGCGAGGCATCCGCGTCAGATCGGCCTCAGCGCCGGCTCGACCGCGAACGTCTCATTCCACGTCCCCGCCCAGCCAGCCCGCTTCGAGGCTGACCGGACGATCACGCGCAGCTCACGACGCAAGGAGCAGCCCATGGCAAGGATCATCGTAATCGCCGATATCTCCCGGCGACCCAGCATCGACGCGCCCGTGCTGATGGACGAGGAAGTCAAGCCCGACCAGCTTGCCGACGAGCACGCCTCGCGCCAGATCATCGAGCGGGTCGCCTGGGCCGTCCTGGACGCGCAAGAGGTGACCAACGCGTGGAGCCGGTGACGCAATGTCAGCTCGCGCGCCCGCCGAAGCGCTCCGACGAGGCGCTCGGGCGGAGGCGCGCATCACCCGCGCCCAAACGCCTCGGGCGCTCACCGCTGCGCGCCCCGGCGCGCCCGCGGTCGCCCGCGAGGAAAGTAGTGCCGGCGGTGCAGTCCTACCTGCACATCGAGCGCTGTTGAGACGCCCGGCACCGGGGCGTAAGAATAGCTCGATGAGCTCTTCTGCCGACGAGGCTCCGCGTCGCCGCGCGGGCCGGGGGCGCTACCGCCCGCTGCTTCAGCGTGTGGTGGCCGCCAACGCGGCGCTGCTCGTCGCGGCGTGCCTGCTAACGGTCCTGGTTCTGGCGCCCCGCAAGTTCTCCACGGTCGCGGTGGATGAGGCGATCGTGCTCCTGGTCGCGCTCGCATTGGTCGCGCTTATAAACGTGTTCTTGGTACACCGGTTCGTTGCGCCGCTGCAAAAGCTGAACGCGCTTGCTCGGCGCGTTGACCTGGCCAGCCCCGGTCAGCGGATCCCGGATGCCAGGCCCATCTCGGAGGCCGGAGAGCTCGCGGCCACGTTCAACGACATGCTCGCGCGGCTCGAGCGCGAGCAGCGTGAGGTGTCCCGTCGGGTGCTGGCCGCACACGAGTCCGAGCGGCTTCGCGTCGCGCAGGAGCTTCACGACGAGGTCGGGCAGACGCTGACGGCCGTGCTGCTCCAGCTCAGCCGAGCTCAGGAGCGGCTGCCGCGCGAGCTGAGCGGCGAACTGCGCGAAGCCCAGGCGGCCGCGCGCGCGAGCCTCGAGGACGTTCGACGTATCGCGACCGATCTGCGGCCGGAGACGCTCAATGACCTCGGCCTCGCCAGCGCCCTGGCGGCGCTGAGCGACGGATTCGGGCGCCGCGCCGGCGTGCGCGTCGAGCGGCAGATCGCGACTCCGATCCCTGCGCTCGGGAGTGAAGCCGAGCTGGCGGTGTACCGGATAGCTCAAGAGGCGCTCACCAACGTCGCTCGCCACGCCGGGTCTGACAGCGCGGAGTTGACGGTTTCGAGCGACCCAGATCTGCTCACGCTGACCATCCGGGACCACGGTCGCGGCCTGCCGAACCGGGGCGCGGCGGACGGGAACGGAGTGCGCGGGATGCGCGAGCGAGCCGGGCTGATCGGCGCCAAGCTGACGATCGAGCCACCCCTCCACGGGGCCGGGACCGAACTGCGTCTCGAGCTACCTCTCGACGGTGCGCGATGCAGCGGCTGACCACCAGGATCCTGCTAGCCGATGACCACGGACTGGTGCGACGCGGGCTGCGGCTAATCCTCGACGCGCAGCCCGACCTCGAAGTGGTCGCCGAAGCAGGCGACGGTGCCGAGGCGCTGAAGCTGGCGTCGACCACCGACATCGACCTGGCCATCCTCGATATCTCGATGCCGCGAATGACCGGCCTTCAGGCCACCAGGGAGCTTCACCGGCGCCACGCGGATGTGCGCGTTCTAATCCTGTCGATGCACGAGAGCGAGCAGTACCTATACGAGGCACTCCGCGCGGGGGCGTCGGGCTACGTCGTCAAGAAGGTCGCCGACCGCGACCTCGTGGAGGCCTGTCGCGCGACGATGCGCGGCGAGCCGTTCTTGTACCCGAGCGCGGTCACTGCGCTGATCAACGACTACCTGCGAGGCGCGCGCGACGGCCAGCAGCCGCGTGACCTGCTGACGCCTCGCGAGACCGAAGTCGTCAAGCTCGTGGCCGAGAGCTACACCAACCGGCAGATCGCCGAGGCCCTGGTGATCAGCGAGAAGACGGTCGATCGCCACCGGGCGAACATCCTCGAGAAGCTCGGCATGCGCGACCGCGTCGAGCTGACCCGCTACGCGATTCGGAACGGGCTCGTCGAAGCGTGACCCGTTCCCGTCCTGGCACGTCGCACTAGACGCGAGCATGCGCGAGGCAGCGGTCGGCTGTGTGGCCGGCGTGACCGGACTTGCATACTGGTGGGAAGCGCGCCAGCAAGGCTCCAGCGCGCGCTCGAGCTTCTCGATCGCCGCGAGATGGAGCGTCGTATGGCTCCTCATCGGCCTGCTCCCGACCGCACTCTTCGGCCTGCTTGCCGATGCCGACGAAGCCAGCGCCTATGCCGCGGTGTACCTGATCGAGCGCGCCCTCTCGATCGACAACGTGTTCGTGTTCGTCGTCCTGATCGCCGCTTTCGAGCTTCCTCGCACCGAACAGAGCCGCCTCGTGTCCCTGGCGAGCCTGTTTGCGTTCGCCGTGCGCGCGCCCGCAATCCTGGTGGGCGTGGCGCTGTTCGACGCGGTGCACCCGATCGCCTATGCCCTCGGTCTGCTGCTACTCGTGCTGGCCTGGCAGACCGCGCGCGCCGGCTCGGGGCATGGCCACGGCTCCGGCCGAGTGGTGGCGGCGCTACAGCGACGCCTCCCCGTCAGCGAGCACGTCCAGCGACGCTGGATCGTCAGCCGCGGCGACCGGCGGTACGCCACGCCGGCGCTGATGTGCCTGATCGCGCTTGTCGCCGCCGACGTCGCCTTCGCCGCGGATTCGATTCCGGCCGGGCTCGCGATCAGCCACCAACTGCCCGTTCTGCTGACGGCGAATCTGTTTGCCCTGCTCGGGCTGCGCCCGCTCTACCAGCTGATCGTGATCGCACGCGCGCGCTTGCGCTATATCAACCAGACGATCGCGGTCCTGCTCCTTCTCGCCGCGCTCAAGCTCCTATCCAGCGATATCGTCCACGTCGGTCCGGCGGCAAGCCTGATCGTCGTCGGCACGGCCTTTGCGATCGGCGCCGCGGTCTCGCTGTCGGCGCGGCGCGCGTGAGCTGCGCGCCGCCGCGGGGCGACCACGCTCGCGCTGCGGAGCCAGGCATCCGTGCCCTGGGCCCCGCCACTCCTCCCTCACGCTCGGGTGTCCCCTCCTTGGACGGAGTCCGTGTCCAGCGTCGCGTTCAGGGCGATGGTCCACAGTCCCGTCCCCGGCGTCAACGGGCGCTGTCAGAACGATGACAATCCGGCCGGCACGCCTCTCGGACGTCTCCACGAGCGCCCGGGTCGCGCTACGCGGAGCGCCGGCGGGTCAGGCGGCCGACGCCGCCGCCGGCCAACTCGCGCAGCTCTGCCGGCGCGGAGCCTTTGAGCAGCACCCCGCGCTCGACGCGCCTGGTCCCCGTCAGCTCGGGATCCTCATCGAGCACGTTCACCACTCGGCTTGCCAGCGCCCTCAACAGGTCTGACGATACCCGGCCGGGCGCTGCCGGCCTGCCGCCGCGGCAGGTGCCTATCGCGCGGGTCTGTACATGCGCTCGACCACGCGCAGCTTGAGCGGCAGCGGCGCGGGCGAGTTGATGCGCATGTACCAGCGCATCACGAACCCAGGGATGATCGTGCGGCGGCCGCGCTGGAAGGCGCGCAGCGACTCCTTCGCCACCCGGGCGGCCGTGATCTTCCCCGGAACGGGCGGAAGGTAGTCTGGGTCATAGCCGGCTACCCGCTGCCAGTCTGTTGGCACGGGGCCGGGATTCACGCAGAGCACGCGCACGCCGGTTCCGCGCAGCTCGGCGCTCAAGGCATCGCTGAAGGTGCGGGCGAACGCCTTTGAGGCGCTGTAGGTCGCCTCATATGGGATGGGCTGCATACCGGCGGTCGAGGCGACCGTGATCACCCCGCCGCGGCCGCGCTCGATCATGCCCGGCAGGAACGCATGCGTCAGCGTGACCAGCGCCTCGCAGTTAAGCCGTACCTCTTCGGCCTCTCGAGCGGCGTCTACCGCGGCGAAGCGCCCATGCGTGCCAAAGCCGGCGTTGTTGACGAGCAGGTCGACCTGCAGGCCGAGGTCGGCGACCCGGCTCGCCAGCGACGGCGCGTCGTGGACGAGATCGCAGGCGATCACGTGCGCGGGCCGCGACAGCTGCGCTGCCATCTGCTCCATGAGCTCGGCCCGTCGGGCGACGAGGATGACCTCGTAGCCCCCGGCCGAGAGCTGCTTGGCGAACTCGGCGCCGATTCCCGATGATGCACCCGTCACGAGCGCCACGTCGCTCATCGGTTGCACCCTAGTCGACACCCGCGGCTCGCGCTGCCTGTCGCGGCGCACGATCGGTTGCAGCAACGCGACTTAGCAGGTCGTTGGTGGTTTAACTCATCAGGGAGTGGTCAGCTGGACCACTCAGCGCCAGGAAAGGAGTCTTGACATATGCGCTCGCTTCGCTACGCGACGCCCGTGCCGGTTTTGGTCCTCGCCGCCACCGGCATCGCAATCGCTTCCGGCAATCACGCCGCCACCACCAAGCAGGTCGCGGCGAGCTTCTCCACGACGCCTCAGCGCCTAGTCACCAAGACGTGCACCGGGGCTGACGGCAGCTACACGGTCACCGACGGTACCTACACCGGGACCGTCAGCGGCACGCTCACCGGTGGCGCCACCGACACGCTAAAGATCCACGCGAAGTCGATCGTCAACCAGACCACAGGTGACGGGACCACCGTCGGGCACTTCAGGATCAAGAACGGCGTCTCGCCCGTGGCCGATGGCTCGCTCATCGCGGTCAACAGCGGCTCCGGCTCTATGAACGGGTTCCTCTTCGCTCACGTGCCAGCAGGGCCCCCTCCCCCGCCGCCAGCCGCGAGGCTGCTCGCGAACTTCACGGGGACGTTGAGCGCCGGTGGGATCGCAGGCAAGATCGGCGGTAACGGAACCATGACCAACACCGCTGTCGAGCAGAGCGGCTCGTGCCCGCCGCACCCCCGCCCGCTCCACCTGGGCCCTCATCCGCATCCTCACTAGGTCCCGCCGCGCCGGCTGACCAGGCGGCCGTGAGCCGCATGCCCAAGTGGCGGTGAGCGCAGGGCGCGGGCGGCTCTCAATGCGTCGGGGCGCCAGTGGGGCGCCCCGACGTGTGTCCGGGCTCGCGGACCTGGCCCGAGAGGAAGCGCAACAGTGCTGCGCGCATGCCGATCGCAACAGCGGGTAGACCAACCTCGAGCCACTCTTCTGCACGACCCGAGGAGGTTCACGATGGCGAGCAGCAAGCAGATCCGAGCCGCCCGCAAAAACGTCAAGCAGGCGCAACGGGCGGCGACCCGCAAGCGCACGATCGCCCACCTCCCCAGGAGCACCCGCCGGGGGCTTCAGGAACAGGCCAGGCGCGGACGCCAGCGGGGCGGCGAGCCGGGGCACGCGCTGGAGAACCGCAACCGGCAGCAGCTGTATGAGGTCGCCAGGCGCGCGGGCATCCCCGGCCGGTCAAAAATGGGCAAGTGGGAGCTCATCGACGCCATTCGCGACCGCAGGTGAGCGTCAAAGCAAAGCGTGTATACGACTCGCGCGAGCGCGGCGATGGCTATCGGGTGCTGATCGACCGGGTCTGGCCCCGCGGAATCTCGCGCCAGCAGGCCCGACTGGATGACTGGGCGCGCGAGCTGGCACCCAGCGCCGAGCTGCGCAAGTGGTTCAACCACGAACCACAGCGCTTCGAGGAGTTCCGCTCGCGCTACCGCAAGGAGTTGCGAGCAAGGCGTGAGCAACTCGACGAGCTGCGCGGGCGTGCCCGCAAGGGACCGGTCACGCTGCTGTACGCGGCGCGTGATCGCGAGCACAACAATGCCGTCGTGCTGGAGGAGCTAGTCCGCCAAAGCTAGGCCGAGTGCGTTCCTCGGCGAAGCGACGAGTATGGTCGCTCCGGTGCGCGCTGACCCGTCCGCAACCGCAGCCGTCCGCGTGGAGGGCTTGGTAAAGCGCTTCGGCGCGACCGTGGCCCTCGCCGGAGTCGATCTCGAGGTAGCGCAGGGCACCGTCTTCGGCCTGCTCGGGCCCAACGGCGCAGGCAAGACCACGCTGGTGCGCGTGCTGGCGACGTTGCTCGAGCCGGATGCCGGGCGCGCCGAGGTGTTCGGCCGCGACGTCGTGAACGAGGCCGTGGCAGTACGTGAGCTGCTGGGGCTGACCGGACAGTTTGCCGCGGTGGATGAGATTCTCAGCGGACGCGAGAACCTGCTCATGTTCGGCCGCCTGTTTGGCCTCCCCAGGCATGAGGCGCGCCGGCGCGCGGCAGCGCTGCTGGAGCGCTTCGACCTCGCCGATGCGGCCGACCGTCCCGCGAAGACCTATTCCGGCGGCATGCGCCGCCGCCTTGACCTCGCGTCGAGTCTGCTGACGCGCCCGCGGATCCTGTTCCTCGACGAGCCCACGACGGGGCTCGATCCTCGCAGTCGTAACGAGATCTGGGCGATCGTGCGGGAGCTTGTCGGCGAGGGCACGACGCTGCTGCTCACCACTCAGTACCTCGAGGAGGCCGACCAGCTCGCCGAGCAGATCGTGGTCATCGACCACGGGCGGGTGATCGCGCAGGGCACCGGCAACGAGCTCAAGGATCGCGTCGGCGGGCAGATCCTCGAGGTCCAGCTGACGAGCGCGACCCAACGTGAGCGGGCACAGGCGGTGCTCGCGGAGGTCGGCTGCGGCGATCCCGAGCCCGGCCAGCGGTCAGACCAGCTGACCCTTCCAGCCCCGCGCGACGGTCTCGAGCTGATCGAGGACGCGGCTGCCCACCTGCGGCGCGCGGGGATCAGCGTGAGCGACCTGGGACTGCGCCGTCCCACCCTGGACGACGTCTTCCTGCAGCTCACCGGCGCGCCGCCGAGCGAGGATGGGGCCGGCTCGAAGCCGCCGGCTGCCCCCCAGCCGAAGCGCGACGCCGACGGGAGGTCGGCGATCGTCAGGCGCCACCGGCCGGTCCTGCGGCTCCGTGCGCCCTCGAGCCAAAAGCTGAGCGCCGCCGTCACGGATGCTTGGGTGGTGACGGCGCGGAACCTGCGCCACTTCATCCGCCAGCCCCAGCTGCTGATCTTTTCGACCATCCAGCCGGTCATGTTCGTGCTGCTGTTCGTGTATGTGTTCGGCGGCGCGGTGCGGGGCTCGCTGCCACGCGGCGTCACCTACGTCGACTTTCTGCTGCCGGGGATCCTCGTCCAGTCGGTGGCATTCCGGGCCACCCAGACGGCCATCGGCCTGGCCGAGGATCTCGAGCGAGGCGTGGTGGACCGCTTTCGCTCGATGCCCATGACGCGATCGGCGGTGCTGCTCGGACGCACGCTGGCCGATCTCGTGCGCAACGTCCTGATCCTCGTGCTGATGATCGTGATCGGGTACCTCATCGGCTTCAGCTTCCACGGCGGCGCTCTCCAGGCGATCGCATGCGTCGCCGTCGTGGCGGCGTTCGGGTTCGCGCTCAGTTGGATATTCGCGTTCGTGGCGCTGACCGTGCGCGGCGCCGAGGCAGCCCAGGCGGCAGGCTTCGTGGCCATCTTCCCGCTCGTCTTCGCGAGCTCGGTATTCGTGCCCGTCGGCAGCATGCCCGGCTGGCTGCGCACGTTCGCCGAAGCGAGCCCCGTCACGCTGACGGCCGATGCCGCCCGCTCGTATGCCCTCAGCCACGGCGTCCCTGGCTCGCTGGGGGAAATGGCGGCCTGGATCGGGGGGCTGCTCGTGCTGTTCATCCCGCTGTGCGTCTGGCGCTACCGCCGGATGAGCTGACCCTGGGCTGCCGGAGATCAGATCAGCTCTACACGATCTGCTCGAGCTTCTTGTAGGCAATCTGCAACACGTCCGCGCCCGACAAAACGGTCAGCGTCGAGGCGGCCCAGCGCGTCCCGCGGGGCGCCACCGCCAGGCCCGCGGAAAAGCCGGCCGCGGCCCACATGTCGAGGCAGTAAGGGCAGACCAACAGCTCACCGATCGCCCGTCCCAGCCCGCGGCCGCGCGCAGCTTCATCGACCTCTCCCGGCCCGCCATCACCTTGAAGTTCGGTGAATGGCGCGCGCACCACGCTTGTCACTCGGTCCTTGGCAATCAGGCGCGCCAGCTTGTGGGTCGCCACAGTGATCAACGCGAGGTCTTCGGCGGCGATCCGATCGGGTAGGCGGCGCCCAGAGCGTCGCAGCCACGCGGTGAAGCCGATCGACAGCGCGGCGAACAAGCCGGTGAGGCCCGCGTATCCGCCCAGCGGCCGCTGCTCCTGCTCGCGGTGCGGGGCTCGAAGCGAGGTCTGAATCGCCATGTCGCTGGGCTACCCCGCAACGGGGCATTCATTCTCGCGGCCGGTTGGAATAACCGTTTCGAAGAGCGCTACAGAAGGGACGCACGATCTCGCCTACTTGCAGGGACCCCTACCCTGTTCATCGATGGCTTGGTGCACCGGGGCTCGCACGAGGCGGCCGCCTTGCTGGAGGCTTTAGCGGGGCGCTTGTGGCCACCTGGATCTTCGAGCCCGGACACACCGAGGCGGAGTTCCGCGCCCGCCACATGATGGTCACGTGGGTGCGGGGCCTGTTCAAGGACATCCACGGCAGCCTCGAGCTCGACCTCGAGCGGCCGCTCGAGGCGACCTTCGAGGGCGTCATCGACGCCACCGGGATCTGGACCGGCCAGCCCGAACGCGACGCGCACCTGCGGGCGGCAGACTTCCTGGACGTCGAGAACCATCCCAAGATCACCTTCGCCGGACGCTTCACCGAGCGCACCGGCGATACCAGTTTCAAGGGCGGCGTCGAGCTGACGCTGCGCGGGGTGACGCGCACGGTCCCGCTCGACGTGAGCTACCTGGGCGAGTGGCGGACGCCGTTCTGGGTTGGCGATGAGAGCACGGGCGAGTTGCGCCGCATCGGCTTTGAGGCCCTCGCGCGGATCAACCGCCACGACTTCGGCGTCTCCTGGCAGGACGAGCTTCCCGGCGGCGGCGTGGTCGTGAGCAACGAGATCGAGCTGGTCCTCGATGCCGAGGCGATTCTGCTCGAGGACCTCGAACGGACCGGCGCGATCGAGTACTACCGAGCGAGCGTGGCGAGCCGCGGCTAGGGGCCGTTCCTTGGCGAGGCACCGCGCCGCGCCCCCGCAGGGCTGCGAGAGACGCGGCGCGGGCTGACTACCTAGACCAGTCCGTTGGCGTGCAGGAACTGCCGCGCCACGCTAGACGCCGTCTGCTTGTCGATGCTGACGGCGGCGTTCATCTCCTGTATCGCCTTGATCGTGAGCAGCGAGCTGACCTTGTTGAGCGTTTCGGCGAAGGCGGGTCCCTCCGCGGCGAGAACGCTGCGTCTGACCACGGGGGCGACGTTCTGGAAGCCGAAGACGTGCTTGGGGTCGGCGAGCAACGTGAATTTTCCCCTAACGAGCTGACCATCGGTGGTGAACACGTTCTGCACGTTCACCTGGCCGCCTTCGAGGGCTTTGTAGGACAGTTCGATCGCGATCGGTAGGAACGTCGGGTCTACGCCGTATTCCTGCTTGATCCCCGGCAGCCCCTCGAAGCGCGTCGCGAATTCCGGCGGCGCGCCGAGCTTGACGCTCCTGCCCAGCGCCTTCAGGTCGGCGATGCTCTTCAAGCCGTGCTGGCTTGCATAGCTCGGCAGGGTCGCCAGGACGTTGGAGTCAAAGAAGGGCGTGACTTTGAGCAGCGTAAGACCGTGCGCTTGCACGAACGTCTGCGCCTGCTGATAGGCGCCCGCCGCGCTCGCCGGATTCCTGGTCTGGCCGGCGATCGCAGAAAGGAGCACGCCTGTGTACTCCGGGTACAAGTCGATCTGGCCGGCGGTCAGCGCCTTGTAGACGATCTCCGAGGACCCGACGTTGTCCTTGAGCGTGACCTTGTAGCCCTTCGCTTGCAGCGCTTGCGCATAGAGAGCCCCGAGGAGGTTCTCCTCGGAGAAGTTCTTGTCGCCGATCGTCACCGCCGGCTTGCCCACTCCCGGTCCGCTGGCTGCCGGCGCCGGCGTGCTGACCGAGGTGCTCGCGGCGCTCGAGCTCGACGAGGATTTGCTGCTCCCGCACGCCGCCAGCGCGATGCTGAGCACAACAACGAGCAGGGCCGACAGCCCGCTCGCACGATGTTGGTGGTGGTCTCGCCTTCTGCAGGTGCTGCTCGGCATGGTCGCCTCCTGTTCCCAGTTGAATTTCATGACGGTATTGGGCTGGCCCCTGCGACCGCTTGCCCGAGCCGCGCCGCGACGCGTCGCTCGCGTGCGAGCTTGCGAAGTCCGCGCGGCGTGAGCGCGCGCTGGATCAGCGCCAGTACCGCATCGACCGCGAGCGTCAGCGCCGCGACGCATATGGCCGCGCCGAGCACGCCCGAAAAGTGGTAGCTCGTCTCGTTGGCGATGATGTCTCCCAGGCTGCCGCTGAATCCTGCCAGCGAGGCGATGGTCGTGGTGCTGAGGACGAACACCGACGCGGTGCGTACGCCGGCGGAGATGAGCGGAACCGCGAGCGGAAGCTCCACGCGCCGCAACACCTCAAGCTCGCCCATGCCCATCCCGCGGGCGGCGTCCACGAGGTCCCGCTCGACGCCATCGACCCCGAGATAGGCGTTTGTGATCACCGGCGGCACCGCAAGGATCACCAAGGCGACCTCCACGACCGTCAGTCCCAATCCGAGAAAGACGTCCCCGATCGCGAGCAGGACGAGGCTGGGGAGCGCGCGGCCAATGTTGCCGGTGTTGATCGCAAAGAATGAACCGCGATGCAGGTGCCCGAGCCAGCAGCCGATCGGGATCGCGACCGCGAGCGAGATCGCCAGGCCGATGACGCCGATCTTGAGGGTCTGAAGCGTCAGATATCCGAGGCTGGGCAGCGCCGGCTGGCCGGCGACGGCCCCGTCGTGCAGGATGAAGCGAAACGCGTCGACGAACTCGTGCATCCCCGGCCTTTCAGCTCCGCTGCACCTGCGCCCAGGGAGTCAACAGCCGCTGCACCAGCACGAGCGTCCCGTCCGCGACAAGCGCGAGCAGAACCGTCAAGCCACCGGCCGCGATCAGCTCCGTCTTGAACGGTCCCTCTCCGAGCGCCGTGTGGATCGGCACCCCCAGCCCGGCGTCATAGATCGTGTAGACGATCGTCGCGAGTGCGATCGTCGTGACGACCGCTATACGGATTCCCGCCACGATCGCCGGCAGCGCGAGCGGAAGCTCCACGCGTAGCAGCGACTGCGTGCGCGTCATGCCCATGCCATCGGCGGCGTCCATCACCTCGGCGGGGACCTCGCGCAAACCCGCGAGGATGTTGCGGAACAGGATCAAGAGCGTGTAGGAGACGAGCGCGATCTCCGCCGAGTACACGTTGGCGCCGACCGGCGCGACCAGAAGCTCGAACAGGGCCAGCGAGGGGATCGTGTACAGGAACGTCGTCACCAGGATCGTCGGCTGCTCGAGCAACCTGTAGCGATGGGCAGCCAGTGCGAGCGTCATCGAGATCACGAATCCGATCGCAACCGCGACCAGTGTGAGCACGACGTGACCCCTCAGCGCCGGCCACAGCACGGGGCCCCAGTTGTGTCCGACCCAGTCGGCGCAGAAGAAATGATTGTGCACGACGCAGCTCGAGCTGCCGGCACCGTAGTTCGGGATCACGGGTCCGGTGACGCCGAGTTGCACGATCGGCGCCGCCATCACCTGGACCTCGCCTCCGCCGCCTCACTGGAAAGCAGCTGCTCGAGTACGTCGATCGTCAGCAGCCCCTCTGCGCGGCCCTCGCCATCCACGACGAGAAGCGGCTCCCCGCCCGAGACGAGCAGCAGGGACAGCGCATCGCGCGCTGATGTCGTTGCGGAAACGCGCTGGGCGTTGCGCTGGCCGACGAGTCCGTTCGGCGCGACCAAGTCCAGGTCGGCCACCCTCGCAAGCGCGAGGCGCTTGAGCGCCCGGTCGGCGCCGACGAAGCGGGACACGAACTCGTCGGCCGGGTGGCTGAGGATCGCCGCCGGAGCGTCGTACTGCGCGAGCACGCCCCCTTCGCGCAGGATCGCGATCCGATCGCCCATCTTGATCGCCTCATCGATGTCGTGCGTCACGAACACGACCGTCTTGCGGACCTTTTCCTGCAGCCTCACGAACTCGTCCTGCAGGCGCGCTCGGTTGATCGGGTCGATCGCGCCGAAAGGCTCGTCCATCAGCATCAGAGGCGGATCGGCGGCCAGCGCTCGCGCAACGCCGACGCGCTGACGCTGTCCGCCCGACAGCTGAGCGGGGTAGCGGTCGCGCATCGCGCTCGCATCCAGTCCGACGAGCTCGAGCAGCTCCTCCACCCGCGCCGCGATGCGTCCCTTTTGCCAACCGAGCAGGCGCGGGACCGTGGCGATGTTCTGGCCCACGGTCTGGTGCGGGAACAGGCCTACCTGCTGGATCACGTAGCCGATGTCCCGGCGCAGCTGCCGCGGCTCGCGCGCGAGCACGCTGCGGCCGCCGAGCAGGATGTCGCCCGAGGTCAGCGGGATCATCCGGTTGATCAGGCGCATCGTCGTGGTCTTGCCCGAGCCGGACGGCCCGACCAGGACGCACACGTCACCGGCCGGCACGGTCAACGAGAGCTCCTCGATCGCGAACTCCTGCTGGCCCGGGTACCGCTTGCTCACGCTCCGCAGCTGGAGCTCGGCTGCCTGAGCGAACGCCGATGGCCCCTCGTTATGGGCGGAGTCTCTCCTGTTCACGGAAGCATCCCGGCAGGGTGCGGCTATCGTACCCGACCGCTTCTTGCAGCTGTTCGCGTGCGTCGGGCATCCGCCGCGGGCCGCCAGGCCGGGCGGGTCCGCTCGCCGGCAGGCGCAAGCAGCGCCCTTGCGCGGCCGCCGCGGCGCGCAAAGAGTCAGCGAATTAGTCTTCATCGCATGGACACCGAGCACGCACGCGAGTTGCTCGCCCGTGAGCGGGCGCGTATCGAAAGGGAGCTTGACGCGCTCGCTCGCGATCGCTCCGAGGAGACTTCCGACGGTAGCGAGCCCGGCGAGGAGGGTTCCGAGGACCTGTACGAAGTCGAGCTCGGCGAGGGCCGTCGTGAAGATCTCCGCAACGAGCTCGCGGCCATCGAGCGGGCCGAAGCGAGGCTGGCGGCGGGTACGTATGGGCTGTCGATCGACAGCGGCGAGCCGATCCCAGACGCGCGGCTGGAGGTGCGACCCGCTGCTGAGCGGACCGTCGAGGAGGACGAGCGCTACCGGCGCAGCTGAGGCAGCGAAGCCGGCGAGGCCGCGCCAGCGCGCGCGGCCTCGCGGCGCTCCTGGTCTCGTGCGCTAACCCGCGCCCTCGCTCGGCAAGCTCCGCGGCGGCAGCGAGGGCTCGACGCGCAATACGCGAGCAGGCAGGTGCGGCAGCCACCAGTTCCAGCGACCGAACAGAGAGATCACGGCAGGAACCAGCAACGCCCGGATCACCGTCGCGTCCAACAGGATGCCAGCGGCGAGTCCGGTCGCTAGCACTTTGACTTCCGTCTCGGGCCCCGAGGCGAGGGACACGAAGGCCAGGAAGAGGATCAGCGCGGCGCTTGTCACCAGTCGCCCCGTCCGCCCGATGCCGCGCACCACCGCGGTGCTGGTCGAACCGGTCGCGTCGTACTCTTCGCGCATGCGGGCGAGGATGAAGACCTCGTAGTCCATCGACAGCCCGAACAGGAAGGCGAACACCATCAGGGGGATCCACGCCGTCACCGAGCCGGTGGCGGGAATGCCCCAGATCAGATTCGAGCCATGTCCCCGTTGCCACACGAGGTCGAGCACGCCCCAGGCAGCGCCAACGCTGATCACGTTGAGCACGACCGCCTTCAGCGGCAGCAACAGCGAGCGGAATGCCCGTGCCAGCAGGATGAACGTGATGATCGCGATGAGGGCGATCATGAGGGGGAAGTTTCCGTAGACGGCATTGATGAAGTCCTGGTTCTGCGCTCCCAGGCCGCCCAGCCGCACGTCTCCCGCTACGGCGTGTGCGGCTGAGCGCACGCGATCGAGCGCCGCGCGTCCGCTCGAGGACGAGCCGTCAGGGATCGTGAACGCGTCGACGACCGCCGCCCCGCCGCTACGCCATTGCGCGCCGCTGGGGGCTACCGCGCCCTGCACGCCCGGCACGGCGGCCAGTGCTCGGGCCACGCCCTGCGGCGAGGTCGACCCTTCCACCAGGGCCTCGTTTGGCAGCAGGGCTCCCGAGCCGATACCCGAACGCTCGAGCGCGAGCAGGCCCTGCTTGGCGTCGCCCTGCTTGGCGATCGTGTTGACGTTCGGCAGGCCGGGCTGCAGGCTCGTGGCTGCGAGCACGAGCGCCGCCAGCACCGCGGCGGCGCCGAGCGCAGCAAGCCAACGGCCGCGCACGACCAGCCGTGCCCACCTCGTCCACGAGCGGGAGGCGTTGTCGTCGCTGCGCACGTGCGGCCAATCCAGTCGCGGACCGAGCTTTGCGAGCACCACCGGCAGGAGCGTCGCCGCGACGATCACGCTGATCAGCGGGATCAGCATGCCGCCATAGCCGACCGAGCGCAGGAACGGAAGCGGCAGCGCGACGAGCGCCAGCAGCCCGATCGCGACGGTCGTGCCGCTGAACAGCACCGCGCGCCCGGCTGTTTGCATCGCGCGCTGGATCGCCTCATCGCCCTGCCGACCGTGCGCGCGCTCCTCGCGCCAGCGCACGACGACGAGCAGCGAGTAGTCGATCGACACTCCCAGGCCGATCAGGGCGATCAGGAACTGCACGATCGGCGAGACTTCGGTGATCGTGGTGAGACCCCAGACCACCAGGAATGTGGTCAGGATCGAGACGACCGCCATCATGATCGGGACGATCGCGAGGAACGAGGCGAACACGAACGCGAGCACCAGCAGGGCACCGAACCCACCCAACAGCGCCTCGACGAGCACGCCAGGACCATTGCCGCCGCCGCTTTGTACCGACAGCGCGTCGAATCCGGTCACGTGCACGGGCGCACCTGCCACGGTCGTTCCGGCAAGGGCCTTGGTCGTCCTCTTGGCGGCTTCGGGGTTGTCTTCGAAAGCCTGCTTGGGGTCGCGCGGGGGATAGGCGACGATGAAGCTCGTGCGCCCGTCCTTGGAGACGAACGCGGGGTTGTGCGTGCTCGCATATCCGGCGATGCGGCTGCCCGGCAAGGCCCGCTGAATGCGTGCTTCCAGCGCCCGCAATTCCGCCCGCACGCCTGGCGAGCTCGTGGAGGTTCCGCTCGGCAGCGTCACGACCGGCAGAAGCGGTGCGTTGTTGCCGCCCGTGCTGTGGAAGTCGCGCACGATCTGCCGGTTTGTGACCCAGCCCTCCTTCCCCGGTACCGAGAACTTCTGTTTGAGCGCTTTGGTGGCGGAGCCCGCGGAGGCGATGCCGATCAGCGTCAGCAGGACCCAGAAGACGACGACGATGCGCTTGTGCGCCAGGACCCAGCGGGTTAGCGGTGCCATTCCGATTCTCCTTTCCACGCCCCGGCCCAGCGGGCCGGCGCACCCCGAACGAACTACGCCTGAGACCGGGTGCCGGGTTGAAACTCATCGCTGAGCCCCGCACGGCCGCGGCCAAGAGCCTGCGTGTTGCCAGCGGCCCTCCCGGTCGCACTGCCCATCAGCAAGCGCCATGTCGGCGCGGTGCGGTTGGGATGAGCCTCGCCCGAGGGTAGCAACCGGCCGCGCCCGGGCTCGACCCTGCGTGAACCAGCCGGCGCCGGCTCGACCGCTCCCAGCCCGCGCTGAGCGACCCTCCGGCGCGCGCCGGACCGCTTGACCTCGAGCGGCCGCCGACGCGCTCGGCGCACGCGCCGTCGGCGGCCAGCCCGGGCGTTGAGCGCAGCGATATGGTCCTCGAGCGAATGACCGATGCGTTCGTTCTCGGCGGCGTCCGTACGCCCGTCGGCCGCTACGGCGGCTCGCTGTCACACATCCGGGTCGATGATCTGCTGGGCCAGGCGATGGTGTGGGCATGCGAGCGGGTGCACGTCCCGCTCGAGCGAATCGAAGACATCGTCGCAGGGTGCGTGAACCCGGCGCACGAGGGGATGGGCGACATCGCGCGGTGGGCCGCGCTGGCCGCCGGCTTCCCGGACTCGGTTCCCGCGATCACCGTCAACCGCTTCTGCGCCTCCTCGCTGTCCGGCGCGATTTCGATCGCTCACGCGATCCGCTCGGACGAGCTGACCGTCGGGCTCGCCGCCGGCGTCGAGTCGATGTCCCGCTCGGGATGGGCGCTGATGAAGGGCGAGGCGCCGTTCTCCCCGCGCGGTCCCGTGTTCATGCTCGACACGATGTGGGCCGGCGCCGGCGGCCCGCCCAACCCAGCCCTGCTGGCCCGCAACGCGTACATCGAGATGATGCAGACCGCGCAGAACGTGGCCGACCGCTACGAGTTGACGCGCGAGGAGATCGACGCCTTCGCGCTGCGTTCCCACCACCACGCCGCCGCCGCGCGCGACTCGGGCCGCCTGGCGAAGGAGATCCACCCCGTCGAGATCCCCGCCACGCGGACGCAGCCGGCGCGCACCTTCGAGCACGACGAGAGCATCCGCGCAGACACCAGCGCGGAGAAGCTCGCGGCGCTTCCGGCGCAGCCAAACACGACCCAGATGACGGCAGGCAACTCATCGCCGCTCAACGACGGCGCGAGCGCCGTCGTCCTGGCCAGCGCCGCGGCCGCGCAGGAGCTCGGCGCAGAGCCGCTCGCTCGGGTGGTGTCCTCGGCCACGCACGCGCTCGACCCGCAGGTCATGGGGATCGCG
>Ga0066709_100000812_pt1 | contig 18580 bp, 14 predicted proteins | sample GraSoiAngelo_158_FD_79665 | JGI IMG/M metagenome (GOLD analysis project Ga0066709, IMG submission 79665) | Grasslands soil microbial communities from the Angelo Coastal Reserve, California, USA - 14_1009_16_30cm | ecosystem: Environmental > Terrestrial > Soil > Grasslands | place: USA...
CCAGAAACTGCGTTTTCACCAGAGACATGGCGGCTTGCAGCATGGCACGATAAGCGAGCGCATCGGCCTGCGCATAATCTTCCGCATCTAACCGCAGCTGGGCTTCAAACACCATGCGTTCGGCTGCCGCCAAATCAAACTGCGCGACCGAAACGACTTCACCCGCGCATTCTCCCGCACCGAGATCACCGATGCCGAATTCTCGCGGATCGCCCCAATCCGAATAGAAGGATGGGTCCTCGTCGTAAGCCGGAACATGCATCAACGGCTCCAGCATATTTCTCAGTTCCTGTTTCCCGATGCGTTTCACGAAATCCTGGAAGGTCTCGGTTCCTTGACGCTCGCGGACGAATCGGTCGGTGATGCGTTCCACAACCTCAGGGATGCGCTTTGAGGGCACCGTTCCCATGGCAAGGCCATAGGCGCCAGCGTTATCCTGCCATTTGCCGCCGAGCACAACCTGGAAGTGAGGGACCTTGCGGTTGACGATCGTCCGGCTGGTTCCGTAAAAGCCAAGATCGGCGATGTGGTGCTGCCCGCAAGAATTGAAACAGCCGCTGATTTTGATGTGGAGATTCTTCACGGCCTCGTCGAGGTTGAAAAACTTTCCTGCCAACCGTGTTCGGATTTCAGCGGCAAGACCGCGCGAAGAGGCGATGCCCAGCTTGCAGGTGTCTGTGCCGGGGCACGCCGTGATATCGACAATCGTGCCGGCGCCGGGCTCACCCAATCCGATCCGCTTTAGCTCGCGGTAAAGATCGGGCAGGTCGGCTTCCGAGACCCAGCGCAGGACAATGTTCTGTTCCACCGTGGTTCTGATGTTGTCCCCGCTGAAGCGCCGCGCAATCTCGGCCAGCCCCCGCGCCTGCCAGGCGGAGAGATCTCCCAATGGGAGCGTGACGGCAGCCACCGCGTATCCCACCTGCCTCTGGCGATAAACATTGGTCCGGCACCACTCATCGAAACCGTCGGGCCGTTTCTGCCCATTGAGCGGACTGCCTTCCCTGTTTGGCTTCTCTGTGTACGTCTTCCCAGCCTCGAGGTAGCTGGTCCAGCGTGCATCCACCGGCATGGTCTTGCGCTCCTCGAGCACGATTCGGCGGAATTCCTCGATTCCCAGCTTTGTTACGAGAAACTTGATTCGAGCCGCCGCCCGGTTCTTCTTCTCTCCCAATCGCGCGAAAACTCTGGCAATCGCTTGTGAAATCGGAAGCAGTTCCTCCTCGGGCAGGAAGGAATCAAACAGCTTCGCCTGATGGGGCACAGCCCCAAGACCGCCGCCAACGTAAAGCTCGAAACCGCGTTTTTCCTCACCCTTGTGGACACGAGTTACGGCGATGCAGCCCATGTCATGCATGTTCACCAGACCGCAGGCCCGCTCTCTGCAACCGGAGAAGGCGATCTTGAATTTCCGGCCAAAGCCTTGAGCGTCGGGATGCCCCACCTAGAACTTGGGAGTGGCGTTGGCCTCGGGGGTCACATCGAAGACCTCATCGCGGCATACCCCGGCTAGCGGGCATGCCGTGCCGTTTCGAACCGAGTTGCCGCAGGCCTCCTGCGTGGTTATACCGACAGCAGCCAGCCGCCGCATCAGCGCCGGCGTATCGTCAATTTGAACGTAGTGCAGCTGGAAGTCCTGGCGGGTTGTGACGTGAAGCACACCATCGGAGTATTCCTCGGCGAGATCCGCCAGCGCATCCATCTGGCCGGGAGTGAGACCTCCAAACGGAATTTTGATCCGCTGCATTCCCGGCGCGTCCCACAGCGTATCCGGACCCTTCGTCGTGTCGCTAAGGTACTGAAGATGCTGCGTGCGGATTCCATCATGCCGCTGGCCATTGTCGTAACGTTGGCCATAGCAACCCCTCCGGAGCCGAGTTTCCGCAAAGATTTTCTCGTCCAGCTTTCCCGACCTCCGCAGCGCGATCTGCGTTTCAAACACATCGATCTCTTCCGCGAGCTGAGGCTCCATCTTGCCGGAGAGCATTTCTTTCCAGGTGGGCATCGTAACCTCTCCCCGGATTTTTCCTTATTTGATCAACTTTGTCAACAATGGCGATAATTCCCGCCCGCGTAGTCCGCGCAATCCGCGGCTGCGTATGTTAAAGTCCTCGGACCATGAGTCTTCCGGTACTTTCAATTATCGCGTTTGCGATTGCCATCATTATTAGTTGTGTATCGCAGATCAACGTTGGGATTCTATCGATCGCGTTTGCGTTCATTATCGGTGTGTTTTTTGGGGGGATGAGGGTCGCCGATGTGGCGGCGGGTTTTCCGACGAGTCTGTTTCTCATCCTCGTTGGCGTAACGCTGTTGTTCAGCCAGGCGAGTGTGAATGGCACGCTGGACAAGGTGGCCAAGCAGAGCGTGAAGTTGGCACGGGGAAATGTGGGTATGATCCCGGTCCTGTTCTTTTTCCTCGCGGCGGCATTGGCGACGATCGGGGCAGGGAACATCGCGACGACGGCGCTGCTGGCGCCGGTGGCGATGACTGTCGCCGGAAATCTTGGAATCAGCGGGTTTTTGATGACTGTTGCCGTCTGTTGCGGCGCCAACTCCGGCGCGCTTTCCCCGTTTGCGCCGACAGGAGTTATCGCCAATGGCCTGCTGGCGCGAATCGGCATTACCGGGCAGGCGTGGCCGACGTTTTTCAATAACTTCATCGCCGAAGCTTTTGTTGGTCTCAGTGGATACTTCCTGCTCGGTGGATATAAGCTTTTCTCGCGCACGGCTTCGCGGAAAGCTGTACGGATGGACGAAAAGATCTTGGTCGATGAGGGGCCTTTCAAGTGGGATCAGAAGCTGACGCTCGCAGTTGTTGGTGCGCTGCTGATTTCGGTGTCGTTCTTTGGTATCGATGTCGGAATGGGTGCCATTATTGCTGCGGTAATCCTGACGGTTTGCCGGGCAGCCAATGAAGAAGCGGCGGTAAAAACCATGCCTTGGAACGTCATTGTCATGGTCTGCGGCGTGACGGTTCTCATTTCCATTCTCGAGAAGAAAGGTGGAATGGATCTGTTCACCACGATTCTGGCCCACTTCTCGACGCAAACTTCGGTGACCGGAGTCATGGGCTTTGTCACCGGCATCATCTCGGTTTACAGCAGTTCGTCCGGCGTTGTCTTGCCGGCGTTTCTTCCCACGATCCCGGGTTTAATTCAAAAGATCGGTGGCGGTGACGCTATGGCTATCGCGTCTTCTGTGAATGTGGGCGCGCACCTGGTCGACGTCTCCCCTTTATCCACGCTTGGCGCGCTTTGCATCGCCAATGCCGCGGCCTCTGAGGATAGGAAGGCGCTGTTCAATAAGCTGATGATCTGGGGCCTCTCCATGAGCGTTGTGGGCGCCCTGGTGTGTTGGGTCTTCTTTGGGCTTTTATGAGATTCGCCTTGAGTCTCGCCTGTCTTCTTGCGGCGACTCCCCTGCACGCAGAAGAAATCCGCGTAGCCGCTGCATCCGATCTCAGTTTCGCCATGAAGGAGTGGCCCCCGCTCACATCCCTATGAACTGGGAAGCCCTGGCAACAACTGTAAAGCTTGCCTCTACCACCTCGCTTATTCTTATGATTATCGGGCTCCCGTTGAGCTATTGGGTGGCTTTTTCGAAATGGCGATGGAAATTTCTGGTCGAAGCGATTGTGGCGCTGCCGTTGGTCCTGCCGCCGACGGTACTCGGCTTCTACCTTCTCCTGGCAATGGGTCCGCAGAGTCCGTTGGGGCGTTGGTACGAATCGCTGGTTGGACATGGTCTTTCGTTTACATTTGAAGGGCTCGTCGTGGCGTCGGTTCTTTACAGTCTTCCATTCGCGGTGCAACCAACTGCTGCGGCGTTCGGCTCGGTCGACCGTAAACTCATCGAGGCTTCGTGGATGCTCGGTGTCTCCAACTTCGAGACTTTTTTCCGTGTTATCGTGCCGCAATCCTGGGCCGGGGTCATCACGGGGCTCGTCCTCAGCTTTGCGCATACGCTCGGAGAGTTCGGGGTCGTGCTCATGGTCGGTGGCAACATTCCAGGCGTGACACGTACGCTGTCGATCGATATCTACGACCGGGTGCAGGGGCTGGATTACTCCGGTGCGTCGCGGACATCCGTTGTTCTGCTCATTGCGTCATTCGTGATTCTTTCGATCGTGTACGGATTCAACCGAAAGGTGTGGTTCTTTGGTGCTGATCGCCGACATCGACAAGCAGTATGATGGCGGCCCGCACATCCAGGCATCTCTGAGGATCCCGCATGGCGCCTCTACGACAATTTTGTTCGGACCTTCCGGTGCGGGAAAGACAACTGTTCTGCGTTGCATTGCAGGTCTGGAGAAGCTGACGGCGGGAAGGATCCTCTTCGACGGCCACGAGTGGACGAGTATCCCGCCCCAGAAAAGGCCTATTGGTTACCTTTTTCAGGAGTACGCGCTGTTCCCGCACCTTCGAGTTCGTGAGAATATTGGGTACGGCGTCAGGCGGAAGCCGGACGTGGTCGAGCGCATTGCGGCGAAATTGAAAGTCTATGAGCTTCTGGACCGGCGGCCGTCGGAGCTTTCCGGCGGACAACAACAGCGCGTTGCGCTTGCGCGAGTGCTTGCGCGCGAGCCGCGGCTGCTTCTTTTAGACGAGCCTCTGTCCGCCCTGGATGCAGGTACGCGAGATCATGTGCGGTCCGAGCTTGCTCATCTGTTGCGGGGGTTGGGAATTCCTGCCATCGTCGTCACGCACGACTGGGTGGACGCCTTGACTCTCGGCGACCAGATGGTTGTTATGAACGCTGGCCGTGTCCTGCAGACTGGTCCACCGCAGGAAGTCTTCACCCGGCCTCAACATCGTGAGGTCGCGGCTGCGGCCGGTGTCGAAACCGTCGTTGCGGGCCGGGTAAAACGCAGACAGGCAGGACTTGCGATTCTCGAAGTGGGCTCCGCCCAACTGGCAGCCGCTGATCCGGGCGGAGAAGACCCGGACTTCTATGTTTGCATACGAGGCGAGGACGTCACCGTCGAGAAAGGCCGCGCCGAGCAAAGCAGCGCCCGCAACCATCTGCCCGGCATTATTGTGGACGCCGTAGCGGCCGGCATCTTAACGAAAGTTATACTCGATGTGGGATTTGAGCTAGTCGCGCTGGTGACACGCCAGGCCGTGGCGGATCTGGAATTGAAGAAAGGCGCTGAGGTCTTTGCCGTGTTTAAGGCTTCTGCTGTGCACCTGATTCGAAGAGGTTCTTAGAGCTTACACGCGGTCGTAATGTACTGCAGCGGCGGTCTATGACCGAAAATGACGTATATGATTTCGAGATAGAGGAGTTTTTAGCCGCCCAATCCGCGGCTAAAAACTCCGTCAAATTGTGGCTATGTCCATTTCTCTAATTTACGATTCCGCCTACCTCAAACACGATACGGGCGTTCATCCGGAAAATGCCCGGCGGCTTCAAGCGATCCTAAGCGCATTAAATGACGATGAAGCGCTTTCCAAAAGGCTTGGGCGTGCTACACCCAAACCCGCTTCAACCGAAGACATCGCGCGGTGTCATCGCGAAGAACTGATCCATGAGATCGAACGGCTTTGCGCGCTGGGTGCGGAGTACATCGACATCGATACCCGCATTAGCCGGGAATCTTTCGAGGTCGCCCGGCTGGCGGCGGGCGCAGCCATCGCGGCCGTCGATTCGGTGATGAAAGAAGAGGGGGGCCGCGCCTTCGGTTTAATCCGGCCGCCCGGCCACCATGCCACGATCTCGAAAGCGATGGGCTTTTGTCTTTTTAACAACGCGGCGATCGGGGCTCGATATGCACAAGCGAAGTACGGAGCGGAACGGGTGCTCATCATCGATTGGGACGTACACCACGGCAATGGCACCCAGGACATCTTCTGGACGGATCCGACCGTCTTCTACTTTTCGACGCACCAATTCCCCTATTATCCAGGTACCGGAGCCAGTAGCGAGCGGGGAGGAGGAAAAGGTGAGGGGTTCACGCTAAATATCCCTCTGCGCGCCGGCACACCCGCACGGGATCACCGGCGTTCGTTTATTGATGCCCTCCACGAAATCGAACGTAAGTTTCCGCCGGACCTGGTGATCATTTCCGCCGGCTTCGACTCCCGTAGAGGCGATCCCCTGGGCGGTCTCATGTTAGAAGACGCTGATTTTTCGGAGATGACTAAAGAAATCCTCCGCATCGCCGAAAAACACGCGGCGGGCCGCGTCGTGGGAGTGCTGGAAGGTGGCTATAACCTGGAGTTGTTGGGGGATTCCGTCAGGAGCCATCTCACCGCATTGATGTGATAGAAATTCTTTGCGCATAGAGCGCCGCTACACGCCGCTACAGTTGGTGAGCCCCAATCCGTCGATAAGAGGTGTCGGCGCCCCCTTGGACGGGTTGAGCGCCTTGCCATGGACGGCCCGCTGGTGTCAAGGTACCTTACCTTGGGTGAGTCCATGCCCTTGCGGCTTTGGCTAGAAAAACGCTAGCATTTCCGCTTTTGATCTGTCTAAAACAGGCCGGATGGTGAAGATGAACTGTAAGTGTTTTTTTCCAGCACTGATCATAATAGTGGCCACTGGGTCCGCTCATGCAGCGGAAGGCGGGCTAAAACCCGCGTCTACCTGCGCAACCGAAACGCCGGAGTATGCCTGTAGTCGCGGGTTTCAGCCCGCGTTACCTCTCCGTTTCGAAGCCAACCTTGGACAGGCCGGCAACGCGGTGAAATTTCTTTCCCGCGGGTCGGGCTTTGGATTATTCCTAACCAATCATGAAGCGGTCCTGCGTCTCGTAGAGCCGAAACCGGCTACGGTCCGCATGACATTGGGTGGCCAGAATGCAACGCCGCGAATAGAAGGCATCGATCGCCTGGCTGGCAAGACGCATTATCTGAAGGGGAGGTCTCCCGTCTCATGGCATGGAGACGTTCCGGCCTATGCACGCGTCCGGTATGCGGACGTCTATCCCGGTGTCGATCTCGTCTACTATGGCAATCAACGGCAGCTCGAGTATGACTTCGTTGTTGCGCCGGGCGCACGGCCGGACGTGATCCAACTCCATTTCGACGGCATTCGTGGAATGCATATTGATAAAGAAGGTCAGCTCGTCCTGAGGACCGCCGGCGGCGAAATCCTTCAGAAGAAGCCAGTGGCTTATCAACAGGACGGCGATCGGCGGGTTCCCCTCGAAGGAAATTACATCCTGCGGGGCAAGCATCGTGTGGGTTTTCGGATCGCTTCGTATGATTCCACAAAACCGCTGATCATCGATCCCGTTCTCGTCTATTCCACCTACTTTGGCGGGACCGGCACACTGGATCAGGGAAACGCGATCGCAGTTGACGCTGCCGGCAATGCGTATGTGGCGGGACAGACGTCTTCGACCGATCTCCTAACGATACACGGCGTTCAGGGTGCTTTGCGCGGCCAGTTGGACGGCTTCGTACTCAAGCTGGATCCCAAAGGCACTACGGTTATCTATTCGACCTACTTCGGCGGCTCCGGCAATGACGAGGCTCATAGCATCGCGATCGATTCTGCCGGCAATGCCTACGTGACGGGCTACACGACTTCTTCTGATTTTCCGATAGTGAACGGATTCCAGAAAACCCGGGCCGGCGGGCTCGACGCGTATTTCCTGAAATTGAACAGCGCAGGCGATACCATTCTTTATTCTTCCTACATCGGCGGCTCCGCGGATGATCGAGCCTACGGTCTGGCTCTCGACGCGGCGGGCAATGTGTACATCACGGGTTCCACGGGCTCGACGAACTTTCCAACCGTCAATCCGCTCCAGCGCACCAACGGCGGAGGTCAGAATGACGTTTTCGTGATGAAAATTGGAGCCGGCGGAAATGTCGTCTATTCGACCTATGCCGGTGGAATGGGACAAGACCAGTCCTATGGCATCGCGGTGGACGCCAGCGGCGCGGCATATGTCACGGGTTATTCAAGCTCATTGAATTTTCCGTTCGTCAACGCTTATCAGGCGGCATTCGGCGGAGGCTCCGATGATGCGTTCCTCTTCAAGGTGAACCCCGCTGGAAGCGCGTTCGAGTATTCGACGCTCATTGGTGGATCCGGTTCGGATAATGCCGTGCGCGTGGCTGTCGATGACGCTGGAGGCGCTTATATTACCGGCTATACGGATTCTTTCGGACGGGACCGGCCTTCGGTGAACCCATCCGCCGAGGACTTGTTGTATTTCCCAACGGTAAAGCCGTATCAAGCCTCACTGGACGGCGGCAATGTCGGGGGGTGCCAGCGCCCAGGACAGCCGATCAGTTCGCGGCCCTGCTTCGATGGGTTTATCACACGCTTCGCCCCGGACGGAAAATCCCTGGTCTTCTCAACTTTCTACGGCGGCGCTGAAGACGACAGCGGCACCAGCATCGTGGTGGATCGAGCCGGAAGCGTCTACGTTGCGGGTTACACAGCCTCGTTCGATCTGCCGGTCGTGAACGCGATCCAAAACCTCATTGGTGGCGGTCGTGACGCGTACCTTCTGAAGCTAACGGCCGACGGTGGGACAATCATTTTCGCGACGTATCTCGGTGGCCAGGGGGCAGAATCCGCTGTGGGATTGGCCGTCGATGCCGGAGGGAACGCCTACGTTACCGGGCTGGTCGATTCCGACAACTTTCCGCTTGTTACTCCTTTCCAGGAGGCAAATGGCGCGGCTCAGGACGCATTCATTGCAAAGATTAATTCGGAAGATATTGTCGTAAGCTCGCAGTTTCAGATCGCCGAACAAGGCGGGATGTCCGTGGAGACACGCGGTACCCGCACAGACGCTGTTTTTGGATATGCGACCGCAGAACCGGCAACTCCGGGGACACGTCTGAATGGCCTGGGGATTGTGGATCACCGTCAGTCCGGCGCCGTCCTGACCGAAGTTGGAGTTCCGGCCCCGCCTTTTATTGAAATTGGCCGCATGTTTGTCGATACGACGGAGTCCGCTCAAACTGTCATATCGATCGCGAATCCGAACGATGAGAACGCGTCGGTGGACTTCTTCTTTACCGATGAGGCGGGCGTCACTTCGAACTTTGCGACAGTGACTATCAATGCGCACGCGCATTTCTCCCGTTTTGTCACCGATGGACCGCTTAATGTACCCGCAGGCGTTATCGGAGCATTGAACTTCACATCTTCGCTTCCGGTGGCTGCGGGGGGATTCCGTGGTTTCAACAACGAAGGCGGCGAGTTTCTGCTCAGCAACATACCGATTGCCGAACCACTGGAAGTCACCAGCCAACCGGTGGTCATCCCACAGTTTGCGGAAGGCTCCGCCTGGAATACCCAGGTCGTTCTCGTCAATACAACCGAAGATCGGATGAACGGTGAAGTGCGGTTCCTTAGCCCGGGAGGTCCGGCGGAACCGGTCAGCCCGGTTGAAGTCGGTATCGGGGACGCCTTCGCCTCCGTCCTCGAGTACGACATTCCGCCGCGAAGCGCGCAGCGGATTCAGACGGCGGGGAGTACTACAAAATCCGATTTCCCCTTTGCGGCGAAGAGTGGCACTTCGTTTACAACCCCAGGCTCGGGCGTCGTGCAGTTGAACGGATTTGCCGTAGCGGAAGCCACGAGCGAAACGCCGCTGAACGGTCTAGAAATTTTGGAATACCGTCAGAGTAATGTGACCAACAGCGAAATCGGCGTGGTTGCGCCCCCGCTCCGGCAGGCCGGACGCTTATTTGTCGAGGTAAACGATAACGTCCGTTCCATGATTGCAATCGCCAACCCGGCTGGGGAAGAGGCAGTGGTCGAATTTTCTTACACCGACGCAGCCGGTACATCATCGGCTCCAGTAAGTGTGACCGTTCCGGCCGGCGGCCAGGTTTTGAACTTCGCAAATGATACGCCGATCAGTGTTCCGAGTGGCTCGTCGGTCGCGCTGAGCTTCAATTCCTCGATCCCGGTTTCGGCGACGGCGCTCAGGTTCTTTACCAACGAGAAAAGCCAATCTGTTATTAGCGCGATACCGATCGCGGATATCAGCAAAGTCCTAAATCAGCCCGTCGTCATTCCACAGTTCGCCGACGGCGGTGGTTGGAAAAGCCAGATTGTCCTCGTTAACACGACTGACGATCAAATCCATGGTGAAGTCCGCTTCTTCAGCCAGGGAAGCTCTTCAGAACCAGGTCAACCCATTGAAGTCGGAATTGGCGATGCGGCCGCCTCGGTTGTGGAGTACGACATTCCGCCGCGAGGCTCACAACGGATCGAAACTGCGGGTACTGCGGAGGCCCTGAGCGCCGGTTCGGTCTATATCGTTCCGTTCGCCGGCAATAACACTCCGCACGCTCATGCGCTGCTCAGCCTGCAAGACTCCGGTGTGCCGCTGGTTCAGACCGCGGTCGAAGGACAGTTGCCTGCAACCAATTTCAGATTGTATGCCGAAGCGTTCGGAGACTTTGATTCCGCTAAAGCCAAATCCACCCGAACCGCAGTTGCATTTGCGAACCCGTTTCCAAGCGAAGCCGCTGTTCGACTCGATCTGACTTCGCTGGATGGAACAGTGCTGGGAACTTCCGCGCCAATCCGGATTCCTCCAAACGGCCAGGTAGCCATGTTCCTGAATCAGGCTCCGGGATTCGAGACACTCGCAGCCCGATTCAAAGGATTTCTCAGAGTAACCGCCACGTCCGGAGCGATCACTGCCACCGGGCTGCGCGCGATGTACAACGAAAACGGAATTTTTTTGATGACAACGACGGGACCGCTAAACGAAGGTGCAACCTCGGCGGCCCGCCTGATATTCCCATACGTTACGGATAGCAGCGGATATACCACTCAGATCGTCCTGACCAGCGCGGCGCCGGAACAGAATATCTCGGGAACCCTGCGCTTTCTTTCACAAGATGCTACGCCGTTGCAGCTCGCGGATTTGCGCGCAGGTTCCATTCATATTGTCCCATTTGCCGGGTTCGCCACGCCGCACGTCCATGCGATGGTGAGCCATCAGGCCGAAGGTATAACCGCGTTTCAGACCGCTGTCGAAGGAGAGCTGCCAGCAACCAGCTTCAGGCTGTATGCCGAGGCCTTGGGTGACTTCGATGCGGCCGCAGCCGGATCGACTCGTACAAGCATTGCGCTTGCCAACCCCTACGACGTTCCCATCTCGGTCCGGTTGGATCTGACGAGTTTCGATGGCCGATTCGTCGGCAGTTCCAGATTGATGGAGATTCCCGCGAATGGCCAGTTAGGAATTTTCCTAAATCAAATTCCCGGTTTCGAGGGAGTGAGCGCGCCGTTCAAGGGTCTGTTGAAAGCAGCGATAACATCGGGTGCGGGTTTCACCGTCGCGGGGTTCCGCACGAAGGTTAATGAGCGCGGACGGCTTTTGCTGACCACGACAGGACCCTTGAAAGAAAACGCCGGCCGAGCGGCACAGTTGGTGTTCCCGCATATCGCCGAGGGAAGCGGCTATACAACCCAATTCGTCGTCGTCGGTGCATCCTCGGGCCAGAGTAATTCAGGAATATTGAGTTTCTTCAATCAGGAAGGCGCACCATTAAACGTGACACTCGCACAGCAATGAGGTGAATGGCTAATCGGCGTTCGGCCCGCCGAAGTCTCGCTTTGGCCGGGAATTGCGATTTCCGGAATGTGCTCCATCCGAGCGGAGTGATATCGGCACGGCTTTATTCACAGTCAGAATCCGTCCTCCCATGCATTGCCCATTAAGAGCGCTGATCGCTTCTTTGAGCTGCCATTCTTCGTTCAACACCACAAATCCGAAACCTCGCGACATTCCCGTCGACTGGTCGCGAATGATCTGTGCCGACTCGACCTGAAAGCCCTGAGACTCCACCCATTGTTGAAGCTCCGTCTCTGAGGAAGCATGCGGTATATTTCCGATAAAAATTTTCGGCATCGATCCCTCCCTTCTTGAGTTGCTCAAACAAGTATAGTGGTGGAGATGACGGTGAGAAGTCGGTGAATCGAGGTTTCAAACGTCAGGTTCGGTCTTACATGGGGAGACGCCTCGTCAGGAGGATTCGATGAACAACGGAAGGATTTGGAAGACGGCCGTGTTGGCGGTTCTGGTGACGATAGCCTTCGCGACTTTTGTTTTTAGGATCGAGGAATGGACGAAGGGAGTGCGTTCGGGCTTCGTCACACTCGGCCAGACGGGCGAACCGTCCCGCCCAACGCCAAGCACGAAGATCATTCCGCAGATTGCAGTCGGCAGCTTCGACGGTAATGTCACGAAGTACAGAACGGTGACAGAGATCGTGAATACCGGCTCGAATACGATTTCAGTGACGGGTAATTTCTATAATTCCAATGGAAGTCTCTCCACTATGGCTTTGACGACGAATCTGTCTGCCACACCGTTCACAGGCACGCTCGCTGCCACGGCCCTCGCTGCGAATCAGGTTCTTATCATCACCGGCGAAAATGCTCCGATCGGTACGCTGAACTGGGGGAAAATCGTTTCGACTCCGGGTACGGTAAGCGTCTCAACCTTTTTCGAAATCCGCGACGTCGCGACAAACGTGCTGTATTCACGTGTCGGCGTGCAGGCCAGTCCTGCGGACATGGCCAGCTTCGTCATTCCGCGAGTTCGGAACGTTGCCGGTGGACTGGACGTCGGCTTTGCTCTCGTCAACACTGGGTCTGCTCCCGCCGCGATCAATGCGACCCTGAGAGATACTACCGGCGCAATCCTTAGCTCCAAAAAACTGACGATGAATCCAGGACAGCATATCGTGCAGTTCACTCAAGGCTTTTTCGGTTTGGGCGCGGAACCGGCCGGAACCAACTACTCTTTCATCGTATTCGATTCGACATCGTCGCAGTTCGCCGCGGTTGCTCTGGCTATGGAGCGTGGGTTCCTGACGGGCCTTCCGGTCGATCGGCTTCGCTAGCGCCTTTCTTTGCGGCTTTGTGCCTTTGTGTTCTCTACGATGTTATTCCGGGATGATGGTGTAACTCGACGTGATCTGAATCGCGGTGTGCAGGCTGCGGAACACCGGGCATCGGCTTGCAAACACGCCGTGGACACGCTCGACGGTGTCCCGGACATCCTCCGGAGCGCGAAGGCTGAAATCAATATGTATCCGCCGGATGACAAGGACGCCTTCATCAGTCTCTATCTCGCCGCGAACGCCGGCTGTTAAGCGGCCATCGCTTGCATTAATCTTTCGCGCTTCCAGCGCGCCACCAAAGGTGCCCAGCATTCAGCCTCCCGTGGCAGCAACGATATAGTCGAGCGTAGCGGCGTGCGGTTCTCCCAGTTTGCTTTCGTCGATTCCGTAATGTTTGGCGATGCCGCCATGGACACTGAACACGACCGGATCTTTCTCGCCTGGCAGGTAGGCCAGACGTAACGGACCTTTCCTTCGCTCCAGGCGGATATTGGATACGTACACCACTTCACTCATATTGATACGTTACTGCAAAATCCGAAATCCGCAATCCGAAATGTGCTTGGCAGCTTGGCATGGGCATGTTTATTGCGCGTCAATGCTAATCTGAATATGGCTTATGATGGACGGCATCTCCAAACAACATGAGATCTCGCTGGATACGTGGAGCTCGCTGACGATCGAGGAACGTGTCGCCGCATTTCAACAGTTGCCATTTAGTGAAGCCGACGATTTCTTTCTCGCCCTGAGCGCCCGTGATCAGGCCGCGCTTGTTTTGGCATTACCTCCGGGTGAACGCCGTATCTGGATGCGGCTGCTTCCGCCCGACGATGCGACGGATCTCATTCAGGAAACACCTGAGGACCAACGCTCCGGATTGCTGGCCCTGCTCGACGATTCCGCGCGGCGGGAAGTCGTCGCGCTGCTTGCGTACGCGGAAGATGAAGCGGGCGGGCTGATGAGCCCCCGGTTCGCCAGACTGCGGCCGCACATGACCGTCGATGAGGCGATCTCCTATCTTCGCCGTCAGGCGGCAATTCCGGATCCCAGGCCACAACGCTCGTCATCCGGGCCATGGCTCTTGGCGAAGTCGGCCTCCGGGACTGGTGGCGTGTCGTGCGCCGTGAAGTCGTCGCCGGCCTGGCGCTGGGTTGCATGCTGGGTTCGATTGGTCTGGCGCGCATTATTATCTGGCAAGCCGTCAGCCCTCGTTATGGTGAGCACTACCTCCTTATCGCCTTCACCGTCGCCGGAAGTCTCGTTGGCGTGGTGCTTTTCGGCACCGTTGCCGGTTCGATGCTGCCGTTCCTGCTGCGACGCCTCGGCCTGGACCCCGCCAGCGCCTCCGCCCCATTTGTCGCCACCCTCGTCGATGTTACCGGTCTGGTGATTTACTTCACAGTCGCCAGTATCACGCTTCGAGGAACACTGCTGTAAGGATTCTCCTCCTTCGACACGTTAGAGTGAACACAAAGGCACAAAGCCACAAAGAAAGGCCGCATAAATAACTTTCAAAAGCGGCCTTTCTTTGTGGCTTTGTGCCTTTGTGTCTTTGTGTTCTGTGCCCGCCTACGCCGGCACCTCAGCCCACTTCTTTTTTAATTGCCCACATGCAGCGGAAATGTCGTTGCCTCGATTCTTCCGGACAAAGGCGGAGATGTGGTGGTCGATGAGGATTTTTTGGAAACGCTCGACCTCACTGTCTGACGGCCGGCGGTAGCCGAGTTCTTCAGCTTCATTCAACGGGATCAAATTAACCTTTGCTGGAATGCCGCCGAGCAGCCGCACCAGGTGGATTGCGTCTTCGGGCGCATCGGTGACTCCCTTGAGAAGGACATATTCGAATGTGACCCGCTGGCGGTGCTTGAGCGGAAAACGCCGAACCGCATCGAGCAGTTGCTCGATCGGATACTTTCGATTGATCGGCATCAACTCGTTTCGCTTTTCATTGGTTGGGCCGGTAAGTGAGATTGCCAGATTGGGAATCGCGGGCTCCCTGGCAAGCCGCTCAATTCCGGGAAGCAGTCCAGCCGTCGAAAGCGTCATCCGGGACATCGACACGTTCAGCCCGTCCTCATCGTGGAGAATGCGAATCGCCTTCATGACATTGTCGTAGTTGTGCAGCGGCTCACCCATTCCCATAAGCACAATATTGAAACCGGCTGAAGATCTCATATTTGCCGGATGGTTGTCCCGCTGCCCGACCAACACCTGCGCGACAATCTCCCCTGCGGTCAGATGACGAGTCAGGCCAAGTTGGCCTGTCAGGCAGAATGTACAGGCCAGCGCGCAGCCGATCTGGGATGAGATGCAAATCGTGTTCCGGTTAGCTTCCGGGATGAAAACAGTCTCTGCGAATTCGCCATCGCTCAGGCGCACCAGATACCGCCGTGTTCCGTCGGAAGAATCGAATCGCCGGTGAACGGCGGGCAACCGGATATCCCATTGCCCGGCCAGTTCGGCACGCAGCGGCTTGGGAAGATCCGTCATCAGCTCGAAAGTATCGAACCACCGCTGATAGACAGACTTGTAAATCTGCGTCGCGCGAAAGGCGGGTTTGAATATTTCGGCCAGTTCAGGCCGTTCGTAGTCAAAGAAAAATTTCATTTCAACGAACCGGCGAAGCTTACTGGGCGGAGGCTCGCTGTTGATCGGTGTGCTGTCTGGCTTCCTGCTGCCGGATGAGAGAATCGATATTGGACATGACGCGAGGATCGGCCCACCGCTCCGCCCAAGTGTGCTTTATGACATAGCCATTGGCGTCGATGAGAAACGTTTCGGGAAACTTGTAAACCTTAAACAGGTTCGACACCTGGCGGCCGGGATCGAGAACGGCGGGAAGAGTCAGGTTATATTCTTTGTAAAACTGATTCACGGCTTTCCAATCGTTATCGACGCTGATTGCCAACATCTGGAATTTCCGGTCTTTAAATGTGTTGTTTAATGTCTCCATGGCAGGCATTTCGTCGACGCAGGGAGCGCACCATGTTGCCCAAAAATTCAAAAACACGAGTTTACCGCGGTACTCGCTCAGCTTGATCTCCCGCCCAGTCTGATCCTTGATGGCAAAATCCGGCGCCTGCTGGCCAATATTGATGACCCCCGGACTGCCGACCCGCGTGGCTTCTTTGTAGACAAAGTAGCCCGCGATGGACCCCACGACCAGGAAAAAGAGGATCGGCTTTAGGCGCCCACCCGAAGGCTCGGGAAGCTCACTTGACGTCGCCGGCGCGGCCGTCCCCCGGAGATCGCTCTCGGGCTTTTGGACTATCGTTTCCTGGTTCATGCTCGTTCTCCTTCCGGTCTGTTGGCACTAGTGTCATTGTAACGTATTTGATCGGTTTTACTGTAGCGGCGGTCTGTGACCGCCGGCGATGTCGCGCTCACGGACCGCCGAGAATGTCTCGCCTCCGGATCGTGGGCGGCCGTAGACCGCTCCCACAGTGATGCGCTTAGGACCTCCCCATTTCCTGCTGCCGAATCATGGAATCGAGATGGCCGAGGATATGGGGATCCGCCCACCGCTCCGGCCCGACCAGATGCTGGATGAGTAGCCCATTCGCATCGATGAGAAATGTCTCCGGATAGTTTTCGACTTTATATAGCCTCGAAATCCGATGCTCGAGATCGAGAAAAGCAGGAAGAGAGAGATTGTAGTCGGCATAAAACTTTCTGACTGCGTCCCAGTCGGTATCGACGCTAATGGCGAGCATCTGGAATTTCCGGTCTTTGAAGGCCCTGTTTATCAATTCTAGTTCGGCCATCTCATCGATACATTCCTCGCAGGCCGTCGCCCAAAAATTCAGAAAGACCAACTTGCCGCGGTAGTCCGTGAGCTTCACCTCGCGACCGGTCCCATCTTTGACTGAAAATTGCGGAGCCTGCTGTCCCACTTCAATGGCATCGCGACTTCGGGGCTGCCTTATGGCGTGGTATACCCAATAACCCGCAATGGAGACGACAACCAGTAAGAAGATGATCGCCTTCGCACGCATCGCGTCATTGTAACGCGTGCGTGGTGCGGGTCCAAACCCGCAACGATTTGGAGATGTCATCCGGGCTTTTACTGTACCGCCGCTACAGTACATTCGTAACGAGAACAAAATTCTCGTTACCATGGTTCCAGTGTCTTCTTTGCATCTCGCAAAGAATCTGCGGTTGCGCTGAAAGCGTGCGGGCGTCAGAATCGTGCAATATTTGGCCGCGGCTATGCCGCGCTAGGGAAGTAAAGCTGGCCAATCATGAATCCACTCGGGAATCGGCTGACATTCACCTGGCTCACATTTCTGGCCGGAGGGACATTTTTCGTATTGATGGTGCCATTGGGGGAGGGTTTTGACGAGCCATGGCACTTCGCTTATGTACAACACGTTGCCCAGTTTGGGAAGCCGCCCCTCGGCCACTCAACCCACATCTCGGAAGAGATCGCTACATTTCTGCGAGTGCACCCCGTAAGTTGGGGACTGCACCGGAATTTTCCGACTCTCCTCTCTCACGACGAGTATTGGCGGGACCAGCGCAATAGAGATGAACTGGACCCAGTGTTGGCGAATTTACGATTTTCAGGCGAATACGCGGAATCCCAGACTGAAGCTTCCGGGCAATACGAAAGTCATCAACCACCGCTGTACTATTTCGCCAGCGCTCCCGTATTTGCTGCGGCTTCATATCTTTTCTCATTTGTGGACACTTTCCTTGCGGCACGTATGTTTTCTGTGTTCCTCGCCTCGCTGATTGTTCCGGGATCATTCCTCCTCGCGAAAGTCGTACTCAAAGACTCCGCGGCTGCGGGCAACGTTGCTGCTCTGGTTGTGCTTTTCCCCGGCCTATATCCCGGTGTAGTTCGGGTTTCGAACGATGCTCTAGCTGTACCATTGGCGTGCTGGACTCTGGTCCTTTTGGCCCTATTTTTGGAAAAGCATCAGCCGGTTCATCTCTATGGACTGTCAGCGCTGTTAATAGCGGGCCTCTGGACTAAGGCTTTCTTCATTCCCATTCTCGCCGGAGTCATTGTGAGCTTGCTGTACTACGTCCAAGTTCGGGCGGCAATAACTGTCCTTCTGATCTCGCTAGCGGGAGCACCCTGGTACGTTAACAATTTCAATCACACGGGATCCATAACGGGTCTTCCCGAAACAATCTCAATAAAGAGTTCAGCCTTTTCTTCGGTCGAAGCGCTATGGAGTCTGGATTGGAATAACCTCCTAAACGTTGTCCGCTTTTCTCATATTTGGGTCGGAAACTGGTCGTTTCTGAGTGTTCGCAGTTGGATGTATCGGGTAGTCTTCTGGCTTTTTGTGCTCGGCGTCATGGGCCTCATTCGGGGTCGAATTCGATCAGTGTCTGGTGCGCTCTCGCTGATTATTTGTTATGCAGTGTTTATAGCTGGACTGATTTATTATGCGACACAAGTTTTCCAGGAGACGGGAACATCTGTTGCTGAAGGATGGTACCTGACGTCGTTCATACCAGCGGAGGCGGTCTTGTTCAGCGCTGGCCTTCAATCCTTCCTTGGGGCTCGCTGGCGTTGGGTGGGAATTGCTGCTCAAGTGTTACTTTTAGCCTTACTGATATACAGTTCGGCGTTCATCGCGATGCCTTACTATTCCGGCATTACGGCGCATAAGGCCGACGGCCATCTCGCCACGTACCATCCTCAGCTTTCTGATTTTGGACTCATGTCAGCGCGGCTTCTGCGATTCCATCCGTTTGTACCGGTGACGCTACCCTGGCTGCTGCTA
>Ga0066709_100000813_pt1 | contig 18579 bp, 12 predicted proteins | sample GraSoiAngelo_158_FD_79665 | JGI IMG/M metagenome (GOLD analysis project Ga0066709, IMG submission 79665) | Grasslands soil microbial communities from the Angelo Coastal Reserve, California, USA - 14_1009_16_30cm | ecosystem: Environmental > Terrestrial > Soil > Grasslands | place: USA...
GAGCAATCGACCCCATTCGGTGACCGCCTCGGCATCGGGGCCTGCGGGCGCGGCCGTCGCGATCTGCTCGAGTGTGTCGCTCAACTCGCCGGCGCGTCTTTGGGCGGCCTCGACCCGTACGTGTCCCGGCCCGCTGGCGCCAAGCGTCGCGCGCACTGCGTCCAGCTCCAGCAGCGCGTGCCTGCAGTTCGACCGAATCCGGGTGGACGCGTGCGGCCGGCGCTCCAGCGCTCCCAGCGCTTCGGCAAGCACGCCGGCGGTATCGGAGGCACCGGCGCATGCTCGCTCGTCCGCATCTGTGCCCTCGGCGATTTCGCGCAGCCCAACGGACAACGCCATCAGCGCGCCGGCGAAATTGCCGCTGTCCACGGTCGAGACGTAGCGGGGGGCGAGCGGGGCGAGGTTCTCCGTGTCGTACCAGTTGAGCGGGTGTCCGTTGTGGCGCTCGAGTGCTTCGACGGACGTGAGCGTGCTCTCGATCCGATCGGCCAGCTGGGCGCTTCCCAGGTAGCCCAGGTCGTGCGCGGCGAGCGCCGAGAGCAGCCCCATGCCGATATTCGTCGGCGACGTTCGGTGCGCGACGCGAAGCTCCGGTGCGAATTGCACGTTGTCGGGTGGCAGCCAGTGGTCCTTCCCGCCGACGAAACATTCGAAGTAGTGCCAGGTCCGGCGCGCGATCCGGCGCAGCTGTGCCGCGTCCCCGGCGCTCACGGTCAGTCGCCTCGGGACCACCGGCCGGCTCAGCCACCACGCCACCACCGGCGAGGCCAGCCAGGCGGCCAGGAACGGCAAAACCAACGGCAACGCGCTACCGCGCAGCGGCAGCACCCCGAGCAGCACCGCCAGAGCCGCCGCCGGGCCGGCCCACATCTCGGCGACGAACACGCGCGGGCCCTGACGCGCGAGCAGCCCGGCGGCGCGTGCCGCTGTGGCCGCGGCGGTCTCCCACTCGAGCAGCCGGCGCTGCGTGATCACCATCCGAACCAGGGTCAGGACGATGGCGTGCACCATTTCGTAGGCGTGGCTCGCGAGCAGCATGATCTGGAGCAGCACCTGTGCGCCTGCCGTCTCCAGTTCCGCCCACACGTCCTGCAGGTACACGCCGAACGGCTGCTGCGGACGCGGGCCCCCGGCCAGGTGCACCAACGGCGGGAGCAGCGGGAAGCCGAGCACCACCAGCGCGGCCAGGGTCCAGCCGACCGGCGAGCCCGGGAGCCAGGTCCATGCCGAGGCCAGCAACGCAATCAGCGCTGGCGCCACCAGGCTGCGGCGCAGGTTGTCGAGGATCTTCCAGCGGCTGATGAGTGGCAGGTGGCTGCGTTCCATGCCGTGCCGCGTCGGCAACAGCGGCAAGAGGTGGAGCAGGATCTGCCAGTCGCCGCGCACCCAGCGATGCTGGCGCCGCGCATGAGCCAGCACGCTCGACGGGAAGTCGTCCACGACCTCGACGTCCGACACCAGCGCGCAGCGCGCGAACAGACCTTCAAACAGATCGTGCGAGAGCATCGCGTTCTCTGCCACGCGACCCTCGAGTGCGGCGGTGAAGGCGTCTACGTCGTAGAGCCCCTTGCCCGTGAAGGTGCCTTCGCCGAACAGGTCCTGGTAGGTATCGGACACCGCCGTCGTATAGGGATCGACTCCCGTATGGCCGGCGTATGCCCGGGCGAACAGCGAGCCGGCGGCGCTCGCCATCGTGACGCTGACCCGCGGCTGGAGGATCCCATAGCCCTCGACGACCCGCCGGAGCTTGGGGTCGAAGCGCGGGCGATTGAGCGGATGCTCGATCACGCCGATCAGTTGCCGCGCTGCGTCACGCGGCAGTCGGGTGTCACTGTCGAGCGTAATGCAATAGCGAATGTGCGGCAGGATCTCGGGGGCTCCGACCTGCACGGCGAAGTCGCTGGCCCCTCGCAACAGGCGGTTGAACTCCTCGATCTTGCCGCGTTTGCGCTCCCAGCCCATCCACACGCCTTCGCTCGCGTTCCAACGGCGCGCGCGGTGGAACAGGTAGAACCGGTCCATGGTGCCGGGTGCGTAGCGCGCATTGAGCGCCTCGATCCCCGCGATGGTGGTCGCGAGCAGCTTGTCCTCGCCCGGGAGGTGTTCGGCGTCCGCGTCCGGAAAATCCGTGAGCAATGCAAAATGGATCCGTGGGTCCATGTTGCCGAGGGCGTGCACCTCGAGGTGCTCCAGCAGGGTCCGAGCGCCTTCGATCGACGAGATGATCGTGGGCACGATCACCATGGTGCGCGCCGACTCGGGGACGCCGCCGCGCAGGTCCAGCCGCGGCAGCAGCATCGGCCTGGCGACCCGGTGAACGACGCGGTGCATGAGCGCCACCGCGAGCTCGCTCGACGGAATGACCGCGAGTATCCCAGCCCAGAATCGCACCCAGGGCGGCGCCTGCGCCGCTGCCGCCGCTGCCAGCGCTGTCGCCACACCCAGCCCCGTGAGCAAAGCGAGCGCACCGAAGTAGATGGGCGTGGCGTACGCGAAGACCAAGTCTTTGAGTCGTTGCCGGAGCGGGGGGTGGTGAGCCACGTCGTACTCGAGCTCGCGACGGCCGCCTCCGATCAGGTGGTAGCCGACGTGTGCCGCCCTCGAGTCGGTGCCCAGTTTCTCCGCCGCCTGGCGCGCGCTCTCGATCGCGCGCAGGGCGACCCTCACTTGCGCCTCGCCGGTCGGGTCCGCCAGCGCCTCGACCGCGTGCCGGTAGCGATCACGACTCGCGAACTCCATACGGCCATAGACGCCGGGCGGGTCGCGTTGGAGGACGTGCTCGATCAGACTGACGAGCTCGACGTACTCGTTCCAGTCGAGCGTGGCGCACAGCCGCAGGCTGGTGATGGAATTGCCCATCGAGACGTGGTTCATCGCCTGTCGCTGATGCTCGGCACGCACGGCGTCCTCCACCGTGGTGCCCGATGCGTCCAGGCGCTCCTCGAGTTGCTTTCGCAGCCCGGCCGCCCCGGCACCATACTCACGCATGCGCTGCAACAGCTGATCCACGAACGCGACGTGGAGGACGTGCGGGAGCCGTGGGAGGGGGCCGTTCGCCTGGGCGCTCTCGAATTCGGCGAACAGGCGATCCGCCTCGACGCGACCGGCGCGGCTTTCGATCAATTCCTCGGAGAGCCGGCGCACGTGCTCGATCAGGGCCAGCTTGAGCATGCTCGGCCACGCCCACAGCTCGCCGATGCTGAGCGGCGCGACGGTCTGATAGGCGACGATGAACCGTTCCAGTCGCTTGGGGTCGAGCCGCGCGTCGCTGTAGCGGAGTAACTCCACGGCCATGGCGTAGACGCGCGCGGTGCCGGCGAGCTCGCGTGTGGCCAGCTTCGGAAGCTCGCGGTAATAGCGAGTCGGAAGGTGGTGGCGGATCTCGCGCATCTCGGCTTCGACCAAGTGGAAGTTGTCGAGCAGCCATTCGGCGGCGGGCACGATCGGTTCGCCATGCCGCACGTCTCCGGCGAGGAGGCGATAGGCGTGTCGGAGTACGCGCGCGTCATCCCCCAGTCTGCGCAGCAGCCGCGGTGGGCCACGCCGCGGGTTTCGCGACAGCGTGAATTCAGCGGCCAGCGCCCGGGCGCGTTCTTCGAGGCGTTCGACGCCGAGGAGTTCGCCGTGCAGGGGGCTTGTGTCGAGGCCAATCAGCCGGAGGCGCTCCCCGCCCGAATGATTTGCGGCACGGGACGGGGTGGCGCGAGTACTTGTCAACGGGTTGAAATCCTTCCGGAATGGGCGGCGGTGGTGCTCGCGGTCCGATCGAGGAGATGGGGCAGTGTAGCAGGGATGGGGCGTGGGTGAGGCGTCGCGCTGGCTGCGAGGGCGGGCCTAGCCGGGGTTATTCGCGAAGGGTAGAGATGCGAAGGCCTCCGCTGTGGTGGAAAGCGCTTGTTCAAGGTTGCCCTTCACCTCGCACCTGGCGCAGTCTTGGCTGGCCAGCGGTTCGATCGGGATCGAGACCCGCGCACACGCACCGGAGGAACCCCCAATGCGTCTCGAGTTGGATGCGCCGGCGCGAGCTCCACGCTCGCTGATCGCCCTGTGTTCGCTCGCCCTCGCGATCTCCGCCGTCACGCTCAACGCGAACGCCTCGGTGAGGTCATCCCAACATGGTCCCGAGCCGGTCGAGGGCGTCACGAACTTTGGCCGCGTCACGGACATGGTCTTTCGCGGTGGCTCCGTCACGCCCGACGGGGTCAGAAACCTCGCTGCCCGCGGCGTGCGCACGATCGTTGACTTACGACAGGGGGACAGCCGCGGCGAGCCCGAGGTGTGCAGGCAGTACGGGATCACGTACTACAGGTTCTCGATGAGTCCGCGCGCGACACCCGACTCCGCCGCGATCGACAAGATCCTCGAGATCATGCGGAACGCCAGGGCGCCGGTCTACGTCCACTGCTCCGCGGGCAACCACCGCACCGGCACGGTGTGCGCCCTCTACCGGATGCGCGTCCAGGGCTGGTCCGCGGAGAGGGCGTGGGCCGAGCAGGAGTTCTACGGCTTCGGCCCGCCCGAGAATCATCCGGAGCTGTTCGCCTTCGTCTACGGGAGCGGTCTCGCGACCACCATCGTGAGGCCGCTGGCTGGGGTCGAAACCGAGCCCATCCCGCACTCGCGAAATGCGGCGCCGGCGATCTGGGTGCATCCGACGGACCCGGAGAAGAGCCTCATCCTCGGCGCGGATACACACGGCGGCCTGCTGGTCTACAACCTGGACGGCAGGCAGCTTGGGCTCGTGTCGGACGGATCACGGCCGAACCACGTGGACGTCCTCAACGATTTTTCGCTCGGCGGCAGGTCGGTGGACCTCGCGGTCGCGGGCTGCCGGTCGGACAGCGCGCCGGGCGTGAAGGCGTGGGTGATCGATCCGATCACAGCCACGCTCTCGGACGCGACGGCTGGCGGAGTCATCCCGGTGCTGGAGGGCGCCCCACCGTATGGCTCGTGTGTCTATCGAAGCGCACGAGATGGCAAGGGTTACTTCTTCGTCACCAGCGTGCAGGGGCAGGTGGAGCAGTACATGTTGCAAGATGCGGGAGCGGGCAAGATCACGGCCGCCCGAGTGCGTGCGTTCAAGGTCGGCTCGAGCTGCGAAGGGTGCGTGTGCGACGAACTGGGGTATTTCTACCTCTCGGAAGACCGAGTGGGCATCTGGAAGTTCGCGGCGGAGCCGGACTCCCGCGACCCGGGCACCCTGGTCGCGAAAGCCGGCGAGAACGGCCTGGTGCCGAACGTGAAGGGGCTCGCCCTCTACTCCGCGACCGGCGGGCGGGGTTACTTGATCGCCTCGAGTCAGGGAAGCAGCACCTTCAACGTCTACGCGCGCGAGGGAGACAACCGTTACGTGCTCACGGTCGACCCACAGGCGGATGGAATTGGCGACGTGGAGCGCAGGGACGCCATCGCGGTGACGAGCTGCCCCACGTCACCGCGGTTCGCGAAGGGACTCTTCGTCGCCCAGGACGCCAAGAACCGGCCCAACAACCAGAACTTCAAGCTCTACTCCTGGGAAGATCTCGCGGGAACGCGGCTGCTCGTGGACACGCAATGGTCGCCGCGTGTGAAGGCGCAACAGACTGCCCCACCGTCGGCGGCCGTCGCCCTGGGGAAGGCCTCTGACGAGAGTCGGCGAGGGGCAAGCCCACAGGCCCAGACGCTCGACCATGAGCGTCCGGCTAGTGGCGGACAGCCGAATGGATGGGCGGTTGAAAGCCAGCCGCTCGAGGCCGAGACGGCCCGCATGGCCGAGCCGGGGACCGTGAGGCTGGAGGCGGGGTTCGAGAGACAGGCTGCCTCCCATCGAGCCGAATACAATGTCCCGTTTGCGCTCGATTACGTGGCCAGCCGCCGGGTTGAATTGCGACTGGAGCCCATCCTCTACTCGCACTCTCCCCGATCGAACCGGACGTCGGCGAACGGCCTGGGTGATCTTGAAATGTCGGCCACCGCGCTGGCATGGCCGGAGCGTGGATGGACTCCCGGCGTGGCCGTGGCCGCGGAGGTGAAGCTTCCCACCGCGCGGAGCCGACTCATTGGCTCCGGCAAAGCCGACTACACCGGGGACATGATCCTGAGCAAGTGCGTCGCGGGATTCGACATTCACACGAACCTCGGGTACACGCTCGTTGGCCGACCTGCGGGCGTCCGCACGCGGAACGTTTACAGCTACGCACTCGCGACCGAGCGAAAATTCGCGCGATTCGATGCAGTCGCGGAGCTCACCGGACACACGCCGGTCCTCGCGAGTCCGGCCGCCTCGGACGCAGCGCGGGAGCGGCTCCCCGATATCGCTGGCGAAGAATTGGTCGGCACGCTCGGTGGCCGCTACTACCTGAGTGATCGCGTGGTCCTCTCCGGAGGAGTCAGCTACGACAGTGACCACGCGGTTCAGATTCATCCGGGGCTCAGCATCAAGTTCCGCTGACGCGCGGGAGCGACGAGCGGGCGGCCGGGGCGTCGCACCCGCGGCTGGACGTCTCAAGCGACGACGGCTGCGCCTGCTTTCTTGCGAGCGAAGCGAAGAGCGGCGAAACGTCGAACCACACCACATCGCCGTCCGCGCAAGCTTGTTTGTCGTAGCAAAGGCCCTCGCCCTTCGGCACGAGCGACTGCTGCTGCGCTGTCTTTCCGAGATGCTCCAGCACGTGGTATTCGTCGGCTGTTTGAAGAACGAGATAGGGGCGCTCCTCGCTTCCGTCGCCGGTCGAAAGGATGCTCTCGAGCAGCTGTGCCGACACCCACATCTCAGCCTTCGCCTTCGCCGAGTGACCCGCCTTCGAATGAGCGAACGAGAGAAGGGCATGTGCCCTCGGGCTCAGGAGCCAGTTGGGCATGAGCGACTGGAGGTAGTCACGTGCGGCCTCGAACCGACCGGCATCGAAGAGTTCCCACGCGTCGGACAACCATGGCCCGTATGGCTCGTAGTCGGGGAGAGCCGACACGACATCACGGAGAGCCAGGAAGCGCTCTGCGGTCGGTTCCGCCAAGAAGGCTTCGAACAAGCTCATGAGGCTGTCGCCTCCATCGGCGTTCATGTGCCTGCCGTCCTGCCCGATCGCATCGCCCGCATGTCCGTCATGCTACAGCGCTGGGTTTACGCTCGGCGCTGGTGTTTTTTGAAGCGCTGGATCCCTATCGGGGGTCCGCCGGCCGCGCTGGGCCGGCCCCCTATCCCGTGGCGTGCCGCGCTTACGGCCTGCGCCCCATTAAAAACGGGGGCCTGCGGCGGTCGCCTTTCCTCCCCGGCCGGCTTCCGCTCGTGCGTTTCTCGGGTGGCTAGGCTCCCCTTCCCCCCCTTTCGTCCCATTTCGCCCCGTTTCGCCGCCATTTGAGCCCCCGTTTCGGCCCCGCTTTCTTATTGACGGGTGGGGGCCGCTCCGTATACTGCCGGTGCTTTTTCACAAGGCGCGCATCGAGGGCTGACGCTTCGCATCCAATGCGCGTTGCAGAGCGGGGTTGGCCGCTCTGGAGAAGGACCCGTTTGCGTCGAGGATGCCATGGCGAAGAAGAAAGGAATTCCGGGAGACGACGAGTTCAACGCTCTTCCGGAGAATGAGCTCGAAAATTACGAGGAGGATGAAGAAGAGGAAGAGGACGAATTCTTCGGAGAAGACGACCTCGACGAAGATGAGGAGTTCGGCGACGAGGATGACGAGGACTTCGAAGAGGAATTCGACGACGAGTCCTTTGAAGAGGACGAGGACTTTGCCGAGGTGGAGGAGGACGAGGAGGACGCGTAGGTCTGAGCCCGGGCGACTCACGAGCCGGGGCTAGCGGGCCCTGTACCGGACGATCCGCTCCGGTATGGGGCCCGTGCTTTGATTCCCCGAAACCCGGGACGCATGGTCACGGCGTCGTGCGCGGATGCCGGCCCGGCCGGCCGCGGGGCCATGGGCCCGTGCCGGCGCCAAGCGAGGATCGAATGATTCGGCCCGACTGGCCGCAAGGTCTACCCCAGAATTTCGGCGGGCTCGAAGGCGAATTCTCGAGCTTCGATCGAGCGCAGATCGCCGTGCTCCCGGTGCCGTACGACTTCTCGACCAGCTACCAGGGCGGGGCGCGGTGGGGGCCGCGGGCGATGATCGACGCCTCTCGGAACATGGAGCTGTGGGACGAGGAGCTCGGCGCAACCTACCGCTCCGGCATCCACACGCTGCCCGAGCTCGAGCCGACGGCGCTCGGTCCCGGGGCGATGGTGGAGCGCGTCGAGGGCGCCGCGGCGTGGGTGCTCGAGCGGGGCAAGCTGCCGGCGATGATCGGCGGCGAGCACAGCATCACCACGGGTGCGGTGCGGGCGGCAAAGCGGCTGTACCCCGGGCTGTCCGTGCTGCAGCTCGACGCGCATGCCGACATGCGCGACGAGTACCTGGATTCGCCTTACAGCCACGCGTGCGTGATGCGCCGCGTCCGCGAGCTCGTGCCCGCCGCCTCGGTTGGCGTCCGCTCGTTCAGCGAGGAGGAGGCGGAGCTCCTCGAGTCGAATCCACTTCCGATCTGGAGCACGCGGCGTTTCCGCGCGCTGCGCGGCGACTGGAAGCCGATCCTCGATGCGCTGACCGCGGACGTGTTCGTGACGTTCGACCTGGATGCGCTCGATCCATCGCTCCTGCCGGGCACGGGCACGCCGGAGCCCGGCGGCCTCGACTGGTACGAGGCGGTGGACCTGCTGGCCGCGGTCGCGGCGAGCAAGCGCATCGTGGGGTTCGACATCGTCGAGCTCGCGCCGATTGCGGGGCAGGTGGCGTCGGACTTCCTGGCCGCGCGCCTGGCGTACCGGATGATGGGACTCGCGCTGCGCAGCGGCTCGCGGCGCTGATGAAGACGATGGCGGGACCCGAAGCGCATCGGGAGCCGGCGGTGGCCCGTCCGCGGGATGCGGGCGGTCCGCCGCGGCTCGTGCTGCGCAAGAATCAAGACCGCCGCGTTCGCGCCGGCCACCCCTGGATCTTCAGCAACGAGATCGCCGAGCTCCTGGGCTCCCCGGAGGACGGCGGGCTCGTCGACGTGCTGGATTTCCGCGGGGCGTTCCTCGGCCGCGCCTACTACAACCGCCACAGCCTGATCAGCGCCCGCGTCCTCACGCGCGGCCGAGACACGATCGACGTCGAGTTCTTGGCCAAGCGCATCGAGCGCGCCGTGGCGCTGCGCCGCGAGCGGCTTCCCGGCGAGACGGTGCTGCGCGTCGTCTACGGCGAGGCCGATCAGCTTCCCGGTCTGGTGGTGGACCGCTACGGGGACTGGCTCGCGGTGCAGATCCTCACGCGGGGGATGGAGGCGCGGGCGGACCAGGTGCGCGAGGCGCTGGAGCGCACGCTCGCGCCCCGCGGCGTGGTCAAGGCGTGCGACACGCCGCTCCGCGAGCTGGAAGGACTGCCGCTCGAGCGCGGCCTGTGGTGGGGCGAGGTGCCGGAACGGATCGAGGTGCCGATCGAGGGGTTCCAGGTCGAAGCCGACCTGTTCAACGGCCAGAAGACCGGCCTGTTCCTGGACCAGCGCCTGAACCGCCGGTGGGCCGAGAAGCTGGCCGGAGGGCGCCGGGTGCTCGATGTGTTCTGCTACCAGGGGGAATGGGCGCTGCACGCGGCGCGCGGCGGCGCGACCGAGGTGCTGGCCGTCGATTCCAGCGAGCCTGCGCTCGCCGCCGCGGAGCGCAACTCCCGGCGCAACGGGTTCACCGATCGCATCCGCTTGCGCCGGGGCGACGCGTTCGACGCGATGCGGGAGCTCGAGCGCGAGCGGAGTCGCTTCGGGCTCGTGGTGCTCGATCCTCCCGCGTTCATCAAGTCGCGGCGGCATCTCGCCGCCGGGGCGCGTGCCTACCGCGACCTCAACCGGCTCGCGATGGCGCTGCTCGAGGAGAATGGCGTCCTCGTCACCTGCTCGTGCAGCCATCATCTCGACGATGTGCTGTTCCGACAGGTGCTGATGGAATCCGCCCGCGCCGCGCACCGGCCGTTCCGGATCCTCGAGTGGGCCGGCGAGGCGCCGGACCATCCGCAGCTCTTGGCCGTGCCGGAAACGCACTACCTCAAGTGCGCGGTGCTGCAGGCGATCTGAGCGCCGCTTGCAGCGTTCTCGGGCCGGGGGGGCGGCGGCATGGCGTGGGATCCGCGATCAAGGGGACGGGCCGCGGAGGCCGACTGGCTCCCTAGCCCGCCTCCGTCTTGCCACCGGCCTCCGTCTTCCGGCCCCCCTTGTTCAGCTCTTCCAGGTAGTTCATCCTCAGCTCGGTCAGCGCCTGCTGCAGCACGCGCGCCTCGTCGGGCTCGAGGTTGCCCTTGGTGTGCGCTTCGAGCGCCGCGAGCGTGTCGATCGTGTCGCGTGCCGCGTCGAGATGCGTCTCGATCTTGCGGCTGAACGGGTTCATGAGCTTGCCGAGCGCCATCATCCCGCTCTGCTGGAGACCGAGGACGAGTTGCAGGAACAGGGCCGCCTGGCGCGAGGGATGGTCGTCGTTCATGGTTGCCCCTTGGGTTTCGAGACGCCGGCGCGGGCCTTGGCCTCGTTCCACAGCGTATCCATCTCGTCGAGCGGAACGTCCGACGGCCGCATGCCGCGCTCCGAGAGCCGCTGCTCGATGTGGTGAAAGCGGTCGCGAAACCGGCCGATCGTGGCGCGCAGTTCCCGCTCGGGATCGACCGCCAGATGCCGCGCGACGTTGACGACGGCGAACAGCAAGTCGCCGATCTCCCGGGCCACTTCGCGAGACGTGTCGGCCGCGAGCGCCCGCTCGATCTCGACCAGCTCCTCCCGCACTTTCGCGAACGCGCCGTCCGCGCTCGGCCAGTCGAATCCAACTGCGGCCGCCTTCTCTTGCGTGCGGTAAGCGGCGACGAGCGCCGGCAGACCCTTGGGCTGCTCGCCGAGCAGCGAGCCCGCCCCGCCCTTCTCCCCGTGCTTGATCTCTTGCCACTGGCGGTAGGCCGCCTCGCCGCCCGAAACCTCAGCGGAGCCGTAGACATGGGGGTGCCGCCGGATCAGCTTCTCCGCCGCGCGCTCCATGGCCTCCGCCAGGCCGGGTCCCGAACGCTCGCCGAGCAGCTCGAGGCAGAACGTCGCTAGGAACATGAGATCGCCGAGCTCTTCTGCGATCGCATCCCGATCGCCGGCCGCGATCGCCTCCGCGGACTCGACCGCTTCCTCGGTGAGGTACGGCGTCATCGTCTCGAGGGTCTGCTCGCGGTCCCACGGACAGCCGCCGGGTCCGCGCAGGCGCCGGCATACTCCCAAGAGCCCGGCAAACGCATTCCGCTCGCGCTCGTTCACGTCCGGAGCATAGCCAACGCCTGACGCACTGGCCAGAACGCGCGCGAAGCCGGCGGCGCGCATGCGCCCGGAAGCCATGCGACCGGCCTCGCTCTCGGCTACCGGCGCGTGGACGGCGCGCGGTAAGATTGGGTCGTGTCTCGGCTGCTCCAGACGCCAACCCCGCCTCGATCCAGAGGAACGAGAGGGACAATGTCCGATCCACCTCGCCGCCTCGCCGCCTGGCTCCTTCCCGCCCTGCTGGGCTTCACGGCCAGCGGTTCCTTTGCCGATCGAGCTCCACTTCACCCCGGCGAGTCGGCCTCCCGGGGTTCGGTCGCGGCGCCCGCCTCGAGCGCTTCGATTGCGCCCGCCGGCGGAGGAACCGTCGTCGTCTGGGCGGAGACGCGCCGCGGCGTGTCGCGCATTTTTGCCCAGTGCCTCGACGCGTCGGGTGCGCGCCAGTGGCCCGACACCGGGCTCGTCGTGAGCGATGCGCCGGGCGAGCAGGTGACGCCGGCGCTGGTGGCAGGGGACGCCGGCACGGTGATCGTGGCCTGGATGAACGCCACGGGCTCGGGCGAGCGACCCTACGCGCAGGCGCTCGATGCGGGGGGCCAGCGCCTGTGGGGCGCGAACGGGGTGGCGGCGGGCGGCGAGATCCCCTCCAGCAGCGGAGCCGTTGCCGCCCCCGATGGGCGCGGAGGAATCCTCCTCGCGTGGGACGAGTTCATCAGCCCGCGGATCCACGCCCAGCGCGTGGATGCTTCGGGCGCCCCGCGCTGGGGCGGGGGCGGCGACGTCGTCGTGTGCACGAGTGCCGTGAACGCGATCAACCCGGCGGTCGCCTCCGATGGCGCCGGGGGCGCCATCGTGGCGTGGATGGACTATCGCCTGGGAACCTGGGACATCTTCGCCGCGCGCGTCGACAGCGTGGCCGGACTGCACTGGACGCCGAACGGCGCGGCGATCTGCACCGTGGCCCGGGACCAGTGGTACCCGCAGCTCGCATCCGACGGCGCGGGCGGCGCGATCCTCGCGTGGCAGGACTACCGGACCGGGGTTGCCGACATCTACGGACAGCGCGTGAACGCGGTGGGCGCCGGCCAGTGGGGCGTCGGCGGTGCCGTCATCTGCGATGCGGCCGATCAGCAGTACTCGCCGGTGATCGCCACCGACGGCCTGGGCGGCGCGATCGTCGCCTGGCAGGACTATCGCGCCGCGGGGATCGCGGACATCTATGCGCAGCGCGTGAACGCCGCCGGCGCCGGGCAATTGGGCGGGAACGGCCTCGGCGTGTGCACGGCGGCGCAGGGCCAGTACGCGCCGGCTCTGCTGCCGGATGGCGCAGGCGGAACGCTCGTGGCCTGGGAGGATTTTCGCAGCGGCGACTACGCCATCTACGCGCAGTCCGTGAGCGCCGGCGGCCTGCTGCGATGGGCCGCCGATGGCGTCCCGCTGTGCACCGCCCCGGGCAACCAGCTCACGCCATGGATCGCTGCCGATGGGGCCGGAGGCGCGGTCGTGGCCTGGCCCGACTCGCGGGTGGGGGACGCCGACATCTACGCCCAGCGCGTGAGCGGGCTGGGCGTCGTGCAGTGGGCGACGGATGGGGTCCCGGTCTATCTCGCGCCTGGGATCGAATACACACCGCTCACGGTCGCGACCCATGACGGCGGCGCGATCCTGGTGTGGAAGGAGAAGCGCGGCGGGGACTACGACATCGTCGCGAGTCGCTTCGGCCCCGAGGGTTCGCCCCTGTGGCCCGAGACCCGCGTGTGCTTCGCGCCCGGCGTGCAGGCGCCGGCCGACGCGATCTCGGACGGTGCCGATGGCCTCATCGTGGCGTGGCAAGATCCGCGCAATGGCAACGCCGACATCTACGCACAACGCGTGGACGCCACGGGCGCCGTCTCCTGGGGAACCGACGGCGTGGCGGTGTGCGCCGCCGCCGGGGCTCAGGTGAGCCCCCGCCTCGCCGCGGACGGAGCCGGCGGGGCGGTCGTCACGTGGCAGGACGGGCGCGCCGGCAACGCCGACATCTACGCGCAGCGCGTGGACGCCGCCGGCACCCCGTCGTGGGCTCAGGATGGCGTGCCGCTTTGCATGGCTCCCGGCGACCAGCTCGATCCGGAGATTGCGACGGACGGTGCGGGCGGCGGCATCGTGACCTGGCAGGACGGCCGCACCGCGCACACGCACATCTACGCGGGGCGCGTCGATGGATCCGGGACGGCGCAATGGGCGGCGGACGGCGTGGCCATCTGCACGTTCGGGGGCGACTCGACCGGATCCCAGTGGCAGCCGGTGATCGTTGCCGATGCCGCGGGCGGCGCCGTCATCGCGTGGTCGGATGCGCGCGGGACGAGTCACGCGCAGCGCGTGGACCGGAGCGGGACGACCTCGTGGACCCCCGACGGCGTCGCGCTCTCGACCACGCCGCGCCACGAGTTCGGACTGTCGATGACGTCCAACGGCGAGGGCGGCGCGATCGCCGTCTGGGTCGCGAGGTCCGACACGACCTTCTGCAAGGACGCTTGCCCCGACGCCGTGTTCGGCCAGTACGTGGATGACGACGGCACGCTCCGCTGGCCGGTCAAGTACGGCGCAACCGTCTACAATCACGCGAGCGGGCCGAGCCTGCCCGCGCTCGCGCCCGACGGCGACGGCGGCATCTTCGCGACGTTCACGGACTACGACTACCTGGCCGGCCTCCCGGTCGTGCTCGTCCAGCACGTGGACAGCGCCGGCGTCTACCCCTGGGGCCCGTACGGGTTGCCGGCCGACACCGTGGCCGCCAGGCGCCTCGCGCCATCGATCGCCGCCGATGGGACCGGCGGGGCGCTCGTCGCATGGCAGCAGTTCGATGGCTACCGCTGGATCGTGCACGGGCAGCATTTCGATCGAACCGGGAGGCGCGAGTGGACGAGCGATGCCGTCACCGGCGTGGAGCCGCCGCGCGCCGCGCCCGGGATCCACGGTTTCGGGCTCGGGCCCGTGCGGCCGAATCCTTCCACCGGATCGTTCCGCGTCACCTACTCGCTGCCGGACGCCGCGGCCGCCACGCTCGAAGTGCTCGACGTGACCGGGCGGCGCGTACGCGTCCTGGCGCTCGGCGGATTTCAGCCCGGGGCAGGGGAGGCCGGCTTCGGCGCGAGGTCACGCCTCGCGCCGGGCGTGTATCTCGTCCGGCTGAGGCAGGGTGGGCGCGCGCGAACGACGAAGGCGGTGGTGCTGGAATAGCGCGACCCCCGGCGCAGCGCAACCGGAGTAGCGCGACCGATTGCGCGCCTCGTCTCGAGCCGACTATCCTACCCGCCTTTTGCGATCGAGTTCGGCGACCTCCTCGTTCGAACACCGCGGGAGCAATCCGGGAGCGTGCAAAGTGCCGATGCCGGTTTCGACTTGGGTCGAGGTGGATCTCGACCGGCTCGCCGCCAACCTGGCGGCGGTCCGGCGGCATCTCGGGCCCGGGCACGAAATGCTGCTGGTCGTGAAGGCAGACGCCTACGGGCATGGCGCCGTCCAGATCGCGCAGGCGGCGGAAGGCGAGGGCGTGGCCCACTTCGGCGTGGCGACGTTGCACGAGGGCATCCAGCTCCGGCAGGCGGGGTGCCGCCGCCCGGTCATCGTGCTGTCGCCGCTCTTGCCCAGCGAGATCGACGAGGCGGTCGCCCACGAGCTCGACCCCACGGTCTCGGACCTGGACATCGGGCGCGCGTATTCCGCCGCCGCGGCGCGGGTCGGGCGCCCGCTCCGGTTCCATGTCGAGATCGACACGGGGATGGGACGCACCGGCGTGCGCGAGGCGGAGGCCGATGGTTTCATCGGCCAGCTCGCCGCGCTCCCCGGACTGAGGCTCGCGAGCGTCTACACGCATTTCCCCGACGCCGACGCCGAGGACCTCGAGTTCTCTCGCCACCAGGTCGTCCAGTTCCGCGCCGCGCTCGAGCGCCTCGCGGCGCGCGGCATCCACCCGCCGCGCGTCCATGCCGCGAACAGCGCGGCGACGCTCAATCTGCCGGAGGCGCGCTTCGATTGGGTTCGCGTCGGCCTGATCGCCTACGGCCACCAGCCGCCGCACGCTCGCGCCGAGCTTCCGCTGCAATCGGTGATGGCGTTCAAGAGCCGCCTGGTGCAGGTGCGCGAGTTCCCCCCGGGCGCCTCGATCAGCTACGGGCGCACATTCGTGACCGAGCGGCCGAGCCGCATCGGCGTGATCGCGGTCGGTTACGGCCACGGGCTCTCGTGGCTGCTCTCGAACCGGGGGCACATGCTGGCGGGCGGCGTGCGCGTCCCGATCGTGGGACGGGTCACGATGGACCTGACGATGGTGGACGTGACGGACGTGCCCGCCGCGCGCGTGGGCGACGAGGTCGTGCTGTTCGGCGAGCAGGGCGGCGCATCGATCTCGCTCGAGGAGGTCGCGCGCTGGAGCGAGACGCTGCCCTACGAGATCATGTGCACGATCGGCAAGCGCGTGACGCGCATCTACGTGCGTGGCGGCCGTCCCGTGAAGCTCACGTCGCTCGTGGGCGAGCGCGAGGAGTGGATCCAGCAGGCCGCGGACCACTTCCGGCTGCGAGAGCTCGCCGTGGCGGCGGCGAAGCGGGGCCATTGATGCGCGTGTTCCTGATCGTGCTCGACGGCGTGGGAATGGGCGAGCTGCCGGACGCCGATCGCTACGGCGACCGGGGCAGCAACACGCTGCTGCACGTGGCCGAGGCCACGGGCGGGCTTCGGCTGCCGCGGCTCGAGCGGCTCGGTCTCGGCCGGCTGCTCGACCTCCCGGGAGTGCGCGCGCTGAACGATCCCGTAGGCGCGCGGGCACGGCTCGCCGAGCGCTCGGCGGGCAAGGACAGCACCACCGGCCACTGGGAGCTCGCCGGCGTCGTGCTCGACCGCCCGTTCCCCACGTATCCGCAGGGGTTCCCGGTGGAGCTGCTCGACCGCTGGAGCGAACGCGTGGGTCGCGGCTGGATCGGCAACGTGGCCGCCTCGGGGACCGAGATCATCGCCCGGCTCGGTGAGCAGCACCAGAGCACCGGCCGGCTCATCGTGTACACTTCGGCCGACAGCGTGTTCCAGGTCGCCGCGCACGAGCAAACCGTGCCGATCGAGGAGCTGTACGCCGCGTGTCGCGCAGCGCGCGAGATGCTGACCGGCGAGCACGCCGTGGGTCGCGTGATCGCGCGGCCGTTCCTCGGCACACCCGGAAGCTACTCGCGCACGCCGCGCCGGCGCGACTTCTCGCTGGAGCCGCCGGAGCCGACGCTGCTCGACCGGCTGGCGGAAGCGCGCAAGCCCGTCGTCACGATCGGCAAGGTCGACGAGCTGTTCGCGGGACGCGGCGTCACCGAAGCGATGCACACCGCGGGCAACCAGGAGGGGCAGGAGTTGCTGTCGAGCCAGGCGCGCCGCTCGGGAGAAGGCCTGGTGTTCGCCAATCTCGTCGACTTCGACCAGTCGTACGGCCATCGCAACGACCCCCGCGGATTCGCGCGCGCGCTGGAATCGTTCGACCAGAGCCTCGGCGAGCTGCTGGGCCGCCTGCGCGACGACGAGGTGTGCATGGTGACCGCGGATCACGGCAACGACCCCACGACGCCGAGCACCGATCACTCGCGCGAGTACGTGCCGCTGCTGGTCGCCGGCGCGCGCGTGCGGCCGGGCGTGGATCTCGGCACGCGCGACACGTTCGCCGACGTCGGCTGCACGATCGCCGACATCCTCGGCGTGAAGCGCCCGAGGGTCGGCACGAGCTTCGTGCGCGAGGTCCGCTCGTGACCGCGAGGGCCCGGAGGCGGCTCGCCGCGGCGCCGGGCGCACGCCGCCGGCCGGGCGGAGGAAGGTCCCCCGCCCAGCCCGCGGCTCCCCCGAAGACGCCTGAGCCGCGCACGAACCGGAAGCCTGGTCGCATGACGCCCGAGGCGCTCATGCACGAGGCCGAGATCGCGCGCCGCCACGCCTACGCACCCTACTCGAAATTCCGCGTGGGGGCGGCGCTGCTCGCCGCGGACGGCACGGTCGTGCACGGCTGCAACGTCGAGAACGCCTCGCTCGGCCTTTCGATCTGCGCCGAGCGCAACGCCGTGTGGAAGGCGGTGAGCTCGGGGCTCCGGGACTTCGTGGCCGTCGCCGTCACCGCGGAGCCGAACCACAGCGGATCGCCGTGCGGCGCATGCCGTCAGGTCCTGTACGAGTTCGCGCCCGACCTCGAGGTCTACTGGCGTGACCGCCGCAATCGCATCCTCGGGGCGAAGATCGAGCGCCTGCTCGGGCACCCGTTCCGCCTGCTCCCGCGGGGCCGGTCATGACCGTCGACCGCGAGCAGCTCATTGACCTCATCACCCGCAAGGTGCTCGAGGAGCTGGGCGCGGAATCGCGGCCGGCCGGCGCGCCGCCAGCCTCCGCGGCGGGCGCGGTCGCGGCGCCGGGGCCGGCGCCAGCCGATGCCCACGATCCCGAGACCTGCGACCGCTGCCGCAGCTTCGGCGTCTGCGCCGTGCGGAGCCCCGCCGAGACGCGCGCGCTCGCCGACGCCGGCGCGTCCCGCGTCGTCGCGACGGTGGGCTACTGCCCGGCGAGCGACGGCCTGGCCTCGCTCATCGACCACACCTTGCTCAAGCCGGATGCCACGCGCGAGCAGATCGAGACGCTGTGCCGCGAAGCCGCGCAGTACTGCTTCGCTTCCGTGTGCGTGAACCCCAACTGGATGCCGCTCTGCCGCGAGCTCCTGCGCGGCACCGGCGTCAAGGTGTGCACGGTGATCGGCTTCCCGTCGGGAGCGCACGCGCCGGACGTCAAGGCCTACGAGGCGCGCCGCGCCGTGGAGCAGGGCGCCGAAGAGGTGGACATGGTCATCAACATCGGCGCGCTCAAGTCCAAGGACTACGCGCTGGTCGAGCAGGACATCCGCGGCGTCGTGCAGGCGGTGGGGAAGGACACCGTGGTGAAGGTGATCCTCGAGACCTCGCTGCTCACGCGTGACGAGAAGATCATGGGTAGCTCGCTCGCGAAGGCCGCGGGGGCGGACTTCGTCAAGACCTCGACCGGGTTCGCGAGCGGCGGCGCCACGGTCGAGGACGTGCGGCTCATGCGCGAGACGGTGGGGCCCGACATCGGCGTCAAGGCTTCGGGCGGCATCCGCTCCAAGGAGGACGTGGAGGCCATGGTCGAAGCCGGAGCCACCCGCATCGGCGCCTCGGCCGGCGTCAAGATCGTCCGCGGCGACGCCGCCGAGGCGAAGGCCTACTGATCGCGGTGATGGACGCTCGCGCTTTCCTGCGCACCAAGCGCGACCGCCGGGCGCACGAGCCGCAGGAGATC
>Ga0066709_100000815_pt1 | contig 18576 bp, 13 predicted proteins | sample GraSoiAngelo_158_FD_79665 | JGI IMG/M metagenome (GOLD analysis project Ga0066709, IMG submission 79665) | Grasslands soil microbial communities from the Angelo Coastal Reserve, California, USA - 14_1009_16_30cm | ecosystem: Environmental > Terrestrial > Soil > Grasslands | place: USA...
ATGGTAGCGAAACGATTGCGACGGCGCAAGGACGGCGCGCGGCCGCGTGGGCCTTCCTGCTCGTCGCGACCTGGGCTGCCCACACGAGCGACCTCCCCCACCCACCGGGACGAGCCGTGGAAGGGTGGATCACCCGACTCAAGCCCCGCGCGACCGGGGAGGCGTTCCCGCACATACGGTCTGCTCGTGTTGACAGGCTCGCCGCGCGGTGCTCCCCTAGAGGAGGGGAGCACGGACTGTGCGGTCGGAAACAGCGGGGCTGCCTCAAGCAATGTGCCACTCGGCGAACACGCCACCAACTGCACCGACGGAATCGAGGATCGCCAAGTGGACAACGAACACTGGGCTCTGCTGATGTCGCTTGTCGGCCCCCGTATCGAGTGATTATCCAGCGCGAAGAGCGATCCGTGTCCCCACGTCCGTGGACTGGTGGGTGACCGATGTCCGAAGCCCCGCGGGAACCTCAGAACATCTATGACGACCCAGGTTTCTTCGCCGGCTATTCGACCCTCGAGCGGTTCGGAGCCGGGTGGGAGCGGGCGATGGAGCATGCTGATCTGCTGGCGCTCCTGCCCGAGGTAGACGGTCGGCGGGTGCTGGATCTCGGCTGCGGGGCCGGACAGCTCGCACGCCATCTCGCCGCGACCGGAGCAGCCGAAGTGGTGGGCGTCGACGCTTCGGAGAGGATGCTGGCTCTGGCGCGGTCCGAATGGGCCCATCCGCGTGTGACCTACTGGCATGGGACGATCGAAAAGGTGGCGTTCCCCCCCGCGCGGTTCGACCTGGTCGTGAGCTCGCTGGTTTTGCATTACGTGGAGGACTACCAGGGGTTAGTCCAGCGCATCGCAGAGTGGCTGGCGCCTGGCGGTGTCCTCGCTTATTCAACCGAGCACCCCATCTTCACGGCGCGCCTGCCGGGCGAGGGCTGGGTGCTCGACGACGCAGGCCGGCGCATCCGCTGGGGCTTGGACCACTACGCCGACGAAGGCGCCCGCGAAGAGACTTGGTTCGTGCCGGGGGTGCGGAAGGTCCACCGCATGTTGGCCACGCTGATCAATGGCCTCCTGGATGCCGGATTGATCGTCGACCGCGTCATCGAGCCGATCCCCAGTGAGCGGTGGCTTCACGACCACCCGCTGGCGCGCGATGAGCGACGCCGGCCCATGTTCCTGCTGGTCCGCGCTCGCAAACCCTGATGGAGAGATTGGGCTCCGAGGGGCAGGTGGTGGACGACACGGATTGACCGAATCGCCGTGGTCACGTGCGGTTGGCAGCACGCGAGCTGGTTTCGTCGGCTGGCAGAGGGAGCCGGGGTGATTCCGCGCTGCACTTAATCTGATCCGTCTCGGCCCCGCGAGGCTGATCCTGTCGCGAGTTCGTCCGGCTCTTGTCTCTCCCCCTCACGGCCGTTGCGCTCGCGCGGTCGGTCGCGTGGAGACTCGTTGCCTCTCGGAGAGCCCGGACCAGGCGTCAACCCGTGGGCGGCATCTCCTTCTTTGCGCCGCACGTTGCCGTCAGATCAGAGGGGCGATGAACCGCCCACGCGCTCGATCAGTCGTCGTGCCGGTCGACGGACCGACTCGGGGCGCCGCCGCGCGGGCGGCCCCAGGCGCTCGTCCGCCAGTTCTCGTGGAGCTCGGCGCTGGCGCGCCAGGCCGGTAGCGGCATCAGGAGATGCTGGGCGAGCGCCGCCACGTACGGCTCGTACATCCGCCGCAGCTCGGCCAGCTTATCCTCGGCGCCGGGCCCCTCGGGGAGGACGACACCCGCGGCGGCCAGGCCTGTACGGAGACGAGCGAGCTCGGACGATGGCAGTCGATCCGGCACCGAGCCGACGGGCGGCCGGCCAAGCACCTGGGCGAGATCGACGACGGCGTGGCGCGCCATCGCGAACGTCAGGCTCGCCTGGCGCCCGCACGCGCCCTCGATGCTGACCATCACGAGTACGCTCGCGTCGAGCACCGTCGTCAGCGCGGCCAGCCACGACTGGTTGTCGTGCTGCGAGCGATAATAGGACAGCACGGGATAGGACAGATGCGACTCGAGCACCTCGGCGCCCCAGCGTTCCCAGTCCGCGAGCAGCACCGCCAGCTCCTCTTGGTCGGCACCGAAGCCGCGAAGCAGCTCCTCGGCGTTCGGCGGCGACCCCGCGCGCGCGTCGAGCAGCGTGATGTTCAGCTCCCGCCGCGAGAACGCCTGGTATAGGACCGGCAGGTACCCGATCACGAGGGCCAGGAAGCCGAAACCCACGCCCGCCTCGATCACCATCACCGCGCGGCCCGCGCGTGACGTGGGCGTCACGTCGCCGAGACCGAGGGTGAAAAACGTCTCGCCGCTCAGGTACAGATGGTCGAGGAAGGCGCCGTTGCCCGCCACGTTCAGGCGTGTGCCGATCCCCGCCTGCACCATCGCGAACGCGATGACGAGGCTCGCGGCCCAGGCGGCGAGCAGCACGAGCAACGATAGCGGGCCGTAGAAGCTGAGGAATGTCTCGCGCCGGCCGCCCGGACGCATGCGGCGCGGCACCGCCGACCATACCCGCCACGTCACGCGGTAGAACAGCCGGGCCGGCCGCAGCCGCCGGGTCACGCGCCGGGGCAGAACGATCGCCTCGAAGGCGTCCCACATGATCACGGCGATCCAGAGCGCGCCCGCGGCGGCAATCAGTGAACGCATGACGTCCCTTCGATCCGGCGCCGGCGGCCGGCCTCAGGACGACCGGCCGCGGGCCGCGAGGTCCCGGACGCCCGTCCGTCTTGAGCCCATCCGCTTCGCCTCGTCGTCATGACCCCTCACGACAGCCGAGGATGATTTCTGAGTAGGACAGGCGTCAACTGGAGACGGAGGTGTAACGGCGCAGTGCGGCACGCCAAGCCAGTCGGGAAAGGCCGAGAAAGAGGGCGGCGATCGCGAGCGCTGACACGATCCCTTTCAACGAAAGAAGGCCGAGCGCGGCTTGGGCCGGAAAACTGGTCATCACCGCGACCGGCACCAGATAGGTCAGGATCACTCGCACCGTCTCCGCGTAGATGTTCACAGGGAAGCGGCCCAGCGCCATGAGGTCGCGGTAGACCCAGATGGTGTTGTCCAACTCCTGCGTCGAGACGGCAAGCGCCGCCACAAACACGTGAATCGCGAAGGCAATCACGACCCCGTTGCCGACCAAGATAATGTATAGGAAGGACCGAGATAGGGTAAGACTGCCAGGCAACTTGGCGAGCGTCCAGTAGGTGAGCGCAAGAATTGGGATCAGCGTTAGTAAATCCAAGAGGTCGACCGTTTCGAACGAGACGCGGAACAACGGATTGATCGGCTGCCCCAGAATTCTGTCGAAACCGCCATCCCGGACCATCGCCTTGATGCCGTAGATGCCGCGGAAAAAAAACTGCGCGAGCACGTCCACCAGGTTGAAGGTCATGAAGAAGAGCACGACTTCGGGGAGGGTGTAGCCATGCAGATGGGGTATTTTCTGGAAGATCGCGAAAAGAAAGACCAAGAAGAAGGTGAAGCGGACCAGCTTCCCGGCGAGGTAGCCGACGGAGGCCATCCGGGTGGAAAGCTGGCTGGCAAAACTCATCTCGCAGAGGTTCCACCAGACGTGGAGATAGGTCTTGCCCCGGCTACGCATGCGGGTGTGCCGCTTGACCTTCTCCCTCGCCCTCGGGGACGAGAGGAGGGGGCGAGGGGAGCGAACTAGACCCCCTCGGCCGCATAAGTCCGCATGCCGCGCCGCCACGCGACGTTCACCACGATCCAGACCACGCCAATCCAGATCGCTTGCATGCACAAGGCGCGCGCGATGACAGCGGGTCCGACGCGCTCCAAGTAGATATTGAGCGGGTAGAAGATCAGATAGGGAAAGGGCAGCACAGAAAAGAAGGCCTGCCACCCGGAAGAAAGCACATCGATCGGGAAATAGGCCCCCGCACAAAATTCCAGGATGAGCTCGAAGCAAAAACGAGGGCCCCCCGATTGAGAAGTCCAGAAAGCCGCCAGCCCCAGACCATAGCTCATGACAAAGGAGAGGACGATCGCGCCCGCCAGCGACGCCGGGAAGGCCACCACCGTGAGCAACCGGTCCGGGAGATACAGTGGCGTTGAGGCAGCCAGCGCGAACACCGCCACCTCCACCACGGCGGAGCCGAGCTGCAACCCTTTGACGGCGACGTCGCGGGCCGCCCAATACCCGATGGGACGAATCGGCCGCAACAGCAAATCTGAGAGTTGCCCGTGGACGATTTCAGAGGGCAGGTTGTCGGTGGCGCTCCCCAGGACCAGGGCCCGGAGGATGCTCATCCCCAACACATAGGTCAAGATCTGGCGGCGGGAGTACTGAAAGACTGACGCCTGACTGCCTAGGAGCGCGGACCAGAGGAAGTACAAGGAGAAGAGGACAGCCAGCCCCCGACTGCGGGAGAGGATGAAACTGAGCCGCTCTTCCAGCTCCCGCTGCCAGGCGATCTTCACGACGGCGACGTATTTTGACCGGCCGATCATGCGGTTGACGAAGTGTCGCGTAGTTGTCAGCGCGAAGAGATCTCGGCGACCAACGGAGCGATCATTCCCTGTCTCCTCGGCGCCGGTGAGATTGTGCGTCGCTCTCGGGCCGCGCGCAATGATGCTCGATAGGTTCTTCAGGCCGTGGGCCTGGGCTTCTGCCACCGGAAGATTTGGTGAATCACGTCGTCGAGCGGGGGTTCTTCAATGGACAGATCCACCACGGGAAAATCGTGCAGCAGTTGCGCCGCGGCGGCGGAGACGCGTTCTCGCTCGATCTCAAACTCCACGGCCGTTCCGTCGTCTTGCCAGGAGCCGCCGAAGGCAGCCAGGCGATCCGGGGAGACCGGCTCCCGAAAATCAACCCGGACGCGCTTGCTGGGCGCGAATTGTACGATCAGTTGATCCACGGGCCCGTCGAACAAGAGGCGGCCCGTATCAATCAACAGTACGCGCGCGCACACGGACTCCACGTCGTTCATGTTGTGACTGGTCAAGAGTACGGTCGTGCCGCGCTCCCGGTTGAGCCGTTTCACGAAATCACGCAGGCTCCTCTGCATCAGAACGTCCAGTCCCAACGTCGGTTCGTCAAGTAGCAGAAGTTCCGGTTCATGGAGAAGCGAACACGCGAGCTCCATCTTCATCCGCTGCCCGAGCGAAAGGTGTCTGACGGGCACCGGCAGGAGCGGTTGCAACTCCAGGAGTGAGACGAGCTCTTCGAGCGTCCTTTGAAAGCGGACCCGTGGGATCCCGTAGATCGAGGCGTTCAAGCGAAAGGTGTCGAGTGCGGGAAGCTCCCACCAGAGTTGGCGACGCTGGCCCATGACAAAGGAGAACCGTTTCAGGAACTCCGCTTGGCGTTTCCAAGGGATACACTGAAGGACCTGCACGTCCCCCGCGGTCGGATGCAGGAGGCCGGAGAGCATCTTTAATGTGGTGGTCTTCCCGGCACCATTCGGGCCAAGAAACGCCACCATCTCGCCGGGTGCGATATGGAAGCTCAGGTCCCGGACCGCGACGACGTCCCGCCGCTTCCTGTGCAACAAGCCGCGCAACGCCCCGAGGATACCCGGGGACCGTTCGTACACGGGGTACACCTTGGTGAGGTTCTGAACAACGACCGCAGGTGGCTCAGACATGGAAGCTGGCATTCATGGGAACTGGCATTACAGAGAAGAAAGACGGGATGAAGATCAAGAGGCGGGATCTTGAGCGGCCGCGGGACGGCACAAAGCAGAATTCTTCCCCGGATAGGACGAGACCTGCCACCACCTCGGGGCAGCGTAAGCTTCGCATGTCGGGCCGGTGGCGTACGTCAGCTCGAGAATCAGATGACTGGTAAACGAGCGTCAGACTTGACGCAGTGCCGTGTCGGCGCGGACCATTACGGAACGCGCCTGGTCCGCAACCGTCCCAGAGTTCCAGTGCGCCGGCGGGCCATCCACCCGACCCCGCACCCACCGTAACGGCACTCAACGTGCGTCCCCGCGAGCGGCGGCGCACGGTGACACAAGGGATTCGATGATTCGGGTTGATACGGGCTGCTACTGCCCATCGCTCAGATGGACGGAGCCTCGGGCTCGGGCCAGATCTTGCGGCGGGGGGCGCCTTAGCTGCTCCGAGAAACCCCATTGATCCGCTTTCTCTCTCTTCCCGGCGTCCGGCGCCTCGAGAGATATTTCAATCTGGACGTGGCCTTCCGTTACCTCGGGCCCGGGACATCTTGGGGGAGAACCCCGCCGAAAAGATATTGGAGGTCGGCTCCGCCGGAGAGGGCTTCGGAAAATACGCCGACGTCACCTTGACCGCCGTCGAGCCAAGGGCGGAAGGAGCTCCATCGCCGGGGAAAGTCCGCGTCGTACGGGCCTCCGGCACCTCGTTGCCCTTCCGTGACCGCGGCTTCGACGCGGTTCTGAGCGTGGACGTGCTGGAACACCTGCGGTCCGCCGACCGCCCCGTTTTTCTCAGGGAATGCCTCCGGGTCGCGGCCCGCCGCCTCGTCTTGATCTTCCCGTCTGAGGAGGCGGCCGAGGGGCAGGACCGGGAACTATGGCCTACGGAGAATTTTCTTCGACGGGCCCTGACGACATGCTGCGGGAGCATCTGGCCAATGGGCTCCCCGCCGCGGCGGATGTCGCGCGTCTCCTCCATGCCTCCGGCCGACAGATGAAGATCGTCCGGGGAAAATCCATGAACCTCCGTGTGCGGCGGTGGGTTATGCGGCGCTGGATGGGGCGCGGTTTCTGGGATTTGGCCTTTTACCGGGCCGGCGTCATCCTGATCCCCTTCCGCCGCCGGCTGGACGCGGGGCCCTGTTACCGGGCAGTCCTAGACGTCCGATTGACGCTGAACCGGGATTTCCGACTATCCTCGCCCTTTCACACCCAGGCGACCATATCAGACGGCCCGACTGCGGTTGGTCGACTGTCGGGAAGCGCTCTACGCCTCGAGGACGATTCGTATCGCACATGGCCGCCTCCTCCCACGGCGATGGCGCGTCACCGGCGCCCGGTGAGCAAGCGCCGTTGGCGCTCACTCGTTCGACACCCGATCTGATAGGCTACGGCCGGCGACGAGATACTCGGGGAGCGAGTGCCATGAAGGAGGACACGAGCAATGAAGTTCGGACTGCACTCCGTCAACCTGCACGGTTGCAGCTACCCTGACGCCGCCGCTCGGTTCGGCCGGGCTGCCGAGGCCTCGGGTTTCGAGTCGCTCTGGGCGGCGGACCACGTGGTGCTGCCCGATCCGCCCGTGCCAGGGCGCCCGATGGCGCCGGATATGCGGCTGCTCGATCCGATCGTCGCCCTCACCTTCCTGGCCGTCCACACCTCGCGCATCCTGCTCGGCACCGGAGTCGTCATTCTGCCCCAGCGCCAGGCCGTGGTGCTCGCCAAGCAGCTCGCGTCGCTCGACGTGCTCTCGAGTGGCCGGCTCCTGTTCGGGCTCGGCGTCGGCTGGTGCGAGCCCGAGATGCGGTCGGTCGGCGTGCCGTTTGCCGAGCGTGGTCGCGTCGCCGACGACTACCTCGCGGCCATGCGCGCGATATGGACACAGCCGAAGCCGTCTCATCGCGGCCCGTACGTGTCGTTCGAGGGGGTCCAGGCGATGCCGCGACCGGTGCAGACGCCGATACCGATCGTCGTGGGCGGACGCACACCACCGGCCTACCGCCGAGCGGTGACCCAGGGTCACGGCTGGTACGGGTTCGGACTTGACGTGGCGGAGACGCAGAAGTGCGCTGGGGCGCTGCGCGAGGCCGGGCGAAAGTATCGGCGGCCGGTCGAACTGGGTACGCTGGAGATTAGCGTGACGCCTCCGGGGTACGACGTCCCGGACGGGGCGGCCCTGAACGCCTACGCCGCGGCCGGGGTCGACCGACTGATCCTGAGACCGCGCCCGGAGATGGACGCGGCGGCTCTGGAGCGCTTCGCCGCCGAGGCTGGCCGCGCCCTCGGCCTCAAGGGCTGAGGAGGACATTCCGTGTGCGTTGATAACGATGCCCGACCCGTCAATTGCCGAGAGCGCGTCCGGCTCCCGGCATGAAGTGTCCCCGGTGCCAGCAGGACAACCCGACCCACGCCAGGTTCTGCCCCAGCTGCGGAGCCTACCTCGTCCTCGCCTGCGGCTCCTGTGGCAGAGAATTGCCGGGGGGCGCTCGCTTCTGCCCCCAGTGCGGCCAGCCCGCAGCCACGGGCACCGCGGCCCTGCCGCGTTCGCCCGCCCCGGAGACGTACACCCCCAGACACCTGGTCGAGAAAATCCTCACCTCCAAGGCCGCCCTCGAAGGCGAGCGCAAGCAGGTCACGATCCTCTTCGCGGACCTCAAGGGCTCAATGGAACTCCTCGCCGATCGGGATCCCGAGGAGGCGCGCAAGATTCTTGACCCGGTGCTCGAGTACATGATGGAGGCCGTCCACCGCTACGAAGGCACGGTGAACCAGGTCATGGGCGACGGCATCATGGCGCTCTTTGGCGCTCCCGTGGCACACGAGGACCACGCGGTGCGCGCGTGCTATTCGGCCCTACGGATGCAGGAAGCGGTCAAGCGATACGCCGAAGAGGCGCGCCGTGTCCATGGCGTGAACGTACAGATCCGGATCGGGCTCAATTCGGGCGAGGTTGTCGTCCGCGCTATTGGCAGCGATCTCCACATGGACTATACGGCCGTGGGCCAGACGACGCATCTCGCCGCCCGCATGGAGCAGTTTGCGGGTCCGGGCAGCATTCTGCTGGCCCCCGCGACCCTGGAGCTCGTGGAAGGCTACGTCGCCGTGAAGGCACTCGGCCCCGTGCCGGTCAAGGGCCTCGCCGACGCCGTGGAGGTCTACGAGGTGACGGGGACAGGCCCGGCGCGGACTCGCCTCCAGGCGGCCGCCCGGCGCGGCCTGACGCGGTTCGTCGGCCGCGACGCCGAGCTGGAGCATCTCCGCCGCGCGCAGCAGCTGGCCGGCGCCGGTCACGGTCAGCTGGTGGCGGTCGTCGGCGAGGCCGGGGTGGGCAAGTCGCGCCTCGTCTACGAACTCACCCACTCACATCGCATGCAGGGCTGGCTGGTTCTGGAGAGCGCCTCGGTGTCATACGGCAAGGCGGCGAGCGACTCGCCGGTCGTCGATCTCCTCAAGGGTTACTTCAAGATCCAGGACAGGGACGACCTCCGCGAAATCCGCGAAAAGGTGACGGGCAAGCTGCTCACGTTGGACGAGGCCCTGAAGCCGACGCTCCCGGCGTTGCTGACACTGCTCGACGTGCCCGTCGACGATGCTGCGTGGCGCACGCTCGACCCGTCGGAGCGGCACCAGCGGACGCTCGAGGCCGTGACGCGGTTGCTCCTGCGGGAAGCGCGAGAGCAAGCAGTCCTCCTGATCGTCGAGGACCTCCACTGGATCGACGGCGAAACGCAGGCGCTGCTCGACGGCCTCGCCGACAGCCTGGGATCGACGTCCCTGCTGTTGCTCGTGAACTACCGGCCGGAATACCGGCATGCCTGGGGCGGCAAGACCTACTACAGCCAGATATGGCTGGACGTGCTTCCAGTCGCGAGCGCGCGGGAACTGTTGGACGCGCTCCTCGGCGACGAGCCCGGCCTCGCGCCGCTCAAGCAGCTCCTCGTCAAGCGTGCGAACCCCTTCTTCCTCGAGGAGACCGTCCAGACGCTGGTGGAGACGAAGGTGCTCGGGGGGGAACGAGGACGATACCGGCTGAAGCAACCGGTTCAGGCCATCCAGGTGCCTGCCTCGGTCCAGGCAATGCTGGCGGCGCGCATCGATCGGCTCCCCTCGGAGGACAAGCGCCTCCTGCAGGTCGCCTCTGTCATCGGCAAGGACGTGCCTCTCGCGCTTCTCCAGGCGATCGCCGACTTGCCCGACGAAGCGCTTCATCGCGGACTCGACCACCTGCAGGTCGCCGAGTTTCTCTATGAGACCGGACCGTTTCCGGACCTCGAGTACTCATTCAAGCATGCGCTCACGCACGACGTCACGTACCGGGGCCTGCTCCAGGAGCAGCGCCGCGGGCTTCATGCGCGGATCGTCGCCGCGCTCGAGTCCCTCTACCGGGATCGTCTCGGGGAGCAGATCGAGCGGCTCGCTCATCACGCCCTCCGGGGCGAGTTAGGGGAGGGGGCGGTGCCCTACCTCCGGCAGGCCGGACTCAAGGCGGCCGCACGCTCGGCGCTCCGGGATGCCCGGGCCTGGTTCGAGCAGGCGCTGGGGGTCCTCGGGGCGATGCCGGAGAGCCTGGCCACGCTGGAGCAGGCGTTCGAGATCCGCCTCGAGCTCCGGCCGGTGCTGAACCAGCTCGGTGAAGTCAGGCAGCAGCTGGAACGCTTGCGCGAGGCCGAGGCCCTCGCCCAGCGCTTGAACGACGAGCGCAGGCTGGGGCGCGTCTACGCGTTCTCGACGAACATCCACGCGCTGCTGGGCGAGCTGGACGAGGCGCGCGCGTCTGGGACCCGCGCGCTGGCGATCGCCCGGGAGTTGGGGGACCTGGAGCTTCGCGTCCTGGCCACGACGTATCTCGAGCAGGTGCAGTACTTCCGCGGCGAGTACGAGCTGGTGGTCGAGCTTGCCACCGACAACCTCGCGGCGTTGCCCGCCGATCGGATCTACGAGTACCTTGGAAGTAGCGCTCCAGCCTCGATCTACGACCGCTTCTGGCTGGTCGTGAGCCTCGCCCAGCTCGGCCGATTCGCCGAGGCGGCCGAGTATGAGGCCGAGGCGATCCGGCTCGCCGAGTCGACCCGTCATGCGTTCACGATCGGCCGAGCCCACCATGCCGCCGGCGTGCTCCACCTTCTCAAGGGCGACTGGGCCAAAGCCCGCTCACGGCTGGAACATGCAATCGCGCTGTACCGGACGGGAAACGTTGTCCTCGCGCTTCCTTCCGCGGTCGCTGCCTCGGCCTGGGCCCTCGCGCAGCTCGACGAGGCGAGCGAGGCCCTGAATCGGCTCCGGGAAGGCGAGCAGCTCCTCGAGCAGCAGGCCGCGAGGGGAATCGTCGGCCAGCACGACTGGGCCCACCACACGCTGGGTCGCGCCTGTCTGCGGCTCGGTCGCCTGGACGACGCACGACGCCTGGGCGCCCGCGTGGTCGAAGCCCTTCCGTCTCAGCCCGGGTTCTCGGCCCATGCCCTGCACTTACTCGGCGACGTCGCGACCCATCCCGACCGGTTCGATGCCGAGAGTGGCGAGGCGCACTACCGCAAGGCGTTGGCGCTCGCGAAGCCGCGCGGAATGCGACCGCTCGTCGCTTACTGCCACCTTGGCCTCGGCACACTCCATCGACGTATCGGCAAGCCCCAGCAAGCGCGGGAGTACCTGAGAACGGCGACGACGATGTACCGCGGGATGGACATGCCGTTCTGGCTCGCGAAGGCGGAAACAGAAATGACTGAATTGGCATGACGGTCGTTGTTCCGATTCGCAGCGTGCCTCAGCCCCTCCAGGGCCCGGACCATGAAGAGCGCGCTCTGCACTAATCGCGACGAACCGCTCCCGCGCTCCTATTCGACTGGCTCCGAATCAGGAGCAGGCCACGCCGGCTTCGGCGAAACCGACATCGGCAAGCCGGTGCAGGACGCTGGCGAGATCTGGCAGTAGTCCGGTGCGGCGCCTGTGTCTTTGTCGAAGGACCGGAGTGAGATTCGCGCCAATCCGGGACCACTCGATGGCTTGACCTTCTCGCGGGCTCCGACTAGGCTGAGCGAACCGTCCGTCGCCAGTTCACTAGCTCGACGGGGTCGCGGCCCGGCGACGGATCGACAGACTCGCACGTTTGGCTGACTGCGGAGTCAGCACAGTCTAGCGGAGTCTCTGGTGAATGTTCAGCCAGGCGTCATCGACTCGCCGCAAGAACATCTGGACCTCGTTTGCCTCAACGCCAGCCCGAAGCACCGTGCGACGCTCCGCGGCGCGCTTCAGCGCCTCTCCGAAGAGGCAACGCGCCTCATGGAACAACACGTGGCGTCCGGACTGACCGTGACCATCGGGTTTGGCCGCACGTTCGTGGACACGTGCTCGGCGCCGCGGCGGCCCAAGGCACTGCGCGCCATGCCGCGCTTCAAGGGCGACGAGTATGACCCCACGGCGGCGCAGACAGACCTCGTCATGCAGATCTGCAGCAACCTGAAGTTCGCCAATCTCATCGCGGGCAAGACGCTACTCGGTCGGCTGGGTAGGGTGTTCGAACCCAAGGCGCACCATCAAGGTTTCATCTTCCCGGGCACGCGCGGTGTGCTGGGTTTTATCGATGGCACGGCCAACCCGGCTAGCGAGGACCGGCCCAGTGTGGCGCTCATTGGCGACACCGACCCCCTCTTCAGGGACGGGTCGTACATGGCCTTCCGAAAGATCCGCGAGGACGTGACCGCCTGGGACAAGCTCTCGCTCAGGGCACAGGAGGACGCCGTCGGCCGTCGCAAGGTCGACAGTGCGGAATATCCCGACGCACCGACGACAAGCCACAAGAAGAAGAGCGACGTGAAACTGGCCGGACGCGAGATGAAGATCTATCGTCGATCGTATCCCTTCTGGTCGCCTTTCGAGTCCGGCTTGCTCTTTATCTGCTATCAGGCGGACCTGGACCAGTACGAGGCCATTAAGAAGAGCATGCTTGGAGTCGCCAGGGGTGGTCACGATCGGCTTGAGGATTTCTATCACACCGTGGACGGCGGATATTACTTCATGCCACCGCGACCCGCGAACAGGGACGAGTTTATCGGTGATTTTCTATTCAGGTAGATGAGCGATATTCAGGGAGCGCCGTCGGATCGACCTCTACCCTGAGCGGCGTGCGGGGTCGGCGCTGGCAGGCCCACGCCGCGAAATCCACAGGTTCGCCTCCGGTCCCAGGCTCTTGATTGTTTCGGCGCGCTCGTGCCGCCCGGAGAATCGCCTCCTGATGGTGACATCGTCACCCGGGCGACGCTCCGTGGCCTGGAGCGGAAGGGATCTAGATCGGGGGCCCTCGTCGGGCCCACGGTATCCCACCAGCTGTCCGGGCGAGGCCTGACCGCACGACGGCAAAGAGACTTGGCGCAGGTGTCCGAGAGTCAGCGTGATGCCTGCGACGCGCGCCGTGCCGTCGGAGAGCTTGCCGACCGCGGGGATGGCGGCGCGCCCCCAACCTGGCGGGCTGGGGTCAATCGAGATCGCGCCCACTCCGGCGTGTCCAGCATGGGCCTGCCCTCGCCAAGCTCTTGCCCCGCCCCAGGCCCGGCCGGCCGGCCGCGCTGAGTGGGAGCACCCCTCAGTAGCGCGCCGCCCTCCCGTTTAGGAGTTCCTCGAAGCGAGTACGGGGTGCTCGATATCGAGGGTCGTCACGCGGCGAAGCTCGCGGCGATACTTCGTGTCGTCAAATGGCCGCGCACGATGCATGGTGGCGCGGTTGTCCCAAATCACGAAGTCTCCAACGCGCCAAGAGTGGCGGTAGACGAACTGCGGTTGCGTGGCGTGTTCCATGAGGTCACGCAGGAGGAGTCGCCCCTCAGGGACTGGCCAGTCGATGATTCTCGACGCGTGCGATGCGAGGTACAGCGACCTACGATGGGAGCGCGGGATCAGGCGGACGAGGGGATGGACCGCGCCGGTCAATGATTCGTGCTCCTCCGAGGAGAACTCGAAGCCGAGCGTCTGGCGCGAGTGAGCGATCGAATGATGGACCCGGAGACCCTCGAGCTGCGCCTTCGTCTCCGGGGAAAGCGCGTCGTACGCCGCGCGCATGTCGGCGAACTCCGTGTCCGCCCCGACGGGGGGCACGACCTTCGCCGAGAGCATTGAGTATCGTCCAGGCGGATCTTGGAACGACGCGTCGGTGTGCCACAAGCGATTGCCGAGCCCGTACATGCGACGGCGATCACCGCCCTTCATGATCTCGCCGTCCTCGTCGAGGTTCGAGATGTCGCCAAGCGCCTCGTTCCCCAGGCGGCTCTTCCGTAGGACGCTGATGCCCGTCTTCGAGTGCAGGTGGCCGTCGAGTTCCTGCGCAAAGGCGAGCTGTTCGTCGTCGGCGAACGGCTGATCGCGGAAGACGAGCACGGCGTATTCGTCCATCCCGGCTCGGATCTGGGCGAGGGTCTCACGATCGTGAACCTGGCGAAGATCGACCTTGCTCACTTCGGCGACGAAATGCTGGTGAAGTGTTCGAAATGTCAGCGCCCCGGACACACCTTCCTCCTCAGTTGGCGCAAACGCGGTGGGCGAGGACGCCTACCTGCGTTCGCCCTGCGGGTTCCGTATCCCACGCAGTCGGTCGACACCTGCGACGAGCCTAGGATGACCTCAGGCGGAGAGTCAAGCGCGCGTCTCGCGCCTGCGCGCGGCAACGCGGGTGTGCACGGCAACGCGGGTGCCGAAAGTCAGTTGACACGGAGCCGCTTTGGGCAGATCCTCGGGTGCACCGAGCGACTTACGTGGCGTCCGACCCAATCGGGCGGACGGCCACGGGCGGGAATACTTCGAGTCGGTACTCGGGGGCGGCATCTCGGGGGAGGAGCAGGCAGCGATCCCGGAAGAGACCCCTGTCCTCGACGAGGGGGTGGAGAGCACGCGGCGCGCCTAGAGCATTGTGAGCAGGATGAAGTGGCTCCAATGCCGACTGCCGGTTGGATTCACAGACGCGCGACGATCCCCACCCGACATATTCGACCGCCGTAACCCACGAACTGAATGGAGGCGAACATGGCCGTACGCATAGGCGACGAGGCGCCGGATTTCACTGCTGAAACCACGGAAGGGAAGATCCGTTTCCACGAATGGATCGGCGACAAGTGGGCGATCCTGTTCTCACATCCCAAGGACTTCACGCCCGTCTGTACCACCGAGCTCGGCTACATGGCCGGTCTCAAGCCCGAGTTCGACAAGCGGAATACCAAGATCATCGGGCTCAGCGTCGATCCCGTGGGCGATCACAAGTCGTGGGTCAAGGACATCCAGGAGACGCAAGGGCATGCCGTCAACTATCCGCTGATCGGCGACGCAGACCTGACCGTCGCGAAGCTCTACGACATGATCCACCCCAACGCGACCGGCGGCAAACGCACCGCCGCGGACAACGCCACGGTGCGCTCGGTGTTTGTCATCGGGCCCGACAAGAAGGTGAAGGCGATGCTCGTGTATCCGATGAGCACCGGCCGCAACTTCGACGAGGTGATGCGCCTGCTCGATTCCTGCCAATTGACCGCCAGGCATACGGTGGCCACGCCAGTGAACTGGAAGCCCGGACAGGACGTTATCATTCCGACGTCCGTGTCCGACGAGGACGCCAAGAAGAAGTTTCCCCAGGGCTTCAAGACGCTGAAGCCGTATCTGCGCACGGTCGCACAGCCGAGGTAGGGCCACGCCAGACGCGCAGGAGGGCGACCCGCGACGCCCTCCTGCGCGGCATCTCCGTGACCGACGACATGTCACTGGCTCCCGCACCCACTCGGGCCACCGCTTCGGCAAGCCGGCATCGTCTTATCGCGCTGGCTTTGAGGTCCGATGCCTCACCCATCGTCAGGAAGCTGGCGCGTTGGCCTTATTGGCGGGTCGAGGTAAGCCTGATTCATCAGGTTCGTTAGGATAAGTCTTCGGGGCAATGCATGTTCGTCGAAGACTGTGCTGAGGCACCTCAGCGCGTCGTCCCGGCGCAAGACCGTGATAGAGCGAGCGCACGACAGAGGAGGGCGAGGCGATGGATCCTACAGCACGGAGAGCACTAGTCGAGCAGTACAAGAACGGCTATCGGGCGGTGATCGAGGCCCTGCACGGCGTCACCGAGACGGAACTCGATAGCCGCCCCGCGCCCACGGAATGGTCTCCGCGGCAGGTTGTCCACCATCTTGCCGATAGTGAGATGACGTCAGCGATCCGGTTGCGTCGCCTCCTCGCCGAGGACGGCCCCATGATTCACGGTTACGATGAAGGCGCGTTTGCTCGACGGCTCCATTACGAGCGTCCCATTCAGGGCTCGCTCGAGGCGTTCCGCGCGGCCCGGCAAGCAACGGGCGAGCTCCTTGAGCGGCTCGGCGAGGCCGACTGGCTACGCGAAGGCACCCACAGCGAGAGCGGGCGGTACACCGTGGAGACTTGGCTAGAGATCTATGCCAAGCACGCTCTCGACCACGCCGAACAAATCCGACGGGCGCGGGAGACAGCCGGCGCTCGCCGACCGCAGCCGGGGGGGACCACATAAGACCTGCCCGCGAGGGACGTCGCATACCGGCGATGCGCGAGTGCATCGGAGGTCTCCCAGAAGTTGACGTCGAGGCCGCTCCCACCTGCGAGTCGGGCTCCCCGACGAGAGGACCGCTCAGATCGGACGCGACGGCTCCGGGAAGGCCCGCCGACCGGCGCGGGCGCGCACAGCGCGTCCCGTCAGGAGATGCGCCGGTAGAGCACGTGCCGGCGGTTTCTGGTGTAGGGCCGAACCTCGCCCGCCCAGCGTCCCGCGTCGACGGTCTTCGCCCAGGCCTCGCTGGTGAGAACGCCCGGCCCCTCGAGCTCATAGAGCGCGTTGTACCGTGGCTCCGCATCGACGACGACCGTCCGACGCTCGCCGCCAATGACCATCGTCAGCTCCTCCCGCTTGAAGCGCGCGACGGAGATGACGCCGGGCACGGCCAGCAGGAGCGGGACGTGCTCGTTGTCGTAGACCTCGTTGAAGAGCCCCTCGCGGGAAGGTTCGACGTCCATCGCGGCCGAGAACAGGTACGGGCTCCGGATCGCCATCGTCGGGTCGCTCCTCTTGGCCCTGATAGGGGTTGTACCGATGCGGCTCGTGGCCCTGGGGGAGGCGTCGTCGCATCTCCTCGACGGTCATCCCGGCCACTCGGCTCGCCGGCGAGATCGTGCAGGTCAACCGGGCGCGGGCGACGCGACGCCGCCGTTCTCGAGGGGCCGCCGACTCGCCCCGCGTCCCTGCGGAAGACGCGCGTCGCCATCAGTGGAAATGCATGCCCCCGTCAACGACCAGCACCTGCCCGGTGACACTGTCGGCCTGGCAAAAGGTCACGACCTGCCGGGCGATGTCGCCCATGTCGGAGGTGCGCCGGAGGACCACGCTCTGCCGCGCGCCCTCGACCACGGCCGGCGGCAGCCGCTGGGCCATGCGCGTACCCTCGATGAGGCCGGGCGCCACGCAATTGACGGTGATGTCGGGAGCGAGCGCCACCGCAAGACAGCGCGTGAGGTGGACGAGCGCCGCCTTGCTCGACGCATACGCGATGGAGCTCCCGCTTGGCCTGAGACCCGCCACGGAGGCGATGTTGACGATGCGGCCGCCGCCTTGCTTGCGCATGTGGGTGGCGGCGGCCCGGGCGAGCTGAAAGGGGCCGCGCACATTGGTGTTGAAGACGCGGTCCCAGATCTCGGTCGTGAGCTTGTCCAGCTCTGGAAAGGGGATGCCGATGTTCCAGGCGGCGTTGTTGACGAGGACGTCGAGGCGCCCGATGTCTTGGGCGGCCGACCCGACGGCCCGGTCGATGACCGTGGGGTCCGACTGGTCGAGCTGCACCATGCAGGCGCGGCGCCCGAGGCCCTCCACGGCCCGGCCCGTCTTCACGGCACCGTCGCGGTTGCCGACATAGCCCACGGCGACGTCACAGCCTGCCTCGGCGAGCGCCCGGCAGATGGCCGTCCCCAGATCGCCGGAGCCGCCCGTCACCAGGGCCCCGCGTCCACGAAGGTCCATGGCGATCTCAGGTGGCCGCTGTCACCACGATTGACCAACCGTCGCGCATGGCCGAGACATTAGGCGAGCGCGGCGGAGTCGTCAAGACGGACCACTCCGGACGCCCTGACGACATTCCGCCGGCCGAGCGGGTATTATTCATGCGGAAAGCGGAGAGAGGCCACCCACACACGGGCCGGCGTCAACGGCGCTCACCCGGACCGGGGGACGCGCTGAACCTCGCATTCTGGCGACGGATTCTTGAGGAGGAGAGACATGCGTTTCGGCCTGTTCACGAGCATGGGGGCCCAGAGTTGGTCGGGCGTACTGGACCTCTGGCGACACGTCGAGGCCACGGGGTGGGACATCGCCTGCGTGACCGATCACTTCATGCCGAATACGAAGGAGCGCGAGGGCGTCATGCTCGAGTCGTGGAGCACGCTGAGCGCCCTGGCCGCCCTCGTGCCCCGCATCCGCGTGGGCACCATCGTGCTGGGCAACACGTATCGCCACCCGGCGGTCGTCGCGAAGATGGCGGCGCAGGTCGACATCATCTCGGGCGGCCGCCTCCTCCTCGGGCTCGGCGCCGGCTGGCAGGAGAACGAGCACGAGGCCTACGGCATCCCCTTCTACACGATGCGCGAGCGTCTGGAGCGGCTGGACGAGGCGTGCCAGATGATGAAGTCGCTCTGGACCCAGCGTCGCAGCGACTTCAAGGGACGCTACTATCAGCTCTCGGACGCCCCCCTCGATCCCAAGCCAGTGCAGACGCCTCATCCCGAGCTCATGATCGGCGGCGGCGGCGAGCGCGTCACCCTGCGTATTGTGGCCAAGCACGCCGACCACTGGAACGTCTGGGGCGGCCCGCGGGTCCTGGCGCGGAAAGGGGCCATCCTCGACGAGCACTGCGCCGCCGTCGGCCGCGACCCG
>Ga0066709_100000816_pt1 | contig 18574 bp, 18 predicted proteins | sample GraSoiAngelo_158_FD_79665 | JGI IMG/M metagenome (GOLD analysis project Ga0066709, IMG submission 79665) | Grasslands soil microbial communities from the Angelo Coastal Reserve, California, USA - 14_1009_16_30cm | ecosystem: Environmental > Terrestrial > Soil > Grasslands | place: USA...
AAGATCGAACCGGACACCCCGGCTAGCCCGGTGGGCCTCGAGCCTGTTAGTCCGTATGGGGGCCGGTTCGCTGTACTGGCTTCTGGGGCGAAGCTGACCCCGCATGGACGGCTGGTTGGCGACCGTCGCCGAGCTCGACGGAACAGAATCTAATGATGCTTCACCTTGACAACCCGTCTTCATGGGCGGGCCTAGTCGTCGGGAAGGTGCTTCAGCAGGTTGAAGCTCAAGCCGGCGCCCAGGTAGAACTGCAGGTACCTGGGCTGGACCTGGACCGATCCCTCGCCGAGCTGCTCCGGCACGTTGAAGCTCTGCAGGAAGCGGGTGCCGAGCTCGATCGAGAACTTGTCGCGGAAGTTGAGGTCCACGCCGGCATTGAGGTCGTAGCCGGCGGCCACCTCGCTGCGATCCCTCAGGTGCTGGCGGATCTCACGCTCCCGGTCGGTGTCGTCGGGGACCACCACGTCGGTCCCGATGTCGTAGTAGACGAGCGCCAGGTTGGCGCCGAAGTGCGGGCGCAGGAAGCCACTCTTGTTGGGGCCGAACCGGCCGCCGAGGTAGAACCGGGCGTACCACTGATCGGTCTGCTGCTCGACCCTGAGCCCGGTGACCTGGTCGTAGTACGGGACCGTCTCGCTCAGAAAGTTGGTGACCTCGAGGCCCCCGACGCCCGCCAGGAGCTCATGGGCGAACGGGACCGGAGCCACGACGCCGAGGCCGCCGCCCCATGCGGCGCGGCTGAAGTCCTCGGCGTCCTGCCCGTAGGGCTCCATGCGCTCCACGTAGAGCATGAGCTTGCCCGACGCGCCCGCGGGAGCGGGACCGAGCATCGAGACCGTGGCGATGACGAGCAGGCACCCGAGAGGAAGGGATCGGATCATGGGCGGCCTCCGGCGCGGTGGCGCGAGTGGCGAATCAAGGGGGAGCGAGCATCACCATACGACGCGACGGAACCCGCGTCCATCGCGTCCGGAGCGGGCCGGGTCCCGGGGAGAGCCCGGCCGCGCTCAGGCGCTCTTGCCGAGCTCGACCGGGATGGCCTCCAGCACGCGCTGGGCGATGCAAGCCGCCGCCTGGGGAGCCGCGAGCCGCCCGGCGATCTCGCGCACGCGCTCGCGCGCGCCGGCGTCGCTGAGCCAGCCGTGGACGGCCCGATCGACGTCCTCGATCGAGTCGGCGTGGAGCGCCGCGCCGGCCGCCTCGAGGTACTCGGCGTTTCGCACCTCCTGGCCGGGCGTGGGCCGGAAGATCACCAGCGGCGCTCGCTTGATGAGGGCCTCGGAGCAGGTGAGGCCGCCGGCCTTGCTCACGACCACGTCGCACGCCTCGAGCAGCACGTCCACCTCGCCGGTGAAGCCGAGCGCGCGAATGCTCCCGGGGAAGGCGGCGGCCAGCCGCTCGACCTCTCCGAGGAGACCCTGGTTGGTCCCGCACACCACCACCGCGACCGGCTCGCCGGGAAGCCGCGCGATCCGCTCGGCAAGCTCCGCCAATGGGCCCACCCCGGCGCCTCCGCCCATCACCAGGACCACCGGCCGCTCCGGGTCGAGACCCAGCCGGGCGCGCGCCGCTTCGCGCCCCACCTCCTCGGCGAACCTCGGATCGACAGGGATCCCGGTGACCTCGATGCGCGCCGGCGAGACGCCGTGCCCGGCGAGCTCGTCGGCCACGCGCGCGCTGGCCACGAAGTAGCGGTCCACATGAGGGAAGGCCCAGAAGGGGTGGGCCGTGAAGTCGGTGATCACGCAGTAGAGCGGGGCCGGGCACCTGCCGCCGCCGCGCACCGGCGAGAGGGCCTCGACCGGCAGGAAGTGCGTGCACACCACCGCATCGGGACGCTCGCGCTCGACCACGCGCACCAGCCGCCGGAGGTTCAGCCGGTCGAGCGCCAGCCGCACCGGGGCGGTGCCGCGGTTGACCCGGGCGCTCTCCCACGAGCGATAGAGCACGCCCCACAGGCGCGGCGCGCGCGCCGCCATGGCGTTGTAGGAGGCCGCGTAGGTTTCCCGGTAGAGCCGCGATGCGAAGACCAGGGTATCGACCTCGCGCACCGAGATCCCGGGGCTGAGCACGCTGAACGCGCTCGCCAGCGCCTGTGCGGCGCGCTTGTGGCCGCTCCCGGCCGTGGCGTGGAGGATGGCGACCCGGCGCCCGGAGGCCAGGTCCGGCGCCCCGGCCAGGGTCTCGACCGCCACCATCCCCTTCCCGGCCGGCGGGAACAGCACCTCGCCGCCGCTCGATGAGCGCCACCGCCTCCGCCACCAGCGCCGCTGCGCCCGGAGCCGGGCGCGCCAGCGCTGGGTGAGACGGGCGGGGATGCGCAGCCGCTTGATTCGGGGGACGCGCACCATGCTCAGGCGCTCATTGAGTGATTGCGTTGCGGTAGTGTCGCACCTGCGCCCCCTCGGGGGTGAGCTCGATCGCCACGACGTCGATCCTCACCGGGCCTCGAGGCTCGAGCGCGCGGGCGGCGCGCAACAGCCGGGCGCGCTTCGAGCCGTCGACCGCCAGCGCGGCCCCGCCGTATTCGGAGGACTGCCGGTACTTCACCTCGACCACCACCTGGGTGTTCCCATCCTCCGCCACCAGATCGACCTCCACGCCCCCGAGCCGCACGTTGCGCTCGCACACCGCGCTGCCGCTCAGCTCCAGGTAGGCGCGGGCCAGATCCTCGGCCGCCCTTCCTCGCTGCCGTGCCACGCCCATCGAACCGCTCCACCGGGGGCGGGCTTCGAGGGCGACCTCAGGTTAGCAGAAGCCATCCGCGCGGCGGAGCGGCCGTCTGCCGGGCCAGCGCCTCACACGCCGAGCGGCAGCTCCTGGACGCACACCGGCGTGAAGGAGTAGCGGTGGATCGGGCAGGGACCGATGCGCGCCAGCGCCTCGAGATGCTCGGGCGTCCCGTAGCCCTTGTGACGCGCGAAGCCGTAGGCGGGCCAGACGTGATCGAGGCATTCCATGATGCGATCCCGGACCACCTTGGCCACCACCGAGGCGGCGGCGATCGAGAGCATGCGGCTGTCCCCATCGATCACGGCGCGCTGATCGGAGCGCACCCCGGGGATCAGATCGCAGCCGTCTACGAGCACCAGTTCGGGCGCAACGGCGAGCCGGGAGACGGCTCGCGCCATGGCGGTCAGGCTCGCGCGCCGGATGTTGACGCGATCGATGGAGCGCGGGCCGACCACCGCCCATGCGAACGCCCGGGCGTCGGAGACGACCCGGGCGAAGAGTGCGGCGCGCGTTACGGGGTCGAGCAGCTTGCTGTCGTTCATCCCCTCCCAGCGCTTGCCGGGCTCGAGCACCACCGCCGCCGCGACCACCGGCCCGGCGAGCGGGCCTCGGCCGGCTTCGTCGACCCCCGCGACGCGCGTGCCCTTCCCGGCGAGTCGCGCCTCGGCGCGACTCATCCGGCGCCAGGCGGGCAGGGTCACTTGCCCACGGGCTCCTCGACGGTCTTCTTCTCCGTCAGCCGCGCAGCCTTGCCGGCCCGGCGGCGCAGGTAGAAGAGCTTGGCCCTCCGCACGCTCGAGTGCTTGACCACCTTGATGTCGGCGATCGAGGGACCGTGCAGGGGAAACGTGCGCTCGACGCCGATCCCCTCGCTGATCTTGCGCACGGTGAACGTCCTTCTCAGGCCCGCCCCGCGCACGTTGATGATCTCTCCCTTGAACTTCTGCTGCCGCTCCTTGTCCCCCTCGATGACGCGCACCAACACCTCGACCGTGTCTCCCGGGCGCAGCTGGGGCACATCCTTCTTCAGGTGAGCGGCCTCGATCTTCTCGATCAGGCCCATGCGCGGGCTCCTTTCCGTGAACAGCGCCCGGCAGAGGCGGGCGTCGACCCAAAGGCGGCCCGGCAGTATAGGAGAGGGCAGGGCGAGTTCCAAGCGTGATTTCTCGGGTTTCTCGGCGGGTTTCTCGGTACGAATCCTCGGCGCGATTTCTCGGCCGTGCCTCAGCGGGAGCCGGCCCTCCCGGCCGCCTGCGCCGCCGCCGGCCCGCTCACGGTGGGAAGGTACTGGTCGGAGAGCCGCGCGATCCTGGCGTCCCCGGGGGCTAGGGCACGGGCCCTCGCGAACGCCGCCTCGGCCGCCGCCCGCTCTCCGCGCTCGGCCCTCAACGCCCCGATCGCGGCCCAGGATGCCGCATCGTCGGGCTCGAGCCGCACGGCCTCGAGCAGCTCCCGCATGGCCTCGCTCCGTTCCCCCCTCGCGATCAGGACCATGCCGAGGTTCTTGTGGGGATAGGCGAGCCTCGGGTTGGCCGCGACCGCGCGGCGCAGGGTGGCCTCGGCCGTCTCGCGCATTCCCAGCGCGCGATAGGTGAGCGCCAGGTTGTTCAGCAGCTCCCCCGCGTCGCCTCCGGTGCGCACCGCCGCCTCGTAGGCCGCCGCGGCCGCCCGCAGCTCCCCGCGCGCCTGGTAGGCGTCCGCGAACATCCAGTAGTCGCGCGAGAGCTCGGGCCGCGAGAGGGGCAGGAGCGCGATCCCCCCGAGTGCCACCGCCGCGGCCAACCCCCAGGCGAGGGACCGGTCGCGGCGCACGTCGGCCGACCGCAGGCGCCAGAGCTCCGCGCAGCCAAAGCCGGCGGCCACGAGGAGCGGCGGCACCAGGGGCGCCCGGAAACGATCGGCCACGAAGAACGGGAGCACGCTCGCCGCCGCCGCCGCCGCGACGAGGACCAGGAGCAGCGTGTCCGCCGGGCGCCGGCGGTCGCGCAGGGCGAGGCCGATACCCAGCCCACCGAGCGGCAGGACGATCCCGAAGCCGACCGGCATCGACCAGAGCGCCGGCGCGTGCCGGCGGAGGAACGAGAAGTTCAGGTGATTCGGTATCTCCTGGGCGTTGAGGAGGAGCAGCGCCTTGCGCAGGGTTAGCTTCGCCGCCTCGCCGGGATGGCCGCTGACGAACGCCAGCGCCTTCCCGGCCCACAGCCCCGACGCCTGCTCGGGGGTCAGGTCCCGGCCCGCCAGAGTGGAGGCCATGCGGATGCTCGCCTCTTCGAGCTCGGTGTGGCGAGCCGCGAATTGCGCGTCACGGTCGGCCCACGGCTCGTCGTAAGCGCCGGTGGCCCCGGGGTGATTCCCGATGTAGAGGTTGATCCCTCCCGAGGTGGCCAGCGGGACCCACTGTCCTGCGGCGACGAAGTCGAGGAGCACCACGAGCACGAGCGGCAGCGCGGCCCCACCGAGGAGCGCCGTCCCCGCTCCGAGCCGGTGCTTGCGGGCGCGCGCCGCGCACCACGCGGCCGCCACCGGGACGACCAGCGCCAGGTTGGGACGCTCGGCCGACGCGCAGCCGAAGGCCAGGCCGGCCAACAGCAGGTGGCGCGCTCGCCCCCCGCCTTCCCTCTCCTCGGCCTCGCCCCACGCCACGCACGCGAGCATCGCGGCCGTGAGCGCCACCAGCGCCCACACCACCCCCACCACGTCGGCCTCGAAGAAGGCGAACGGCCCGTAGAGCGCCGCCAGCGCCGCCGCCCAGAGGCCCGCCGAGGACCCGTAGATTCGCGCGCCGAGCCTGTAGACCAGGTAGACGAGCAGCACGCCCGCCAGCACCTGCACCAGCGCCACGCCGAGGATCCTGCCGCGCGAGATCTCGAGCACCACCGCGAGGAAATAGGGATAGAGGACGCTGGCGTAGAAGAACGGGCGATGGGGCACGAACGACCCGGCAGCGATCTGCGAGGCGAGGGTGAGGTGGACCTGGCTCTCGCCCACGGGATGATCGAAGAAGGGCAGGGAAGCGACCTGGCCCAGGTAGATGAGGCGGAGGAGCAGTGCCAGGAGGAGGATCCCGGCGAGGCCAAGACGTGGCCGCGCCGCGGGCGCCAGCGGGAGCATCTCCATCTCATCGGCAGGGAACCGGCCGGGGTTGAGGCGCAAGCTCTCACGTAACGGGATGCCGGCCCGGGGGCCGTAGCGAGACCCGCGGCCTCGGACATCCTGTCTCCGGCTCGCTGACTCGCGACGAGCGCTCCGGCTCCCGCCTCCGCGGGGGTACCCGCGCTCGCGAGAGTCTCTCTTCGGCCCCGGGCCGGCATCCCTCGATTCACGTCAGAAGGACTAGCCGCCCCCGGATTCCTTGCGTAGGAGCTCCTGCTTGCGCAGCCAGCGGTGTTCCTCGGGGCTCAGGCCCGCCCCCTCGAGCAGGTCGGGCCGGCGCTCGAGCGTCCGGCTCAGCGCCTGCTCGCGGCGGTAGCGGGCGATCGCGGCGTGATTCCCCGACAGCAGCACGTCCGGGACCTTCCATCCCCGGTACTCAGCGGGTCGCGTGTAGTACGGCGAATCGAGGATGCCGGAATGGAACGAGTCGCTCTCCACCGAGTCGATGCTTCCGACCACGCCGGGCAGGAGCCTCGCAACGGCGTCCACGACGCACAGCGCCGCGGGCTCGCCACCCGAGAGGACGAAGTCGCCGATCGACAGCTCCTCGTCGGCCAAATAGTCGCGGACGCGCTCGTCAACTCCCTTGTAGCGCCCACACACCAGCACCAGGTGCCCGAGCCCGGCCAGGGCGATGGCCTGATCCTGGGTGAACCTGCGTCCTTGGGGCGAGAGCAGCGCCACGAGGCAACCCGGCGGACGGCTCCCGGGCGAGCCGACCGCGAGCGAGGTGAGCGCCCGGTCGATCGGCTCGACCTTCATCACCATCCCCACGCCGCCGCCGAACGGGTAGTCGTCGGTGGTGCGGTGCGGGTCGTCGGTGAAGTCGCGCAGCGAGACCACGTCGACGGCCAGCCGTCCCTTCTCGAGCGCCGCCCGGATCATTCCCTCGGCGAGCGCCGGCCCGAAGAAGTCGGGGAAGATGGTGAGCACCGAGATCTTCACGTCACAGGTCCTCGAGCCCGCGCGGGAGGGCCACGGTGATCACGCCGCGCTCGAGCTCGACCCGCTTGAGCACCTCGGGCGTGGCGGGCACGAGCAGCTCGCGCTCGCCACGAACCACGTACACGGGATGGGCGGCCAGCGGCAGGATGTCCTCCAGCACGCCCAGATCGCGGCCGTCCTCGGTCTCGACCCTCAGGCCGACGAGCTGGAAGGCGTAGACGGTGCCCGGGCCCGGATCCGGCAGGCGCTCGGCCTCCGCCCACAGCTCGCCGTTGGTCAGGACGGCGGCCTCGTCCCGCCCGGCGAACCCCCGGAACCGCGCCAGCACCCGGGTGTGAGCCGGACGCGCCCCCTCGAGCACGAGATCGATGCTCTCCCCGCGCGGCCCGCGCCACACGAAGGTTCCGACCCCCATGAGCTCGGCCACCGACAGGGACGACCGGGCGAGCGTCACCTCGCCCTGCACGCCGTGGGTGCGGCCGATGCGTCCTACCAGCACCAGCGGCATGAGGCCGTCGAGCCTAGTGTTCCACTAGTCGGCGATCTCGAGGTTGGCCCGCCGCCCGATTTGCGAGGCGGAAGCGCCCAGGGCGAGCCTGAGCGAGCGCGCCGTGCGGCCCTGTTTCCCGATCACGTGTCCGAGGTCGTCGGGGTGGACCCGGAGCTCGAAGCTGGCGTTTGACCCGGAGGCGAGGACGTCGACCTGGACGTCCTGGGGGTGGTCGACCAGACCGCGCGCCATGAAGGCGACGAGCTCGCGGAGCCGTTGGTCGTCGGCGTCGGGCTCGCGCCGTGAGGGAGGTCCGACGGAAGGAGCGGAGCCGAGGAACGCACCGGGACTCTCGACAGCCGGACTCCCGCCCACGAGAGGAGGATCATCCACACGGCCGACAGGAGCAGGGTTGGAAGCGGCCGGTTGAGGTACAGGACCGTGAGACCGCTTGCGCAGAGGGCGACCCCACTGGCCCACAGAAGAAGAACGGTTCTCGTCTGACATCGAATCACGCTCGCGAGTCGGTGATTGGTGTGGTCTTGCCCGCCCTCGTAGACCTTGCGTCCCTCACGCAGCCGGTTCACGACCACGAAGCAGAGGTCGAAGGCAGGATAACCGAGCAACAGCAGCGTCCCTAGCCGCCCCCATCCGGGAGACGCCCCCTGGAAGGCAAGCACGGCGGACGCACCGAGAATATAACCCAAAAAGATACTGCCTGCGTCTCCCAGGAAGACGCGGGCGCGAGGGAAGTTGTAGCACAGGAACCCCACGCACGCCCCGGCCACGGCGAGCTGGGCGGTCGCCACCCCCGCGGCGCCCCGAGCGATCGAGGTCCAGGCGAAGGCCGCCAGGATGATGGCCGAGAGCCCGCTCACCACGCCGTTCATGTTGTCGAGGAAGTTCACGGCGTTCATGAGAGCGACCATCGCCACCAGGGTCACGGTCGCGTTCCCGACTGGAGGCAGGCCGAGGTTCGGGATCGACCCCGAGGCGAGGAACACGGCGGCCGCGGCGGCTTGCCCCGCCAGCTTGCCGGGAGGCCGCATGCCGAAGCGGTCGTCCCACAACCCGAGCCCGATCGCCACCACCGCCCCGCCCAGCAGGAACAGGGTGTCCCGGCCCCAGAGGCCGGGTCTCAGGGCGCGGGCGGCCGCGATCGCGACCAGCGCTGAAACGAATACGACCGTCCCTCCGAGCAGGGCGGTCGCCGCGGTGTGGAGCTTTCGGGCTTCGGGCCGGTCGAGGTATCCGGTGGCCCACGCCGCCCGAATCGCGAGCGGCGTGATCACCACCGATACGACCAGAGCCAGGATGAACGCGATCGCTAGCACCATAGGCAGCCACGGAAAGGTCGTTCCCGCGGCGAGGTATTACGCGGCCGCGAGACCTACCGGGTACGCCAGCCCCATGCGCTCGCAGGTATCTCGGATCGTGATCTCGAGGAGCTGCTGGAGCGATGACTGGGGCCGGAAGCCGACGAAGCGACCGATCTTGGTCAGGTCGGGAACGCGCCGGCGCATGTCTTCGAACGAACTCCCGTACACCTTTTCGTACGCTACGAACTCGATCGGGCTTCGGCTGTCGCACATTCTGCGGATCCGCTCCGCCAGCTCGAGGACCGTGACTTCTTCGTCGCTGCCGACGTTGAAGACCTCGCCTTCGGCGGCCTTGCAGTCGGCCAGCATCAGCACCCCGCGAACCACGTCGCTGACCGCCGAGAAGCATCTCGACTGCTTGCCGTCCCCGAACACCAGGATCGGCTCGTCGCGCAGCGCGCGGACGATCATGTTGGGGATCACCATCCCGTAGGACCCGGTCTGCCGGGGCCCGCAGGTGTTGAAGCACCGGACGATCACCACCGGGAGCTGCCGCTGCTGCCAGTAGGCCTGGGCCAGGCTCTCGTCGACCGCCTTGCCGCAGGCGTAGGACCAGCGCAGCTTGTGCGTCGGACCCATCACCCGATCATCGTCCTCGGAGAAAGGCACCGACACGCCCTTGCCGTAAACCTCGCTGCTGGAGAACACCATGGCCTTCCGCCCGTGTTCGGCGCACGCCTCGAGGATCACTTCGGTGCCGCGAATGTTGGTGATCAGAGAGCGCAGCGGGTTCTCGAGCACGTACTTCACGCCCACCGCCGCGGCCAGGTGATACACCCTGTCACACTGGGCCACGAGCCCATTGACCAGCGCCGAGTCCGTGACGCTGCCTTCGAGGAATCGAAAGTGGGGATGGCGCTCGAACGAGCGAAGGTTCTCGAGCCGGCCGGTGGAGAGATCGTCGAGTGCCCACACCTCGGAACCCTGCTGAATGAGTTTTTCCGAGAGATGAGACCCGATGAACCCTGCACCCCCTGTGACGAGGACTCTCATGCTCTTCCCTCTAGATGGTTTGGCGAGACTGGATTGGTCTGGGGACGGCCGCCAGCTAATCCGAATCCTCAAACCCAGCGAGTTGTTGGTGGAAAAGGAAGTGGCGTCAAGTCAACGACGTACTGCAGAACCTAGCTCGGCAACTCAGGCGGGTAGCAATTCTGGTTCGTCGGACTCTCCTGGGATGTGGTGAGCGACACTCTCTGTCGGCACCGCGAGGCGTGCTCGCAGCGCCACCACCTCTGTGCGTATAGTCTCGCACATTCAGGGGCAGGTTGTCACGCTCGGAACATCCCGCCGCAAACTTTCGCGCCGGGTGAGGAGGATCAGCTCATCGGCCGGCTCCCCTCGAGTCGAAGACGGTCGTGCCGCTCCGAAGTCATGTGAAACGATCCCCGAGGGGATGTGATGCGCACCGCTGAATTCAACCACTCGCGTCTGCTCGTCGCAGCGCGTTTCTGTTTCATGCTGCTAATCATCACCCTTCCCTGGACCATCGCTCCCATGACCATCGCGGCCGTCGCGTGCGGCACGCTCACCCTGCTCGCCGCGCCCCGCCGGTCCGCGCAGTTCCTGGGACGGAATCCCGTGAGCCTGGCGGCGCTTGGCTGGATCGCGGCGCTCCTGCTGTCCACCTTAGCTAGCGAGGACCGGGCCGGAAGCGTTCACCGGCTCGACAAGGCGCTGTTTCCGGCCTTGATTCCGCTGGCCGCGTTTCACACTGCGAACCGGACCCGCGGTGAGCGCGCCCTCTCGCTGCTCCTTCTTTCATCGGCTGTTGCGTCCCTCATGGGCATCGTTTTCTTCGTCGCCCGGGGAGCCAGCTTCTCGGCCCGGGCGCGGGGTCCGGTGGGTCACTACATGACGTTCGCGGGCCAGCTCTTGTTGTTGGCAACCGTTTCCGGGGCGGTGGGGCTTATGACCCAGCGCCGCACCTGGCGCGTCGCGGGACTGGCCACCGCCGGCCTCGCGGCGACGGCGCTCGCGGGCACCTTCACGCGCAGCTCGTGGCTCGGGCTCGGGGCGGCCGCCGCCGTCCTGATCGGGCGGGCACGGCCCCGGTGGCTGCCCGCGCTCGGGGCGGCCCTCATCGCCATCTACGCGTTCGCGCCGGGGGCCTATCGGGCGCGACTCCACAGCGCCTTCGACCCCCACCACCCCGTCAACCTCGAGCGCACCTACATGTGGGACGCCGGGCTGCGCATGTTCCGGGACCACCCCTTCACGGGCGTGGGACTTCAGGACTTGCACCCGCTGTACGACCGCTACCGATCGTCGTCTTCCCACGAGCGGGCGGGACACCTACACAGCGTCCCGATCCAGATCGCGGCGTCGATGGGGCTCCCGGGGCTCCTGGCCTTCGCGTGGCTCTACGGCACTCTCTTCCGCGCCGCCGGAGGGGGGCTCGGCGCCATGATGAAAGCCCCCGACCTGGCCACGGGTGTGAAGCTCGGCGCGGTCGCGGCGCTAGTCGGTTTCCTGGTCGCGGGGCTCTTCGAGTGGAACTTCGGCGACGAGGAGCTGCTCTTCCTGCTCTACACGATGGTCGGGTTGGCCTGGAGTGCACGGTCCTGGGATGCGGCGCCGGGCGAGGCACAGGACGCCGCGAGCCAAGCACGAGCGGCGCCCGCGTGAGAGTCGTCCTGGTGCACGACTGGCTCACCGGGATGCGCGGCGGGGAGCGCGTCCTCGAGCGGCTGTGCGCGATGTTTCCCGGGGCACCGATCCACACCCTGCTGTGGAACCGCGGAACCGTGTCGTCCCGGATCGAGGCGCACGAGATCCACACCTCGATCCTCCAGCGGCTGCCCGGCGTCCGGCGCCACTATCGCTGGTTTCTTCCGCTCTTTCCGCGCGCGATCCGGAGCCTGCGCGTCGGCGAATGCGACGTGGTGATCTCGCTCAGTCATTGCGCCGCGAAGGCGATTCGCGTGCCGGCACGAGCCTTCCACTTGAGCTACGTGTTCACGCCGATGCGCTACGTGTGGGAGCTCGAGGACCAGTACTTCCCTCCCGGGCGCTTCCCCTGGCCGGCGTCCGGGTACGTGCGCCGCACCTGCGCGAGGCTCAGAACCTGGGACGTCGCGACCAGCCGCGGACCCCAGGCGATGGTCGCGATCTCGCGCCACGTCGCGGCGCGGATCGCCCGCCACTACGGCCGGGACGCCCAGGTGATCTATCCGCCGGTCGAGCTCCGCCGCTTCACCGCGGACACGGGTGATCGCGACGGCTACCTGCTAGCCGGGGGGTTCGCTCCCTACAAGCGCGCCGACCTGGCGATCGAGGCGTGCCGGCGGCTAGGCCGGCGGCTCACGGTGGTGGGGACCGGCCAGGACGAGCCGCGGCTCCGCGAGCTCGCCGGCTCGAATGCCGAGTTCCTGGGCTGGGTGAGCGACGACCGCATGGCCGAGCTCTATCGCCGCGCGCGGGCGCTCATCTTCCCGGGCGAGGAAGACTTCGGGATCGTCCCCCTCGAGGGGCTCGCGAGCGGCTGCCCGGTGATCGCCCTGGGGCGCGGCGGGGCGGTCGAGACCGTGGGCCGCGGCGCCCCGGCGCCGGACCTCTCGCGGGTGGCGGAGGGCGGCATGGCGGCCGTGCCGGGTGGTGTGCTGTTCGGGACCCAGTCGGTGGAAGCGCTGTGCGAAGCGATCCGCGAGAGCGAGCGACATTGCTTCGCGCCGGAAACACTCCGGCGGCTGGCGGAGCCGTTCGACGCGGCGCGCTTCGACCAGGAGTTCCGGTCCGTCCTGGAGCGCGAGTACGCCGGCTGGCGGGCCGGCGCCGCGCGAGCAGTCCACTCATAGCCGGTCACGAGGGATGCCCGACCCGAGGGATGACGGCGGGCGGGGGCACTCCGCGAGACCCGCTTCGCGTCGCCGTCCTTGGCGCCGCTCGCTACTCTCGACGCGCTCACCTCCTGCTTCCTGGCGCGTCTCGAGCGCTCATGGACGGTCCGGCTGCGGCTGGACAGTCTCGCTGCGGCCCCCGCCCGCCTTCACCCTTCGATTTGCGTCTCCCGGAGCACTACCCCTTGCGCGGGCGGGCCAGGTGGCGCCGGTACCATGCCACAACGGTATTGAGCCCTATCCGCTGCAGCGTCACTCGGACGGTTCCCTTGATGAAGTACCACCACAGCAGCACCGGCGACCGCTGCCACCCGGCGCGCAGGTGCCGGCGCCGCACCTGGTGCGTCTCCTCGAGCGTGGCCCATAGCGAACGGTCCGACTGGCCGCCCTCGGGCATCACCACCAGGGGCTGGGGCACCACCTGGAAGCGCACCCCGGCCACATGGAGGCGCAGGAAGAGGTCGTAGTCCATCGCGTTCTTGAGCGCCGGGTCGAAGCCGCCGCAGCGCTCGAACGTGTCGCGGCGGACCCAGGTGGCGGGATGGTTGATGGTCATGTCGTTCCTGAGCCGCGAGGGATCGCAGCGGCACAGCACGTCCCCGGTGCGCTCGCGCCGCAGGATGTACCCCGCCAGCACCTCGGCGTCGCTCACGGAAGCGATGGCCCCCACGGTGGCGAGCGCTCCGGGAAGATACTCGTCGCCCGCGTGCAGGAACGCGACCCATTCCCCGCTCGCCAGCGACAGGCCCTTGTTCATCGCGTCCGATATCCCGCGGTCGGGCTCGGAGAGCACGCTCACGCGGCGGGCGTCGAGCCCCCGCAGGTACTCGACCGTGCCGTCGGTGGAGGCGCCGTCCACGATCCAGTACTCGAGCGCGAGGTAGCGCTGCCCGAGGACGGTCTCGACCGTGCGCCGCAGGCCGGCCAGCGCGTTGCGGCAGATGGTGACCACGGTGAAGCGCGGCAGATGGGCGCTCAATCGAGCTCCTGATACACCGCCTCGTGGAGCGCCGCGCAGGCGTCCCACGAGAATCGGGCCGCCTGGGCGCGCAGCGCGGCGGCGCGCGTGGCTCCCCGGCCCGCGGCCAGGCAGCGCTCGAGCGCGGCGTGGAGGCTGTCCAGATCCTCGGGGTCCGCGTAGTCGGCGGCCTCTCCCCCTGCCTCCGGCAGCGACGACCGAGACGAGGTCACGACCGGGCAGCCGAGCGCCATCGCCTCGACCACCGGGAGCCCGAACCCCTCCCACAGCGAAGGGTAGAGCAAGCACTCGGCGCGCTCGTACGCCCAGCGCAGCTGTCCGTCGCTGGCCTCGTGCCGGTGCACGCGCGAGCTCACGCCCAGCGCCCCCAGCAGGGCACGTTCCGAGCGACGCAAAGACGCTCCCCCGACGCACACCAGGTGGGTGCCCGCCGCCGCGCCGCTTCCAGCCCAGGCCCGCAGGCCGCGCTCGAAGTTCTTGTAGGCGTGTCGCGGCCCGACCCACAGCACGAAGGGCCATTCCACGCCGGGGAGCGGCTCGCCGGGGGATTGGCTCCAGTCGCGGGCCGCGAGCGGTGTCACCCGGATGCGCGACTCGGAGACGCCCAGCAGCTCCACCAGGTCGCGGCGAGTCGCCTCCGAGTAGCAGAGAAGCCGGGCCGCGCGGGCGCACAGGGCGGCCTTGTGACGCTCCGGGCCCCGATTGGGCCCGAGCAGCCCGGGGAAACGCTCGTGGGTCATGTCGTGCACGGTCACCACCAGGGGCGCCGGCGAGGGCAACGAGCGCGGATCGCGGTAGTAGGTCGGATGCAGGGTGACGCCCCCTCGCCGGAGCCACGCGGCGTCCAGCAGTCGATTGAGCGGGGCGGCCAGCCGGGCGGCGCCGCGCACCGCGGGGATCCTCAGGCCGGCGCGCCCCCACCGCCCGAGCCGCGATGCCTCGGCCGACACGTGGAGCCCGAGCAGGACCTCGCGCTCTCGGCTCAGGCGCGGGATCAGCTCCAGGGTGTAGCGCGTGATGCCACCTCGAGCCTGGAGGCGGAAGATGTCGCCGGTGAATAGGACCGGGCGCTTCATAGGATGGTGCGGAGCGCCTCGCGCACGCCCCGGGCGTAGTGCGCGGGCGTGTACTTGCGGCGCATGAGCGCGAGAGCGGCGCACGCTCGCGTCCCGAGCTGGGCCGGGGACTGCCGCGCGAGCTCGCGCACGACCGCCCGCAGAGTCTCGGGGCGGCAGTCCGGCAGGGTGAGGAGTTCCTCGTCGTCGAACCCGCAGGCGCGGCTCACGGCGCACGGCATCCCGAACGACAGCGCGATGGTCACCGTGCCGCACTGGCCCTCCGCGCAGGAGGGCAGGATCATGGTGCCGCAGCGGGACTGGAGCTCGCGGAAGCCCTGCGAGCGCAGGTCCGCGAATCCCACCCGATGGATGTTGGGCGTGCCGAAGAGCTCCCGGCGGTAGGCGCGAACGAAGTCGCGCTCGTGCGCGAAGCCGCCGCACACCCACAGGTGAAGCTCCGGCTCGCCGCCGAAGAGCTCGAGCAGGAGGTCGAGCCCCTTGTGCACCTGGCCCCAGCTTCCCAGATAGAGGAAGTGCCCCGGATCGCGCCGCGAGGGGTCGGTGGGCTCGATCCCATCAAGACCGTTGTTCACCAGCGGAAAGCAGGGGGGCAGACGGAACGCGGCATAGGTCTCCCGGGTGGAAGCGCCGCCCATCAGGAGGACCGCGTCGAAGCGCTCGAGCACGTCGGGCGGGAGCGGCGGGGTCTGGCGCCGCGGACGCATTGCGACCCCGCGCCTCACCTGTAGCTCCCGCAGTCGCTCGCGCTCCGCGGCGTTCGTGACCGCCGGGTTGCTGCCGGTCAGGTAGGCGATGCGGCGCGCCCCCGGCCGCAGCCGGCCCTGGTAGAGCGGATCCGCGCGCGGATGCAGGTCCACCACCAGGTCGTAGCCCTCGCGCAGCAGGCCGCGGCGCCGCTCGTGATAGTCCACCACGTCCACCGCATAGCCCCGCTCGGACAGCGCCCGCGCCAGCTCGCGCGATTGCCAGGCGTTCTGGTGCGTGTGCATCGCACGGTCGGGAAACCGGAACGGATGCACCGAGTAGAGCATCAGCGCTCGCCGCGGATGGCCGGCGCCCTCGACGCCGCGCATGATCCCGGAGCCGAACAGGCGCCGCCGCACTCTCCACAGCACCTCCCTCATCGGATCGGAGTCGGCACCACGGCGCGCCACTGCAGACGGAACAGCGCCCGGGTCGAGGGGAAGGCCAGGTTGGTGAGCACGTGGGCCGCGGTCTGCGAGATCACCATCGCGATCGCCGCGCCCCGGGCCCCGAGCGGCGGCACCAGCCACAGGTTCGCGATCAGGCTGGTGACGGCGCCCACCACGCTGCGCAGCATGAGGGCGCGCTGACGACCGCGCGCCACGAACCAGTTGGTCTGGGCCACTCCCAGGAACAGCGCCGGCGCCGACCACACCTGGATCGCCAGCACCGGACCCGCCGCGCGGAAGCCGGGTCCGAACAGCCGCATCACGATCCAGCCCGAGAGCGCCGAGACGCCGATCGCGATCACGATCGCGCCCCAGAAGAGCAGCGAGAACACCCGCCCGAGCCGGCGGCCATACTCCTCGCCGTCGCGCTGGTAGGAGCGGAGCAGGGTGGGATTCGCGGCCGCCATCATCGCCACCGGGACGAAGTAGATGATCTCGGTCAGCCGCTGGGCGGCCGCATAGATGCCGTTCTCGTGGTCGCCACGCAGCGTGGTGAGGATCGTCTGGTCGGCGCGCATCGAGACCAGGATGGCGACGCTGTTGAGGATCAAGGGCCACGAGTCGCGCAGCAGGCCTAGGGCGCGCTTCGGCTCGAATCGCCACGACGCCGGGGAAACGCCGTGGAGCCGGTAGCCGATCAGGAGCGCCAGCGCCGCGCACGCGAACTCGCCGGCGATGAGGAGCGCCAGGGTCTGGAGCGAGGCGCCGCTCAGCAGCGCCACCACCTTGGCGATCGAGATCGCCACGAACGCGGTCGCGCGCGCCGCCACGAAGGGCGCCACCAGCGAGCGGCTCTGGAACCAGTACTCGATCACGTCCAGGGACTGGAAGAACGTGGCGCCGGCGAAGATCAGCGCCAGCAGCCGCGGGCCGCTCTCGCCCGGGCGCAGCGCCGTCATGGCCGCGAGCGACAGCGCCAGCGTCAGCGCCGCGCCGGCGAGACGCATCCCCAGAGCGGTCCCGAGAATCGAATCGGCCTCGTCCGGCCGCCGCACCAGATCGCGCACCACGATGGTCTCGAGCCCGAGTTGGCTCAGGATCGCGAGCACCGCCACCACGCTCTGGGAGAAGCTCAGGAGCCCCAGGGTGTCGGCGCCGAGGTAGCGCACCATCCAGACGTTGACCCCGAGTCCCACGACCAGGCGGAACACCCGGTCGCCGATCAGCCAGCCGACGTTGCGCCGGATCATGGCGCCCTCGGCGCCGCGGCTCGCGAGGCTCTGGATGAAGGCTCCCACGCGGGTGACGAGGCTGGGACCGAGGGGAGCGGGAGGGGCCGGTTGGGGGATCGTTTCCTTCAAGGCGGGAGCAGTCTAGAGCACGGGCGGCGGCGGGCGAAGGCGCCCGCGCGGCCCGGGTCGGCGCCGAGCTCGGCTCGTGGCGCTCGCTTGACTTGGCCGTGGGGCCATCCCAATCTCGCCGTCCGATGCGCGATCCTGCGATCGACACCAACACGCGCCTTCTCGTCACCGGCGGCGACGGCCAGCCGCGACGCCGCCTCGACACCGCGGGCGCCCAGCAACGGTTGGGATGGAAGGCCACGACCCCGCTCGAGGATGGGCTCGCGCGCACCGTCGCCTGGTACCGGGCCCAGCGGGCGGCGGACCACGTCGGAGCGCAGCCGGCGCGCTCCTAGTAGTTCGTCACGCGTGAGCCCCGTCGCGTGACTCTCCCCCGGCTCGCGGTCGTGGTTCCCTCGCTCGGCGACGAGGCGAAGCTCGTGCGCTTGCTCGAGGCCCTGTCGCGCCAGAGCCTGCCGCGCGAATGCTTCCAGGTCCTGGTCGGCCTCGATGGAGCGGATGCCTCTCCCGCGGTCCGCGCCCGCTCCGCCGCGCTCGAGGCGAGGCTGATCCGGCTCGAACACCGGGCCGGGCCGGGCGCGGCACGCAATCGCGGGGCGCTCGAGGCACGAGCCGAGTTCCTCGCGTTCACCGAGGACGATGTCGCTCCCGCGCCCGACTGGCTCGAGCGGGCAGCCGCGCGGCTCGAGGGCGAGCCCTCGATCGATGTGCTCGAGGGTGACACCTGCGAGCCGGGAGGCCGTCCGATCCGGCGCCGAAGCGGCGACCAGGCGCTCTACCTCCCGACCAACCTGTTCGTCCGCCGCGCCCTGTTCGAACGGGTGGGGGGATACTGCGCGGATTTTTTCGACTCCGAGAACGGGGTCTACTTCCGGGAAGACTCGGACCTGGGATTCAGACTCGAGGAGGCGGGGGCCAGGGTCGCGCGCGAGCCGAGGGCGATTGTGACGCACCCGAGAGAGCACACGCGCTTCCTCGATCCGCTGCGCTGGGCACGGCGATACGAGATGGATCCGCTGCTCGAGTCACGCCACCCGCTTCTCTTCCGCGAGCGCATCGAGGCGTATCGCTGGGGCCCGTTCGTGGTCCGCCGTCCGATCGTGCGCGCGAGCATGGCCTACATCGTGGCGGCGGGGCTCGCTGTCTTGGCATGGGTCGTCGGGTCGGTGAGCGCGGCAGCGGTGTTGCTCGGGATCGCGGGCGCCGTGCTTGTTTTCATCTGGGCCAAGTGGCGGTTCGACCCCGTCCGCCTGCCGCTCCTCCCCTTCGTTCCGGTGGCGCTGATCGTGGCGCTGGTGCGAGGCGGAAGGCGAGCTCGGAGGATTCGGGTAGGTTCCCGCCGATGATCCGCAGGAAAGTCGAAGGTGCAACCGGCGCATTGCGACAGCACCGTTCCCGACGAGCCTCTGGACGAGCGTCTACGCGCCGCGTTGCGCTTCCTGAGTCCCCCCGCTCGCCGATGGCGCCCCATCTCGAACGACAT
>Ga0066709_100000819_pt1 | contig 18557 bp, 18 predicted proteins | sample GraSoiAngelo_158_FD_79665 | JGI IMG/M metagenome (GOLD analysis project Ga0066709, IMG submission 79665) | Grasslands soil microbial communities from the Angelo Coastal Reserve, California, USA - 14_1009_16_30cm | ecosystem: Environmental > Terrestrial > Soil > Grasslands | place: USA...
ATGGAGCTGGCGAGAGGAATCGAACCTCCAACCTGTGGTTTACAAAACCACTGCTCTGCCGTTGAGCTACGCCAGCGTCCGAGGCGGCATTTTAGCATATGGCCGCGCGCCAAAGGAGTGGGTGCGGCATTGACCATGCGTTGGACCTCATGGGATACTGCCTTCGAGAAGGAAGACCCATGGTGACACTCAGATTATTGGGGAATCTCAGGACGCCCTCGGGAGAGAGCGTATTGGAATGGGAGTTGAAAGAGCCCATGCCATTGCGGCAGCTGCTTGATACGCACCAGGACGAGATTCCTGAGGTCATGGCGATGTTGGCGGAGACGGAGTGCATGCTGACCGTCGGCATCCGCATCGCCAGCCACACGACGATCGTCAGGGACGGCGACACGATCAAGGTGACGCCGCACAACAGTGCCCTTCACGCCGCCGATTTTCCGACCTGGCATGGAGGCACGACCTAGGCCGCTACGCGCGATTCTTTTTGGCTTTCCTGCGGGCTTCTGGCTCGAGGATCCGCTTGCGGATGCGGAGGTTTGCCGGGGTCACTTCCACCAGTTCGTCCTGCCCGATGTACTCCAGCGAAAATTCCAACGTCATCTCGCGAGGAGGGGTAAGGACAATCGCCTCGTCCGACCCTGATGCGCGCATGTTCGACAATTGCTTGACCTTGCAGATGTTCACATCCAGGTCTTCGTCGCGGGAGTTCTGGCCGACCACCATGCCTTGATACACGTCGACTTGGGGCCCGATGAACAGGGCCCCGCGCTCCTGGGCCATATTCAACCCGTACGCGTTGCTCACCCCCGTCTCATGCGCGACCAATGATCCATGCGTGTCGGATTGGAGCGTCCGCTCGTGCGCCTTTTCATATCCGTGGAAGAGATGATGCAGGACCACCGTCCCTCTGGTCTTCGTGAGCAACAAGCTTTTCAGGCCGATCACCTCACGGGTCGGGAGGTGGTATTCGAGGTGAAGATTATCATGTGCCGTCAGCTTCATATGGCGAAGTTCGGAGCGCCGTCGCCCCACCTCCTCGATGACCGTGCCTTGGAACTCGACGGGCACTTCGATCGTCAGCTCTTCATACGGCTCCAACATCACACCGTCTTCTTCCCGTAGAATGACCTTGGGCTGCGAGACCTGCATCTCATAGCCTTCGCGCCGCATGCTCTCAATCAGCACGGCCAGGTGAAGTTCTCCGCGGCCCGCGACCAGAAATGCGTCCGCCGAATCCGTTTCTTCGGCGCGCAGCGACACGTTCGTCTCCAGTTCCTTGAAGAGCCGGTCTCGAAGGTGTCGGGACGTGAGGTATTTTCCTTCACGGCCGGCGAACGGGCTGTTATTGACCGAAAAGGTCATCTGGACGGTCGGCTCGTCGATCGCGACCGGCGGCAATGCCACGGGATGTTCCGCGTCCGCGATCGTATCACCGATGCCGATCTCCGGCAGGCCGGCGACCGCGACGATTTCACCTGCTTCGACCCGCTCCACCTCCGTGCGCCCGAGCCCTTCGAAGACGAGCAGGTCCGTCGCCTTGCCGGGAATTTGCCGTCCATCCGCCGTCATCAGCATGAGCGCCTGCCGCTTTGCGAGCGATCCGGACAGCAGTTTGCCGATCCCTATCTTCCCTTTGTATGAATCGTGCACCAGCGCCAGCACCAGCATTTGCAGCGGCCGCTCGAAGATCGGAGGGGCGGGGATCTTGGTGAGGATGGTCTCCAGCAGCGGGGCAATGTCCACACCGGGCTTTTTGACGTCCAAGGACGCGGTGCCGTGAAGGGCCGACGCATACACGATCGGGAAATCCAACTGATCGTCGGTGGCGCCGAGATGTGCGAACAGATCGAACGTGCGGTTCACCACATCCTCGATCTGGGCATCCTGGCGGTCGATCTTATTGATCACCACGATCGCCTGGTGACCGAGGGAAAGGGCTTTGCGGAGCACGAAGGTGGTTTGCGGCATCGGACCTTCCTTCGCGTCTACGAGCAAGAGCACGCCGTCCACCATGCGGAGCGTCCGCTCGACTTCGCCGCCGAAATCCGCGTGCCCCGGGGTATCCACAATGTTGATCTTGACCCCGTTGTACATCACGCTGGCGTTCTTCGCTTTGATGGTGATCCCGCGCTCGCGCTCCTGGTCCATGGAGTCTAGAATCCGCTCGCCCATGCCGGTGATGTTCCGGTGGGCATGGGTCTGCTTCAGGATGGCATCGACGAGAGTGGTTTTGCCGTGATCAACGTGGGCGATGATCGCGATATTGCGAAGATCCGAACGGCGCATGCATGATGTATCCTTGGTCAGACAATAAAAAAGCCGGCCGCGCAAAGCGGACGGCTCAGCAACATACAGGATACCATACGTCACGCGCGGAAGAAAGGCCTGAGAGCGTTCTTGTGATTTCATCTTGCTGCGCGGTATCATAACTTCCATGCCGTCTTCCGAGCGCCGCCGTCATGGGCGCCGATCTTTTTGGAAAATCCTGCTGGGGATCAGCTTCACCATCTTTGTCCTCGCCGTCGCGGGGATGGGTGGAACGATCTGGTATCTTCTGCAAGACCTGCCGCCGCTGACGGGCCTTCGCGAGTATCAGCCTAGTCTTGTGACCCGCGTCTATTCGGCTGATAAACAAATCATCGGACAGTTCTTTGTCGAACGCCGCATTCTGGTGCCGAAGGAAAACATTCCGCGGCATATGGTGAATGCGGTCGTCGCCATCGAAGATGCGCGATTCTTCGAGCATCGCGGCATCGATTTTGTCGGCATCGGCCGGGCGATGGTCACGAATCTCGTGTCCGGAAAAATCCGCCAGGGTGCCAGCACCATCACGCAACAGTTGGCGCGGTCATTGTTCCTTTCTCCCAAACGGGATTTCGGGCGCAAAATGCGGGAAGCATTGCTGGCGATCAAGATGGAACAGATTCTCGGAAAAGATCAGATTCTCGAGCTGTATCTGAATCAGATTTACTTCGGCCATGGGGCGTACGGTGTCCAGTCCGCTGCGCAAACATACTTCAACAAGGATATCGGTCAGGTGACCCTCCCCGAAGCCGCGTTTATCGCGGGGCTCCCCAAAGGGCCTTCGGACTACTCTCCCTATGTGCATCCGCAGGCCGCGAAACGGCGGCAACTGGCTGTCCTGAGGCGGATGGTCGACGAGGGGTTCATCACCGCCGAGGAAGAAAAGCGGGCGGCAGAAAAGGAATTGAGTTTCAAGCGCCTGACTCGTGATGACCCCGCCCCGTACTTTGTTGAGCGGGTCCGACAGCGCCTCGTCGCCGCGTATGGGGAGACGATGGTGAACAAGGGCGGGTTGCAGGTCTACACCACCTTATCGCGTTCGGCGCAGCGCGCTGCGGCGGTGGCGATTGAAGATGGTCTTCGCCAACTCGACAAGCGGCAAGGGTATCGTGGTCCGCTCAAACGCGGCGTCAACCCGGACGAGGCTCCCGAGGGGCGGCGCACTGGCGCGCTCGGTCCAGGGCCTCCGAAGGAAGGCGATACGCTTGAAGGCGTTGTCACGAAGATCGTTCGCGACGGCGTGATTGTCATGGTCCAGGGCCTGACGGGAAAAATTATGCTCGAGGATCTCGCGTGGGCCCGCCGACAATCTCGCGGCGCGGAAGCGGTGAAGGTCAAGGAGGTCGCGAAGGGCGACATTCTCAGAGTGGGGGATGTCATCGAGGTCGGGGTCAAAAAGCTCGCAAGCCCGATGGCGCAATTCACGCTTGAGCAGACTCCCGTTGTCGAAGGCGCCCTGCTCTCGCTCGACCCGCGGACCGGCGCCATTGTCGCCATGGTCGGAGGCTATGACTTCAGGCGGAGCGAATACAACCGGACGGTGCTGTCGAGACGGCAACCCGGGTCTGCCTTCAAACCAATTATCTATGCGGTGGCGGTCGAGCACGGATTTTCACCGGGGACGCCGATTGTGGATTCCGGTGTCGTGTATAACGAACAAGACCCCGACACGGTGTGGCGCCCTGAAAACTACGACCAGAAATTCTACGGGCAGATTTCCTTGCGTGAGGCGCTCGCCCATTCGCGCAACGCTGCAACCGTGCGCCTCCTGGAGAAAATCGGCGTCGCCCCTGTCCTGGAATTTTCGAGAAAGGTTGGCATCACGTCGCCGCTCGCGGGCGATCTTTCTCTGGCGCTCGGCTCATCCGGTCTCACGCTCCAGGAATTGACGGCGGCCTACGGGATCTTTCTGAACCAGGGGATTCAGCTCGAGCCGTACATGATCGAGTCGGTGACGGATGCATCGGGCAAGGTCTTGGAGTCGCATGTGCCGGAGCCGCAGCAGACGGTCGCAAAAGAGACGGCCTATCTGATCACGAACATGATGGAGGACGTGATCCAACGAGGCACGGCGCAAGCAGCGAAGGGGATGGGGCGGCCGCTGGCCGGGAAGACGGGGACGACGAACGACTTCACCGACGCCTGGTTTGTGGGGGGCGCGCCGAATCTTGTGACGGGGGTCTGGGTCGGCTTTGATGACATCAGGCCGCTGGGAGAGAAGGAAACAGGGTCCCACGCGGCGTTGCCGATCTGGATGAGCTACATGAAGACAGCGCTCTCATCCCTACCGGTGTTGGCATTCAGCATTCCGGATGACATCGTCTATGCGAAGATTGACCCGACGACCGGCATGCTGGCGCCTGAAGGCACGAACCGCGGCGTCATAGAGGTCTTTGTGAAAGGCACGGAGCCGACTCAGGAGGCCGTGGAAAAATCGTCGCCGGGCGAGTTCTTCAAGTTCGACCGATAGTGACTTGACGATACATGCGCCGCCGGTGCGTCGTGCGTCTCCTAACCGTGGGCTTCTTTGTACTCTTCATGCCAGGCCATTTGGATCGCTTCTAGGATCTTCTCGTTGGACTTTTCCGCCCCGCCGATGAAGCCCGGGATCTCTGTGACCCATCGATGAAGATCAGTAAAACGCACCGTGAGGGGATCCGTGCCCTCGTGGCGCTCCATGAGTTGTAAAGCAATGTCCTCAGTATCGTTCCAGTCCAGTTCCATCGCGACCTCTCTGATAAACAGCGCCGAGGAATCTTAGATTTGTGACAGCTTTTTGTCTTTCAGGGCTTCCTGAAGTGTGTGATCCATCAGCCGCTCGGCAAGTCCAAGAGACGCCTTATTCAGCACGTCGATACCCTCACGAATCGGGCGGTGATCGGCGCCGGCCATGGCTTGCTTGAGCGATGTCACCGCTTGCCGGATGCGGCCGAGTTCGTCTGCGGAGACCAACCCGGGACGTTCCGCCGCTCGGACCAGCGCTTTCTCAGTGGCTCTTACAATGCTCTCCGCCTCGTTCAGCGCTTCGATACGCTGTCGGTCCTTGATGTCCTGCTGGGCAAATTTGAATGACTCGTGGATCATGCGCTCGACTTCCTGATCCGAGAGACCGTATGACGGCTTCACCTCGATGGACTGCGCCTCGCCCGTGCGCACGTCTCGCGCCGTGACGCTCAAGATCCCGTTCGCATCAATCATGAACGTGACTTCCACTCGCGGCACCGCGGCGGGGAGCGGAGGAATCTTGAGTTGAAATCGCGCCAGGCTGCGATTGTCTTGCGCGAGCTCCCGTTCTCCTTGAAGGATATGGATGTCGACGGACGTTTGCCCGTCCATAAAAGTAGTGAACATTTCTTTGGCGCTGGTCGGGATGGTGGTGTTGCGGGCGATCAAACTGCTCATCACGCCTCCCATGGTTTCAATGCCGAGCGTCAGAGGCGTGACGTCAAGCAGCAGCATATCCTGTATCCCGCCGGACAAAATGCCGGCCTGGACCGCTGCGCCCAGCGCCACGACCTCGTCGGGATTCAGTTCGCAGTGCGGCTGTTTGCCGAAGAGGACCTGGACCTTTTGCCGGACCACGGGGATACGCGTGGAGCCGCCCACTAGGACGACTTCGTCCACATCGGCTGCCGAGAGGCCCGCATCGGCAAGGACCCGCTTCGTGGGGGCCAACGTCTTTTCCACCAGGTCGGCGACCATCCGCTCGAATTCGTCGCGCGTGAAAACGCGGCGGTACTTGTGCGGCGGCAGATGGACTTCCGCCTTGGTCTCTGAAGAGAGTTGGCATTTCGCCTGTTCCGCCTGCATCCGAAGGTCCTGCATCATGTTCGGCCCCGGCTCTTTTCCGCTGGCGGCCTTGTATTCCTCGACCATCACATCGACTAGACGGCGATCGAAATCGTCGCCGCCGAGGTGTGTATTGCCGTTAGTCGCGAGGACCTCAAAGATGCCGCCTTTCAGCTTGAGAATGGAAATGTCGAATGTGCCGCCGCCGAGGTCATAGACGGCGATGATGCCTTGCTTGCGCTTCTGCAGGCCGTACGCGAGGGAGGCGGCGGTCGGCTCATTCACGATCCGCATGACGTCCAATCCGGCGATCCTGCCGGCGTCCTTCGTGGCTTGGCGCTGGCTGTCGTTGAAATACGCGGGGACCGTGATAACGGCTTTTCGGACCTCTTCACCGAAGAAGCGCTCGGCGCGGGCTTTCAGCTCCTTCAAGATCATTGCGGAGATCTCAGGCGGCGTGAGGGCTTTCCCGCCGACGTGAAGACGAATCACGCCGTTTTCCTCGCTCAGCTTATAGGGAAAGTATTCAAGCTCGTCGGTGACGTCGGCAAGACCTTTTCCCATGAAACGCTTGACGGAATAGACGGTGTGCTCGGCGTTTTTGACGAGCTGGTCCTTCGCGGCATCGCCGACGAGCAAACCATTCGGCGTTTCCGCGACGATGGAGGGGACCATCGTGCGTCCGTTGTCGCCGGCAATCACGGTCGGCGTCTTGCCGTTCATGTAGGCGATGAGGGAGTTGGTGGTGCCCAGATCAATCCCGACGATTCGTGCCATTATGCGAGCGCCTCTTCGATATTTGTCAGCATGGTGTTGAGATAATTTCGTTGCGAGACAATGTCGCGCATTTCGGTGAGCACGGGCCCTTTCTCAGCTTTGGCGATCTGATCCTGCGAGCTGCGGTCAACCAGCCGGTCCCACACGTGGAAGAGCTCGGTCAGGCGTCGCTCCAGCGCCCCGCGTTTGGACTCCAGCGCGCCTTTCTCTGCGTGAAGTTGCGACGCAATGCTTCGGGCCTCGCCGCTCTTACTGTGTTTCATCGCGCGAAGCTGTTCCAGTTGCTCCTGGATCTCCAGGAGGGTCTCGAACAGATCCGTAGGGGCTTTCCCGGGAATGTCCTTTGCGGAACCGGCCTCCAGGCGCAACAGGTATTCCACCCTTGCCGCAGGATCCTTCAATGTGCGGTAGGCCTGGTTTAACACGGCAGAGTTGGTCAGGCTCACGGCGCGCTCGATCTCGGATTTGCCTTCATAGAAGTCCGGATGGAACGCGCGGCTCATCTCGTAGAACTTGGTTTCCAAACGGCCGGTGTCGATGTTGAGCTTGCGAGGAAGGCCGAGGCACGTGAAGTAGTCAATGTCCTTTGAAAGGGGCTGGACCTTGACGCACTGGCCGCAGAAATATTCCCCTCCAACATCCGATTGGCAATGCCAGCACATGCTGCGGGCCATCGGAATCTCTTTTTTAACGGTCTCCATGGACGACGACCTCTCCACAAGGCCCGGCATCAACCGGGCCGCATATGCGCTGCTTGAGATGCGCCCTGATGAACGTGGGCGAAAGGACAAACGTTAGGCGGAAAACGACTCTCCACAACCGCAACTCTTCGTCGCGTTGGGGTTGCTGAACTTGAACTGACCGCTCAGCATGTCCTTCTGATAGTCGAGTTGCGTGCCTTGGAGGTAAATGGCGCTTTTCATATCCACGATGACTCGGATATCGCCCACTTCGTACACCTGATCGTACGGGCCGGCTTCCGTGTCGAAATTCACCGTATAGCTCAAGCCGGAACAGCCGCCCCCTTTGACGCCCAGACGAAGTGCGGTCCCTTCCAAACCCTGCACCTTCTGCAGCCGCTTCACCTCTTTAACGGCGTTCTCAGTCAACGTGACGATCGGAGTCGCCGCTGCTGTGTCTTCCATGATGGTCCCTTTCCTTATTACTTCGCCACCGCGGTCGTCGCTGCCGGAGCTGCGCTCTTCTTCTTATAGTCTTCCAGCGCCGCCTTGATCGCATCTTCCGCGAGCACGGAGCAGTGGATTTTCACCGGCGGCAGGTTCAATTCCTGCACGATGTCGGTGTTTTTGATATTGCCGGCCTCTTCAACGGTCCGCCCCTTCAGCCACTCCGTTGCGAGACTCGAGCTGGCAATGGCGGACCCGCAGCCGAACGTTTTGAACCGTGCGTCCACGATCACATCGTTCTTGACCTTGATCTGCAGCTTCATGACGTCGCCGCATTCCGGGGCGCCGACGATGCCGGTCCCGACTTGCTTATCGTCCTTCGGCAGACTGCCGATGTTCCGCGGGTTGTTGTAATGGTCGATGACCTTATCGCTGTACGCCATAATTCCTCCTTCTTACGCCGAGCCACGCAGATGTCAATTATTAATGTGCCGCCCACTGGACGGACTTCAAATCAATGCCTTCCTTCGCCATTTCATAGAGCGGCGACATTTCCCGTAGCCGCGTCACGGCTGCGACCATGCGCTTGGCCGTGTAATCCACTTCCTCATCGGTGGTGAAGCGGCCGAGCCCGAAGCGGATAGACGAGTGCGCCAGGTCCGACCCGACGCCCAGGGCCCGCAGCACGTAGGACGGTTCCAGCGTGGCCGATGTACACGCTGATCCGGAAGAGAGCGCGATCTCCTTGACGCCCATCAGTAGCGCTTCCCCTTCAACATAGGCGAAACTGATGTTCAGATTATGCGGCAACCGCTCGGTCGGATGCCCGTTGAGATAGCATTCGTCCAGCGCGCCCATGATCTGGGCCTGCAGCCGGTCCCGCATCGCCGCGATACGTTTGCTTTCGGCCGGCATTTCCTGGTCGCACAACTCGCAGGCCTTCCCAAAGCCGACGATCAGCGGGACGGGGAGGGTCCCGGAACGCATGCCGCGCTCATGGCCGCCGCCGTCAATCATGGGGACCAACCGGACCCGGGGCCCCTTCTTCCGGACGTACAACGCTCCGACACCTTTCGGCCCATAAATTTTGTGGGCCGTGAACGACATCAAGTCCACGCCCAACTGGTTCACATCCACGGGAATTTTGCCGACGCCCTGTGTTGCATCGCAGTGAAACAGGATGCCTTTTTCCTTGGCGATCTTGCCGATCTCGGCGATCGGGTGGATCGTGCCGATTTCATTGTTCGCCAGCATGACGGAGATGAGGATTGTCTTATCCGTAATCGCGTTTCGAACCTCTTCGGGCTTCACCCGGCCGTCTTTTTCTACCGGCAGGGAGGTCACGGCGATGCCCCGTTTCTCGAGGGCTTTGCACGTGTCCAGGACGGCCCGATGCTCGGTCATGCAAGTGATGACGTGGTTGCCCTTGTCTTTGTACATCTCCACCACGCCGCGCAGTGCCAGGTTATCGGATTCCGTGGCGCCGCTGGTAAAGACGAGTTCTTTCGCATCGCAGTGGACGAGCTTCGCGATCTGCGCTCGCGCGGCTTCGACGGCTTCCTCCGCCTCCCACCCGAATTGATGATTGCGGCTGGCTGCATTGCCAAATTTCTCGATGAAATATGGCAACATCGCCTCCAGGACGCGGGGATCCATCGGAGTCGTTGAATGATTGTCCATGAAGATCGGGAACTTCATTGCGTGCTCCTTAAATTAAAATTTCCTAGCGCCGTACGGCCGCTTGACGGGTCGGCTGAATGGGCGTGCTGAAGGCATGCATATCCTCGATTGACATGCTATCGAGTAAGGCATAGATGCTGTTCTGAATGTTGCGCAGAGGGGTTCGGATGTTACACCGCGCCAACTGCACGCAACCTGAATTTTCATTGTGATAGCATTCGGTGATGCCGATGTTGCCTTCAATGGCCTGAATAATTGACAGAACCGATATCTCAGCGGGAGACTTCGCCAAGAAATACCCTCCCTTAGGACCATTCTGGCTCGCCACCAAGCCCTTTTTGCCAAGCTTCTGGAGGACCTTGGCAAGGAGTTCGACTGGAATTTTGTATTCCTCTGCGATCTCTTTGGTATTCACGACCCGACCCGAATTCTTGGTCGCCATATATTGAACGGCCATCAATGCGTAATCGGTTTTCTTCGACAGCTTCAACATATGATATATGATACCTATATCCGATTGGAATGGTCTGCGACTTATCTTATCGGAGACCAAACTAGTCGGTAGTATAAGCATCGGGAAATTCCTTGTCAATACCGGACAAACGTATTATGAAACAATATGTTCAAGAAGGGGACCCGGAATGAGTCAAGTCAGAGTCCGCTTTGCCCCAAGCCCGACTGGTTACCTCCATATAGGAGGTGTCCGCACGGCCCTGTTCAACTGGCTGTTTGCCAGGCACGAGAAGGGCGTCTTTGTGCTGCGCATTGAAGATACCGACCTAGAGCGCTCCACGCCGGAAGCGATTCGCGCAATTTTGGATGGCCTCAAATGGGTCGGTCTAGACTGGGATGAGGGACCGATTTTCCAGACCCAGCGCCTGGCCATCTATAAGGAGCACGCAGATCGACTGATCGCGGCAGACAAGGCCTATCGTTGTTACTGTACGGAAGAGGAACTGGAGGTGCGCCGGAAGGAAGCACTGGCCCGAAAGCAGGTCGTTAAGTACGACGGACGTTGCCGAACCCGGACGGGTCCGGCCCCTTCCGGCATCCTTCCCGCGGTACGCTTCTTCTCCCCCCAGTCAGGTGAGACGGTGGTGAACGATTTGGTCAAGGGAGCAGTGAGCTTCGACAATACGCAGTTGGACGATCTGATCATCCTGAGGTCTAACGGCATGCCGACCTACAATTTCGGCGCGGTCGTGGACGATGCCCTGATGCGCATCACGCATGTGATCCGCGGCGATGACCATCTCAACAACACTCCGAGACAAATTCTTCTGTATCAGGCGCTTGGTTATGAGCCTCCTCGGTTCGGACATCTCTCCATGATCCTGGGCATCGACAAGGTGAAGTTGTCGAAACGTCATGGTGCCACGTCAGTGCTCGAATATCAGGAAGAGGGCTATCTCCCTGAAGCGTTGGTGAATTATCTCGTCCGCTTGGGCTGGTCACATGGGGATGAGGAGGTGTTTAGTCTTTCAGAGTTGATTGATAATTTCACGCTGGAGAACATTACGAAATCTGCGGCTGCCTTCAATCCTGAGAAGCTCTTGTGGCTCAACAGCCATTACATGAAGATGGCGGATGCCAAGCGGCTCGCCGGCCTTGTGGTGCCACTGATGAAGCAGCGGGGGGTTCTCAGCGAAGGGTCTTCACTGGATCAAACATGGTTTGAACGACTGGTGAAGGTCTTACAGGAACGATCGCGGACATTGCTCGAAATCGTGGACGGCGCGGAGCCGTTCATGACGGATCCCGTGACAGTGGATCCGGAGGCGGCGAAGAAGTTCCTCACCGAAGCGATACGTCCCGCGCTCATCAAGTTGTTGAGGACCCTGGAGCGAGTGTCAGTCTTCGAGTACGATACGCTTGAGGCGGCCTTCAAATCCGTGCTGGCCGAAACCGGTTTGGCGATGGGCAAGCTGGCGCAGCCCGTACGGGTCGCTCTCATCGGGAGGACAGCCAGTCCCGGGCTTTTCGACGTGATGTCGCTTCTCGGCCGCGACCGAACGCTTGAACGCCTGAAAAGGGCCATTGACTTGATAAAGTGAGCTAAGGATAATTTGCAAAGAGGGTGGGGGATCGTCTAATGGCAGGACGGATGGCTCTGAACCATCTAATCTAGGTTCGATCCCTAGTCCCCCAGCCACCTCTTTCCCCCTTCGTCTGTTCACTCACGGTTGATATTTCATGTAGTTCACCGCCTGTTTTGTCGAATGCGTGCTGGCCCGTGTTCTGCTAATGAACAATAATGGCGCACGTCGCACGCAATCCGGTCGAGGAGAATAACCTACAGGCAAAAACCACGGGATGGGCTGCCTGTCGAAGCGTCTTTCAATGCGGGCCTTTCGGATGGTTGTGGGTGGGGCAGGCCATCTCTCAGATCGGTGACGGTCTGAACCGCGTTGCTCTGCTATGGTTTGTCTACGAACTCACGGGATCGGCGTTCAAAATGACGGTGGTGGGATTGCTGCAAACCCTCCCCCCGCTGGCGTTGGGGGCGATTGCCGGAGTCTATCTCGACCGTCTGCCGAAGCGCGGGACCATGATCGTGCTCGATCTGGCCCGCGCGGCATTACTCATGCTGATTCCGCTCCTGTATGGCATGCAGGCACTCACGCTGACGTCACTCTACGTCTTGGTGTTTGTCATTGCCATGGCTGGGATGGCCTTCGGCCCGACTTTGAATGCCGCTATCCCTTTGCTTGTCGGCCGAAACGAACTGACGGCGGCGAATGCCATCATGCAGAGCACGGCCACGTTCGGGATGCTGTTTGGACCGGCGATGAGTGGCGTCGGTATCGCCTGGTTTGGCGTGGAAAATGTCTTGTACGCCAATGCGACCGCCTTCGCCGTGTCCGCCTTATGCAAGGTGCCCCTCCGACTTGCCCGCGATACTGCCAGGGGTGTGACGCTGACCGCGCAAGCGTTTCTGAATGATTTCCGTGTGGGTTTGCGCTTCGTTTTTGTTCAACAGCGCATCGCCCTGCTCCTGATGATCATGGTCGCCCTGTATAACCTCGGATCTACAGGTTTTATCTTCCTGTTGCCGGTGATCGCCAAAAATGTCCTGCACGTAGGGGCGACACAACTGGGTTTGATCTGGTCGGCGTTGGGAGTCGGCATGCTCATCACATCTGCTTGGCTGGCGTGGGCGGACCAGCAGGCGCTCTGCAATCGTGTCTGGCTGATTTCAATTGCGGCGGTGCTGGAAGGTCTCGCCATCCTCGCCATTCGAGTTGTTGCAAACCCCTTCATCGCGGTGTTTTGGGTGCTGATCATCGGAGCCGGAGCGGCTATCGTCATGCCGGTCGTTGCGGCGTCTCTCCAGGAACTCACGCCGAAGGAGATGATGGCGCGTGTCTTCAGTATCTTCAATACCGGGGCCATGTCGTCCGCCATGCTGGGAATGGTCGTGTTTGGTTGGGCCGCCGACAAAATCGGTCCCGCCACGACACTGATACTCTGCGGGATGCTTCAACTGATAACGGCCGGTATGGGCATTCTCTTTACGCGTTGGTGCACGTGGGAATCCAGACGCGCAGTGAGAGCGGCATAGTCCCGAACTGCCGATGCAGATGAAAGCTTAGTGCCCTTCTCGGACGAGGTTTTTGTTCCAGGCGGGGATCTCGACGACGATATCGGTCGTCCCGTTCGGGACACACTGACATCCGAGGCGCGAATCGAGGCCAATGTCCGGCGCCTCATCGAGCTGATCGAGCTCGTCATCTGTCGCTTCATTACAGCTTGCGAGGCCTTGCTTGATCTTGACGTGGCAAGTCGAGCACGCGCAGACGCCTCCGCATGAGTGCTCCAGCTCGACATTCGCGCCTCCGTTCAGCGCGATATCCAGGATGCTGCCCGGCTGCCCCGTGGGGCCATACGGCAGCTTTGCAGGATCGACTTCGACGATGATCGGATCGCCGTCCGGGACCCGAAAGGTGACCTTATATGGTTTTTTCGGGAGCTCGATCTCGGTCTTTTCAATATAGGGATTGGTTCCACCCACGAAGCAGCGGCCTCCTTCGGATCACTAGTGATCGATTGAAATCTTATCCGAGAGGATACAAGCGGCGCAAGGCTCGTTGCGCACCCAACTTTATTGACAAGGCCGGAATACTTCCGGTAAGGTTCCTTCAGTTTTTCGCACGCCCATCACCGGTCCCATCGTCTAGCCTGGCCTAGGACGGTGCCCTCTCAAGGCATAAACACGGGTTCAAATCCCGTTGGGACCACCAACCTTTTCTTCTTTTCGCGAGAACTGCAAAACGCGAACCCGTGTCCCGCCTGGGCATGCATAGTATCTTTCTGCTGCGCCACAAATCTTTATAGTGTGACGGCCTGGCAAACGGAGACGCCGTAAATACTTTTGTATAATTTCCTTTCTTCCAGGTGAAGCCTACGGTGTTCCCTAGGGTTTTATTGCACCATCCATGAGGCACACATGAACACGCCGTTGTCCTGGAGAGAATTGTTGGCTTATCCTTCCCCGCAAGCGCATATCGTGCAGCTTTATCAGGATGAGGAATTTCTGTGCGACGCGGTCAGCACGTTTGCCAGCTCCGGACTGGCCCGTGGCGAAGCGGTGGTTCTGGTCGCGACACCGGGACATGCCCGTGCCTTGGCCCCAAAGCTGAAGGCCAAGGGGTTCAATATGGACGTGCTCCAGATGACCCGGCAATTGACGGTTGTGAACGCTGTGGAGGTCCTGCCACGGCTCATGGTGGATTGCATGCCCGACGTGTCGGAGTTCAATCAGTTTGCCAGGGGACTGCTGCAACGGATCAACGCGCGGTATGCCAAGGTTCGTTGGTGGGGGGAAATGGTCGGGTTATTGTGGGAATATGGCAATCTTCCTGCGGCATTGCGTCTCGAGCAACTGGCGGATGAACTCACGAAACGGCATTCAATGATCCGGTTCTGTTCCTTCCATATGAACAACTTCGACAGTCAAACCTATGGCGCAGCCTTCCAGCGCCTGTGCATGATTCATTCGCATGTCATCCCCGTGAATGATTACACGCGCTTTCAGAACGCCTTCGAGAAAGCCGCCCGCGAACTGCTGGGGCACGATCACAGGACGTTCGACAAGATGCCATCCTGCCAGGGCGGTATCCCGGAAATGCCGGCCGCGGCGGCATCCCTCCTGTGGTTGCGTGAGAATTCACCCCAAACCGCGGATAATATTCTGAACCTCACCCGGGAGTTTTACGGCGCACCCTTGACCCTCCACTCGTAAAAGGCCTCGCCTCTTGAGCAAGTACGGCGGCTGCGCCATACTTGCGGCTTATGGAACGGCATTCGGCATCTCCTTGTGAGACTCTAGCGGAGCAGTATCAAGCTCTGCTGGATGTTGCGGAGGCAATCTCTGTCCACCGCGATCTACACGAGCTGTGTCGAGATCTCGCTCAGCGCCTTCCTCGCGTGTTGCGTGTGAATTTTGTGGGCCTATGCTTGCACGACCCTGGGCGCAACGTGATGCGGTTGCACACGCTGCAGGCGAATGTTCCCGCCGAGATCGTAGGTGGTCACGAAGAGTCGATTGAAGATTCTCCATCCGGGCTGGTGTGGCAAACGCAGCAGCCGCTTCTTATTTCGGATATTGCCAGCGAACATCGCTGGCCCAAGATCACCCACCTAATGCAGGAAGACGGTATCAACTCTTTTTGCTGCATGCCCTTAACCACGGCGGTACGGCGGCTGGGAGCCATAGGATTTGCGAGCTTGCAGAAGGGGGTCTATGGTGAAGCGGACATGGAATTCCTCCAGCAGGTCAGCAAACAAGTTGCGGTTGCGGTGGACAACGTCCTGGCCTATCAGCAGATCACCGAGTTGAAAGACAAACTGACCAAGGAAAAGCTCTACCTCGAAGACGAAATCCGTACCGAACATAATTTCGAGGAGATCATCGGCGAGAGTGCGGCGCTCAAACGCGTGCTCAAGCAGGTGGAAGTCGTCGCGCCCACCGATTCGACGGTGTTGATCCAGGGCGAGACCGGTACTGGCAAGGAACTCATCGCCCGAGCCATCCATAGTCTGAGCGGGCGGCGGGAGCGCACGTTTGTAAAAATGAATTGCGCCGCGATCCCCACGGGATTGCTCGAAAGCGAGCTGTTCGGCCATGAACGGGGCGCCTTCACGGGCGCCATTGCGCAGAAGATCGGCCGGTTTGAGCTGGCGCATCAAGGGACGCTGTTCCTCGACGAAGTCGGAGACATCTCTCCCGATCTCCAATCAAAATTGCTGCGCGTCTTGCAGGAGCAGGACTTCGAGCGGTTGGGAAGCAACCGCACTATCCATGTCGATGTGCGCCTCGTGGCGGCGACGAACCGCGATCTCGCTCAAATGGTGGCCGACAAGCAGTTCCGGAGCGACCTCTACTACCGCCTCAATGTCTTTCCGGTCGTGGTCCCATCCCTGCGCGAACGTCCTGAAGACATTCCATTGCTCGTCCGCTACTTCGCGCAAAAATACGCACGTCGCATGAGCAAGCGGGTCGACACCGTCCCATCAGAAACGATGGCCATGCTCTCGAAGTACCACTGGCCCGGGAACATTCGCGAGCTCGAAAACCTGATCGAGCGTTCCGTGATCCTGTCGCAGGGCCCTGACCTTCACGTGCCATCAGGAGAGTTGAAGATAACGGCATCGGGGCCTTCCAATGGTGTCGCGACGTTGGAAGCGGCTGAGCGTGAGCATATCCTCCGCGCTCTCCAGGAAGCCCATTGGGTGATCGGTGGACCGTCCGGCGCCGCGGCGCGGCTCGGCATGAAACGGACTACGCTCCAATCGAAAATCCGAAAGCTCGGCATCTCCCGCCAGACTTAGTGCCGATCCTTCGGCACGCGCCGATATCTCGGCTCCTCTTTTTTGTCATCACAGCCCTGCCCGTTAGAAGTCCCGCATTCCCATCTGTCTGATTCTCTGTAACTTCATTCACTTTCGCAATTTCTGCGAGAGCGAGGACAACTGGAACACGAATTGCTTTGCTTGTAACAGGCGAGATCGAGGGGTGATGCGATGAAGATCCAGATGAGAGCATGGCTTGGCGGTCCAAACCCCACGTGGCCGAGACCCGATGAACCATTGTGGTCGCCATCGACGCCTCAGTTTTCTCCGTTGATTAGCGCCAAGCGACATGCACCGTTTTTGATGGCATTACTGGTCTGCGGCCTCATCGAGTTTGCGCGCCTCGGAACAGTGCGAGCTGAACCAACCGAGCCTTCGACACCAGAAACGGTAATCCGGCAAGCGGTGCTTGCCAATGAGCGCCGAGACCTGGAAGGTATGGCCCAACTCTTCCTGAAAGACGCTGACGTCGAATCCTTTGGGATTGCTGGTCTGAAATTCGTCGGGTGGAACGACCTTGAGCAGGTGCTCCGGACCGAGTTTCAGTCCGTGAGTCAGCTGCAGATCGAAATCAAAGATCTTAAAGTCTGGCGCCGGCAAGACGTCGCTTGGTTTGCCATGGAACTGGATTACATACGGGTTCTGTCCCACGATAGTGGGGAGACTCGTATGAAGCTGGAACTGCGTGAAACCGGAGTCCTGGAGAAGCGGGACGGACGGTGGCTCATCCATAGTTGGCATGAATCCACTCGTCAATTGCCGAGCTGGGGTTTCGCAGGCACCACGATTGCCGGCAGCGAGGCCCATGCAAGTCGTAAATGAGCACAGCATCCGACCGGTCTGAGTGCATGTGAAGCAAAGGAGGAAGCTGCAATGGAATTAAGATTTGCTCTGCAGGGTGGAACATGTGCAGGCGTCGTGCTGGCTAATGGTCTTTTCGATCAATTCGGCGGAAAGATTGGCAGGCCGTGCACCTCGACGGAGAAGGATCTTCCCGTCGTGTTTCACATTGCAAACCAGGAGGCGCTGGACCGAGTGCTGACGCGATTCGGATTGGCGGAATATTGACGCATGTTGAAAATTACCATGAAGATGGCCGCCGGTGTGACGACCTTCGGGCTGGAAGGAAAACTCGCGGGTCCTTGGGTAAGGGAGTTGGAACGCTGCTGGCGTTCGGCTACCAGCATGCAGCAGGTTCATCCCATGTGCATCGATTTGTCGTCGGTCACGTTCATCGACGAGGACGGAAAAGTCCTGCTCGGTCAGATGTACCGGGAAGGCGCCAAGTTGGTGGCAACGGGATGCTTGAACAAGTGCATTGTGGCAGGAATCATGCGTGCAGAGGAACAGAAAGGTTGACGCTAGGGTAAGGAGGACACATCCATGAGACTCGAACACAAGGTAGCGATTGTGACCGGTGGCGGGACCGGCATCGGCGAAGCGATTGCGAAGGTCTTTGCGAGAGAAGGCGCGAAGGTCGCGATCACCGGCCGGCGGAAGGACGAGTTAGAACGCGTTGTCAGAGATATTGAGCGGAAAGGCGGACAGGCCTTGGCGCTCCCGGGCAGCGTGACCAATGAACCTGACGTGCAGGAGGCGGTGGCGGCTACCATCCGGACGTTCGGCCGTCTCGACATCCTGGTCAACAACGCGGGCAACTTGTTCCATGCGGCGCCGCTTCATGAGACCCCCGATCACATTTGGGATGAGACATTTGACGTGTTCATGAAGGGCACGTTCCGCTTCACGCGAGCCGTAATCCCGCAGATGCTCCAGCAGGGAGGCGGCTCGATCCTGAATATTTCCACGGTCGGCGGGCTCAAGGCCATCCCCGGCTTTGAGGCCCATGCCTACCAAGCGGCCAAGGCGGGCGTTGTCATGCTCACCAAGACAGTGGCGGTGCACTATGCGAAGCAGAACATCCGGTGCAACTGCATCTGCCCAGCCGGGGTTGTCACCCCACCCGTCGCAGGCATGCTGCAGGATCCAAAGACCAAGACCTGGTTCGAAGGGATGCATCCGCTG
>Ga0066709_100000824_pt1 | contig 18541 bp, 10 predicted proteins | sample GraSoiAngelo_158_FD_79665 | JGI IMG/M metagenome (GOLD analysis project Ga0066709, IMG submission 79665) | Grasslands soil microbial communities from the Angelo Coastal Reserve, California, USA - 14_1009_16_30cm | ecosystem: Environmental > Terrestrial > Soil > Grasslands | place: USA...
CGCTCGGTTCGCTGGTGGTCGGCGTCGAGGCGACCCGGCACGACCCGGATGCGGTGGCCACCGTGAAGGGGTCCCTGCGGATGGCCCGCGTGCTGGCGCGCGCGGTCCGCGACAACGCGCCGGGCGCGCCGCACGAGCTTCGCCTGCTGTACCGCGGCACGCTGCTGCGGCTGACCGGCAACGAGCTTTCGGGGGTACGGCACACCCTGCTCGGCGGTGGCGGGAAGCGCAACGCGGTCCGGCCGAAGGCCGCCGGGCACCTGCTCGACGCGCTGTGGCGGCAGGCCGTCTCGGTGCTGGGCGCCTCGTCGGTACCGGCACGCGAGGAGTTCGCCGCCGACATCGCCGAGCGGCGCGAGTTCATCGGGTTCATGCGCGGGTGGTGGCCGCGCCTGCGGCCGCGCGACGTGCTGCGGTGGCTGGCCGATCCGGAGCGCACCCGGCGGTACGCGAACGGGATGCTGTCCGGCGACGAGGTCGCCACGTTGTCCCGGTCGCTGGGCGGTGACGGCGTGAGCGGCGGTGACGGGGTGAGCGTGGAGGACGTCGCGCTGCTCGACGAACTGGACGAGCTGCTGGGTACCCCGCCCGCGCCGCCGCGCCGGCACGCCGACCCGTTCACCGTGCAGGGGGTACGGGAGGTGACCACCTACGCCGACCGGATGGCGGCCGCGCGGGGGGTGGCGTTCGAGCGGCCGGCCGACTATCGCGAGTACGCGCACATCGTCGTCGACGAGTCACAGGACGTCTCCCCGATGCAGTGGCGGATGGTCGGCCGGCGCGGCGAGTACGCCAGCTGGACCGTGGTCGGCGACCCGGCCCAGGCGGCGTGGGCCGGCGACCCGGCCGAGACCGCGAAGGCGCGCGACGCCGCTCTGGGTACCCGCCGGCGCAGCGAGCACCTGCTGACCACGAACTACCGCAACTCCGCCGAGATCTTCGCGGTCGCGGCCGACGTGGTCCGCAAGACCGAGCCGGACCTGGACCTGCCGGTCGCGGTGCGGCGCACCGGCGTCGCGCCGCGGCACGTCGTCGTCGCGCCCGCCGCCCTGGCCGGCGCGGTGCGCGACGCGACCGTCGACCTGCTCGGCGAGGTCGAGGGTACCGTCGGTGTGATCGCCACCCAGGCCACCCGCGACGAGGTGGCGGCGTGGCTGGCCGCCGTCACCGACCCGCGGCTGCAGGTGGTGACCTCGTTGGAGGCCAAGGGCATGGAGTATGACGGGGTACTGGTCGTCGAGCCGGCCGCGATCCTCGACGAGTCGCCGGCCGGCCGCCGTACCCTCTACGTGGCGCTGTCCCGGGCCACCCAGCGGCTGACCACGGTCGGCACCGACGATTCCTGGCGGTAGGAGCTACACCGGTTCGTGGTCGCGCTGTTCGGGCGGGCGGGCCGGCGACCCGAACAGGCCCAGCAGTCCGGAGACGTAGAACAGCCGGTGCACGTATGCGGTGGGGTTGCACACCACGAGCCGCACCTCGCTGGCCGCGGCGGTGTGATAGCAGGACACCAGCGCGCCGATGCCGACCGAGTCGATGAACGACACCCCCGCCATGTCCACTTTGATCAATCGCGGTTGGCCGGTCGCCAGCACGCCACGGACCGCATCGCGGATGTCATGGGCATTGTCGCTGTCGATCTCGCCGGTCGGATGGATGTGCACTGTTCCACCGGCATCGGTGCGCGCGTTGATCGACAGGGTGGACATCGTACCTCCAGGTCAGCCGCGACACGGCAGTGTGGGGACCGCGTCGCGCTCGGGGACGAGAGCCTTCGGTCGTACGTCGAGCCCGTACTTTCTACCACATGTGTCCGGGCTTGGCACACTGGCCGAGTTAGCTGAGGGTGATTATCTCCTTGCAGTGAGCAATTCGGTAATGGTCAACGGTAGCGCTCCGTACCGCGTGCGCAAGTGCTGGAGAGCGCCAACCTTGGTAAGCATGGACCGTCCCGGCCGGATCCGCACCCGCAGCGCCCGGGTACCGTCCTATCCGTGAGCGAACTGACCGGATGTGAGATCCAGCTTGCCGCCCGGCCGACGGGCCAACCGACCCTGGACAACTTCCGCCTCGTCGAGGTCGCCGTCGCCGATCCGGAGCCGGGACAGGTGCTCGTGCACAACCGGTACATGTCGGTGGACCCGTACATGCGCGGGCGGATGGACGACCGGCCGTCCTACGTGGCGCCGTTCCAGATCGGGCAGCCGCTGTCCGGCGGCGCGGTCGGCGAGGTGATCGCCTCGGCCGATCCCCGGGTGGCGGTCGGCGAGGTGGTGCTGCACGACTTGGGCTGGCGGGAGTTCGCGGTATTGGACGCCGGCCGGGTACAGGTCGTGGATCCGGACGCGGCGCCGAGCATCTCCGCATACCTCGGCGCGCTCGGCATGCCCGGCCTGACCGCCTACGTCGGCATCCTCGACATCGGCGCGATGCGGCCGGGCGAGGCGGTCTTCGTCTCCGCCGCGGCCGGCGCGGTCGGCAGCCTCGCCGGCCAGATCGCCAAGCTGCGCGGCGCGAGCCGGGTGGTGGGCAGCGCCGGCTCCGCGGCCAAGGTGGAGTACCTCACCAAGCTCGGCTACGACGCCGCGTTCAACTACCACGACGCACCGGTACGCGACCAACTGAAGGCGGCCGCGCCCGACGGCATCGACGTGTACCTCGACAACGTCGGCGGCGACCACCTCGAGGCGGCGCTCAGCCGAATGCGCCCGTTCGGCCGGATCGCCCTGTGCGGCGCCATCTCCATGTACAACGCGGGCCGTCAGGCGCCGGGGCCGGCCAACCTGCCGCTGGCCATCGGCAAGCAGCTGACCCTGCGCGGGTACCTGGTCGGCAGCCACGAGGACCGGCGGCCGGACTTCCTCGCCGAGATGGCGCAGTGGCTGCGCGCCGGCCGGATCCGCTTCGACGAGACCGTGGTCGACGGCATCGCGCACGCGCCCGACGCGTTCCTCGGCCTGCTGCGCGGCGACAACACCGGCAAGATGCTGGTCCGCCTGTAAACACCGGGTGCCGCTGCGTACACCCTGTCCACTATCGATATGCGCCCCGCGCGGTTCCCGGTAGGCTGGCGCCGGCCCACCTGCCCCTCGGGAGGACTGCGCATATATGAGACGGCTCCGCTGGTTGCTGGCCCCGCTCGCCGCGGCGGCGCTGGTACTGGCCGCGCCGGGCCTCGCCCACGCGGACCCGGATCCGGACGGCAACCCCACCATCCAGGACCAGATGACCGCCGCCATCAAGGCGTACCAGGACGCGCAGGCCAAGCTCGCCGCGGCGCAGGCCAAGCAGGCGCAGTTCAGGGCGGAGCTGGCCCAGAGCACCGCCCGGCTCAACGAGCTGACCGGCCAGATCGGCATCCTCGTCACCGCGGTCTACGAGGCCGGCCCGGCCACCACGCTTGCCACGATGTTCGACGCCACCTCCCCCGACGACGTGCTGCGGCGGGCCGACGGACTGCGCCAGCTCAGCCGCACCGAAGACCGGCAGCTGCACGAGTACACCGCGCTGCTGGCCTCGGCCGGCGAGCAGCAGGCCGCCCTGGACCAGGCGGTGAACACGGCCAAGGCGCAGTCCGACGAGATGGCCAAGCAGAAGGCCGCGCTGCAGAAGACGCTGGACCAGCTCGGCAACGGGCCGACCGCGGGGGTACCGATCCCGGCCGCGACGGCCGAACCGGTACGGCGCAACTCCGACGGGAGCCTGCCGGCCGAGCGCTGCTCGGTGGCCGACCCGACCACCACGGGCTGCCTGACCCCGCGCACCCTGCATGCGCTGCAGCAGGCGCGCAAGGCCGGGTTCAACCACTTCACCGCGTGCTTCCGCAACGGCACCTGGGGCGAGCATCCGCTGGGGCGGGCGTGTGACTTCGCCGCCGACCCGGGCGGGTTCGGCGGCATCGCCACGGGAGCCAGCCGGGACTACGGCAACCGGCTCGCCGGCTGGTTCATCGCCAACGCGCAGCGGCTCGGCGTGATGTACGTGATCTGGTACCACGCGATCTGGAACCCGATCATCGGCTGGCACTACTACCGCGGCGACGGTACGCCGTCCGGCGACCACATGAACCACGTCCACCTGTCTGAGCTGTGAGCGGAGCAAGGCGCGGCGCCGTCTGGACTGACGAGCGCAGCGAGGAGGGAAGACGGCGCAACGGCGCGCCGCGCAGAGCGGCGTGGTGAGAATGGCGGCGTGGTGAGAATGGCGCTGTGAGCGATGTCTGGGTGGTCGCCGGGCCGCCCGGGGCCGGCAAGTCGACCGTGGCGCGGCTGCTGCTGGCGCGGCTGGATCCGGTACCGGCGTGGCTGGACAAGGACACCGTGTACGGCGGGTTCGTCGCGGCCACCCTGGAACGGGCCGGCCGGCCGCCGGGCGAGCGCGAGGGTGCCTGGTACGACGAGCACGTCAAGGTGCACGAGTACGCCGGGTTGACCGCGACCGCCCGGCAGATCCGCCCGGCAGGCACGCCGGTACTGCTGGACGGCCCGTTCACCGGACAGATCCACGATCCGCGACGCTGGGCGGACTGGGTCGCGCGGTTGGGCGGGGAACCGGTGCGGCTGGTGTGGGTACGGGCCGATGCGGCGGCGCTGCGTGCCCGGCTGTCCGCGCGCGGGTCGCCACGGGACGGGCAGAAGCTGGCCCGCTTCGAGGAGTTCGTCGCGGCGGTCCGGGCCGACTCCGCACCACCGGTACCGCATCTTGCCGTGGACAACCGGCTCGGCGCGCCGCCGCTGGAGGCACAGCTCGACACGCTGCTGCGCGACGGAAGGACGCCTTGACCCGACCGGCCCGGTCGACCTGCGGGTGAGCGGCGCGACCGGGGCCCGGCCGGGAAACCCGGGCCGGGCCCCGAGGATCAGCGGGCCCCGAGGATCAGCGGGTGCCGACCAGCGGGCGGCGGGCGCCCGACACCGTGGCGACCGCCGCGGACTGCGCGGTCGGATCCGGCTGCGGCAGCGGCGCGCAGGTCGTGTCCGGACCGTCGCCGACCCGGCGCGCGGGCAGGACACCGAGCGCGATGTAGCCGGCGATCTGGTCGTCCACGCACGCGTTGCCGAACAGCGTGCCGGCATGCGTCGTGCCGCCCGGCTCCGCGATCAGGCTCGCGTTCGGGAACAGCCGCCGCACCTCAAGGCTGCCCTCGAACGGCGTGGCCGCGTCGAGGGTCTCGTCGACGAGCAGGATGCCGCCGACCCGGCCGCCGTCGATGCGCAGCGGCGTACCGGAGCGTGCCGGCCAGTACAGGCACGGCGCGTTGAACCAGGCGTTGCCCCACGTCTCGAACGGCGCGCTGCGGTTCACCCGGTTGTTGTCGCGCAACGTCTTCCCCAGGCCCGGCCAGTGCGCGTCCGTGCACTGGACCGCGGTGTACACGGCGAACCCGTTGTCGTCGCCCGGCCCATCGACGGATGTGTACTCGTCGATCAGCGGCTGCGGCTCGCGGGTGTGCACCCAGTCGCTGAACACCTTGCCCAGCTCCAGCCAGGTCAGCTGGTAGTAGCCGGCGAGCAGGAAGATGTCGTTCCACTCGTCCGGGCCGACCACGCCGCCGGCCGGGTGTCCGAGCAGCGCGTGCTGTTCGGCGTACCACAGCTTCTCCACGGCCGGCTCGGTCGTGCCGAGGTGGTACACGCTGTCGAACTCCGCCACCCAGCCGAACCAGACCTTGATGTTGCGCTCGAAGGCGACGTCCTGGTCGAGGTTGGCCTGGTACCACACCTTGCGCGGGTCCACATTGGAGTCCAGCACCATGCGGCGTACCCGCTGCGGGAACAGCGTCGAGTACACCTGGCCGAGGTAGGTGCCGTAGGAGAAGCCGTAGTAGTTGAGCTGCCGACGGCCCAGCGCCGCGCGGATGCGGTCCATGTCCCGGGCCGCGTCGACGGTCGTCATGTGCTGCAGCAGCGGCCCGTTCTTCGCGCACGCCGTGGCGTAACCCTTGGACCGCTTGAGCCAGGTGCGCAGCAGCGCCCCGGTCCGCGGTACGTAGTCCGGCCGGTTGCCGCTGAAGTAGTTCGGGTCGCAGGTCAGCGCCGGCTTGCTGGAGCCGACGCCGCGCGGGTCGAAGCCGATCCAGTCGTAGGCGTCGCCGGCGTGGTTGGGCACGAACTGGCCGAGGATGGCCAGGCCCAGACCCGAGCCGCCGGGTCCGCCGGGGTTGACGAGCATGATGCCCTGGTACCGCGAGTCGGGCACCTTGTGCCGGATCCGGGACACCGCGAGCTGGATCCGGGTGCCGTGCGGCCGGTCGTAGTCCAGCGGTACCGACAGGAAGCCGCACTCCGCACCGGCCTGCGCCAGACCCGGGTCGGCACAGGTACCGAATGAGATGTGCCCGATATCGTCGGCGGCCGGCGCGTCCGGCTGCGCCCACGCCGCCGACCCGGTCGCGGCGACGACCACCGCGACCGCACCGGCGATACCCATCAATCGTCGTCGAATCTTCTGCATGCCGGCGATCGTGGCATGCCCGACCACCAGGGAGAAGACCCGACGACCCTCAGAGGTCGACCACCTGACCCTTGCCGACGACGACGATGCCGCCCTCGGAGACCGTGTACCTCTTGCGGTCCGCTTCGAGGTCGACGCCGATCTCGGCGCCCTCGGGCACCTTGACGTTCTTGTCCAGGATCGCGTTGCGGACGACCGCCCGGCGGCCGATCTCCACGCCGTCCATGAGTACCGAACCGTCGACGTGCGCCCAGGAATGTACCCGGACGTTCGGCGAGACCACCGAGTTCTCCACCAGCGACCCGGAGATGACCACGCCGGGCGAGACCATCGAGCCGACCGCCCGCCCGACCCGTTCCTGCCAGCCGTGCACGAACTTGGCCGGCGGCCACGGCGGATGGTCGGTCAGCACCGGCCACTGCATGTTGTACAGGTTGAACACCGGATGGATCGAGATGAGATCCATGTGCGCGTCGTAGAACGAGTCCAGCGTCCCGACGTCGCGCCAGTAGCCGCGGTCCCGGTCGGTGCTGCCCGGTACGTCGTTGTCGCGGAAGTCGTAGACGTTGGCCTCGCCCCGCTCCACGAGCATCGGGATGATGTTGCCGCCCATGTCGTGCTTGCTCGCCGGATCCTCGGCGTCGCGGGTCAGCGCCTCGCACAGCGCCTTGGTGGTGAACACGTAGTTGCCCATCGACGCGAAGATCTCGTCGGGCGCGTCGGGCAGTCCCTGGGCGTCCTTCGGCTTCTCCCGGAACGCGGCGATCCGCTTGCCGTCCCCGGCGACCTCGATGACGCCGAACTGGTCGGCCAGGGACAGCGGCTGGCGGATCGCGGCGACGGTGCCGCCGGCTCCGGAGGCGATGTGCTCGGCGACCATCTGCCGCGGGTCCATCCGGTAGATGTGGTCGGCGCCGAACACGATGACGTGGTCGGGCTGCTCGTCGTTGATGAGGTTCAGGCTCTGGTAGATGGCGTCGGCGGAACCGGCGAACCAGCGGGGGCCGAGCCGCTGCTGCGCGGGTACCGGAGTGACGTAGTTGCCCAGCAGGGTGGACATCCGCCAGGTCTGGGTGATGTGCCGGTCCAGTGAGTGGGACTTGTACTGGGTCAGCACGACGATCTTGAGATACCCCGCGTTGGCCAGGTTGGACAGCGCGAAGTCGATCATCCGGTACAGGCCGCCGAACGGGACGGCCGGCTTGGCCCGGTCGGCGGTCAGCGGCATCAGCCGCTTCCCCTCACCACCGGCCAGCACGATCGAAAGCACCTTGGGCGCCATGAGCCCGACGCTAACCACCCAAGTGGTCCGGCACCAGCCAAACCGCGTACTAGGGTGGGCTTCGTGCGCGTCGACCTTCTCACCCGGGAGTATCCGCCGGAGGTGTACGGCGGCGCCGGGGTGCACGTGGAGTACCTCGCCCGGGACCTGCGCCGGCTCGCCGACGTGCGGGTGCACTGCTTTGGCGCGCCGCGCGACGAGGCGGGGGTGACCGGGTACGCCGATCCGCCGCCGGGGCTGGTCGGGGCGAACGCGGCGCTGCGGACCATGGGCGTTGACCTGGAGATGGCCGCCGGTGCGGCCGGCACCGACCTGGTACACAGCCACACCTGGTACGCGAACCTGGCCGGGCATGTGGCCAAGCTGCTCTACGGCGTGCCGCACGTGGTGACCACACACAGCCTGGAGCCGCTGCGACCGTGGAAGGCCGAGCAGTTGGGCGGCGGGTACGCCCTGTCGTCCTGGGTGGAGAAGACCGCCGTCGAGGCGGCCGACGCGATCATCGCGGTCTCCGCCGGCATGCGGCGCGACGTGCTCAACGCCTATCCCACGGTGCAACCGGACCGGGTGCGGATCGTGCACAACGGCATCGACACCGAGGAGTACCGGCCGGATCATGCCACCGATGTCGTCGAGCGCATCGGCATGGACCTCGACCGGCCCAGCGTCACGTTCGTCGGCCGGGTCACCCGGCAGAAGGGCCTGCCGTACCTGCTACGCGCGGCCCGGTCGCTGCCGCCGGAGGTACAGCTGGTGCTGCTGGCCGGCGCGCCGGACACGCCGGAGATCGCCGCTGAGGTCGAGGAGCTCGTCGCCGAGCTGAACAAGGGCCGCGCCGGCGTGCTGTGGATCCTGAAGATGCTGCCCAAGCGCGAGGTCGTGCAGATCCTCACGCACAGCACGGTGTTCGTGTGCCCGTCGGTGTACGAGCCGATGGGCATCGTGAACCTTGAAGCGATGGCCTGCGAGACGGCCGTGGTCGCCACGGCCACCGGTGGCATTCCCGAGGTGGTCGACGACGGGGTGACCGGGCTGCTGGTACCGATCGAACAGGTCGCGGACGGCACCGGTACCCCCGTCGATCCGGACCGGTTCGTCGCGGACCTGGCGGCGGCGATCACCGCCCTGGCCACCGACCCGGACCGGGCGGCCGGGTTCGGCCGCGCCGGCCGGCGGCGGGCGGTGGAGCATTTCTCCTGGGCGTCGATCGCGGACCGCACCATGGAGGTCTACCGCTCCGTCCTTTAGCGGAGAGTAACCGCCAATTCCCCTATATGCGTTAGCGAATTGCACCGCGTTATTTGTTCGTTACAGGCTGCGCATTAATGTGTTCTGGTACCCCCCTAGGGGAATCATGTCGGCCATTGCGTATTGACCCTATCCTGCGCACAGGACAAGCATGGCCAGAGGCGTCGCCGCTTTCTCACAGGCAGGAGACCTCGGTCTACCCGCAGCGTTGATCACTGCTCAGGAATTCCACCGCCCGCAATTACGTGTGCGACCTTCGCGGCCCCCATGTGGGGAGGAATGCTATGCGAATTCGACGCTGGCGGCATGTGTCGCCTCGATATCGTTCCATCCGACGACGCCGGTCAATTGCGATCGTATGCGGAGCGTTACTGCTGGCGGGTGGGGTCCTGTTCGCCGCGTCACCGTTCGCCTCCGCCGGCCTGGGCTTCGAAGTGCAGAGCCTGGACGGCTCGGGCAACAACCTCCGGCACCCCGACTGGGGCCGGGCCGGCACCAACTACGTCCGGCTGGCGCCCGCCAACTACGCCGACGGGCACAGTGCCCAGGTCAACGGGCCCAACGCGCGCTATGTCAGCAACCGGGTCTTCCAGGACCTGGGCCAGAACGTGTTCTCCGAGCACCGCAACACCCAGTGGGCGTGGACCTGGGCCCAGTTCCTCGACCACACCTTCGGCCTCGTCCAGGGCGGCACCGAGGCGGCCAACATCCCGTTCGACAGCAGGGACCCGCTGGAACGGTTCACCGACAGCCTCGGCTCGATCCCGTTCACCCGCTCCGCCCCGGCACCGGGTACCGGCGTCACCAACGCCCGCCAGCAGGTCAACACCGTCAACTCCTACCTCGACGCGTGGCCCGTCTACGGCGGCACCGACCAGCGGCTGGAGTGGCTGCGCGAGGGCCCGGACGACGGCAACCTGGCCGACAACGGCCCGAGGCTGCGGCTGCCCGGCGGGTACCTGCCGCGCAGGGACAGCCGCGGCGATCCGGCGACCGCCCCGGACATGGCCGTCGACGGCCGGCTCGCGGCGCACCCCGACCACGCGATGGTCGCCGGTGACGTGCGCGCCAACGAGAACATCGCGCTGACCGCGACGCACACGCTGTTCGCCCGCGAGCACAACCGGATCGTGTCGTTGCTGCCGAAGTCGCTGTCGGCCGAGCAGAAGTTCCAGATCGCCCGGCGGATCGTGATCGCGGAGCAGCAGTACATCACCTACACCGAGTTCCTGCCGGCGATGGGCGTCGCGCTGCCCGCGTACACCGGGTACAACCCGGCCGTCGACAGCGCGCTGTCCGACGAGTTCGCCACCGTCGGGTACCGCGGGCACAGCCAGATCCACGGCGAGTTCGAGATCGAGACCGAGGCGTCCCGGTACAGCGCCGCACAGCTGGCCCGGTTCACGGCGCAGGGCGTGGGCATCGAGAAGGGCGGCGCGGACCTGACGCTGACCATCTCGCTGAACCTCGCGCTGTTCAACCCCGACCTGCTCCCCCAGGTCCAGCTCGGCCCGATGCTCAAGGCCATCGGCAGCGAGTCGGAGTACAACAACGACGAGATGATCGACGACACGCTGCGCAGCGTGCTGTTCCAGATCCCGGTCTCCGGCAACCCCGAATGCTTCGAGGACCCGAGCCTGCCCGACTGCTTCACCGGGGTGCTCGACCTCGGCGCGCTGGACATCCAGCGCGGTCGCGACCACGGCATGCCCGGCTACAACCAGATGCGCAGGGCGTACGGGCTGCCGCCGGCCCGCTCGTTCACCGACATCACCGGCGAGTCCAGCGAGGCGTTCCCGGCCGGCACCGGGGTGAACGACCCGAAGAGCCTGGACTTCACCAGGCTCACCGACATCGACGGCAAGCGGGTACCGATCCCGGACAAGGTGAACAACACCGCGACCCATGACGTGCGGCGTACCCCGCTGGCCGCGCGGCTCAAGGCGGTCTACGGCTCGGTGGACAAGGTCGACGCGTTCGTCGGCATGGTGGCCGAGCGGCACGTTCCCGGTACCGAGTTCGGCCCGCTGCAGCTGGCCATGTGGGCCAGGCAGTTCCGCGCGCTGCGCGACGGCGACCGGTTCTTCTACGGTACCGACCCCGGGCTGAGCCTGATCAAACGGAAGTTCGGCATCGACTTCCGGCACGGCCTGGCCGACCTCATCGCGGCGAACACCGACATCCCCCGGTCGGAGCTGGCCGACGACGTCTTCCTCACCCCGGACGACGACCTGCCCGCCGCCAGGTGCGGCGTCACGTACCAGCTCGACAACGTCGGCGGTCACCAGTTCCGCGCCCGGCTGCAGGTCAAGAACCAGGGCGACCGGTCCATCGACGGCTGGACGCTGCGGTTCGCCTTCGCCAACGGGCAGACCGTCGGGCAGGCGCGCGGCGCGGAGGTGTTCCAGCGCGGCGTCGACGTCGCGGTACGCAGCCGGCACCGGATCCCGAAGGGCGGCACGGTGACGGATGTGAGCTTCACCGGCCGGTGGGACAACGCGGCCAACGCCGAGCCGACGAACTTCACCCTCAACGGCGCGCGGTGCGCGCGCGAGTAGACCCCGCTCCGTCCCCCCACCCGGCGGCCGGTCCCGGTACACCCGTGGACCGGTCGCCGGTCTCTGCGTGCGGCTGCCCGAGATCTTGGACATCTGCACCCCCTGCAAGGGGTACTGGCGTCCAAGATCTCGGGTCGCGTAGTCTCCAGCGCGGCGGCACGCGGGCCGGCTTCCGCCCGGCCGGGCGGCGTGTTGACATCGATGTAACCCGATGTTATCTGTAAAAGACTCTACCCATTCAGTTCAGCGAGGAGCTGCGAGTGAACCTCTCCCGTAGACGGCTCGGCCTGGCCGCGGCCGGGACGCTGGTCGCGTCCGTACCCTTCGTCGTTGTCGAGGCAGCCGGCGCCGCCACCCGGCTGAACCTGACCGACCCGCGCATGAAGGAGATCGCCAACGAACTGGTCTCCAGCGCGGAGAACTCCTCGCTCGACTGGCGGGCGCAGTACAAGTACATCGAGGACATCCACGACGGGCGCGGGTACACCGCGGGGATCGTCGGATTCTGTTCCGGTACCGGCGACATGCTCGACCTGGTGCAGCTCTACGCCAACCGCAAGCCGGGCAACATCCTGGCCAAGTACCTGCCGGCGCTGCGCAAGGTCAACGGTACGGCCTCGCACACGGGCCTGGACCCCAACTACCCCAGGGACTGGCGTACCGCCGCCAAGGACCCGGCCTTCCAGAAGTGCCAGGACGACGAGCGGGACCGGGTGTACTTCAACCCCTCGGTGAGCCAGGCCAAGGCCGACGGGCTGCGTGCGCTGGGCCAGTTCTGCTACTACGACGCGATCGTCATGCACGGCCCGGGCAGCGACCCGGTCAGCTTCGGCGGGATCCGCAAGACCGCGATGAAGCATGCGAAGACCCCGGCGCAGGGCGGCAACGAGACCACCTACCTCAACGCGTTCCTGGACGCGCGCAAGGCCGCCATGAAGACCGAGGAGGCGCACAGCGACACCAGCCGGGTGGACACCGAGCAGCGGGTGTTCCTCAAGGCCGGCAACCTCGACCTGCAGCCGCCGCTGAAGTGGAAGACCTACGGCGACCCGTACCACATCGACCGGCTGCCCAACGCCTGACCCTCGTCCACACCCCCGGGGACGCGCGAGCCAGCGGCTGCGCGTCCCCGGATCCGTTCCCGGCCGCTTAGGGTTGGACGCATGTATGTGCGAACTCCGGCGATCCAGGGTGACGACATCGTGTTCGTCTGCGAGGACGACCTGTGGCTGGTCGGCTCCTCGGGCGGGCGGGCGTACCGGTTGACCGCCGGGGTGGCCGAGGCCGGTACCCCGCGGATCTCGCCGGATGGTTCGCTGCTCGCGTTCGCCGGGCGCGAGGAGGGTCCGGCCGAGGTGTACGTGATGCCGGCCGGTGGCGGCGAGGCGCGGCGGTTGACGTACCAGGCCGGCCGCACCCTGGTGGCCGGGTTCACGCCGGACGGCCGGATCGCGTACGCCACCGACGCCGGGCGGCCGTTGCGGGAACGCTGGCTGTTCACCGTCTCTCCGGCCGGCGGCGAGCCGACCCTGCTGCCGCTCGGGCCGGCCGCCTCGATCGCGTACAGCCCGACCGGCGCGGTGGTCCTCGGCCGGTGGACCGACACCGATCCGGCGCGGTGGAAGCGGTACCGCGGCGGCCGGGTGGGCAACCTGTGGATCGACCGGAGCGGCACCGGGGAGTTCGACCGGTTGGTGCGGCTGGACGGCAACCTGGCCAGCCCCTGCTGGATCGGCGACCGGGTGTTCTTCATCTGCGACCACGAGGGCGTCGGCAACGTGTACTCGTGCACGCCCGAGGGCGGGGACCTGCGCCGGCACACCGACCATCACGACTACTACGCCCGCGGGCTGGCCGGTGACGGGCAACGGCTGGTATACCACGCCGGCGCGCGGCTGTGGCTGCTCGACCCGGCGCAGGACGCGCCCCGGCCGCTGGACGTGCACCTGGGCAGTTCACGGTCGCAGCGCAGCCGGCAGTTCGTGCCCGCCGACCGGTACCTCGACACCGTCAGCCTGGCCGCCGACGGCGCGCGCCTGGCGGTCACCACCCGGGGCAAGGCCTTCAGCTTCGGCAACTGGGCGGGTGCGGTGCGGCAGCACGGCGAGCCGGACGGCGTCCGGTACCGACTGCTGACGCATCTGGCCGGCGGCGGGCTGATCGCCGCGGCCAGCGACGACAGCGACCGCGAGGCGCTGGTGCTGCTCGACGCGGACGGTGCCGCACCGCCGCGGCGCCTGGCCGGCCTGGACACCGGCCGGGTCGTGGAGCTGACCGCCTCCCCCACCGGGCCGGTCGTCGCGCTGACCAACCACCGCAACGAACTGCTGCTGGCCGACCTGCGCGGCGACCAGCCCGCGCTGACCCGGCTGGACCACAGCCGGTTCGGCCGCATCGAGGATCCGGCGTGGTCGCCGGACGGGCGTTGGGTCGCCTACGCCCGGCCGGACAGCGCGCAGACCGCCGGGATCCGGTTGGCCCGGGTGGAGACCGGGGAGACCCACGAGGTGATCGCGCCGGTGCGGCGCGACCGGCGGCCGGCGTTCGACCCGAAGGGACGGTACCTGTACTTCATCGGGCAGCGGGAGTACAACCCGGTACCGGACGGGATGCAGGACCTGGAGCACGGCTTCCCGCTCGCCGACCGGCTGTACGCGGTGACCCTGCGCGCCGACGAGCCGGCCCCGTTCGTGCCGCAGATCGCGCCACTGTCCACTGTGGACAAGGTGCAACCGTCCACTGTGGAGCGTGTCGACGTCGACCTGGAGGGGATCGAGCGGCGGGTGGTCGCGGTACCGGTGCCGCTGGGCCGGTACGACCGGGTGGCCGGGGCGGTCGACCGGGTGCTGTTCACCGCGTACCCGGTCGCCGGTACCCGCGACGTCGACTGGTCGGCCACCGAACCGGCCAGCGACCGGGTGCTGTCCGCCTACGAGCTGGCCACCGACAAATGCGAGGAGCTGACCACCGGCATCGCCGACTTCGCGGTCACCCCCGACGGCGGCACCCTGCTGTACCGGGCGCAGCGGCGGCTGCGTGTGGTCAAGGCGACCGAGAAGCTGCCCGAGGGCGACGACCCCGGCCGGGTCAGCGGCTGGGTGGACCTGGAGCGGGTCAAGGTGTCGGTGCGGCCCGACGCCGAATGGCGGCAGATGTTCCGCGAGGCGTGGCGGTTGCAGCGCGAGCACTTCTGGGTCGAGGACATGTCCGGCATCGACTGGCCGGAGGTCTACGAGCGGTACCTGCCGCTGGTCGACCGGGTCAGCACCCGGGCGGAGTTCTCCGACCTGCTCTGGGAGGTGCACGGGGAGCTGGGCACGTCGCACGCGTACGAGCTGGGCGGGGCGTACCGCTCCGGGCCCGACGCCAGGCAGGGCTTCCTCGGCGTCGACTGGGCGCCGGATCCGGACACCGGCGCGCACCGCGTCGCCCGGGTACTGGTCGGCGACGTGTGGGACGCGAAGGCGACCTCGCCGCTGAACCGGCCGGGCGTCGACGTACGCGCCGGCGACCAGGTGCTCGCCGTCAACGGGGTCGCGGTGCGGGCCGGGGTCACCCCGGGCGAGCTGCTCGTCGACCTGGCCGAGCAGGAGGTGGCGCTGACGGTACGGCGGGGGGACGGTGAGCCGCGCGCGGTCACGGTACGGGCGCTGGCCGACGAGCGGCCGGCACGGTACCGGGAGTGGGTCGACGCCAACCGGGCGCTGGTGCACGACCGGACCGGCGGCCGCGTCGGGTACCTGCACATCCCCGACATGGCGCCGGACGGGTTCGCCGAGTTCCACCGCGGCTACCTCGTCGAGTTCGACCGGGAAGGGCTGATCGTCGACCTGCGCAACAACGGCGGCGGCAGCGTGTCCGCGCTGCTGCTGGAGAAGCTGGCCCGGCGCCGGCTCGGGTACGACTTCCCGCGCTGGGGGGTACCGGAGTCCTACCCGGCCGAGGCGCCGCGCGGCCCGATGGTCGCCATCACCAACGAGCCGGCCGGCTCCGACGGCGACATCTTCAGCCACGCGTTCAAGCAGATGGGCCTCGGCGTGCTGATCGGCAAGCGCACCTGGGGCGGGGTGATCGGCATCTGGCCGCGGCACATGCTCGCCGACGGGACGCTGACCACGCAGCCGGAGTACTCGTTCGCGTTCGACGACGTCGGCTGGCGGGTGGAGAACTACGGCACCGACCCGGACATCGAGGTGGAGTACCGGCCGCAGGACTACGCCAAGGGCGTCGACCCGCAGCTGGACCGGGCGATCAGCCGGGTGCTGGAGGAGATGGCGGCGCACCCGCCGCACACCCCGAACCCGTCGGACCGTCCGCGGCTGGGCCGGCCCCCGCTCCCGCCGCGGGGCTGACGACGCGGGTCAAGTGCGGCGGTCGCTGATATAAGCCATCTCGCTGAGTACCGGCGTGGTCGCCGACCATAGGCTTATCCAGTGGCGTCCGTGGATTCCGGTACCGCCCCGGTCGGGCGGGATGCGGAGCTTGCGGCGCTGCAGGAGACGGTGACCGGACTCGCCCGCGGTCGTGGCAGCGTGGCCTGGATCGAGGGCGAGCCGGGCATCGGCAAGTCCACGCTGATCGCGGCGACGCTCGCCGCCGCGGCCGCCCAGCATTGCCGGGTGTACCGGGCGGTCGGCGACGAGTACGGCCAGCGGCTGCCGTTGCGCGCGTTGACCGCCGCGCTGGGCTCTGACGCGGCCGAGGTGGTCGCGGTACTCGACGCGGCCGACGCGCGCGCCGAACTCGACGGGCCCGGCATGGTACCGGCCGCGGTCGAGCGGTTCCTCTCCGTCGTCGACCGGCTCGCCACTCATCAGCCGGTCGTGCTCGCGTTCGACGACCTGCACTGGGCCGACGAGGCGAGCGTGGTGGCCTGGCACCGGCTCAGCCGCGCGGTCGACCAGCTTCCGCTGCTGCTGGTGTCCGGGTGCCGGCCGGTACCGGTCCGGCCGTCGCTCGTCGGGCTGCGCCGCGGGCTCGTCGCGCAGGGCGCGCTGGTACTGCCCCTGGGTCCGCTCGGTGACGGCGACCTCGCGCGGGTGCTCGGCCAGCTGACCGGCGGGGTACCCGGACCACGGCTGCGCGGCGTGCTGGCCCAGGCCGGTGGCAACCCGCTGTATGCGCGGGAGCTTGTCGACGCGCTGGTCCGGGAACGGCGGATCGCGGTGCATGCGGGTACCGCCGAGCTGGTCGGTGCGGACCGGACGCCGGCACTGGGTACCGCGATCCGCGCGCGGCTGGACTTCCTGTCCCGCGAGGCGACGGGTACCTTGCGGATCGCCGCACTGCTCGGACCGGAGTTCTCGGTGTTCGACCTGGCGACCGGGGCCGGGCAGTCGGCGAGCGCGCTGCTGCCGGTACTGGATGAGGCTCTTGCGGCGGGCGTGCTGGCAGAGATGGGCAACCGGCTGGGGTTCCGGCACGCCCTGATCCGGCAGTGCCTGCACGATGCGACGCCGCCCGCGGCCCGCGCGGAGCTGCACCGCCAGGTGGCCCGGGCGCTCGACGCGGCGGGCCTGCCGCTGGACCAGGTCGGCGGCCACCTGCTCGCGGCGGCGCCGTCGGGCCTGGACGCGTGGGCGCTGGACTGGCTGGCCGGCAACGCCAGCAGGCTCGCCTACCGCGCCCCCGACCTGGCGGCCGAGCTGCTCGACCTCGCGGCGGCGCAGGCTGACGACGCGCGGCAGGTATCGCTGCTGCACGGGCTGGCGCAGGCGCTGGACGCGCTCAACCGCGGCGACGAGGCATACGCGACCGCAGAGCGGGCACTGGGGCGCGCCACCGACCCGACCCAGGCGGCGGAGATCGCGTGGGGGCTGGCCACGATCCTGCACGACGACGGCCGGTACGCGCAGTCGTTGCCGGTGATCGAGGCGGCGCTGACCCGCGCGGGGCTGCCGGACCGCTGGCGGGCCCGGCTGTGGGCGTGCCGGGCGAAGGTACTGGCGGCTACCGGCCGGGCCGCCGAGGGCGAACTCGACGCGGGGCAGGCGGTGGCCGAGGGCGAACGGCTCGGCGACCCGGTCGCGGTCGGGTACGGCCTGCAGTCGTGCTTCCTGATGACCGACTGGGCATCCGGCCTGCGCCACGTGGACCGGGCACTCAACGTGATCGGCCAGCACGCCGAGACCATGGGCCTGCGGACGATCCTGCTGACCAACCGGGCGAGCGCCCTAGCCGAACTCGGGCAGCTCGACGCGGCCGAGACCGCCATCCGCGAGGCGGTGGTCGTCGCCGAGAGAATCGGTGCCTGGCGGCTGCCGCGGGCGCGGATACAGCTCGGGCAGCTGATGATTGAGGTCGGCCGGTGGGACGACGCCTGCGCGGAGCTGGAGCCGACCGCCGGCAAGTTCGGGATGTTCGAGCGGATGGTCCGGCTGGGGTGCCTCGCGTACATCGCGGCGCACCGCGACCAGCGCGCCGCCACCGGGAGACTGCTGCGCCAGGCGGACGAGCTGCCCGAGCTGGCCGGTTACATGCGGGGCAACGCCGCCCACCTGACCGTTGCCCGCGCGATCCAGGCCGAGCAGCGCTCCGGTGCGCCGGCAGCGCTGGAACTCCTCGCCGACACCATTGCCGAGGAGGATGCGGAGGACCTGTTCGGCCGGTACCTGTGGTTGCCCGATCTGGCCCGGCTCGCCCTCGCCGTCGGCGATCTCGACCTGGCCGGGGCGGTCGCGGTCACCGCCGAAGCCGATGCCCGCGCGGAGCCGCTGCCGTTGCGCGCGATCGCCGTACGCCGGATCCGGGCGATGCTCGACGGGGACAGCGCCGGCCTGCTCGCCGTGGCCGACGAGTGCCGCGGTCGGTCCGATCCGCTGTCCGCCGGCGCAGCCAGCGAGGAGGCGGCGGTACTGCTCGCCGCGGCCGGTGATACGACCGCGGCCCGGGGGGCGCTCGTGGCGGCCGTCGCGGACTACCGGGAGCTGGGCGCCGACTGGGATGTCAAGCGGGCCGACGCGCGGCTGCGCGGGTACGGGGTGCGGCGCGGGCCGCGGAC
>Ga0066709_100000825_pt1 | contig 18535 bp, 15 predicted proteins | sample GraSoiAngelo_158_FD_79665 | JGI IMG/M metagenome (GOLD analysis project Ga0066709, IMG submission 79665) | Grasslands soil microbial communities from the Angelo Coastal Reserve, California, USA - 14_1009_16_30cm | ecosystem: Environmental > Terrestrial > Soil > Grasslands | place: USA...
CGATGGGTAGCAGAGCGATTTCAGGCGCGTATAGATCACGGATGATCTGCATGTCTGAGAAAACGTTGGTATCGCCCGCATGATAAATCTTCACGCCATTAGCGAATTCGATGACGTAGCCACAGGCCTCGCCGCCGTAGACGATCTGATCCCCATCGGTGATGCCGCAGGAGTGCACGGCATGTACCATAGTCACCTTGATGTCGCCAACCGTTTGCGTGCCTCCCTTATTCATCTCCGCTAACTGCTTGACGCCCTTGCTGCCGAGCCAGTGGCACAGTTCCGGTATTGCCACCACCGCCGGATTGTGTTGCTTCGCAATCTCAACCGCGTCGCCGATATGGTCGAAGTGCCCGTGAGTGCAGAGCAGAATATCGACCTTCTTCACTTTCTTTTCAGATTCCGGGCACTTCGGGTTGCCCATGACCCACGGATCGATTATGACAATCTTGCTGCCGGGAGTCTCAACGCGGAAAGTTGCGTGACCTAACCAGGTAAGTTTGATTCCGTTCAGGTTCATGCGAGTTTAGCTCCTGGCTGCTAGCCGTCAGCACTCAGCAGTCAGCATTCAGGCCTGACGGATTCCTGCAGTTTTGCTCGAGAACGTTAGCTGAATGCAGAGTGCTGACGGCTGAGTGCTGACTGCTGAGTGCTCGTTTTTCCCTCCGCTAGTTTAATATGAAACGCCATGGCCGATTTGAAGGTGCTTATCACTCGCGCCGAGATTGCAAAACGCGTTTCTGAGTTGGGTGCCGACATCACGCGTGATTTCGCCGGACAGTCCGTGATCTTCGTGGGCGTGTTGAAGGGAGCGGCGATCTTTCTCTCTGATCTGGCGCGGCAAGTCAAACTCGATTCCACCTTCGACTTCATCGGAGTTTCGAGTTATGGGAATCGACCCAGTCCTCACCAGGAGCTCAAGAGCGGCTGGGATTCGACTGGCGAGGTTCGGCTGACGAAAGACGTGGACCAGTCCATGAAGGACAAGAATGTCATTGTCGTCGAAGACATCCTGGACACCGGCCTGACGCTGACCTATCTGAAAAAGCTGTTGATGGCACGCCAGCCGCGTACCCTGAAAATTGCTGCCCTGCTCGACAAGCCTTCTCGGCGCAAGCTGCCGCTGGAAGGCGATTATGTGGGCTTCAAGATTCCCGATGAGTTTGTGGTCGGCTACGGCCTCGATTACGCAGAACGCTACCGGAATCTCGCCGATATCTGTGTTGTGCCCCGCGAGTAACCAAATACAGACGTTTATCCGCGGCTGCTATCATGGAGTTACCGAAGACAATGGGAATACTTCTTTCCAAGGCGGAAAAGCCTTTGCCTGTCGAGCCGTTACTGCTAGACGTGGCAGACGTGCTGGCCACGTCCCTGGACCTCGACACTACCCTGAAGCGGGTGGCAGAGGTGGTGCGAAAGGTTATCGACTACGAAATCTTCGCAATTCTCCTCCTGAATGAGAAGACACAGGAGCTGAAATTCCGGTTTCAGACAGGCTATCCGGCCGACTTTGCTGAACGGACAAGGCTCAAGGTGGGAGAAGGGGTAACCGGGCGCGCGGCGCAATTGCGGCAGGCGATTCTGGTCGACGACGTTACCGACGATCCAACCTATATCGCCGCTGTCCCGAACGTGCGCTCCGAACTCGCAGTGCCGCTGATCACCAAGAACCGCGTGATCGGGGTGATTGATCTGGAAGCGCGGGAGCCCGGCTACTTCACCGAGGAGCATAGCCGACTGTTGACCCTCGTCGCGTCGCGGATGGCGGCTGGCATCGAGAATGCGCAGCTCTATACCAGGACCACGCGCCAGGCGCGAATTCTTCTGCTGCTGAACGAGATTGCGCGCGAGCTCTCGTCGATCCTCAATCTTGATGAACTGCTGGGCCGGATTGCGGAGCTGTTGCGGCGGCTGATTGATTATCAGATGTTCAGCATTTTGCTGTTGGATCCGTCTGGCGAAAAGTTACAGCACCGGTTCTCCTTACGCTTCCATGAGAGTATTCACCTCAAGAACGACATCCCGCTGGGGCGTGGACTGGTTGGGGCGGCTGCGGAATCAAAACAGGCAGTGCTGGTGTCCGATGTGAGCAAAGATCCGCGCTATGTCGCGGCCAATCCGGAGACGCGATCTGAGCTGGCGGTGCCGCTGATCTACAAAGACAAAGTAATTGGGGTGCTTGATCTGGAGCATACCCGCCGCGGATTCTTCACAGAAGAGCACAAGCGGACGATCACGACGCTGGCGGCACAGATTGCCATCGCGATTGAGAATGCCCAGCTCTACGAGCAGATTGCGCGGCAAGAACGGCGACTGGAGCGCGATCTGTCGTTGGCTCGCGAGCTGCAGATGCGGTTGCTGCCGCAGGCTCGCCCGAAGCTCGCCCATCTTGATGTTGCCGCGAAATTTGTTCCGGCGCGGGCTATCGGCGGCGACCTGTACGATTTCATTCCCTACTCCATGTCCCGGCTCGGCCTGGTTATCGGCGATGTCAGCGGCAAGGGTGCTCCGGCTGCAATCTATGCGGCACTGGTAAGTGGGATTCTTCGTTCGCACGCGCCCATCGAACCGGGGCCGTCCGAGATGCTTTCTGCTGTCAATTTGTCGCTGGCCGAGCGGCGGATTGAAGCGCAATTCGTGTCCCTGATCTACGCGGTTTGGGACGATGAGCATCGAACCCTGACCGTGTCGAACTCCGGTCTGCCGCGCCCGATCTACGTGCATGAGGGCAAGAATGAGGTCATCGAGGCTACTGGATTGCCGCTGGGCCTGTTCGATGAGGCCGAGTACGACGAGTTCGAATTCCGCATGAAACCAGGGGATATGTTCGTGTTCTTCAGCGACGGAATCCTCGACGCGCGCAACCGGAATGGAGAATTGTTTGGCCGGGGCAGAGTGGAAAAGATCGTTTTAGAATGTGCCTGTAAGTCGGCGGACTGCGTGGTTGATTCGCTGTTTCAAGCGGTGGCCGAACACTCAGCGGGAATGGAAACCTTTGACGACCAGACTGTCGTCGCTATTCGGGTGAGGAGTGGTTCGTCGGCCACTCCCAAAAAGAAATGATCCGCCGCATCCAAAGCCTCCCTGGGCGTCCGCCCGGATTTCTCTATCGCGAGAGCAAGCAAGGGATTTTCCGTCATAAGCGGAAATTTGTATTGCACTGCGACGAGATTGCCTTGCCCAAGCTTGTCGCTAAGTACGGCACTCCACTGTACGTTTACTCCGCGCCCATGATCTGCGAGCGCTATGCGACTTTTGACCGCGCATTTCGCGAAAGCCCTCACACCATCTGCTACTCAGTGAAAGCGAACTCCAACCTAAGCATTCTGCGGCTGCTCGCCAGGCGGGGCTGCGGTTTTGACGTGGTCTCCGGGGGAGAGTTGGAGCGTGTCCTGATGGCCGATCGCAAGGCCGCTCACAAAGTAGTTTTCTCGGGTGTGGGTAAAACTCGGGAAGAAATGACTGCCGCCCTGAAGGCCGGCACCATGCTGTTCAATGTGGAGAGCGAATCGGAATTGTGGGCGCTCGCGGAGTGCGCGGCACGCTTGCGAACCAGAGCTCCAGTTGCACTGCGCGTAAATCCTGATGTGGCCGCGCAAACGCATCCTTACATCTCGACCGGACTTCACAAGCACAAGTTTGGCGTACCGATCCGCTACGCGCGAGCACTCTACGCCAAGGCCAGCGGAGCGAAATCTCTGCGCGTCGTCGGCGTAAGCGTACACATCGGCTCGCAGATTACCGACGTAGCGCCATTTGGCGAGGCGCTGGCTCGGGTCGCCGAACTAGTTCGCGTGTTACGTGACGATGGACATCGGATCGAATACATCGACGCGGGCGGAGGGCTGGGAATTGCTTATAAAGAGCCGGAGCGGAGTGGATTTGCTAAAGACGCCGCTAGCTATGCGCGGGCGGTATCTGAGCCACTACGTGCGCTCGGCGTACATCTGCTTCTGGAACCCGGCCGCTCGATTGTGGGGCCTGCCGGAGCGCTGATTACTACTGTGATGTACCGCAAAGCGAATGATGGCAAGCGCTTCCTGGTGGTCGATGCGGCCATGAATGATTTGATCCGCCCTGCGCTCTACAGCGCATACCACGAAATCGTGCCTGTGACGTACCCGGATTCTGATGCCAAGGTGGAGGTGGTTGACGTGGTAGGTCCGGTCTGCGAATCGGGCGACTTCTTCGCGCGCGATCGCGAACTACCTCCCATCGAAGAGGAGTCCTTGCTGGCGATTCTCGATGCCGGAGCTTATGGGATGGCGCTGGCGTCGAACTACAACACGCGCACGCGCCCGGCGGAGGTGCTGGTGTCGGGAAAGTCAGTTAAGGTCATCCGCAAGCGGGAGAGACTCGCGGACTTGATGCGAGCTGAAATGTGAAAGTCGGTTCAGGCTTAGTTCACGCGGGTGACGGCGCCCGCGCCACATCGGTTATCGTTCTCCCCATTTCAGCTTCGACCGCAGCGCCTGAAAAAACTCGGAACCGGTGCGAAACAGCTGCACTTTGTGCTCCGAGCGTCGGCAACGAACGCGGTCTCCATCGCGAAGGTCGAGACCAGGCTGGCCATCCACACTGAGATACGCCAGCTCGTTCTCGCTGCGCAATAGGATTTCGACCTCGACCGAATCGGGCACTACTAACGGGCGATGACTGAATGAGTGCGGAGCGACCGGAGTAACCACGAAGGCATCGACAGTAGGGACGAGCACGGGTCCGCCCGCAGAGAGGGAATAGGCCGTCGATCCGGTCGGTGTAGCGATGATCATTCCGTCAGCGCGATAACTGGAAACGAAAACTTTATCGATGTAAAGTTCGTAGTTGTTGAGCCGGGCCAGCGCAGTCTTGTTGACGACCGCGTCGTTGAATACCAGATAGCTTCCAAGAACGGTCTGCTCGCGGACCAACTCGCATTGCATCATCGAGCGTCGCTCTACGGGTGCGTTGCCTTGTGCGATCGCTTCCAGCATCGGATAGAGCGAGGACAAGGGAACTTCGGTCAGAAAGCCCAGCGAACCCAGGTTCACTCCGAGCAGGGGAACATCAGCCGCGGCAGTCACTCTCGCGGCCGACAGCAGCGTGCCATCGCCGCCCAAGACGACCACGAGGCTCAATGGCTGGGCGGACATTTGCGAGCGTGGAACGACCTGCTGCCCGTCCACATATTGGGCCGTCTCCTGATCGACCACGACACGGTAGCCGTGTTCCTTCAGCCAGGCGAGGAGGCCGGAAAGAATCTCCGTGAGTTGGGGACGTCCGGGTCGGGAGATTATGGCTGCGGTCTTTTGACTATCTGCTTGCCGGCTTCGCATGGGCAAACAGCGATTGTACAGAAAAAGGCTTGAACCACAGAGGACACTGAGGATCGCAGAGGATTAAAAGACTCCTCTGAGCAGAAACTCGCGATTGCCTTCCGCACCCAGGATTGGAGAGTCGATTACATCGATGTTTGAAGCCCCAAGCGTGAGGAGGGAGGTCTTCACCTTTTCGACCGCAGCCAGTTGCGAGGTCTCATCGCGTACGATGCCTCCCTTACCCACGTGTTCCCTGCCTGCCTCGAATTGCGGCTTCACCAAGACAATAAGCTGACGACCGCGCCGGCTTTCCGGGGTAAGAGGGAATGCAGCTCTCACTACCGGCGGGAGAACAATCGTTGCTGAGATGAATGAGACGTCCACCGTAATCAGATCAACGATCTCGCCGAGTTCTTCATGCGTGAGGTAACGCGCATTTGTTTTCTCCAGTAGCCGGACCCGCGGATCTTGCCGCAGTCTAAAATCCATCTGACCATAACCGGTGTCGACCGCAATCACACGGGCCGCACCATGTTGGAGCAGACAATCAGTGAAGCCGCCGGTGGATGCGCCGACGTCGAGACACACTTGGCCGTCGACGTTGATCTTCCAGTATTCGAGCGCGCGCTCGAACTTGAGTCCGCCGCGGCTGACATATTTCAAATCTTCACCGAGCAAGCGAATGACCGCGTCCGCGGCAACTTGCGCGCCGGCCTTGTCGACTCTTTGCTCGTCGACCAAGACCTTACCCGCAAGGATTAGCGCCTGCGCGCGCTCACGCTAGGCAGCCAGTCCACGACTGACCAGAAGCTTGTCGAGTCTGTTCTTCAAAGGCAGGTCGGGCATTAGACTCTCGCTGACGACTACAAGTCTTACCACGAAAGTGCCAGCACCCGGTCCAGTGCAAAGTGTTGAATTATTCTTGGGATGAATCAGTTGCAGGAGTAGAAGCGTGTTTTTCCACAGAATTTTCCACGGACATGTTGAAAACTCTTTGCAGCGTAGGCAACCAAAACGCAAAAGCCGCCTCATTAGGCGGCTTTCAGCAAATCGTGCACGACACACCTATCCCGCAACCTCTTCCAGCAACTTCTGATCGATGTCGAAGTTGGAGTGTACGCCCTGCACGTCATCGTGCTCTTCGAGCGCTTCCATCAGCCGGATCATGGTGTTCGCTGCGGCACCTTCCAGCTTGATGTAGGTCTGCGGAATCATCGCAACGTTGGATGAGGCAGGCTCGATCCCAGCCTTCTTGACAGCTTCGAGGACAGTTTCGAAGGCCGAGGGCGCTGTAAGAATTTCCCAATTTTCGCCATCATCGTTCAAGTCTTCCCCACCAGACTCGAGCACGATGTTCATGAGGTCGTCCTCTTTCGCGGAGGTTTTCGGGATGATGATGTCGCCTTTCTTATGGAACATCCAGGACACCGCGCCCGCTTCCGCCATGTTTCCGCCGTTCTTGCCGAAGACGTGGCGAATCTCGCTTACGGTGCGGTTGCGGTTGTCGGTATTGATGTCGAGCAAGATCGCCACTCCACCCGGCCCGTAACCTTCGAGCGAAAACTCTTCATAAGTAGCGCCGGGAAGCTCGCCCGTGCCCCGCTGGATCGCTCGCTTGATGTTGTCGGCCGGCATATTTTCGGCCTTGGCGGCCACGATAGCGCCGCGTAGTCGCGGGTTCGAGTCAGGGGCACCGCCACCGTTTTTCGCGGCAATGCTGATTTCCTTGATAAGGCGGGTAAAAATCTTGCCGCGCTTGGCATCGAGCGCGCCCTTCTTATGCTTGATTGTGGCCCATTTTGAATGGCCAGACATGGCTAGACCTCGTTATTTTAAGAATCTTGAATGGCGCAGGATTCGCCCCTCAGAGGAGATCACAGGATTGCCTCGGTAAGTACGCAGGCGAATTCGAATTATAGCACGGCATCTCCCGCAACACGTTATTTCCTGTTCTTATCGGCGAAGCCATCCGTTCAGGGTGAAGCGGCTGTCGGCGAAGGCTTGCGATGGGCACTTCACCGGGGTAATTTCGTGCAGCAGAGCGCACGGGAAAAATACGATCTGGTTCTGCTGCGGCACGATGGTTTGGTAACTGCCCGTGCTGACATAGTGTTCTCCTTGCAGCCGCGCGTCGTGGATGCGCAATTCTCCCCCATCGAATTGCTTTGGTTCGCGATGGAAGAAGTAAACAAACGTCAGATGGCGCGTCGCCACGTCGTCGTGCCCATTGTCGGGGTGCTCGCGGAAGAAGTCACCGTCGTTGCTCGCCGTGATCTGGGACTCCACAGAGGCAATCGGGGACTCCTCCATGCCCAATCGTGCCAGCACGAGCGGCAGAACGCTCTTGATTCGCTCGACAATCACGCCTTCGTGTTTTCCGATGTCCATCAGCACGCGTGAGCGTCGGTGCTCATAATCGATTACTCCGGCGTTTGCTGCGGGAGAAATTACTTCGCTGGCCTGGAACTCGGATTCGTGCTGCAAGGAGTAGGTGATCAGGTCTTGCAGTTCTGCGGGGCCAGAAACTCATCAAGCACGATACACTGCGCCGTCAGAGTCTCGGGCTTCTCCAGGACGCCGACATTCGACGGCAACCCCGATATCGCTGAGCTGTCCCTGCATTTTCACTTCCAGCGGGCGGAATCCGTGCCCCGGAGGCTGTGGACCTGGAGGAACGAGTGGTGCCTTACTTGGAGGCTGCGGACCTGGCGGGACAACTGGCGGGACAAGCGGTGCATGGCCCGGAGGTTGCGGCCCTGGCGATGGTGCCGGCAAGGGCATGGCGTAAATCGTCCGCCCCTGTACTCCGCTCTCGCTGGCGGTGGGCGCGAGGATTCGATCTACTATGCTGCGCCCAAGAACAACAAAGGCTCGTTGCGCTACGGTTTCACCCACGGCAGAGGCAATCACAGCATTGACAGCTGCGTGAGTTTTCTGCACGGTCGTGGGATGCTGCTCTCGCGTGTTGCAGGAGACTGGTGAGCAACGCCCGCTCTTGGGCGCTCAGAATCCGTTCATCCTGCATTAGAGTTTCGGAGAAAGAATCGAGAATCTGCTTCGGTGTCATTGAAGACACGCCTCCCTGCGTGCGCCTGCGAAGAATTCAACTTCTGTCACGACAGGGGAAGCAATAACGGGCACACTATATAGAAGCAGGGTGTGGATAACCAAGAGAATTCCGAACACGGGCGAAAATCAGGTCAGCGCGAGGCCATTGCTCCGACCATCGACTGGAAGACTTTGAGTCCGTCGACACACCCCAATTCCGGCTCCGCAGAACGCTCAGGGTGCGGCATCATGCCGATAATATTCCCCCCGGCACTGCAGATTCCGGCGATGTTGTCCAAAGAGCCATTGGGATTGGCCGCAGGCAAAATCTCTCCCGTGGGAGAGGAGTACCGAAACACGATCTGGTTGTTTCGACGAAGGTCGTCGAGTGTGGCTTGGTCGCAGAAGTAGTTACCTTCCATGTGGCCGATCGGAATGGTCAGGACTTCCCCGGGCTGGCACGCATTGGTAAAGGGTGTATCCACGTTTTCCACTCGCACCTGGACCGGTTTGCAGACGTACTTAAGGCCCACGTTCCGCATCAGGGCGCCTGGCAGAAGCCCCGATTCGCAGAGAATCTGGAAGCCATTGCAGATGCCAAGCACAAGCCCCCCTCCCGCCGCGAACTTCCGCACCGACTCCATCACGGGAGAGAACTTCGCGATCGCTCCGGTTCGGAGATAGTCGCCATACGCGAAGCCTCCGGGCACGATGACGGCGTCGCAATTCCCCAAATCGTGCGATTCGTGCCAAAGAAACGTCACGGGCTGCTTAGCAACGTGCTGTATCGTCCAGTAGGCATCATGATCGCAGTTGGAGCCGGGGAAAATGATGACACCGAATTTCATGGGGACCTCAGTTGTTATGGGCTCAATTTTAGGTTAGCACGATGGTCTGGCAGGTCGGCGCGGTTGCTGGGAGTTCTCAGTTGCAAAGTCGATACAAGACTACGAGGTAGGACAAAATTTGTGGATCCTACAGGGCAGAGGCGGAAGGGGAATGGGCGCGCGTTGACGAAATGGAGGCGCAACGGGGCGCGCGCCCAATCTTAACCAGCTAAAGTCTACAAAAGTCCCGAGGACCGAAGACGTGTGACTGGGTCGGCTACCGGCACTGGCTGCCGCTTGAATATCCAGCGGGCCACCGCAAACCCAATTGCCGCATAGCACAGATGCATGATCCGCATAACACCCCCAATGGATAGGTCCGCACCTTTAGGGGAGGAACAGTCACAGGTTCTATCGGCACAATAGCAAGGGAACAAAAGCCGGACAAGGCACATCCGTGCCATCGAGGTGGCACGGAAGTAATAGCAGTAATGGAGGCAGGCCTACACCAGCATCTGGGACCCGCTAGTCCGCGACCGTCGCAACCGCGACCGAATCGACCGCGGAACGGAGTTTACAATCGCGGGGTTACAGAACTAGTGCGCCTCCACGCCTTCCACTCCTGCTGCACGACCGGGGGGAGGCACGACCACAGTCGACAGGCTGCCTTCCGCAGTGAGCTTCTGGAACGAGGCAAGATCGCCGTGCTGAAGTTCCGTCCAACGTCCCAGCAATTCCGCAGTCTGCCGCTTGAGCTTGTCGAACTCGATCTCTTCTGACTCGGTCGGAGCCGAGTCGGCGGTTCCGACGTCCATAGCAAGGTACGCCAGCTTTGTGTCCAGTTGCGGCGGATACGCCAGGGAATCTTCGTTAGCCGAGATCGTAAGGTTGACGAGTTGATCGCGAACCGCGACCAACTTCTTTTCGAGATCATCTGCCGAGGTCGAGATGGTCTTGGCAGTCATATTTTCAGGCAAACGTCTCTTCAGGCCTGCCAACTGCGAGCGTACGTCCTGAATTTGATTAACCGCGTCGTAGACGCGATTAAGTTCTTCGCGAATTCGCAACTGCAGGCCCAGTTGCTGGTCGAGATCGGCTTGGCTGACCTTCACCCGCGGGTCCAGTTTCACTTCCAATGGCGCGGTTTGAGTCTGCGTCCCCACCGTGAGGCGGACCTGATAACGTCCGGGCGTGGCCACGGGACCGCGTGCTCCGCCGCCGTATTCCCAGAGGTAGTAGCCGGGGACGCGGTGTGCCTCCTGATAACGCAAATCCCACACAAACCGGTTCAGACCAGCTTCCGGTTTAAGCTCCTTTTCCGGTTTCTTGTCGTCGGGATCAAGAGGCTCTTCGGGCACCTTAAGCTCAGCACTCGAGTACTTCCGAATGATGCTGCCTGAAGCATCAAGAATTTCAAGTTTCGTTTCTGTCTCAGGTTTCGGCGCATCTTTAAGGAGGAAATAGATCATGGCGCCCACAGGAGGATTTTGTCCGGTCCGCTTCGAGGGCTGCCTTTCGGCGCTTGCGCCAGCCTGGATGCGATAGGCGGGTCCCGGCGTGTAAAGAAAAACATCTTTCTGCGCCACATCGTCACTGAACTGGCGGAGGGGGCTCAGGTCGTCGAGAATCCAGAACGCTCGCCCGTGCGTGGCGAGCACCAGCTCGTTGTCCTTGACGACCAGGTCGTGCACCGGCGTGGTCGGTAGATTCAATTTCAAGGAGCGCCAGTTGGCACCATCGTTGAACGAAACGTAGACGCCCTGCTCGGTACCCGCATAGAGTAATCCGCGTTTCCTGGGATCTTCGCGGACGCTGCGCACAAACGTCGTGTCCGGAATTCCGGCGGTGATCTTCGTCCAGGTCTTGCCGTAGTCGTTGGTCTTATAGATGTACGGGCGCAGGTCGTCACTCTGATGACGGTCGGCCGCAACATAAGCCGTGCCGGAATCGTGAGGAGAAGCCTCGACCTGACTGATGCGGCTCCACTCGGGCAGATCCTTGGGGGTGATGTTAGTCCAGGTCTTTCCTTCATCTCGCGTGATTTGGACCAAGCCATCGTCCGTTCCAACCCACAGCAACCCCTTGGTGATCGGGGACTCCGCTAGCGCGAAGATGGTGTCGTAGTACTCGGTGCCGGAATCGTCGAGCGTAATGTCGCCGCCGGAGACCTTTTGCTTGCTCTTGTCATTGCGTGTCAGGTCTGGGCTGATGGCTTGCCAGTGCACACCGCCGTCGGTGGTCTTGAACAATCGTTCGGCAGCGTGGTAGAGCACGTTGGGATCGTGCGGTGAAATCATGACCGGCGCAGTCCATTGGAACCGGTGCTCAAGATTGGCCGCGCCGTGAGCGTCAGACAGTTCCGGCTGAACCGTGATTGCCTTCACCTGGCCCGTGTGCTTGTCAAAGCGCGTGATGTTTCCCTGATATTCGGCGCCGTAGACGATGTTGGGATCGCGGGGATCGGGAGCAATGTATCCCGCCTCACCACCGCCGACGTCATACCAATCGCTGCGGTCGATCGAGCCATCATCACTGCGGCTGGCAATAGCTACGGTTCCGCTATCTTGCTGGGAGCCGTACACGCGATAAGGCGTGGCATTGTCAGTAATCACATGGTAGAACTGCGCGGTTGGTTGATTGTCTTCGCGGGTCCAGTTTCTGCCGCCGTCGAGAGTCACGGTGACACCCCCGTCGTTGGAGGCGATCATGCGGCGCGTATCCAGCGGATCGATCCAGAGACCGTGATTGTCTCCATGGGGAACCTTGACCTTGTTGAAGAGGTGGCCGCCGTCGGTCGATTTATAGGCGTCCACGTTCATGATGTAGGCGACGTTTTCATCTTTCGGATCGGCAATGACATGCATGTAATACCAGGGCCGCTGCCACAGGCTGTGGCTGGGATTGACTTGCTGCCACGACTCGCCACCGTCGTCAGAGCGGTACAGGCCGCCGTCGGGATTGCGCGCTTCGATAAGCGCATAGACACGCTCGGAGTTCGCGGCCACGGCCACGCCGATTTTCCCATACGGCCCTTTTGGCAGACCGTGCTCTTCCAGGCGCTTCCAGGTAGACCCTCCGTCGTTTGAGCGATACAGCCCGCTCCCCGGTCCGCCGCTGGACATACCCCATGAAGTCCGCCGTGCCTGCCATAACGCGCCAAACAGAATGTTCGGATTGTTGGGATCGAAGGCGACGTCGATGCCGCCCGTATTTTCGTCTTTGGAGAGAACTTTCTCCCAGGTTTTACCTCCGTCAGTCGTACGGAAAATGCCGCGTTCGGGACTCGGGCCGAAGGGATGGCCGAGAGCGGCCACGAAAACGATATCCGGGTTGGTGGGATTGATGATGACCTTGCCAACGGCGCGAGAGTCGCGCAGGCCCACGTTCTTCCAAGTCTTGCCGCCGTCCAGCGATTTGTAAATACCGTCGCCGTGGGAAATGTTGCCGCGAATGCAGGCTTCGCCAGTGCCCACGTAGATCACGTTCGGATTCGATCGCGCCAGGGCGATGCTGCCGATCGAGGATGTGCCTTCCTTGTCGAATACCGAAGACCAAGTCATCGCCCCATCGGTGGACTTCCAGACGCCTCCGCCCGTGCCGCCGAAATAGTACGTAGTCGAGTCACCGGGCACGCCAGCAGCGGTCAACGAGCGGCCGCCACGGAACGGACCAATCAACCGATACTTCATTCCTTTGAACGGCTTCTCCTCGGGCTTGGTGGACTCCGCCGGAGTCGAAGTATTCTGGTCCGGAGTAGTCGAATCAGTCGAAGGCTTCGATTCCGTTGGCTTGACCGCCTTGGACTGGCGCTCGGGCTTGGTCTGAGCAACCGCTGCGCCAGGAAGCGAGAGTGAAAACGCCAATGCAAGACAGATGAAACGAACCGTCCAAGATATTGGGAATCGTCCAGACGTGTGGGGGCCGACCATGTTCGGTGTTCTCCGGGGAAGAATTGGGCAAGTGGTAATGGTACTGCCGAAGACCGTCTGCTGCAACGAGCCGACAATAATCAACGCTGACTCTTGCGTTCGTTCTCCGCGATCCGTGCCTTCACCATTTTTTTCACCAGAACGGCCGGCAAAGGCTTGTCGACGGGAAATTGGATTGTCCCTTTGGATGTGTGGTAGTCCTTGAGTTCCTGGTTGAACTCCCTAATCACGGCATAACTCATAGGGAACAGACTGCAGTGCTTAGAAAATGCGGCGAAAGCCACCAGCCCTCCTTTGTACTTGAACGTCGGAATCCGATAGCTAATGGTCTCTGTAGCCTCCGATGGAACAGCAGATCGAATCGTCGCGCGAATCTTGTTCAGGGTGGTGCGTGCGGGTTCGGGAACGTCCGCAAGGTATTCGTCTATGTTCGTAGGAACGGCGTTGCTTTTAGCGGGTGCTTTCTTCATAGGGGTAATCCTCCAACGTAGATTCAAACTGATCGGGTGTCACTCTTTCAATAACTGCTTCTTAGCCGCGTCCACTTCCTTACGCTTGTCCGCGACGATTTTCGGGAAGGAGAGCTTCATTTCCTCAAGCGTGTGGACAATCACCTCCGAGAGCACGAGGCGTGTAAACCATTTGTTGTCGGCAGGCACAACGTACCATGGCGCGCCTTCCGTGGCGGTGTTACGAATCATGTCTTCGTAGGCGTTCTGGTAGTCGTCCCAGCACCGTCGCTCCTGTACGTCCCCGGGGGAGAATTTCCAGTTTTTCTCGGGCTCTTCCAGGCGCGCAAGAAAGCGTTCCTTCTGTTCCTTCTTCGAGAGATGGAGGAAGAATTTGCGAATCACGGTGCCGTTCCTCGCCATGTGCTGCTCAAAGCATCGAATGTCCTCGAAGCGTTCGTGCCACAAGTGCTTCGTAACGAGCTCGTCTGGAATTCTCTCGTTCTTCAACAACTCAGGATGGACCCGGACGACGAGCACCTCTTCGTAATACGACCGATTGAAGATACCGATGTGACCACGCTCAGGCAGACACATGGTCGTGCGCCAGAGAAAATCGTGTTGCAGCTCTTGCGGCGACGGCTGCTTGAAGGAGTACACCTGGCAACCCTGCGGATTGACGCCCGACATAACGTGCTTGATCGCGCCGTCCTTCCCGGAGGCGTCCATCGCCTGAAAGATTAGAAGCAAGGACCACCGATCCTGCGCGTAGAGCTTGGCCTGCAATGCCGCGGTGCGGTCCTTGTGCTCGATCAACGCTTCTTCGGCAAGTTCCTTGGACTGCCAACCCGCCGTATCCGCCGGGTCAAAGTCTTTCAGGCGGAAGTGCTTTCCGCGATCGACACGGTAGGCTTTAGCCAGCTTGCCAGCTTTCATTGAGGAGGCTCCACGCTTGAGGGTCTACGTCGTGCACGCGTTTTAGATTCGGACCGCAGAACTAGATTACTGCTCATGCGCCTACGGGCTTTTCGCGGACGACTGGCAGTTTTGCCTGCTGCCAGGCATCGAATCCGCCCACAACATTGGTGACATTGTGGAAGCCGGCGCGCTGCAGCAAGCTGCAAGCGATCATGCTGCGGTAACCGCCCTTGCAGTGGACCGCGAACGGCGCATCCCGGTCAATTTCCGGAGGCGAGACCTTGAAGTTATCGAGCGGCCACCACACCGCAGTCTCAATGTGCCCAGCCTCCCACTCCGGCTCGCGGCGGACATCAAGCACTTGCAGATGCCGCATCCCGATCTGCTCACTTAGCCCGGTTGCTGTAACTTGGCGAATGGTGCTCAGCGAAAGTCCGGCCTCTTTCCAGGCCGCAACGCCTCCGGAAAGATGCCCGTCCAATTCCTCAATGCCAACGCGTGCCAACCGGATTCGCGCTTCCGACAACTCCTGCTCTGATCCGGCGATGAGTACCGGATGTGCCTTCAGGCCAAGGACTGTGCCGGCCCAGGTTGCGAACTGACCTGAAAGCGCAATGTTGACTGAGCCGGGCACATGCCCAGCGGCGAACTCCTCACCAGGTCTAACGTCGAGCGCGATTTCGCCGTTCTCCAACATGATCTTCAGTTCGGCGGGCTCGATGGCGCGTAACGCCGGAAGATCAGAAAGTGCTGCTGCTCCGGTGCGGTTGATCTCGGCGTCCTGCAGGAAATACTCGGGACGCGCCTGCAGATGGCTGGTCAGTTGCGTCACAAATTCTTCCTTGCTCTTGACCTGCAAAGCGTAGTTAGTCAAGCGTTCGGTACCAATCGTCGAAGAACGCTCGGCGCGCATGTTCCGGCCGCACAATGAACCGGCTCCGTGAGCCGGATAAACCAGCACATCGTCGGCGAGCTTGAGCAGGTGGTCGTGCAAACTGTCGTAGAGCATTCCGGCAAGCTGCGGAGGCGTGCACTTCTTCGACAAGTCGGGACGGCCTACGTCCCCCAGAAAAAGCGTATCCCCCGTCAGGACTCCCCAGGGCAGTCCCGACTTTTCGTGATCGGTGATCACTAGGCAGATGCTCTCCGGCGTATGGCCCGGAGTCGCGAGCACTCGCAGCGAGAGCTCGCCAACCGTCAATTCAAAACCGTCGTGCACTGGAACATGAGGAAACGTGGCCTCGGCCTCGGCGCCAATATAGATTTTGGCGCCAGTGCGCGCCGCCAGCTCCCGATGCCCCGACACAAAATCCGCGTGGAGATGCGTTTCAAAGACATGACGGATCGTGACTCCATGTTGCTCAGCCGCCGTAAGATACATTTCGACATCGCGCTGGGGATCCACGACTACCCCCTCGCCTTCGGAGGCCAGCATGTAGGACGCATGCGCCAGGCAGCCCAAGTAAAACTGTTCGAAATACATGACCGTTCCTCGCCAGCAAGGAATGCTAGAACAAGTTTTCAGCTTTTGCTATGCCTAAGCGGTGCTACAGGAGAAGAGTGACGCGGGGCAAAGTTAAGCGGGCAACGGCGCAATAAACTCCAGGCCGAAGCAGAAACCAGTTTTGGAGCGAACAATAGCTGTCATCCGTGAATGGGTGGGCATGTCGAACTCGATTTCCAGCAGGTCGCCGGGATTGAGCAGGATTCCCGCATACAGAACCATCCCGCCCTCACTAATTTCAGTTCCGCGACCTTCCACTACAGTTGTGGAAAAGCCTTTCGCGGTGACGACGCGGACTGGTATTTCGACAGGAAGGCGAGGCCAACGGCGCGTGTTTGGGGAAGCTGACATTTTCCTGATCATCGGCTTCTCCTCACTGTTGATTCAAATTACGAAGGTCTAATGATCTATCGACAGCAGTACAAACAGCTTTAAACGATTGCAAAGATGGAGCTTGCAGAACCAGGTTTGGAACCTCGGACCCAATTCCAACAAGCAGAGATGTGATTCCTTTGTTAATGTGGATGGGCCAACCTCCTCCAACCCGACCCCATTCATGAGATACGGATTCATCATTGATAACCGCAAGTGCATCGGTTGCCACGCCTGCACGGTAGCGTGCAAGACGGAAAACCACGTACCGCTGACCGTCAATCGCACCTGGGTCAAGTATGTGGAGAAGGGCGAGTTTCCCAATACGCGGCGCGTCTTTCAGGTTACGCGCTGCAACCACTGCGAGAATCCTCCCTGCGTAACGATCTGTCCCGTGACCGCGATGTACCAGCGCAAGGATGGCATTGTCGACTTCAGTTCCGAACGATGTATTGGCTGCAAAGCCTGCATGCAGGCCTGTCCCTATGACTCGATTTATATCGATCCGGACGAAGGGACGGCCGCCAAGTGCCATTATTGCGCACATCGGACTGAAGTCGGCTTGGAACCCTCCTGCGTTGTGGTCTGTCCGGAGCACGCCATCATCGCGGGAGATTTGGACGAATGCAATGGAGAGATTGCTCAACTTCTCGCCCGTGAGACTGTGCGCGTCCGCAAACCCGAACAGGGCACGAGACCGAAGCTCTATTACATCGACGCCGACGAAAGCGCAATCGTCCCCACGGCGGCCCGGCATGAATCCATGTATATGTGGTCGCAGCGGAACGAGACCGTGCACGGCGGCGGCGCGATGTATCCCATCGACAGCCCGCTGCTGCAAAAGAGCGCCTTGGCGGCGTATGACGTTTCTCACGCGCGCCCATGGGCGTGGCAAGTACCGGCTTATTGCTGGACGAAGTCGATCGGATCGGGCGTACTGGCCGTCCCGGCAATTGCGATGGCTTTGGGCAGAATGTCCGAAGACCGCATTCGAGACATTGCGCTATCCACGATTGCACTGCTCTTCACTGCACTGACAACCGTACTTCTGGTTTGGGATCTGGACCATAAGGAACGGTTCCTGCGCGTCGTATTTAGACCGCAAAGCAAGTCATGGCTGGCGCGTGGCGCTTTCATCCTGATTGCCTACAGCGCCCTGTGCGGAGTCTTCTGGCTGGGCGTGGTCACGGGTTATTCCACGATTGCGTCGGTCCTGCTCTGGCCCACCGTGTTGGTTGGCTTTCTTGCAGCAATGTACACCGCGTTTCTCTTCGGACAGTGCGAGGGACGCGACCTGTGGCAGACGCCGCTTCTACCGGTGCATCTGATCGTACAAACCTTGCTGTGCGGAGCGGCGGTGCTGGCGCTGCTTCCCGGAAGGTTCGGCGGTGGCAGTCCGGCCGTAACTTCGACATCGGCGCTCGTGCTGCTCATGTGCCAGAGCCTGCACTTGCTCATGGTGCTCGGCGAGGTCATCATGCCTCACACGACCGACAATGCAAGCTGCGCCGCCCGCCTGATCACGCATGGGCTCTTTCGTCTGCCATTCTGGGTTGGTGCGGTCAGCATTGGTGGGATTCTCCCCGTGCTCCTCCTGTTGATGAACATATCGAGTCGGTTAGTCGTGGGACTCGCTGGCGTTTTCGCTTTAGCAGGTCTTCTGATTTTCGAATGGTGTTTTGTGATGGCGGGACAGAGCGTGCCCAACAGCTAGGAATGAGCATGGAGATTGGTCGATGACTGATTTCAAACGCGACGGCAGCCACCTGTCGTTTTGTCCGCCGGTCGAGAAGTGGGATGACTGGGTTGAATACGATCCCCAGGCTTGGCCTCGTCGCGTCGAGAAGCACTATCAGCTTGTTCCTACGATTTGCTTCAATTGCGAATCTGCCTGCGGGCTTCTGGCTTACGTCGACAAGGAGACGGGGCAGGTTGCGAAGTTCGAGGGCAATCCCAAACACCCCGCCAGCCGCGGACGGCTTTGTGCCAAGGGTCCGGCGACGATCAATCAGATTCATGATCCTGACCGCGTTCTCTATCCCATGAAACGCACCGGGCCAAGGGGCGGCGGCAAGTGGGCGCGCATCTCCTGGGATGAGGTGCTCGATACTTTCGGCTGCCGAATTCGCAAAGCATTCCAGGAAGGACGCGGCGAAGAAGTCATGTATCACGTCGGCCGGCCCGGACA
>Ga0066709_100000827_pt1 | contig 18515 bp, 18 predicted proteins | sample GraSoiAngelo_158_FD_79665 | JGI IMG/M metagenome (GOLD analysis project Ga0066709, IMG submission 79665) | Grasslands soil microbial communities from the Angelo Coastal Reserve, California, USA - 14_1009_16_30cm | ecosystem: Environmental > Terrestrial > Soil > Grasslands | place: USA...
AACTGTGCCTCTGCGTGGCCGCGATCAAACGCAGGCGATCGTCACCATCACATCCGTTCTGCGAAAACCATCTCGCGAATGTGGCGCAGCATCTGGCCCGATGGCGTCTCGCCGAACATGCGATTGTGAACAAATCCTTCCGGCATGTTCGCCGGTCCGGCCCAACCTCTCACCGCCGTGGTCTGGTGTCGGTGCGTCACGTTGACGTGAAGGTGCGCGTCGCCGGCGATCTCGAAAAATACGACCCGACAATCATTCGTCAGCGGCCTTTGTTCCGCAAACCGTCCGATGGAGGCTTCCAGCGCTTCGACATCGGACGTCCAGGATTTGGTGAGGAGTTTGTGATCGATCGAGAGATTTCCGCCGCTCGAATTCCGAGTCATTTCCGTCTCCTTGCGCCGTTCGTCCAGCGCGAGCATCACCTTCATCGCACCCGCGATTCGATGCGCCTCGCCGCGAGGGCGCCTTGCAGTTCGCGCACGACGCCGTCGAGTTGTTCCAGAGTGCCATCGATGTCCAATACCGGCGCTTCGGCATCCGGCGCCAGAAACAGGGCGAACCCATGCTGGCCGACCTCGAGGTGCGCCTTATGGTGCGCGTCCGAGCCCGCCATGTGGACCCGTGGCAGGTCGATTCTCATGTTCAGCATTCGATTCGCCTATTCCTTCTTCCGCGTGGCCAGGTCGTAAATCAAGCCATTGCTGTTCAATCTGCTGAGCCTCCATGGCCTGAGCGTCGCGGGTGCAGGCGCGAAGGCGGCTACGGCGGTCAGCGCAACGCGAACGCGATTGTTGTTTTCACCGTCTCTCCTTCAATGACGGTGTCATGTGTACTCGCACTGTAGCTGTCGACACGTTCGGTCAGGTGTGCCCAATCGGACAGCGTGAATGCGGTTTCCTTCGGCGTATTACTTCTGTCCGAAATGCCTCGTATGCAGCCGCGCGGCCTCGGCGGCGTGGTTGCTGCCGTGCAAGTAGTGACCGTGGGCGAGATACGCCTCACGGGACGCCTGGTCGTACTGCCCCGCCCCGTAGTGACTTGCCGCCGCGCTGTGATGCTGAGCGGCGTGCTCAAAATGTTCGGCTGCTTTTCGGTGATGGTCTACGGCTTCGGTCGACATGTCATGGCTCCTGGCGTTCTACGCAATCCGCTCCAGTCTACGCCGCTGTCCGCTTGATCCGTGTGCTCGATTGCACATCGGCCGGGCCTCCCATCACGACGTACGACGCGTAGGCGAGGGCGAGGACCACGAGGACACCCGTGACCAACAGACCCATCGCCATGACCTTCTTGAACGTCACATGCAGCGCTTTCCGACGTTATCGTTCCGCCGCAGCCCTCACCGCCGGTATCGCCCGAGTGACTGCCTCGAGGTTCGTTGCGAGGAGGACGGCCGGCAGGAGCGACCCTAAGAGGGATACCGCCGAGCGGGCTGTACCCGAATGCACACGATTAGCCGGTGCAGAATGTCAGGAGCGTGACGTCTACGAACGGACAGCCGCGGCGACGCGGCACGTCACACGACCGGATGCCGCTCAGTCGTGGACGACGATGGTCAGGAGGGACGGATTGATCGTGAGACCGCGGGCATCATAGCCAATGAACCCGAGCTTCCTGAACTTGTTGAGGAAAAAGTTCACGCGCGACCGCGTCGTCCCGATCATTTCGGCGAGGGTTTCTTGAGAGACGGTCGGCAGCACCCGTTGGGGCTTATTGTTGTTGCCGTACCGTGCGAGCAACAGCAGCGTGCGGGCGAGCCGCTTCTCGCTCGGGTTGAACAATTGATCGACCAGGTCCGCCTCGAGGCGCGCGTTTCGAGCCAGCATGTGCGCGATGAATCGATCCGAAAACGCGTGGTGGCTGTGCAGCAGGCGGATCATCTGTCGCTTGGGGACGACGAGCACGGCGCTTGGCTGCGTTGCCGTGGCCGTTTCCAAGCGAACCGGATGTCCCGCAAGCGCCCCTTCGCCCAGAAAATCGCCACGCCTCAACGTGGCGACGATCGCCTCCCTGCCTGCGTGCGAAATGACCGACAGCTGGACTCCGCCTCGCTGCACGTACATGACACTGTCGCACGGATCGCCCTGGGAGAAGATGACCTCGCGCCGCGCGTAGGTGATGACGCGCTTGCCGACGCCTGTCGACTCGAGAAAGGCCTGCGCGTCGAACGGATGGCGTTGTTTCTTCCGCGCCATTGGTGTTGAAACTACTGGATTATCGCACTTGCGGCTGGCGATGAGGATCGTGCGGCCTGCGTGGGCGCCGCGAACGGGTGCACGACGGCACCGACGCTGGCCTGCCGTCCGGCAATGCTGCGTCGCGCAGCGAATCGCACACGATGGCTCGAAACAGGCTCGAAAGAGAGCCGCCGCACGTGATGCGCGCCACTCCTCAATCGTGCAGGACGACGCTGAGCAGCGAGCTGTTGATCTCCACGCCGGCGTCGAGATCGCCGTTGTAGTCGATGAATCCCAACCGCTTGAACTTGTTCATGAAGAAATTCACGCGCGAGCGCGTGGTCCCGACCATTTCCGACAGGGTCTCCTGGGAAATCTTCGGCACCACTCGTCGCGGCCTCGCCTGCTTGCCGTAACGCGCCAGCAGCAACAAGGCCCGCGCCAGCCGTTTCTCGCTGGAGTTGAAGAGCTGATCGATCAGGTCCTGTTCGATGCGACCGTTTCGGGACAACATGTGCGAGATGAAACGGTCCGACAGCGCATGCTGTTGATGTAACACCTTGACCATCTCCTCCTTGTCGATCACGAGTATCGTACTGGGCGTGATCGCGGTCGCACTGCCGATACGGAATGGTTGACCCGCGAGGCATCCTTCGCCGAAGAACTCGCCGGGCCCCAGCATCGCCACCACGGCCTCTCGTCCCGTTTTGGAGAGGACCGACAATTTCACGCCGCCCCGTTGGATGTACATCACGCTCTTGCAGCGATCGCCCTGCGAGAAAATGGCCTCGGATCGTGCGTATTCCACGATCTCTTTCGACAGCCCGGCCGAGTCGAGAAACGCGCGCGCGTTGAAACTGGATGTGCGCTTACCCATACGACGAGGATACACATGTGACGATGACACCCGGTGTGCACAACGGGACACACGATTCTCCCGCGAGCGCGTAGCATGCGGCCGAGGTCAACATGTTCTCAACAATTTTGGCCGTCGCATTGGCGCTGTGGCTCCTTGGGGTGGTCACGTCGTACACGATGGGAGGCTTGATCCACGTTCTGCTGGTCGTGGCGATCGTCATCGTCCTGATGCGCGTCATTCAGGGCCGCAATCCACTCGTTGGGTAGGCAGGCCCGCACGCACGATTCCGTGCGACGTTCAAAACGAGGTCACTCAAGTCGCCAAGATCCTTAAGATGGCAGCCTGAAATCGACACGTCGGTTCGTCCGGTGTGGACGGCCACGGCCGTCCTGGTTCCTCGCGTCCGCAAACCACAATGAAAGAAGTTGACAACCATGTCGATGCTATTCAACCGCACGGCGATCATTCCCGTGTGGTTCGTCGTGTTCGGCCTGTTCGCGTTGTTCGAGTCGCCAATGGCGTTCGCCATGAGCGTGGTCCTGCTCCTCGTGGCGGGCGTGGCTCTGACAATCATGCTCGTCCTGTGGAAAGAATTCCCTCCCACAATCGCGGCGATGACGGCGCCGGATCCGCCGCTGGCGACGTTGCCTTCAGCGGACTTCGTGCCCAACTCGTGGCCCAACTCGGGATTCCGGAACAGCGGGCAAAGAGGTACGAGGGGCGAAAGGCGGGATTCTGGGGAGCGGTGAAGACGGCTTGACCGGAGGGCAGCCACCGGTCAGGCGCATTTGAGCGGGCCTGCGCAGTACGGGCGCGCGAGATGTGTCGCTTTGAATACCCTCGCCGATGAACGTCGGGAGAACACTGATGATGAATTCGTCGATGGTCTCTTCGTCAAGGAAAGAAGCAATGATCTCGCCGCCGCCCATCATCCAGATGTCCCTGCCCTTTCCCGGCAGGTACGGCGCGTATCAGCCCGACGGCCGCGGTCAGGACAAGATCGCGCCGACGCTGATCGGTGCGGCCTTCACGCTGGGATCGGCCGAGATCCCGATTCGCATTCTGCTGAACGGAAAAGAAGGCGCGGTTGACTTGATGCCGCCTATTGGCTCGAAACTGACTGACGAGCAGATCGCCAGCGTGTTGACTTACGTGCGACGCGAATGGAGACAGACCGCCATGCCCGTTGATGCCGATACCGTGAAGGGGGTCTATTCCGGACACATGGGTAATAGTTCATTTCGCCTTCGGCAAGACAAACTCCGTGAAGGTCCACTCGAAGGCGCTGAGCGCGAATTTCTCCTGCGTCGTCGACAGCGCGTCACATTGATCGCGGAGATTGCCGCGGCGAATCGCACGTAGGGCGAGGAACGGATCGATTCCGGCGAATGATGAACGCGGATTCCGAGTGATCGTGAACGTTCCGGCCATCGTGAACATCGCCCGAATGAACAGTGTCAGTGGCCGTCTATCGCTTCCCACCTCGTCAGCTTTTTGGCGCCAGATATCGCTTCCGCGCGCGGACGGTGAAACCCGGCTTCGTCACTTTCACCGTTAGGTCGTGCAGTTTCCCATCCAGCTTCTGCGGCGCGAAGCCGAGCGCGTACTGATGATGCAGCTCGTCGGCGACGCGATCGAACGCGCCGAGCGAAGAGCCGGCTGACATCAATTCGAGGTAGCCGCCGCCGGTCGCCTCGGCGATCTTCGCCATGCCCTCGTCTGGCTTCTGCATCATGGAGTCGTCTCGCCGTCGTGTGGCGAAGCCGCGGCCACCGAAACCCGAAACGGCGTGCTGTGCCTGCATCGGCGCTAATCCCTCCATGCCAATGGCATACACCATGATGTCGCTATCTTCCGCGCGCTTCATCTCGTCTTTCAGTGATTTGGCGTGACCACTGAAATCCATCGGTTCGTCGACGCCGTCACTGAACGCCAGGACGACACGCCGCCCTTGCTCGAGCAGGAGTTTGTCGATCGCGCGGTCGATCGCATTCCACAGCGGCGTCGGCCCTTCCTTCTGCAAGTCCCCACGCAGGATCTTGAACAGCGCGTCGCGGTCCGACGTGAAATCGTCAGGGTCGATCTGAATGCTCTTGCCGAACGTACCGATGCGCGCGCGGTCAAACGGCAGCATGCCGTGAACGAACGTTTCGGCCGCCCGCACCTCAAGTTCGAGGTTCGGCTTCATGCTGCCGCTTCGATCCAGCAGCAGCACAACGGTAATTGGCTGGATGTCGTTGGAAAACACGGTCAGGGTTTGTTTGATGCCGTTGTCGTCGATCTCGAAGTCGTCGCGCGTCAGATCCCCCACGAGCCGGCCCTGCGTGTTGGTCACCGTCGCATACACGGCGACCGTACGCGTCGTCGATTCGAATGTGGGCGGCTGCCGCTGCGCGACTAGCGCCGCAGCGGCTGCGAAAACGGCGGCGACAACCGAGGTTACATGAAACCCGCGGGCCATGGAGGCTCCCTGCAGGGCTGGCGCCTTTCATCTTAGCCGAGCTCGCAGTTGCACGGGCAACCGTGTTTCGGACCGGATGCGTTGGTCGAAATTCCGCACGAGCGCTCCGCCGCCGCACAAGCAGACCCCACGGTCATAGATGTCCGCCGAATGTCGTTCGTGGCTCCGGTGCACGTCCAGCGAACGCGGTTCTGAGCAACTCCCGAAATGATCAAATGAATCTTAAAATAAGGCCTGAGGATCTGAGGATTTGAAGAACCGTTCGAGGAGTCCGCTTCCCGCGCTGCTCATCGTTCTGATCGCATGCGCGTTACGGATCCACGGGGCCTCCGGAGTCAACAACAACGACTGGCCGCAGTTTCGAGGACCCACGGGTCAGGGACATTCCACCGAGACGGGACTGCCGATCGAGTGGAGCGAATCTCGCAACATCGTCTGGAAGACGCCGGTGCCCGGCCGCGGCTGGTCATCGCCGGTCGTCGCTGACGGGCGTATCTGGCTGACCACGGCGACCAAGGACAAAGGGACGTCGCTTCGCGCGCTCGCCTACGACGTCGAGAACGGACGCGAGCTGATCAACGTCGAAGTCTTCCATCTCAGAAGCGCTGACCTCACCAACCCGAAGAACAGCCACGCCTCCCCCACTCCCATCGTCGAAGGCGATCGCGTGTACGTGCACTTCGGGGCGCAAGGCACTGCGGCGCTCAGCACGTCCGGCGAGATCATCTGGAAAACTCGCTTGCCGTACGAGTCGCAACACGGCAACGGCGGCTCGCCGACGCTGTACGGCGATCTCCTCATCGTGAGCTGCGACGGGAGCGACGATGCGTTCGTCGCAGCGCTGGACAAGCGGACCGGAAAGACGCGCTGGAGAGCGTCTCGCCGCCAGCCGTTCGACCAGGCGTACTCGACGCCGCTGGTCATCCGCGTCGGCGAGCGCGACGAGATCGTCAGCGTCGGCGCGTATCGCGCGGCGGCGTACGATCCGCAGACCGGCAAGGAAATCTGGCGCGTCAGCTACGCCGACGGCTTCTCGAACGTCCCGCGCCCGGTCTACGGCCACGGCCTCGTGTACATCGCGACCGGATTCCAGCAGCCGTCGCTGCTGGCGGTGCGGGCGGACGGGACCGGCGACGTGACGAAGACGCACATCGCCTGGACGCTGCGGCGCGCGGCGCCGCTGACGCCGTCGCCGCTGCTGGTCGGCGACGATCTGTACGTCGTCAACGACGGCGGCATCGCGACGTGCCTCGACGCGAAGAGCGGCGCGCCGCGCTGGATTCAGCGGCTCGGCGGCGGCGACTACTCCGCGTCGCCCGTGCTCGCGGATGCGCGCATCTATTTTCTGAGCGAGAGCGGCGTCGCGACGGTGATCGCGCCTGGAAAGGAATTCCGCCGCCTCGCGACGAACACGCTCGACGGCGACACGCTCGCGTCGATGGCGATTGCTGCGGGATCAATTTTCATCCGGACTGACAGTCATCTCTACCGAATTGCGGAGAAGCGTTTGTAGTCGGCGCGCGTGAGAGCGTCGTCATCTCGCTTCTCATAGCCGCGACGAGCGTTGTGCTCGCGCACGCCCTTGCTTCACCTCGGCCTGCGGCATCACGGTCTATCTCGGAGGCGCGTTCCCTGCGTCGCTCGGCTTTTTCTCACTCGTCGCCGAGCCGCACAGAATCTGGTCCGTCGCGACATCCTCACGCCTTCCGGAGCGACGTACATCGCAAGACGAGCGCACGAGGGCGTTGAGTTCCTGGCTTCGACGGACGCCTGGTTTCGTCCGGTGAACTTTTACACCGGACCCGACGGTGCCATTTATCTCGTGGTTTACTACCGCCGGCGGTGTAGAACAGCACGGCGTGCCATACCCGTTCGATGCCCTCCGCTCTTGACGACAGGTTGTATCCGCGCATGTCAAGGCCGACTGCAAGGTGATCGCGGCTGATCTCCGCCATCTGATCCTTCCACTGGTACCAGAACGACGGCTAGCCGTGCAGGAACAGGACCAGCGGCCCTTGGCCGACGCTCACGTGATGCAAGCGCACGCCGTTCACCTCGGCGTAGTCGTGCTGAAACTGGACGCGTGCTCCTTGCGCGCGGTGCAGCGGGAACGCTCGGCATCATGACACCGGCGATCATCGCGGCTGCGTATCGCATCGTTGGTCCTCAAATTTGCGGCAGCGCAAGCGTTGGTTTTATTCCAATCCTCCTACAATGCCTTCTGACGGATGAGAGAGTCTGCAACGCATGATGAACCTTGCCGAATACGCCAGCTACGATGCTCTTGGCCTTGCCGAGTTGGTCGCGAGCAAACAGGTACCGCCGAAGGAGCTCGCCCAGACAGCGGCGGCGGCGATCGCCTCGATCAATCCAGCCGTCAACGCCGTCGTCGAAACCTACCCAGATCGGATTGACAGCCTCGATGAGAAGACGCTCGGAACCGGTCCCTTCCGCGGCGTTCCGTTTCTGATCAAAGACTTCTTCGGTCATGAAGCGGGCCGGACGATCGAGTTCGGCAGCCGGCTGTGCCGCGGCATGGTCGCGCAACACGACACGCATTTGTGCGAGCTCTTCAAGGCATCGGGTCTCAACATCCTCGGACGTTCGGCCGCGCCTGAATACTCGATGTCGGGCACGACCGAGAGCGCACTGCACGGCAACACGTCGACGCCGTGGAAGCAGGGCCATTCAGCCGGCGGTTCGACCGGCGGCGGGATGGCTGCCGTCATCGCCGGCATGGTGCCAATTGCGCACGGATCGGACATCGCCGGGTCGATCCGCGTTCCAGCGAGCTTCTGTGGGGGCGTGGGGCTCAAGCCCTCGCGTGGACGGATCTCCTTCGGTCCGATGCAGGACGAGAACGGCTACGGCCTCGGCCAGAACTTCGTCCAGGCCAAGAGCGTGCGCGACGCGGCGGCCATGCTCGATTGCCTCGCGGTGCCGCAGATCGGCGATCCGTTTTTGATCCCACGGCCGCCGGAGCCGTACGCCGCAATGACGCGCTGGCGCGTGCCTGCGCTGCGGATCGGCTGGTCGACAACGGCGCTCATGGGTGTCGCGGTCGACACGGAGATCGCAGAAGCGGTCGAGCGCGTGGCGACGGTGCTTGCCGACATGGGGCATCAGGTCTCGGAAGAGAGCCCGGACTTTGACGGCCCCGGTGCCATGCGAAGCATGACGGACGTGTGGTTCTTCGGTTTCGATCTCCGGCTCGAGGGCTACGCGAAGCGGAGCGGACATGCGATCGGTCCGGAGACGCTCGAGCCGGTGACCCTCAAGATCTACGAGCACGCCAGGCAGATGAAGGCAGTACAGTTTCTCAACGCGATCGCCGGCATCAACACGGCGCGGCGTCAACTCGGCCGCTACTTCACCCGGTACGACGTGTGGTTGTCTCCGACGACGGCCCGCGTCGCGGAGCCGTGGGGCACGTACAATCTCGGGCGCAGCGACGTGACGATGGACGATCTCGTCGAGAAGATTTTTCGTGGACCCTGTCAATTCACTCTGCCGCACAACATTCTGGGCATTCCGGCGATTTCGCTTCCGCTGGCCATGCATTCCACCGGTTTGCCGATCGGCGTCCAGCTTGGAGCCGGGCCCGCGGCCGAGCACGTCATCCTGCAGCTCGCCGCCGCGCTCGAAGCGGCGATGCCGTGGACGGGACGTGTACCGCCGTGGCATGTGTCGACGATGATGTGATACGGAAGGAGAGCATACGATGCGTGTCCACGTTCTCTATCTCGGCATCGCCGTCTTGTCGGGTCTTGCGCTGGCGCAGCCGCCAGCCACTCGCGATCTCCACCTGCGCGGCGATCGATTTCAGCCGCTCACCTACGACAAGCTGACGCCCGAACAGAAAGCCATGGTGGAACACTTGCTCGCGGGAGAACGCGGCGGGATGAACGGACCGTTCAACGTCACGCTGCGCAGCCCCGAGATGGGCGACCTCGCGCAAAAGCTTGGCGCGCAACTGCGCTTTCATTCGTCGCTGCCGAATCGGTTGAACGAGATGGCGATCCTGATGACGGCCCGCTTCTGGAACGCGCAATACGAATGGTCGGCCCACAAGAAGAACGCATTGACGGCAGGACTGAATCCTTCCGTCATCGAAGCGATCGCGACAGGCAAGCGGCCCGGCTCGATGCAACCGGACGAAGAGGCCGTCTACAACTTCGGGGACGAGCTCCTTCGAACCAGGGAGGTCAGCGACAGGGTCTTCAAGGCAGCAGTCGACAAGTTCGGCGAGCGCGGCGTCGTCGACCTGACCGGCGTGATGGGCTACTACTGCTTCGTGTCGATGATGCTGAACATCGACCGCTATCCGCTGCCGGACGGCGAGAAGCCCGAACTGAGGCCGCTGCGATAACGACGTCGTGAAGGACGTGGTGCTGTCCGGCGACGTCAACGCAGACTTGTTCTTCGTCGTGATGCCGCAAGGCGGCCGGATGACGACGTTGACGTTGCGCGTGCCGTACCCGTTGGGATTCGCCGCTCGTGCGGGATCGGGACGGATCGATGATCCGAACGCCGGCTGGAAGGTCGCGGGTTCTGGTCGAGCTATTCGATGTACACGCCGTGGCACCAGGAAGGCGGAAAGGGTGCCAGGCCAAAGGTTGTGAAGTTCCAAGTGCGACCAGATCCCCTCGCGAAGTAGAGGGCAACCATTGAAGTCCTCGGCGTTTCAATGAATCTCGCGAGCTCGGGCTGGCTGGTCACGATGTCGTTGAGGAATTCGACGAACGCAACAGTGGTGTGACGTGGAACCGTTTGGCCCGCCACTTCAACGGAATCATGAAGGACAACTGACGAACAAAGTGCTGCTGGGCCGAAACGTTGGAGTTCAGCGGCTCACGACGAACGTCACGTCCTCAGAGGTCATGAGACCTCCGTCGTGCGCGAGACATCGGAGAACGTATGTCCCCGGCTCGCTAAACGTCACGCGGCTGACCCACTTTCCGTCAGGCGGAGTGGCCGGCGTTCTCCACCCCGCGGACCACGGCGAGTTCGTTCCGTCTCTGTAATCCTCCCGAACTTCGATCTGGGACGGATCGAAGGTGACCTTGCCTGCGCCTCGATACACGAACCAGGAGAGTCGCAGACCGGTCGCGGAGTTTGGAGTGCCGCGGGCCGCACGGGCCGCCTCGGTCAGTGGCATCGGCATCGGTCGCGGCCTCGGCTTCCCATCGTCGCTGGCGAATGCGGTCAAAGGGACCGCTTGTCCGATCTTAGCGACTTGGGACTTCTCTCCATCGACCTTGAGCACAGGTGATTTGTTCCCGATCGTGTCAGGCCTGCCGCCGCCGGCCCCGCCGGCGCCGCTGTTGTTCATGATGACGATGTCGTCGATGAAGTAGTCGCGCTTGAGCGTCGCGTAGGCCCGCTCCGTCTTCCCACGAGTGGTGAGCGTCCACATCAATTCTTTCTTATCGAAATCTCTGGGAATGACAATCCGCACGAGGAAACGATTACGTCTCGGAATAAAGTGCGTCGGCTGACCCTGATCCGGGCCGCCTGGTTCGATCTCGCCCCACGCTGACTCGGCGTTGATCGTCGGCGGGAACTCTGGGATCGGATACGACAGCGACGCCTCGCACTGATTCGCTGTCGCGACGCCGGTCGCGATCTCCTCGATGCGCCGCTTGACGCGCAGCAAGTCGTCGTTCGAGAGACTGCGGAACGTACCGTTCATGCGGACTTCTTCGTGGATAACGTTCATCGCCTCGCCGCCGTGAATTGATCCGACCGTGACCACCGTCGGCGCGAACGGGTTCGTTTCGCGCGATACGATCGTCTGCAGCTCGATGACGATTTTCGCCGCGCATGCGACAGGATCGATAGTCAGGTGCGGCCATGCGCCGTGTCCGCCTTTCCCCTTGACAGTGACTTCGAAGGCGCCGGTTGCCGCGAGGATGACGCCGACGTTACTCGCGACGGTCCCGTCGTCACGCCGGGCCAGACGTGCAGACCGAATATCTGTTCGACGTCAGGTGAATGCAGCGCGCCCTCGTTGCACATCCGATCCGCGCCAGCGCCGCCCTCTTCCGCCGGCTGAAAAATCAGCTTCACGACACCGGCCAATTCGGATTCGCGAGCCTTCAGGAGCCGCGCGGCGGACCCTACGTTGGCGCCCTGGCCCGATCCCGTTAAAGAGGTCTTTCGGCCAGGCGCCTGGATCGTTCCAGACGAGCGTCCACTTTCGCGCGAGGTAGAGGCATTCCTCGACACGGGCGATCCGCCCGTCTACTTCGGGTTTGGCAGCATGCGCGCGCCACGGAGTCACAGCGACGTCATCATCGAAACAGCGCACGTGCTCGGGCGCCGGGCAATCGTGTCTCGCGGGTGGGCTGACCTATCTGTCGTCGCCGGCGATCCCGACTGCCTCGCGGTCGATGAGGTCAATCAACAGGCGCTCTTCAAGCGCGTTGCAGCGGTCGTCCATCACGGCGGCGCAGGGACTACGACGACAGCGTCAGTTAGCCGGCTCACCCCAAAGTCGTCATTCCGCATACCTACGACCAAAACTACTGGGCAGGACGAGTCCGCGATCTCGGCATCGGAAGGGCGCACGGACCGGGCACCGTAACGGTCGCTTCGCTAACGACAGTTCTGGAGCGCACACTGCAATCAGAGGTGGCGGACCGTGCGCAAGCGATTGGGAATGCAGTCCGCCGAGGCGGTGCGCAGCCCGCCGCCGACCGCTTGATCAGCCAGACCTGATTCAGCAATGGATTTGAGTATCGACTCATGAAGCTGGTCCAAAGACCTTTCTGACTGCGATATCGAGAACGGTGGAGAAAGGCGACAGGGCCGCGGGATCGAGCAGCTCGACCGGCGATAAAGGTAAGAAGAAAGGACGCCCGCCCATTGTAGTATCTACCGAGAATCAGAGGGTTTAGCGATGCGCGTGCGATCCGCTCCCACGCTGTGGCTCGCCCTGACGGTCTCCGCGTTCAGCATTGGCGCAGCGCGCGACGATGCGCCGCTCGCTGATGCGGTCCAGCACGGCGACAAGCAGGCCGTGCAGTCGCTGTTGAAGGCGCGCGCCGACGTCAACGCGCCCCAGAGCGACGGCGCGACGGCGTTGCACTGGGCGGCGTACCTGGACGATGCGGAGACGACGGCGCTGCTCATACGCGCGGGCGCCAAGGTCGATTCACCAAACAACTACGGCGTGACCCCACTGGCGCTGGCAGCGACCAGCGGCAACGCCGCAATCATCAATCTGCTGCTGAAGGGCGGCGCGGATCCGAACCGCACCGTGCGTGCTGGAGAGACTCCACTGATGTTTGCGGCGCGGACAGACCGCGCGGACGCGGTGAAGGCGCTCCTGGAGGCCGGCGCAAAAATCGACGCGAAGGAAACCTGGAACGGGCAGACGGCATTGATGTGGGCGGCTGCGGCGGGGCGCGGGCCGGTGGTGCAGGCGCTGATCGATCGCAGCGCCGATGTGCACGCGCGTTCAAACGCCGGCACGACGCCTCTCGTGTTCGCCGTGCGCCGCGGCGACATGGCTGCCGTCCGCGCGTTGCTCGCGGCGGGAGCGAACGTCAACGAAAAGAGGCCCGACGGCGCGACGCCGTTGCTCGTGGCGGTGATCAACGGCCATGCGGATCTCGTCGACCTGCTGCTCGACAAGGGCGCCGATCCGAACGTCGAAGGCGGATCGACCGAGCTCACGGTGCAGGGCGTGCGAGCCAGACCGATGGAGCTCAAATACCGCAAGCTCACGAACAACGAGCGCGATTCCGAGGGCGTCACGAAGGGCAACATCTTCGGGAAGCCGCTGCACGCCGCTGTGCATGTCGCCAACTGGCACCTCAGCGACCAGTTCATTGCGGTCAAGCTCGATCGAATCGGCGTCATCACTTCGTTGCTGGCGCACGGCGCGGACGTCAACGGTCGCATCAGCATGGAAGAACCACGATGGTCGGGTGCGAGATATCGCCGGCACCTCGCCGGCGCAACGGCGTTTCTCTTCGCGGCCAAGTCGGCCGACGTCGAGGTGATGCGCCTGCTGCTCGCCCATGGCGCCGATCCGACAATCAACACCGAAGAGAACATCACGCCGTTGATGGCCGCGGCGGGCATCGCGTGGGCCTCGAACCAGGACCGCGCGTCCGAGAGCCAGGTGCTCGAAGCCGTCAAGCTGATGGTGGATGAGCTCGGCGCCGATGTGAATGCGGTCAGCGACCTCGGTGAGACGGCGATGCACGCGGCGGCCTATCGAGGCGCAAACAGCGTCGTGCAGTACTTGTTCGACAAGGGTGCGAAGCTCGATGTCGTCGCCATTGACGGACGAACGCCCCTGATCGTGGCGGATGGCGTCGAGTACGGAAATTCGTTCGCGGCGCAGCCGCAGACGGCGGCATTGCTGCGGAAGCTGGGCGCAAAGGAAATGAAGTGCCCGCCTCCGTGTGCGGCTGCGATCCCCGAAGGAAAAGAGATCAAGCGATGAGGGCACATCGCCTGGCGCTGGTCGCGGCGTTGTGTGCGCTCGATCCCGCCGCACACGCAGCGCAGGGGAGGGGCCCGTCGCCGCAGCCGGCGAGCCCTCCACCTCGCGCCGTGTTCGACAAGTACTGCGTCACCTGCCACAACACGCGAATCAAGACGGCCGGGCTCGCGCTCGACGTGTTGGATTTGGAGCGGGTCAGCGAACACGCCGATGTGTGGGAAAAAGTCGTCCGTAAGCTCCGGACCGGTGCGATGCCGCCGGTTGGCCGTCCGCGTCCCGAGAAGGCGCTGTCGGACAGCGCCGCGTCGTGGCTCGAAGTGAGCCTCGATCGTGCCGCGCTCGAGCATCCCAACGCCGGCAGGCCCACGTTGCATCGTCTCAACCGCGTCGAATATCGGAACGCCATCCGCGACATGTTCGCGCTCGAGATCGATCCGGCGTCGCTGTTGCCGGCGGATAGCGCGGCGTACGGCTTCGACAACAACGCCGACGCGCTGTCGCTGTCGCCGGTCCTCGCGGAGCGTTATCTCGGAGCCGCGGTGAAAATCAGTCAGATGGCGCTGGGGCACGTTCGCGGATCTCAGTCGCCGGAGACGGTCTTCGTCCCGACGGATCGCAACCAGGGCACCCGCGTGAGCGAGGATCTGCCGTGGGGATCGCGCGGTGGATTGGCGATTCGCTTCGACTTTCCCGTCGACGGCGAGTACCTGTTCCAGCTGCGATTGAAGGAGAGCGGAGCCGACGGCGGCATCATGGGGCTCACCGCGGAACCGCAACAGCTCGATGTGAGCCTCGACCAGGCGCGTGTGTGGACAACGATCGTCGGCGGGCCGGACATGGCAAAGGAGCGCGGGGACGAGCGGACGAAAAGAGTCGTGGAGGCCCTTCAGTTCCGCGTGCCGGTCAAAGCGGGCTCACATCTCGTTCAGACGTATTTCGTCCAGAAGACGTCGGCCTTTGTCGAAGACCTGTTCGACCCGTACTTGCGTCGCGATCCCTATAGAGCCGGCAATGGCGAGCCCGGAATTTCCAGTCTGACGATTACCGGTCCGACTGCTTCCGATGCGACGGCGATCCCCGATTCGCCCAGCCGACGCCGACTGTTGGTTTGCCGGCCGACTTCGCCCGCCGACGAGACACGCTGCGCGAAAAACATCATCGCGAATGCCGCGCGGCGTGCGTATCGGCGGCACGTGACCGACGAGGATCTCAAGATCCCCATGGCGCGATACCGCGACGGCGTGCGCGAGGCCGGAGGCGGTCCAACGAGCTTTGAATACGGCCTGGAGCTCGCGCTGCGCAGCATCCTCGTGAGCCCGAACTTTCTGTTCCGCTTCGAGGGGCAACCGGAGACCGCGACGCCTGATATGCCGTATCGCATTACCGACGTGGAGCTGGCTTCGCGTCTGTCGTTCTTCTTGTGGAGCAGCATTCCAGATGACGAGCTCCTGAGCGTCGCGGAGAAGAAGACGCTTCACAATCCGGCCGTACTCGAACACCAGGTGACGCGGATGCTCGCCGATCCGCTCTCGGATGCGTTGGCGAGCAACTTCGCGGGCCAGTGGCTCCACATCCGCAACGTGTCGGGCTTCAGACCCAGTCCGGAATTGCTCTTTCACTTCGACGACAATCTGCGTCAGGCGTTCGAGAGCGAGACGTTGCTGTTCTTCGGCAGCATCGTCCGCGAGAACCGAAGCGTGCTCGACCTGCTGGATGCCGACTATACGTTTCTCAACGAGCGTCTGGCCCGGCACTACGGGATCGCCGGCGTGTACGGCGAACGATTCCGGCGCGTCTCTCTTCCACCCGACAGCGTGCGTCGCGGGCTGCTCGGTCAGGGCTCGATCCTGACCGACACGTCACGCGCGAACCGGACGTCGCCGGTGATCCGCGGAAAGTGGATCCTGGAGAACATTTTCGGCACACCGCCTCCCGCGCCTCCCGCCAACGTGCCAGAGCTGAAGGAGGAAAGAAATCCGGCGAAGGTCCTCCCGATGCGCGAGCAGATGGCGCAACACCGGGCCAATCCAGTCTGCGCGAGCTGCCATGCGCAAATGGACGAATTGGGTTTCGCGCTCGAGAATTTCGATGCGATCGGCGAGTGGCGGGACGTCGATGCAGCCGGCGCGCGCATCGATCCGACGGCGAAGCTTCCGGACGGGACGACGTTCACGGGCCCTGTGGAACTCCGAAAGGTTTTGCTGACCCATGCCGACGATTTTCTGACGACGCTGACCGAGAATCTGTTGACCTACGCACTCGGACGAGGGCTCGACGCCGCCGATGCGCCGGCGGTCCGTCAGATCAAGCGCGACGCCGCACCGACGAATTACCGTTTTGCCTCGCTCGTGCAAGCTATCGTCAGGAGCACGCCGTTTCAGATGTGGATGGCGCAGCAACGCGCGAACTAGCGCAGGAGAAGGTGTCGAATGATGATCACCAAGATCGCATTGCCCCGGCGCACGTTCATTCGCGGGGTGGGTGCGACGTTGGCGCTGCCGCTCCTCGATGCGATGGTGCCGGCGATGTCGGCCCAGTCGAGGACCGCGAAGGGCGCTCCTCGATTCGCGGCGATCTATTGCGGGAACGGGGCGAACATGAACGACTGGACGCCTTCGACCGAAGGGGCAGGTTTCACGTTCTCTCCAATCCTGAAGCCGCTTGAGGCCTTCCGCGATCGGACGCTCGTCTTCACAGGTCTCGACAACTTCCCGGCGACGGATCAGGGGGACTCGGGCGGCCAGCATCCCCGGGCGGCGCCGGCGTTCATGAGCTGCGTGCACCCGAAGCAGACCGAAGGCGCGGACGTGCAGGCCGGCACGACGATCGATCAGCTCATCGCCCAGCAGATCTGTCGCGACTCGAAGCTCACGTCGCTGGAAGTGACCGTGGACAGGAACGACGTCGTGGGCGCCTGCGATCACGGATATGCCTGCGCCTACATGAACTCGATGTCGTGGAAGAGCCCGACGATGCCGCTGCCGTCGGAGACCAATCCACGTTTTGTCTTCGAACGGCTGTTTGGCAGCGGGGACAGCGCCGAAGCGCGCGCGGCCCGGAGCCGGGAAGACCGCAGCATTCTCGATGGATTGGCGGAGGAGATTGCCAACCTTCGACGTAAGCTTGGCCGCCGCGACGCCGTCAAGCTCACGGAGTATCTCGATGCGGTTCGCGATGTGGAGCAGCGCATCGCGAGGAATGAATCCTCCAACTTCGATTTCGGGATACCGGAACGTCCGGTCGGCGTGCCGGACACTTTCAGGGAATATGCCGAGCTGATGTTCGATCTCCAGGTGCTGGCGTTTCAGGCGGAGATTACGCGGGTGAGCTCGTTCATGATGGCGCGCGAAAATGTCAATCGCTCGTACGCCGAGATTGGCCTCCCTGAGGCGCACCATGCGATGTCGCACCACGGAAATAATCCGGAAAAGATGGCGGCGTACTCGAAGCTGAATACCTATCACGTCGAAACGCTCGCCTATTTCCTGAAGAAGCTGCAGGCAATCCCCGACGGCGACGGAACACTGCTCGACCATTCGGTTGTGCTCTACGGCAGCGGCATGAGCGACGGCAACACACACAACAACTACAACGTGCCGGTGGTTGTCGTCGGCGGACGCGACCAACAGCTGAAGGGCAATCGTCACCTGACGTATCAGAAAGGGACGCCGTTGGCGAATCTGTCGTTGAGCCTAATGGAGAAGTTCGGTGTGAACGTGGAGAAGTTTGGCGACAGCACCGGCAAGCTCGCTCTCTTGTCCGGCGTCTGACGCGTACTAAAAACGATTCTCTCTGCGCGCGCGAAGCACCTCCTGTTCCTTGAGGCAATTCGGTTCGAGCCGGCACATGTGGAACGACCGCCGCGTTCACTTGCACTTCACGAGGCGTGCCGTCCTGCCGAACGTCAACGTGAAGTTGCCGACATCCTCATTACTGTCGGTGAGGACGATCGAAACCTGCATGTCGTCGCCCTTCACCGTGCCTGAGAGGCGCATCGGACGGTGCGCCGGCCCGTTCGGCGTCGTCGGACCGGGTCGATCCTGCAGAAAGGTTCCGGTGGTGACGAACCTGTCGTCGCGGTCGGTCTCGATCGCGCCCGGCACCGTGGCGCGCCCGCAATCGAATTCGATCTCCGTCGACGCCGCAGCGATGGTCATCGAAATGTGCTGCCCGCCCCACTGACCGGCCTTCACCACCGAGTCGGGTTGACTCGGCGTCGCAGCCATGGCGCATCCCGACAGAACGCCAGCGGCCATCAACGCGCGTGATAACGGGCCCGCCAGTCTGATCGCTGAATATCGCTCGAGGTGCATATGTCTCAAGACCAGTGTTCGACCGGTGCGCGCCGAAGTCAACCTCGACGGAATTGACGCGCTGTCCGGACGTTGCGCTACGGTGTGTACTGGCCTTTCAGCGTCACGCCCGAGAACGCCGCGAAACCGCGAATCATCACGTAGCAGTCGCCCGCCGACGGGTTGGTGAACGTGCACGTCTCGCTGTTGCCGTCCAGGAACGGCCGACAGTTGAACGTCGAGGTCGTCGGCTTCGCACTGAACCGGA
>Ga0066709_100000828_pt1 | contig 18515 bp, 17 predicted proteins | sample GraSoiAngelo_158_FD_79665 | JGI IMG/M metagenome (GOLD analysis project Ga0066709, IMG submission 79665) | Grasslands soil microbial communities from the Angelo Coastal Reserve, California, USA - 14_1009_16_30cm | ecosystem: Environmental > Terrestrial > Soil > Grasslands | place: USA...
CTCGTGATCACCGACGCGGAGCTGGACGAGGCGCTGGCCGTCTGGGAGGCCGCGCTCGAGGCGGTTCTCGGGTAACCCGTACCCACGCCGCGCCGTTGGAACGGTATGGCGTCTTCTGTGGCGGGGAACGACCGTAGCGTGGTCGGGGAGCGGATTGCGGACCGGTACGAGCTCGAGGAGCTCGTCGGGAGCGGCGGGATGTCGAGCGTCTACAGGGCGCACGACCAGCTGCTCGACCGCAAGGTCGCGCTGAAGATCCTCCACTCGCACTACAACGAGGACGAGGAGTACGTCGAGCGCTTCCGCCGCGAGGCCCGCGCGGTCGCGCGGCTCTCGCACCCGAACATCGTCACCGTGATCGACCGCGGCGAGGAGGACGGCCGCCAGTTCATCGTCTTCGAATATGTGTCCGGCGAGAACTTGAAGGAGCTCGTCGACCGCAACGGCGCGCTGCCCGTCCGGCGGGCGCTCGAGCTCGCGCTCCAGATCGCGCGCGGCCTCGCGTTCGCGCACGACCAGGGGCTCGTGCACCGCGACGTGAAGCCGCAGAACGTCCTCCTGAACGGGGAGGGTGAGGCGAAGGTCACCGACTTCGGCATCGCCCGCTCGCTCGACGTCGAGCAGGGGATGACGCAGACGGGCACCGTGCTCGGGACGAGCAACTACATCGCGCCGGAGCAGGCGAGCGGACGGCCCGTCGACGCGCACACGGACGTCTACTCGCTCGGCGTCGTCCTCCACGAATTGCTGACCGGGGAGGTGCCGTTCCCCGGCGACAACTTCGTCGCGGTCGCGATGAAGCACATCAACGAGCCGCCGCCGGACCTGCTGGAGAAGCGGCCGGACGTGCCGCTGCGCGTCGCCGCGATCGTCGACCGCGCGCTGCAGAAGGATCCCGCCGACCGGTTCCCCTCGATGCACGCCTTCGCGGCCGAGCTCGACGCAGCGTTGCACGAGCTCGGCTCGCCGGACACGGACCGGACGGCGATCGTTCCGAGTCTCGTCATGCGCGAGAGCCGTTCCCGGCCGATTCGCCGCCGCTCCCGGTGGCCGCTCGTCCTCGGGCTCCTCGCGCTGGTCGCGGCGGCCGCCGTGGTCGCGGGCGTGCTCGCGCTCGGCGGCTCGAACGGGAAGAAACCCGGGGCGGCGGCGGGTGGACCGGCGCCGGCGAACATCCACCTCGCTGCCGTCTCCGACTTCGACCCGTACGGCGACGATCGCACCGAACACGCCGCCGACGTGCCGAAGGCGACCGACGGCGACAGGTCGAGCGCGTGGACGACGTCGTCCTACTACAGCGGGCTCGGGAAGCCCGGCGTCGGGATCATCGTCGACGCGGGCAAGCCGGTCGCGCTGCGGAAGGTCACCGTCCTCACAGACACGCCCGGCTACCGGGCGCAGATCCGGACGACGTCGTCGACGACCGGGCCGCTCGGGACGGTCGACTCGCCGACGCGCACGGTCTCGGGCACGACGGCGTTCCCGCTGAACGGTGCGACGTCCCGGTACTACGTGATCTGGATCACCGACCTCGGCGGCCTGCGCCAGGCGCACATCAACGAGGTTCGCGCCGGCTAGAACTCGAGCCCGCGGCGCCGCTCGTGGCGCTCGAGCGCGAGGTCGATCAGCCGCGTCAGCAGCTCGTCGTAGGGGATCCCGGACGCGCCGAAGAGGCGCGCATAGAAGCTCGTCGCGGTGAAGCCGGGGATCGTGTTCAGCTCGTTCATCACGACCTCGCCGTCCTCGCGGACGAAGAAGTCGGCGCGCGCCATCCCCTCGCACTCGGTCGCGACGAACGCGCGGACGGCCAGCTCCTGGGCGCGCGCGTTCTGCTCGTCGGAGAGCGTCGGCGCCGGGATGAGGAGGTCCGAGCCGCCCTCGTCGTACTTCGACGACCAGTCGTACCAGTCCGCGAAGTGCGAGACGATCTGGCCGGGAAGCGACGCCTGCGGCGCCGGCAGGTTGCCGAGCACCCCGACCTCGACCTCGATCCCGCGGACGAACTCCTCGACGAGCACCTTCTCGTCGTGCCGTCGCGCCAGCGCGACCGCCGGCTCGAGCTCGTCCGCAGAGCGCACCTTCGAGATCCCGACGGACGAGCCGAGCCGGGCAGGCTTGACGAAGACCGGATAGCCGAACGGATTCTCCACCGCGTCGCCGAGCCGCAGTGTCCGGTGCCGCGCGACCGGGATTCCGTTGTCGCGCATCACGGATTTGAAGACATCCTTGTCCATGCAGAGCGCCGACGCGAGCACGCCCGGCCCGACGTACGGGACGTCCGCCAGCTCGAGCACGCCTTGGACGGTCCCGTCCTCGCCGAAGGGCCCGTGGAGGATCGGCATCGCCACGTCGACGGCCCCGAGGGCCTCCATCGCCCCCGATTGGGCCGGCACGGGCAGCGTCTCCGCAGCGCCGCCCGAAGTTAGTGGCTCAGAGCCACTTGTGAGCTGCCAGCGCCCCTCGCGGCCGATCGCCACCGAGACGACCTCGTACCGCTCCGGGTCGAGCGACTCGAGCACGGAGCGCGCCGAGGCGAGCGAGATGTCGTGCTCGCTGCTTCGGCCGCCGGCGATCAGCGCGACGCGGATCCTTCCGTTGCGGCTCACGGCGTCGTCGTCGTGTCCGTCGTGTCCGTCTGCGTGACGAGTCTGCCGACGGTCAGCGTCACGACCGTGCCGGGCTTCTCCTCGGCACCGCCCTCCGGATCCTGGGACAGGACGATGCCGTCCTGGCTCGGATCGGTCGTGTCCTGCCAGGTCACGCGGACGTTGAAGCCGGCTGCGTGCAGCGTCTGCCCCGCCGTCGTCTTGTCGTAGCTCTGCACGTCCGGCACCGTCGATGTCTTCGGGCCCTTCGAGACGAAGATCGTCACCGTTGTCCCCTTCGCCGCCGAGCTGCCGCCGGCCGGATCCTGGCGGACGACCGTGTCCTTCGGCTGGTTCGAGTCGATGGTCTGGCTCCCGACCTTGAAGCCCGCACCCTGCAGCGTCGAGTTCGCCGTCGCGACGTTGACGCCGACCACCGACGGCACCGACACCGGCGTCGGCCCCTTCGAGACCGTGAAGTGCACGAGGGTGCCCTCGGTCACCTGCACGCCCGGCTTCGGGTCCTGCGCGAGCACCTGGCCCGCAGCGCTGTTCGAGGGAACCTGGAGCGCCTTGTACCGGAGGTTCGCCGCCGTCAGCGCGGCGACCGCGTCCGTCTCGGTCTTGCCCACGATCTCGGGTACGTCCGTCTTCGGCTTTCCGGTCGAGACCGTGATCGTCACCTGGTTCCCCTTGTTGACGCGTGTACCGGGATCCGGCGACTGCCCGAACACGAACCCCTGCGCGACAGTCGGACTCGGCCGGAAGTCGATCTTCCCCCGAAGGCCGGCGCTATGGATCTTCGCCATCGCATCCGGCGTGCGCAGTCCGGTGTAGATGTCGACCGCGACGGGCTTGTCCGAGCTGATCTGGCTCGAGATCTGGTTGTAGAGGAAGTAGCCGCCGATCCCCGCCGCGACCACGAAGAGGAGCGCGAGCAGCCAGGGCCAGATCGGCCGCCGCCGGATCGGCTCGTCGTAGTCGTAGTAGACGGGCGGCGGCGGCGGCGGATAGCCGGGCGGCGCCGACCGGCGGGGCGGCGGCTTCACCGCCGTTGCCTGCGTCGCGGACATCACCGTCGTCGGCGCCGAGAGGATCTGCGTCGCCGACTCCTCGGTCTCACGCGCGATCGCGGCGCCGCGCAGCACGCGCTCGAGATCGGCGTCCATCTCCTCTGCGCTCTGGTACCGCTCGGCCGGGTCCTTCGCGAGCGCGCGCGTGACCACGAGGTCGAGGTCGTGCGGCACGTCGGGACGCACCGACGACGGCGGCACGGGCGTCTCCGAGATGTGCTTCATCGCGATCTCGACAGGCGTGTCGCCGGTGAACGGGACGGAGCCCGTCAGCAGCTCGTACAGGACGATCCCGAGCGAGTAGATATCCGAGCGCTGGTCGACCGCGGTTCCCTTCGCCTGCTCGGGCGAGAGGTACTGCGCCGTCCCGACGATCGAGCCGGCCTCCGTCATCTGCGACGCGGCGCCGGCGCGCGCGATCCCGAAGTCCGTCACCTTGACGCGCCCCTCGCCGTCGACGAGCACGTTGTGCGGCTTGATGTCGCGATGGACGATTCCGTTCCGGTGGGCGAAGCGGAGCGCCGCGAGGATCTGCCGCGCGTAGTCGATCGCGACCGGGATCGGCGCCGGCCCGCGCGAGACGATCAGCTCCTTCAGCGACCGCCCGTCGAGATACTCCATCGCGATGTAGTAGGTGCCCTCGGCCTCGCCGCGGTCGTAGATCGAGACGACGTTCGGGTGCGAGAGGCCGGCGGCGTTCTTCGCCTCCCTGCGGAAGCGCTCGACGAACTGCTCGTCGTGGGCGTGCCGGTCGTTGAGGATCTTGATCGCGACGCGCCGCCCGAGCTCCTGGTCCTCGGCGAGGTAGACGTTCGCCATCCCGCCGGCGCCGAGCCGGCGCACGACCTTGTAGCGCCCGTCGAAGAGCGTCCCGATCAGGGCGTCCGTTACAGCCATTTCCCTAAGGGTAAGGAGTTCACCTTCGGGCCAGGAGCGCCTGCATGACCTGCTTGGCGATCGGGGCCGCGATCGAGCCGCCGAAGCCGTGCTGGCGCTCGAGAACGACCGCCACGGCCACCCGAGGCGCTTCCGCGGGCGCGAAGCAGACGAACCACGTCGTGTTCGTGTGGGCGATCCCCGTTTCGGCCGTCCCCGTCTTGCCGGCGACCTTGACGCCCGGGATCCGGGCGTTCGTGCCGGTGCCGCTGTCGACGGCCAGCACCATCATCGAGGTCAGCGCGGCGGCCGTCTCGGGCTTGATCGCGCGTCCGAGCTGGTGCGGATGGGTCGTCTGGATCGTCTTCCCGCCGGAATCGACGATCTTGCCGACGACGTAGGGCCGCATGATCACTCCGTTGTTCGCGATGCCCGCTGCGACCATCGCCATCTGCAGCGGCGTCACCCCCAGCCGCTCCTGGCCGAATGCGAGGCGCCCCGGGTCGACCTCGGTCTCCGGATGCTTCGGATCGAAGAGCTTGTCGTTCTTGGTGTAGAGGCCGCTCGCCGCGCGTTCGTTCACCGGCGTCTCGAGCGGCGGCACCGAGTAGAACCCGAACCGCTTCGCGTACTCGAGGATCGTCGCCGCGCCGAGCTGCTTCCCGATGTTGCAGAAGACGGAGTTGATCGAGTGCTCGAAGCCCGTGACGAGGTTGACGTGACCGAACTGCTCGGGTCCGTTCTGGTCGGGGTTGCCCGCATTCGACACCGGCTTGCCGTACTCGGTGCAGTAGCCGGGGTCGTAGAACTGCGAGTCGGGCGTGAACTTGCCCGTGTCGAGCGCAGCGGCAGCGGTCACCATCTTGAACGTCGAGCCCGGGATGAACTTGCCGGCGGTCGCGCGGTTGAGCAGCGGCCCGCCGCAGTTGTTCTCACCGACGTGCGCGAGCGACGCGAGGTAGCCGGACTTGTCGATCCTGTTCGGGTCGTAGGTCGGAGTCGAAGCGAGCACGAGGACCTTCCCGGTCGCCGGCTCGAGCGCGACGACGGCACCGCAGCGCGCGCCCAGCTGGCTCATCGCGAGCTGTTGCACCTTCGGGTCGATCGTCAGGACGAGATCGTTCCCCTTGACGGTCGCGCCCTTGAGCTTGTCGAGCGTCGTCGAGAGGACCGTGTTGAGATTGCTGTTCGAACCCGTCAGGTAGTCGTTCATCGAGCGCTCGAGTCCGGCCTGCGAGCGGCCCGGCGTCGAGTAGCCGACGGTCTGGGCGGCGAGCCCGCCGGCCGGATAGCGGCGGAAGTACAGCGTCTGCCCCTTCACGTGCTTCACGCGGTCCGAGGCGAACAACGGATGCTCGGCGGACGGGTAGATCAATCCGCGCTTGATCTCGAACTGCGCGACGCGCTGAACCGCGTTGTCCTGCCGGTCGGCGAGTCCCGGCGCCGCCCAGGTCTGCCAGTACGTCGTCCCGACCACGAGCGCGCCGAGCAGGACGACGGCGACGACGGCGAGCCGGGTCAGCTGCCGGTTCACAGTGCGCGCTCCCGGTTGGCACGGTTCGAGACGAGCATCAATCCGGCGAGTACGAGGAAGTTCGCGACGACGCTCGAGCCGCCGTAGGAGACGAGCGGCAGCGTGATCCCGGTCACCGGGATGATCCGGAGGATCCCGCCGACGATGATGAACGTCTGCAGCGCGAACCCGAACGTCAGCCCGGCGGCGAGCAGCTTCGAGAAGCCGTCGGACGCGAAGAGCGCCGTCCGGAAGCCGCGCAGCACGAAGACCATGTAGACGAGCAGGAGGGCCGCGGCACCGATCAGGCCGAGCTCCTGCGCGAGCGCCGAGTAGATGAAATCGGTCTTGAGGAAGGGGATCAGCGGCGATCCGTCCGTGTTCGTGACCGTCCCCTTGCCGAGCCCCGTGCCGCCGTAGCCGCCGTGCGCCATCGAGTAGAGCGAGCGCACGAGCTGGTAGCTCTGACAGTCCTGCCGCAGCGCCATCGAGTTGGTCAGCGGGCAGTAGACCTTGTGCTCCGTCCACGGGTGCAGCCAAATCGTCACGCGCTCGCGGACGTGCGGCGTCACCTTGTAGATCCCGATCGCACCGACGAGGAAGAGGCCGAGGAAGCCGGCGACGAACGCCGTCCGCGCCGTGGCGACGTACAGCATCCCGAGGAAGATTCCGTAGTACAGGAGCCCGCTGCCGAGGTCGTTGGTGGCGGCGAGGACGAGCATCGACGCGCCCCAGATCACGAGCAGCGGGCCCCAGTCCTTCAGCCGTCCCTGCGCCAGCACCTCGCGTTTCTCGCGGAGGTAGCCGGCGAGGAACACGATCAGCGCGATCTTACCGAGCTCGCCCGGCTGGAACTGCAGCGGGCCGATGTGCACCCAGAGCCGAGCGCCGTTGACGGTCGTGCCGAGCCCGGGCACCTTCGGCAGGAAGAGCAGCGCGACCGCGACGAGCCCGAAGATGTACTTGTAGTTCTCGAGCACGCGATAGTCGCGGCGGAAGGCGAGCAGCGCGAGCGCGAAGACTGCGACGGCGATCACGACCCAGAGTCCCTGCCTGAACGCGTCCTTCGGGCCGAGGCGGTAGATCTCCGTCAGGCCGATCGCCGCGAGCAGGCCGGCGATCGGCAGCAGGTACGGGTCGGCCTGCGGCAGCGTCCAGCGCACGACGAGGTGCGCGGCGACGAAGAGCGCGAAGAAGAACGCTGCGTAGAGGACGGACGCGAGCGAGACCTCGGACTTCCGCGCGATGTAGACGCTGGCGAAGCCGATCGCAGTGATCATCCCCACCGCGATCAGGGCGAGGAGCTCGCGGTTTCGTGCGCGGAGTCCCCTCAGCGGAGCAGCCCCCAGACCACGAGGACGGCCGCGACCGCAAGCAGGAAGACCATCGCGGCGACGAGCCGCCAGTACGCCGGCCGCCGCGTCTCGACCGGTGCGACACCCCGCGCGACCACGACATCGACCTGGTCGGGCGGGACGACCATCGTGTCGACGGCCGGCACAGGGTCGAGGCCGCTGAGCGTGTCCTCCTCGCCGGCGACCGGCAATCGCCGCGTCTCCTCAAGGTCATCCGCGTCGCCGGGGGCGATCTCGAAGGCGACGACGGTGATGTTGTCCTCGCCGCCGCCGCGGTTCGCCTCCGAGACGAGCGTCCGCGCCGCCCGGTCGAGATCTCGGCGGTGGTGCTCGAGCACGTCGAGGATCGCAGTGTCCCCGATCATCGACGTCAGCCCGTCGGAGCAGAGGAGAAAGATGTCGCCCTCCCGCGCCTCGATCGTGAACGTGTCGACGTCGACGTCCGGATCGGTGCCGAGCGCGCGCGTGATCACGGAACGCTGCGGATGCGTCTCGGCCTCCTCCGGGGAAAGCTTGCCGCTCTTCATCAGCTCGTTGACGAGCGAGTGGTCGTCGGTCAGCTGCTCGAGCGAACCGTCGCGGACGAGATAGGCGCGCGAGTCGCCGACGTGGCCGATTACGACTTGGCCGTCCTCGACGAGCGCGACGGTCATCGTCGTCCCCATCCCGGAGGCAGACGGGTCCTCGTTCGCGCGCTCGTAGACGCGCCGGTTCGCCTCCTGGATCAGCGCGACCACCCCCTCCGACCCGCGCAGCTGTCCGTGATCGGTGTCCGCGAGCGCGGCCGCGGCGAGCTTCGACGCCACCTCGCCGGCCTGCGCGCCGCCCATCCCGTCGGCGACCGCGAAGAGCGGGGGCTGGACGACGAAGGCATCCTCGTTCCGGCGCCGCCGACGCCCGGTGTCGGTCACACCCGCAGTACGACCGACTCTCACGTCCCTGGCCGCCTTTCGCTCCCGCGCCGCGGAGCGGCGCTCCGCGAAAGGCTGACGACGCTGGCGCCACCCGCCGAGGCCGCGCGGGGCGATGGCGTGCGACGCCAGCGCCGCCCCAGGAACGTGAGCGATCTCACGTCTCGTACCTCAGGTCGGTCTCGCCGACGCGCAGGATGTCGCCGGAGGTGAGCCGGCGCGGCCGGTCGATGCGCTGCCCGTTCACGAATGTGCCGTTCGTGGAGCCGGAATCGTGTACCCAGATGCCGTCGCGACGCGGCTCGACGCGCGCGTGCCGTGCCGACGCGAACTCGTCGCCGTCGAGGACGATGTCGTTCTGGCCGCCGCGGCCGATCGTCAGGGCCCGCGAGTCGACCTCGAACGTGAGCCCGTCGTCGAGGCTCGGGCTCTTCTGGACGACGAGCCGCCCCAGCTCGATCCGCGAGGACACAGGGACGCCGCCTGCCCCGGGCGCGAGCATGATCGTGTCCTGCGGCAGCCGCAGGTCGCGGCTCGCCGTCCGCACGATCCGCCAGATGAAGAGGTACAGCAGCACGAGGAACGCGAGCTTCAGGACGAGCAGCACGGTCTCGACGGCGACGGTTGCTATCACGGGGGAAACCATGTTTCCCCCGTGTGCCCCCTTCTTCGAAGGCATCGCAGACGGCAATTGCAGCCTTTCGCGAGAGCGTTGTCTCGCGAAACGCACCGGTCATTACGCGCTGTCGTGACCTTCAAAGGCGACGTCACGCTGCTGACTCCCGGCTGAACCGAACGTCGGTGGAGCCGAGGGTGAAGGTGTCGCCGTCCGAGAGCTGCGCGCGCTTGACGCGCCGGCCGTTGACCTCGAGGCCGTTCGTCGAGTCGAGGTCGACGATCCAGTAGGCGGACCCCTCCTGCCGCAGCTCGGCGTGCCGCCGCGACACGTTCGGATCGGCAAGCTGGATGTCGCAGTCGCGCGACCGGCCGAGCACGATCTGCCGCTTGTCGACCTCGCGCCGCTCCCCGTCCCACTGCAGCACCGCGGTCTCTCGCTCCATCCCGAGCTCCTCGGCCGAGACCGCCTGCGTCTGCGGCTGAGCGGGCTTGTAGATCATCGTTGCGCCCGGTGCGACCTGCTCCGCCGGCTCGTGCGCCGCGGCGGCCCGGCCGCGCGGCTGCACCATGCGCGTCGCGATCCCGAACTCGCCGACGGCGAGGTCGTCGTCGGTCTCCATCAGCACCGCCGGCGCGGAGAGCAGCGCGTAGTCCTCGCGCTTCGCGTGCTCGGCGAGGTACTCCGCGAGCTCGGCGATCATCGAGGGCTCGTAGCCCTCGAACTGCTCGCGGTCCGCCGGCGACAGGTAGACCGTGTATTCGTTCGGCACGTAGACGCGGGAGACGGAGACGGTGCGATGGTCGTCCATCTCCTTCGCGAGCTTGCGCGCGAGCTCGACGGGCTGCACGTTCGTCCGGAACGCGCGTCCGAAGACGCCCTCGAAGAGGGCCTCGATCTTCTGCTCTAGTGCCCTGAGGACCATGGTTCGCGGCGAGGATTCCCGCCGCTGTCGATTCTAAGTCGCGGCCCTGGAACGCAGTGCCAGCGCCGCCCAGGTTAGCCACGCTGCGAGCACGAACGGCCGCACAGGCGCGCTCGGAACGGCAAGCACGGCGCCCGCAAGCAGCAGTCCGGCGATCCCCGCGATGCCCCAGCGCCCGCGTGACCGTGCGTACGGCAGCATCGCCGCAACGGCAGCGAGCACCGACGCCTCGGTCAGGAGCGCGGGATGGTCACCGAGGGCGCGCAGCAGGGACCCTGCGACGTCGAGCGGGTCATTCGCGCCCGCGACGCCGAGCCCCAGCGGCGGCGCGTCGCCCGTGAACGGCAGCGGCACGTGACGGAAGCCGGCCGCGAGCGCGGCGAGGAGGACCGCGGCTGCGGTCTGGAGTGCGCGGCGGAGCGGCGAGCGCATCGCGGTCGCCGCGAGCGGGAGGAGCCCGAGCGCTGACAGCGGCCCGAGCAGCGGCCCGACCGCTGCGAGCAGGCCGGTCCGCGGCTCGCGCCAGGCCACGGCGAGCCACCCGGCCGCGACGACGCCGTAGAGCAGCGCGAGCCCGAGTGAGACGTTTCCGAGCGGCAGGACGGGGACCGCGAGTGCGACCGCGAGCCCGATCCGCTCGCGTGCGTATGTCGACGCGGCGGCGAGTGCGGCGAGCCCCAGCCACCACCCGGCCGGAAAGAACGGCAGCGCCTCCGAGGTCCAGCCGGCGAAGGTTCCGGCAAGCCCGGCGGCGGCGAGCCGCGGCAGCGGCGCCGCGAGCGCGAGGGAGCGGCCGCGCGGCTTCGCGACGCGGCGCTTCGGCCGCGCGTCGCGCAGCGCGTGAGCGACCTGCAGCGCCGTCGGCCGGCGGCGCGGGTCGAGATCGAGCGTGCGGTCGACGAGCGCGAGCAGGGCCTTCGGCAGATCCGGGCGCAGCCCGGCGAGCGGCGGCGCACCCTCCTGGATCGCCCGCGCCGTGTCGAGCATCGAGCCGTTCCAGAATGGGTGCCGGCCGGCGAGCGCCTCCCAGACCATGACGCCGACGGCCCAGACGTCGCTCGCCTCCGAGGCCTGCATCCCGCCGAGCCGCTCGGGCGCGATGTATGCCAGGGTCCCGGGCACGTCGCCCTGCGCGGTCAGCGTCTCGGCCTCCTGCATCTGCGCGAGTCCGAAGTCGAGCAGCCGGACGGAGACGTCGTGATTCGCAGCGAGCAGCACGTTCGACGGCTTCACGTCGCGGTGGACGATCCCGGCCGCGTGTGCGTGCGCGAGTCCCTCGCAGATCTGCGCGCCCGCCTCGATCGCACGCCGGTCGTCGAGCTCGCCGGTGCGCAGCGCCTCGCGAAACGTCTGCCCCGGCACGTACTCGTACGCGATGTAGACATGCCGGGCATCCCGGGCGAACGCGTACGCGCGGATGCAGCGCGGATGTCGCAGACGCGCCGCCGCGGCCGCCTCGCGCTCGGCCCGCGCGGCCGCCTTGCCTTCCCGGGCAACGATCTTCAGGGCGACGTCGAGGCCCGACTGCTCGTCCCGCGCGAGCCAGACGGAGCCGGAACCGCCACTCCCGAGCGGCTTGAGCGGCCGGTAGCGGCCGAGCACGAGCTCGGGAGTTTGCTGTGCTGCAGCTGTGCTCGACACCGGTTCAGCAAGGGTTGGCCACCGCTGCGCCGAATCCTTCGGAGTAGATTTGGCGGGCTCATGAGCCAGTATCGCGACAACGACATCGAGTTCGACTTCTTCGACGAGCCCGAGACCGAGGAAGCGCCCCACCGCCGCCGCCTGCCGCGGTTCGACCGGTCGGGCAGTGGAGGCGGGGGCCGCCCGCCGATGCGGCCGGCGGCCGGCGTGACGCCGCTGGTGCGGCTCGTCGGCCTCGTCGCCTTGATGATCTTCATCGTCGTCGTGCTCGTCTTCTGGATCTCGAGCTGTCAGGGCGCGAGCAAGCGGGCGAGCTACCAGAGCTACATGGACCGGGTCCGCGCGATCGCGCAGAGCTCCGCGCAGATCGGGATCGAGCTCCAGCAGAAGCTGACGACGCCGGGAATCAAGCAGGACCAGCTGGCCTCCGCGGTGAGCGGCTACGGGCAGCAGCAGCAACAGGAGGTCGCGCAGGCGAAGGGCATCCGTCCGCCCGGCCCGCTGCGGCTCGAGCACGCCCACCTGATCGAGGCGCTCGAGCTACGGGCAAAGGGCCTCTCGCGGCTCGCCGACGCGCTCAACCAGACGAAGACGTCGAAGGACTCGTCCAGCGCGGGGACGCTGCTCGCGCAGCAGGCGGAGCTGCTCGTCGCGAGCGACGTCGACTGGGACTTCTTCTTCAAGGATCCGACGACCGAGGCGCTGCAGTCGCAGGGAATCACGGGCGTCGCCGTCCCCGACTCGAACTTCCTCTCCAACCCCGATCTCGCCAGCACGCGGTCGCTCGTCTCGATCTGGGAGCGCCTCCACGGTGCCTCGACCGGCGGCACGCCGTCCGGCAATCACGGCGACGCGCTCGTCTCGGTCCGCGCAATGCCGCAGGGGATCACGCTCTCGACGTCGCAGCCGACGACGATCCGCGCCTCGACCGATCTCGCGTTCGAGGTCACCGTCGAGGACTCGGGCTGCTGCCAGGAGGTCGGCGTCGTGGTGACCGTGACGATCCCCGAGCAGCCGAAGCCGCTGATCCTGCGGCAGACGATCAACCTCATCAATCCCGGCGAGCAGAAGACGCTGACGTTCAAGGTCACGGGCCAGCCGCCATTCGGACCGAAGACGGACGTCAAGGTCCTCGTTGCGCCGGTCCCGGGCGAGGCGAAGACGGACAACAACAGCGCGACGTACCCCGTCTTCTTCTCGATCGGCTAGCGTGCGGGCGTGAGCTTCTCGAGCTCCGTCGCAGGCTGGATCGCGATCGGGGCAGCCGCCGCAGCCGTCGTCGCGCTCGTCCTCGCCACGTTGTTCTATCTCCGGCTCCGGCGCGTCCGGGAGGCCCAGCTCGTCCTGCTCGGCGGCGGCAAGGCCGACCTCGTCGACTTCGCCGTCTCGCTCCAGGGCCGAATCGACGATCTCCACCGGGCCGTCGACGAGCTCGCCGCGGCCCTGTCCCGAGTCGACCAGCGTGTCGATCTATCGCTGGCCCGGACGGGGCTCGTCCGCTACGACGCCTACAAGGACGCTGGCGGCCAGCAGTCGGCGTCGGTCGCGCTGCTCGACTCCGGGCGGACCGGGCTCGTGCTCAGCGCGATTCAGGGCCGGGACTACGCCCGGATCTACCTGAAGGAGCTCGACCGGGGCCGGGCCTCGGTCGCCCTCTCCCCGGAGGAGCTGGAGGCCGTCGAGCGCGCCATGGCTGGGTAAAAGCCGGTCCTGCGGCTACTCTTCGGGCTGAATTGCAACAGGTACTCGTCCTGAATGCGAGCTACGAGCCGCTGAACGTCTGCACCGTTCGGCGGGCGCACGTGCTCGTGTACAAGGGCAAGGCCGAGGTGGTCGAGGAGCTCGACCAGCCGCTCAGGAGCGCCACCCACTCCTTCTCCTGGCCCCACGTGATCCGGCTCGTCCAGTACGTCCGCGTCCCGCGGGCGATCCAGCGGAAGATCTCCCGGCGGGCCCTGTTCGCCCGGGACAACTGGCGCTGCGTCTACTGCGGCACCTCGGGCGGGCGGCTGACGCTCGACCACGTCATTCCACGCTCGAAGGGCGGCGAGTCGGTCTGGGAGAACGTCGTCACGGCATGCGCGCCCTGCAACCTGCGCAAGGGGAACCGCACGCCCGAGGAGTCCGGCCTGCATCTCCGGACAGCGCCGAAGCCGCCGCAGCCGGTGCTCTTCATCAAGCTCGCGGCGCCGCGCGTGCCGGTGACCTGGGCGCCGTACCTGGGCCAGCTCGGCGCGGCGACGGCCTAGTTCTTCTCCACGGGGAGCCCGCGCGCCGACCACTCGCTCCACGAGCCGGGGTAGAGCCGGCCCTCGCGGCCGTGGAGATAGAGGCGGTGGAGGACGACGCACGCGGTGACGCCCGACCCGCAGTAGGCGACGATCTCTCCTCCGGGCAGCTCGGGCAGCGGCTCGTTCCACGGCGCGTTGACGGCGCCCGGGATCCGGCCCGGCACCGTGTCGATCGGGTTCGGCTCGCCGCGCCACCGGGACGGGATCCGGGCGTCGACGAGCACGAGCTCGGGGCGCGCGCCGATCTCGTCGGCGTCGATCGTGTCGCCCGAGCGCGGCCGCGGGACGAAGCTCGCCGGCTGGGCCGGCTCGGCCCCGGCGGTCAGGGGCCCGTGCCAGCTTCCGACGTCCACGACGGCGCAGTCGTCGTGGCCGAAGTGGCGGAGCAGCCACCAGAGCCGCTCGGCGCCGCCGCCGTTGCCGTACGCCACGACGAAGACCCCCTCGCCGATCCCTGCCCGCGAGGCGGCGGCGGCGAACCGCCCGGCGGTCGGCAGCGGGTGGCGTCCCGCATCGGGAACGGACAGGTCGGAGAGATCCTCGTCCACGTCGAGGAACGACGCGCCCGGGATGTGTCCCGCGCGGTAGAGCTCGCCCCCACGGGCCGGATTGCCGAGCTCCCAGCGGCAGTCCACGAACTGGTAGCGCATCCGGCGAGTATTCCTTTTCGTTTCCAGATCGTCTAAAGAAGCGGATGCAGCGATGAGAAGCTGGCTTACCTGGAGCGCCGTCGTCGTGGGGACGCTCGCCGTCGCCGTCAACGCGGCGGCGGCGTACGTGTACTTCGACGACGCCTCGCGCGCGCATACCGTCGCCCGGGGCGTGACGGTCGCCGGCGTCGAGGTCGGCGACCTCACGGAGGCGAAGGCGCGGGCACGGGTCGCGCGCGCGCTCGTGCCCAGACTCGAGCGGCCGCTCGTGCTCAGGTTCGGGCCACGGCGTTTCGTCGTCGACCCGCAGCGCGCCGGACTGGCGGTCGAGGTCGATCGCATGGTCGCCGACGCGGTCGCCCTGAGCCGGCGGGGGAGCCTGCTCGAGCGGTTCGCGCGCGACGTGCGGGGACGGAGCGTCGACGTCGCCCTCCCGCTGCGCGCCGCGTACTCCACGGCCGCGATCCAGCGGTTCGTCCGGGACGTCGCGCGGAAGGTGGACCGGCCGGCGCGGTCGGCGGAGGTCGTGGCGAACGCGGTCGCGGTCCGGGTGCGGCCATCCCGGGAAGGGATCGCCGTGCGCCGGGACGCGCTCGCGGCCGAGCTCCGGCGTCGGCTCGTCGATCCGCGCGCCGCGCGTACCCTCGCCGTTCCCACCCGCGTCGTGCGGCCGGACGTGAGCACGGCGCAGCTGCCGCGGCGATATCCAGCATTCATCACGGTGAGCCGTGGGACGTTCAGCCTGCGCCTGTTCCGCCGGCTGAAGCTCGTCAGGACGTATCGAATCGCGGTCGGCCAGGCCGGGCTCGAGACGCCGGCGGGGCTCTACAAGATCGACGACAAGCAGGTGAACCCCTCGTGGCATGTCCCGAAGAGCCCGTGGGCGGGCGAGCTCGCAGGCCGCGTAATCCCGCCCGGCCCGCAGGATCCGATCAAGGCGCGCTGGATGGGCTTCTACAACGGCGCCGGCATCCACGGCACTGACAACATCGGCTCGCTCGGCTCCGCCGCGTCGCACGGCTGCATCCGCATGTCGATTCCGGACGTGGAGGAGCTGTACGAGCTCGTCCCCTACGGGACGCCGATCTATATCGGTTGAAAGCCTGTACTAGCCAAGCGCGACACGCTCGCTTGGCTTAGCGCGACAAGCTGTACTCAGGCGATCGCGCTGCGCCGCTCCAACAGAAGCGTGTCCCGCCAGAGCCCGTCCCGCCGGCCGATGCGCTCGCGGGCGCCGACGATCCGGAAGCCGCAGCGGAGGTGCAGGGCGACGGACGCTCGGTTCTCCGGGAAGATCGACGCCTGGACGGTCCAGATCCCGGCCGTCTCCGCCCGCCGCACGAGCGCGTCGAGAAGCAGCCGGCCGATGCCGGATCCGCGTTGCCCGTCCGCGACGTAGACGCTGTCCTCCACCACGCCCCGGTAGCAGCGACGAGACGAGACCGGGCTCAGCGCCGCCCACCCGACGACTTCGTCCCAGACGGTCGCGACCAGGCGAGGCTCGTCCAGATGCTCCGCGTCCCAGTCGCCCCAGGTCGGCACCTCGGTCTCGAAGGTCGCGAGCCCGGATCGGATCCCGTCCCAGTAGATTCGTGCGGACGCCGGCCAGTCGGCGGGGACGAGCGCCCGGAGCTCCGCGCGCGCCTCCGCCGGCCGGCCGTCCAGACGTGCGCCGAGCTCCAGCATCGTCCGCGCTAGCAGTCGTAGTAGAGCGAGAACTCCATCGGATGCGGCCGTAGCCGCACCGGATCGACTTCGTTCACGCGCTTGTAGTCGATCCAGGTCCGGATCAGCTCCTCCGAGAAGACATCGCCGTCGAGCAGGAACGCATGATCCGCCTCGAGCGCGTCAAGCGCCTCGGCGAGCGAGCCCGGCACCTGCGCGACGTCGTGGTCGTCTTCGAAGAGGTCGAAGTCGGACGGGTCACCCGGGTCGAGCCCGCGCTCGATCCCGTCGAGCCCGGCCATCATCATCGCCGCGAACGCGAGGTACGGATTCGCAGTCGGGTCGGGACAGCGGAACTCGATCCGCTTTGCCTTCGCGGAGTCGGAGTACATCGGGATGCGGATGCACGCCGAGCGGTTCCGCGACGAATACGCCAGATTGACCGGTGCCTCGTAGCCGGGCACGAGCCGGCGGTAGGAGTTGGTCGTCGGCGCGCAGAGTGCGAGCAGCGCCGGTGCATGCGCGAGCAGTCCCGCGACGTAGCCGCGCGCGAGCCGCGACAGACCGGCCGGACCGGACTTGTCCGCGAAGAGCGGCGTCCCCTCCATCCACAGAGACTGGTGACAGTGCATGCCCGAGCCGTTGTCCCCGAAGATCGGCTTCGGCATGAACGTCACGGATTTGCCCGCCGCGCGCGCGACGTTCTTGACGACGTACTTGTAGGTCATGACCTGGTCGGCCATTCGCGTCAGGCTCTGGAAACGGAGGTCGATCTCGCACTGGCCGCCCGAGGCGACCTCGTGGTGATGGAACTCGCAAGGGATCCCGAGCCGCTCGAGCGTCAGCACCATTCGCGTCCGCAGGTCGTGCAGCGTGTCGTGCGGGGCGGGCGGGAAGTACCCCTCCTTCTCCCGCACCGTGTAGCCGAGCCCGGGCCTGCCGCAGTTCCAATGGCCCTCGGCCGAGTCGACGGAGTAGTGTGCGGCGTTCGGGCCGAGCTCGTAGGAGACCTCGTCGAAGACGAAGAACTCGCACTCGGGCCCGACGAAGCACGTGTCCGCGATCCCCGTCGAGCGCAGGTACTCCTCGGCGCGCTTCGCGATCCGGCGCGGGTCCTTGCCGTACGGCTCGTGCGTCACGGGATCCACGATCTCGCAGACGAGCGACAGCGTCGGCGCCTCGGTGAACGGATCGAGGATCGCGCTCGACGCGTCGGGCATGAGCAACATGTCCGACTCGGAGATCCCCTGCCAACCGCGGATCGACGACCCGTCGAAGCCGAGTCCCTCGTCGAAGGCCGACTCGTCGAGCGCCGAGATCGGCAGCGACACGTGCTGCCAGGTGCCGAGCAGGTCGCAGAACTTCAGGTCGACCATCACCGCGCGCGTCTCGCCGGCCCATTCCAGCGCCTCACGCGGGTGCGGCTTGGTCCCGTTTGCCTCCAGGTAGTGCTTGATCTCGAGTTCCGACACCGTCGTCCTCCTGACGCTGGTCCACGAAAAAAGCCCCACGATCCCGGGGGAACGTGAGGCTCCGTTGCCTCGGCGCCCGCCTTCGACGGCGGACGTCCTACGACCACGTTAGCGGGCGCTGCGGACGCGGGTCAAGTCAAGTCTTGGAGCGATGCGCGCCGGCAACGGCAGTCGCCACGCCGAGGCCGACGAAGATCGAGCCGCTGGCCCAGCGCTCGACGCGCGGAAACACGGGGCTCCGGCGCAACCGCTCGCCCGCCGCGCCGGCGCCGATGGCCCACAGCGAGTCGGTCACGAGCCCGAGCCCGAGGAACGTGAGGCCGAGCGCGACGACCTCGAGCGGGACGCTGCCGTGCTGATCGACGAACTGCGGCAGGAAGGCGAGGAAGAAGAGCGCCGTCTTCGGGTTCAGGACGTTGACGACGATTCCGTCCCGGTACAGCCGCCGATGATCGACGACCGGGACAACCTCGACGACGCGCTCCCGCGTTGCGAGGCGCCGCAGCCCCATCACGATCAGGTAGGCCGCGCCCACGTACTTCACGACCGAGAACGCCGTCGCCGACGCGACGACCAAGCCCGAGATGCCGGCAGCTGCGGCAGCGATGTGGACGAGCGTGCCGGTGTGCAAGCCGAGCACCGACGAGAGGCCGGCGCGCTTCCCGCCGCCGACGCTCTGCGCGACGACGTAGAGCACTGCGGGCCCGGGAATCACGAGCAGCGCGAGGGCCGCGAGCACGAAGAGCGCGTACGTGGTCGGTGAGGGCACCGCGTCAGCGTGGCGAACGAGCGCGTCTCGCGTCAAGCCGCGTGGTAGAGCGCCGCGGTCGCCGCGGCCGTCTGGGCGATCCGTTCGCGCAGCTCGCGCGGCTCGAGGACCTCCGCGTCGGCGCCGAAGCGGAGCAGCTCGCGATACGCGTCGTCCAGGGTCTGGAAGCCGAC
>Ga0066709_100000830_pt1 | contig 18514 bp, 15 predicted proteins | sample GraSoiAngelo_158_FD_79665 | JGI IMG/M metagenome (GOLD analysis project Ga0066709, IMG submission 79665) | Grasslands soil microbial communities from the Angelo Coastal Reserve, California, USA - 14_1009_16_30cm | ecosystem: Environmental > Terrestrial > Soil > Grasslands | place: USA...
CAGCGCCAGTTATCCGCGCGTGGTCCTGGGTGGCCGCAAGGTTGTTGAACTGTGCTTCGCCATTTATAAAACGGATGTCGCTGCTTAAAACTGCTACCGGCTCGCCGTACAGCGTGGCATTTGTAAGCTGTACGTGGCCATCACCGTGGGGATTTAATCTAGTGCCGGACGCTTGCACGATCAAGTTCATGCGCCCGCTGGCGGGATAGCTGTAGCCAGCCAGGCTTTCAACTTCCGCGAGATCAGCGTTGCGCAAATCTAAATGCGCGGTAAATGGACTGTCATCCGTGAAGCGGCCCTTTTGCAGAGCGGCACTGACATCAAAACGGATCTGAGTCTCTCCACGACGCAGAAGGCCGTTTCTTACTGAAATGTTATGCGCGGACCACTGCATAAAAGCCACTGCGCAGTCCCAGTGAACCTGTTTTTGAGGACTCCTCGAGGTTGCGGGCACGACCGACTCGAAGTTGTCGAGCTGGAGATTTCCGGCGACACTGAGGCTAGAAACCTTGCCTGTCGCTGCGCCGTTGAAAGTCGCGTGGCCGTGCAGGGTGATGGGCAATTGTGCTGGTCCTCGCAAGGCGAGCACCACCGGTTGCCATTCATTCAAATTGGATGTAGTCGCTGTGAATCTTAAACTTGAGGTGGAGGAAAGCAGGCCGATGGCACTGATCTTCGAAGCCGGAGTAGCAGCGGTAAACTCGGAAACCTCGAGTTCCTGGATGCGGGCGCGATAGATTGCACGTGCTCGTGCGCTGACAGGCAATTCCCCTGGCCGTGGATGGCTTGGTGGAGCCACATCGAATGAGATCTGAGTGTCAGCATCGCGTGCCGAACCGTGCCAGCGCGCTTCCAAGGTTCCATTCGCGATGCCCGCCAGCTTCATTCCGTCCAACAGACGCGCCGCAGTACTGACGGATTCAGCCAGCGCTGAAATTGAAACATCTTTCATCCTTAGTCGGACAGTTCCCGTTTGTTGACCAGCTTGTTCGGGCCTTGCCTTGGGATGAAGCGGAAGTGGCGAATGTAACCAATTTAGGAGTTCGACATCGCCCGACACGGCTCCGCCCAAGAGACGTCCTTGAAGCCCTGTCAGCTTGAGCTCTTTATCATTGACGGAAAACTGGGAGCTGAGGCTGGCGTTGCGGAACGAGATATTTTCGTCATGAAAATCAAGATTGCGGGTCTGAATGCTTCCATCGGACGCGAACTGCTGCAGTGACCATGAACCCTTACCTTGCAGTTCCACCATGCCTTGACGCATTCCGTGATGGCGCGCAATGGCCGCAACCTCAACTAGATCGAGTGCGCCGGTGTATCTGCCGTTAACCCGCGGCTGACGGAAATCTGTGACCCGCCCATTGGCTTCCAGATGCGAGCGACCCGAAGACCATTTCAGCGAACTGATTTCAATGTAATCCCTTGCCAGGCCGAACTGCGCTTCCACCCGCGAGGAAAAGGGACGAAAATCTTTGAACCGGGTGTCCACTTTGCCGAGGATCAGATAGCTTTCGAAGCGCTGACGAAAAGTCGAATACGACATGCCGGCGAAAAAATCATTCGCGATGAAATCGAAGGGGACGCGCTGGTTATCCCATAGCAGTTCGCCCTTCTGAACATCGAGGCGATTAATCGAAACCGAAAAAAGCTGTTCCGCCGGAGTCTTCTGGGCCCGCGGAATCTTGGGCTGGGGTTGGTTGGTGGTGCCGTCACTATAGACGATGAAGTGAACGACGGGATGATCCAGAAGAATTGAATGAAATCCGAATTCAGTTCCGAGCAGCGAAATAATCTTTATTCGCGCCACAAAGCGATCCACATGCGCGTACGGCACCTCGCCTGGACCTTCGCGCCCATGAACCGTGACGTCTCGCACCTCCACCTGCAGGTTCAGAGGAATGGTGTGGAAACTACCCAGTTCGACTTGTCCGCCCGTCACTCGCTCTAGTTCGGCGATCAGGCGACGGCGAACCAACGCCTGGAATGAAGCGGTGGTTCCGTACCAGGCCAAGACGGCGAGCACAAGCAGTAAAGCTGTCGTAAAGAGCAGCAGGTATTTCCAGAATCTTCGGCGCGGCGCTTTGGTTGAAGGCGCGATCACTTTACCTGCGTTCCCGAAGGTCCCGGGAAGGTAGAAGCAGTGCGGATTTGGCCCTCCGCCCGCAAATTCTGCAGCCATGATGCGAGCAGGTCGTTCACCTTCTGCTGGGTAAGCAGTTCTTTGATTTGAGTGCTGGCCGCGGCCAACGGAACCTCTTTGGCGCCAGACTTCTTTAGCTGCGGAACAAGTTTTTCCGCGTAATAAATCTCAATGCTGTGCGAGTCAATCAGAATGCCCGGACGCAGCCGTGCTTCCACTAGTTGCATCAGTTCAAGCTGCTGGGCAATGCGAGTCTCCAGTTCCTTCTCTTGTATCCCATAGCGTTGAAGCGTCATCTGCCAGCTCTGTTCAGCTTCGGAACCGGGATACAACTTACGAACTTCCCTGATGCGCTCATCTACTGTCGCAGTTTTAACGGGCTCGATGTACGACGCCTGCACTTGCTCGCGCAGCAACTCCTGGTCAATCAGGCGGTCAAGAGTCGCCTTCCGATCATCGGAAGTGACCTTGCCCGGCGGACGACCGTCAATGAAAGCTTCATAGCGAATCGCGTCTTCCCAGTCGCTCTGCAAGATGGCGTGTCCGTTTACGGTGGCAACGATGCGATCAATTATTTCGCCACGCCCTGGTTGGCCACCCGGCGTTTCCGGTCCCGGTGTCTCGCACCGCCCTGAGATGGCCGGGAAAAGAGTAAGCATGGAAACAACCGTAACGAGATGCAAGTACTTTTTGATCATCAGAATGTCTGTCCAATACTAAAGAACACGTTGAAGCGGCGTGCGTGTTGAGGATTAAACACGCTGGTCGTATTACCTCGTGATTCCAGCACAAAACTAGGGAACGCGGGTGGATTCAGATTGTATCCGAAGTCGAATCGAACCGAGCCAATAGGAGTCTTGTAATGCACCCCGATGCCGACCGCCTGCGAGATGTAGTTGTAATTGCACTGGCTGGCGGTGCTCTCGTCGAGGCAGAAGTTCTGATCGGGTTGTTTCCAGTGCACAAAGCTATGCAGCATATCGTGGCCGGCGGTAAAAACGTTCCCGGCATCATGAAAAATTACAAGGCTGACATTGTCCTGCAGGTAGGGCAAGGTTACTGGTGGGAAACGAAGCTCGAGATTATTCAAGAACAACGCGCTCCCTCCCAGCGGGAATCCAGTAATTGGATCCCGCGGGCCAGCTTGATTCAATCCGAAGCCGCGATGCGAGTTTCCGCCGCCGGAAAAGAAACGTTCCGGCAAGGGGATCAGGGTTCGATCGCTGTTCGGCGGAAGCGTCACTCCCGGGTTGACCACAACTGTGTTGCTGAAAGGGTTTTCAATACCGATGCGAGTAGAGCGCGCGAAAACAAATTTCCTCGCGACTGGCCGGTTTTTTCCAAATGGCTGGTAGGTGGAATTCTGGATCAGCAAACGCCCAAAATCAGCCTCCGACCCGAAATAGCTTGCGGCCACGCCGCCGTCGACTGTGGTGTAGTTTCCCTTGGTGGTTTCCAGTTGATTGTCACGCTTGTCGCGAACATAGGTAAAACCCGGCATGCCGACGCGGACGGGCTGAGACAGCAGCGGAATCTGGTTCGAGCTCACCACTATATTGGAAGCCTTAACCCGCCGGTAGGTGTACCGATAGAACATAGTGCTGGCTTTATTGATCTTATGTTCGGTTTGAACTGAGCCTTCCAGCCGCTGGGAGGTGAAGGTCGTCACATCCAAGGTATTATCGTAAAAAGCGGTGAAAGTAAGCCGCAGGTCGCGGTTGAACCATTTAGGAACATCGTAGCTGAGTAAACCCCGTTGCTGCAGGCGCCCCACGTTAGTCTTGAAAGCGATGGTTTGATTCCGTCCGCGAAGGTTCAGCCGCGTAACGTCAAAGGAAACCCGAGGGCTGACGCCCGTGGCGCCCTGGGGTTGGTTGCTGCCGATACCAGGTTGTCCCGTCTGAAATTCGAAGCCCAACCCGTAATCAAAGGTGTAACGCTGAGCTTCATGAACGTCTACCAGAACATTCTTGTTAGGTTCGGTTCCACCTGGATTTTGTACGGCGGTATCAACTTCGTTAAAAATCCCCAAATCATAGAGACGGCGTTGAGTGTCAAGCATATCTTGCTGGCTCAAAGGCGTCTCCGGTATGACCTGCAACTCTCGGTGAACGATATACGGTCGAGTGTAGTTCAGGCCTGACACCAGTACTTGGCGGACGAAGAACTGCTCACCTTCGTGGATAGTGAAAGTCACGTCCATGCGATTGGCTTCGCCTTTCGCCGGCTCGGTGGACACCTCGAAGTTGGCATTGGGAAATCCGTGATTAAAGTAGTAATTCAAAACCGAATCACGATCCCCGGCAATATTAAATTCGGAATAAGGCTGACCTTCTGACGTGCTGAGCAAAGGAAGAAGTTGATCAGTGGCGATCGTATTGTTGCCCACCACATGCAGCGACCCGACCAGGGTTTGCGGACCTTCATTGATCTGTACGATGATGCCCAATTGAGCTTCCACTCCCTGGAAATTGTCTTGCACGTCTCCTGTGATCTTCACCTGGCGAAACCCGTTGGCGCGGTAGAGTTCCTCAAGTCCGCGCAGATCGCTGCTTAGCAGGCTTTGGCTGAAACGCCCGTGAGAAAAGCGGCCTGAAGCGGGTTGGACTTGCATTCGACCGCGAAGTAGTTCCTGATCGAAGTACTTGTTCCCATTGATAATGACTTTAGCCAGCTTGTGTCTAGGGCCAGGATCAATCGTGTAAACCACCCGCAACTCATTCTTCGCGGTCTCGTTGTGCTTCTCGAGATTGATCTTGGCATCGAAGTACCCACGAGTTTGCAGGTAGTCGAGCAAATTGCGGCGGCCTTCGTTGAGCAGGTCGTCATCCAGGGCGCCTTCCTCGTAAACCGGTACATTATTCTTGAGTACCGCACGACGAATCCTAAAGCCTTGCGCTCCGATGTCAACGACAGGTCCCGGCTCAATACGATAGGTATAGTCCACGGTATTGGTCTCCGGCCGGTAAGCCCGTTCGGTGATGGAGACCTGCGCTAAAAGCCGGTTCTGCTTTTGATACTTCTTGCGCAGGCGCTGCAAGGACTTGGTAACACGATCGGCTGAGATGCGATCGCCGGGATCCATATTGGCAATGTCCTGTACCTGGCCTGCGGAGTAGCCCGGATTTCCCATCAAGGTAACGTGCCCCACGTGAGCCACGGGGCCGGGACGGATGCGGAATACCAAATCCATCTGCTGAGTTTCCGGGTGAGGATGCTGTTCTTCGTTCACCGTGGAGCGGTAATAGCCATTCGCCTCCATCAATTGCCTGATGTTATTCAGGGCGCGATCCAACTTTTGGCTGGTGAAAGGTTCCCCTAGTTGAAGTTTGCTGGCATTCACGATTTGATTAGCTGTCGGACGGCTGGGAGCGCCTTCTACACGTAAGTCGCCGACAAAATAGCTGGCGCTGGTGACGAAGATGAGGTCAACTTGGTTATCTGATGTGCGCTCGGCCTCGACTTGGATGTCTTCAAATCGCAGGCTGGGCCAGAGCGTCTGAATGCTCTGGCGGATTAGCTCACGATCAAAAGGCTGGCCGGCCTTTTGCGCGATCAACTGGCGCAACCGTTCCTGGCTGTTTGGAGGAACTCCGCGGAACTCAATATGGCGCACCACCAGACCCTGATAGGAAGACACGTTGCCCGGCAGGGACGCCGGTTGTGCCCCGGAACCAGTCTCCGGAGTTTGCGCTTGTGAAGGCTTCTGCATCACACTCAGCACCGCGTTAGCCGGTGCTTCCCTGGCAACACATACCGCAGCCAGTGCCAGCACAACCAGAGTTGTGAGCTGCGCGCCCTTTAGTCGCAATAAGACTCCTCGGTCCCAGACCGGCCGGCTTGATTAAACGATTAATTAGTTTGATGAATGACCGCGCGCACAACGTTGTGCGGGATTCTAAACGCAACCGCGATTCTAAACACAAACCGCACTTATAATATAAGGTTCGCGCGGTGAAGTGATTAATGTCCTGGGCACCCGAGGAACGCTACTCCCGGCAAATGCTGTTTGCCGGCATTGGTGTCGAAGGCCAGCGCCGTCTGCTCGCTGCGCGGGTGGCGATCGTAGGCTGCGGCGCCACAGGTTCGGCAGTGGCTACGCTACTCGCCCGCTCGGGTGTGGGTACGCTCCGCCTTATTGACCGTGACTACGTTGAGCCCAGCAACCTTCAGCGGCAATCTCTGTTCGATGAAGCTGATGCCGCGGAGTCCATGCCCAAAGCCCTGGCAGCAGCAAAAAAGATTGCTGCATTCAATTCGCAAATTGTGGTCGAGCCGCAGGTGGCAGACTTGACCCCGGCAAACGTCCGACCGTTGCTCCAAGGCGCGCAGCTCATCCTTGATGGCACGGACAATTTCGAAACCCGCTACCTGGTCAACGATTACGCAGTGCAGAATTCCGTGCCGTGGATCTACGCGGCGGCCGTAGGCAGCTATGGGGTCACGTTGAATGTGTTGCCGGGAAAGACGGCCTGCCTGGCATGCCTCTTCCCCGATCCGCCGCGAGGAACCTTCGACACCTGCGACACCGCGGGAATCCTCAACTCGGCGGCGAGCCTGGTCGCCTCGATTGAGGCCGCCGAGGCACTCAAGTTGCTCGTGGGCGCCGATGACAAGATACGCCGGACGCTGCTCTCTTTTGATTTGTGGACGAATGCACAGGCAGAGGTTGCGGCGTCAGCCGCGAGACTGGGGTGTCGCGCTTGTGAGCGGCGGGATTTCGTTCACCTGGCGGGAGAGGGACGTCCCCACGTCACCATGTGCGGGCGAAACTCCGTGCAGATCCATGAACGCCATCGGCCCGTCGATTTTGCCGAAATGAGTTTCCGGCTGAAGCCGCATGGTGTGGTGCGTCACAACAACTTCGTGTTGAAGTTCTGGCACGACCCTTACGAAATGACGCTTTTCCCCGACGGCCGGGCCATCATCAAGGGCACGACTGACACCGCGCTGGCACGCAGCTTGTACGCCCGCTATGTGGGTAGCTGAGAAATAGAGTTGTTGGCGTCAGCGGTGATCGGACTCAGAGCACGACACATATCCAGCCGCCCTGGAAACCGCGTGCCATACCGCGCCGCAGGGCCGATCAGGATGTTACAATTCCGTGACAACTAATTAATCTGACAGCCGATGCCCCGGAAACGTTCCCTCCTTGTGGTGGATGACGAGAGTAGCGTCCTGCTCACTCTTCGCATGATCCTTGAGAAGGAAGGTTACGACGTGATTACCGCCGAGAGTTGCGCGGAGGCACTCGGCCTGCTTGATAACGGGGGCAACTTTGATGCCGTTATTACAGATTTAAATATGGAACGGGAGGACATCGGCCTGGAAGTAGCGCGCGCGGCCCAGCAAGTGAAACCAAAGCCCGTAGTCATGATTATCACGGGTTTCGCCAGCATGGATAATTCTCGGGCGGCGCTTGAACTAGGCGTTGACTATATGGCGCACAAACCTATGGAAACCGCAGTATTGCTTTCCGCATTGCACCGTTTGCTGGCCAAGCGACGCGACTCCGGAGAGCGAGTATGAGTCCCAAAACCATTGCGACCCGGCCAACCCGAATGGCGTTGGTGGTGCATCCTGAGATGGGTGTGCTCTCCGGCTTTCAGTCCGCGCTTACCGAGCAAGGATTCGTAACCATCATCGCGCGCGAGCTGGCGACCGCGCTACTGGCCATCACCCAGCACTATTTCGATGTCGCCCTGGTGTCTTCGGCACTCGTAGAAGGTGGCGACGGCTGGCCCTTGGCTGGTGTCCTGCATCTGGTTTTCCCCCAAGCCTTTGTTGCGGTCGTCTCGCCGACGGAACCTGATGTCCTCACACTTCAGGCGGCGATCAATTACGGGGTCAGGGAGATCTTTGATCAGACCAAACCCGCATCCCAGGTTGTCAATTCCATCGTTGCCCAGCTTAAGCCAGCCCAGTCTGCAGGAAAATCGAAAGTGCAGTAGTTAACCTCTTCCTCTGCTCGCTTCCTTCGAACTGATGATTCTTGGACGAACTGATGATTCTTGGATGTGGACAAGGAACCGGCGCGCAGGCTACTTCGCGGAACGCGTCACCAGGTCGCCAATCATCGACAAGAAATGCTCCACCGACTCGCTCTTGTGAATGTAGCAATCTACATGGCCCATCGATTCCGGTGGCCGGCCCGAATACAGTACGATCGGGACTTCCGGCTTAAGTCTTTTCATTCTGGCGGCAAGCTGAGTGCCTGTCGCTCCTCGAAGTGTATGGTCGGTTAATACCAGGCAAACTGGATTCTTGCGAAACACGCGCAGGGCTTCTGTGGCGTTGCAGGCGCTTACAACAAAATATCCGTCGCGTTCAAGCACAAGTTTTCGCAGCCGGAGCTGAACTTCATTGTCCTCTACGCAAAGGATCAGCAGCTTGCGCGAAAGTGAATGCGCGGATCGCACGATGTCCCGCTCCTGCTCGGAGTGTGCCTGGAGTCATCGGTTGGGGTCGAGAACGGAAGAAAACTGCTCGGCGACAGCCGGTAAGAGAGGCGCTGAGGTACTGTGTCACAATTCGTGACTACAGTCAATGGGGCCAGAGCCCTATCTGAGCGAGCGTTCCCGTTTGCATCTGGAACGTCTTTTCCTTCATTGACAAGCGAGCATGGGCAGGTCGCCGCTGGCAACTTTCCTCCGCTCGTTAGCTGCAGAAGCAGTCAAATTCCAGGCGGGCTTAAGCACTTAACCGCATACTGATTTATTGTCACGATTTACCAACTAGCAAACAAATTATCGCAAATTAGCATCTTAAGTTACGCTTTCGTGCGCTTGGAGGCGAACATGCCTGCTCAGATTCTAATTGTGGACGACAACGAGAATGTCCGGCGCGGACTCCGTCGTTTGTTAGCAGAGTCTCCGGACTGGGAAGTCTGCGGTGAAGCCGTCAACGGCTTGGACGCCATCGATAAATCGAGGCAATTGAAGCCCGATCTTATCCTCATGGATTTCTTCATGCCCAACATGGATGGCCTGGAAGCCACCCGCAAGATAACTCAGACATCTCCTCATCCCGCCATATTGATGCTGACCATGTACATGTCCCGCCAGCTCGCCGATGAAGCCCGCAGAGCTGGAGCTCGTGGCGCCATGCACAAAGACGAGATCAGCCGGGTAGTGGATGCACTGCAGGCCCTTCTCCGCAGGGAAAGTTTCTTCCTCCCCGCAAAGTAAATCTTGCGAGAAGTGTTATCGCAATCAGTGTCATCGCAATTTGTCCTGCCTGAGGGGACGCGTACCGCCTGTCTGCACTCCGCCATACCTACCGCCTGCTTTACAATCGTCTCGTGCCCGTGCTGCACAACCTGCGTATGACTCTCGAGATGATCAAGTGGGAGCATTCCGTCTTCGCGCTTCCGTTTGCCTTGTGCGGGGCCATGCTCGCTGCCAACGGCCTGCCCTCCTGGCCTCAACTGGCGTGGATCATCGTTGCCATGGTGTCTGCGCGCTCCGCCGCCATGGCCTTCAATCGCCTGGTCGATGCCTCCATTGACGCAGCCAATCCGCGGACCAGGACGCGCGCCCTGCCTTCCGGCGCGCTGACCTCGGGCTTCGTTGGGACGTTCATAGTAATTTCATGCGCGCTATTTACGCTGGCTGCTTCGCAACTCAATCGCTTGACACTGGCCCTGTCGCCGCTAGCTCTCGCTGTCGTGCTGCTGTATTCCTACAGCAAACGGTTTACGCGTTGGTCACACTTGTTGCTGGGACTCGCGCTGGGAATCGCCCCCGCGGCCGCCTGGATCGCAGTCCGAGGCTCACTTGATCCGCGCGTCCTGTTGCTCACCGCGGCAGTCACCTTCTGGGTGGCTGGATTCGATGTGCTCTACGCCTGCCAGGACTGCGAGTTCGATCAGCAAGCCGGACTGCACTCGGTTCCCCGATACCTGGGTGTTCGCCGCGCGCTTGTGACCGCGCGAATTTTTCATCTGTTGATGCTGCTGTTGCTCAGCGGCGTGGTCATGACATTTGCTTTAGGAAACCTCGCCATTGTCGGAGTAATCGTTGTCGCGCTGCTGCTCGCCTACGAACACTCGCTGGTGTCTGCCGAAGACCTCTCCAAGCTGAATGCGGCGTTCTTTACCATGAACGGCGTAATCGCGATAGTGTTCTTTTTGTTCGTCGCGGCGGATTTGCTATTGCGGCGTTGAACTGAGAACAGCGCCTCCACCTCGCAGAACCCAGCCTTTCGATCGGCCCATTCCGCCTGAGATCGCCGACATAAGACATCTGGATAATTCCCTCCTGCATCAGAGACTAAGAATTATTGGGCCAGCCTTCGTCGCTCGCTACTGCGACTTTAGTCGTACGAAAGTAGGATCTCTCATATGAAAAAACGCACCTTGCAGACCAGAGTGATGACGCTGATGTTGGCCTTGCTGATGGCCCACCACGGCTCGTTAATGGCCGTGACTCCGGGCCCACAATTGCCGGATCCAGGCTCGCCCTCAGGTATCACCAAGCAACAGCAGATACAACTCGGGCAACAGGCCGTGGCAGAGGTCTACAAACAAATGCCGGTGCTGCCTGACTCCAGTCCTGTGACGCAGTACGTGCAGCAACTGGGCAGGAAATTGGTTCCTGTGATCCCGCAAGAATATTCGTGGCCCTACCAATTCCATGTGATCCCGCAGAAGGAGATCAACGCATTCGCTTTGCCCGGCGGACCTATTTTTATAAACATTGGCACCATCACTGCGGCGGACAACGAAGCTGAACTCGCCGGGGTGATGGCGCACGAGATGTCCCACGTCTACATGCAGCATTCCGCCAAGCAGGCCTCCAAACAATCAGTAGCACAGGCCATACTGGGCGTGCTCGGCGGCGTGCTTCCTGGAAATACCGCGGGAAATCTGGCGCGCCTGGGTATACAGATTGGGGCAGGCGCCATGTTCATGAAATATTCTCGCGCCGATGAAGCACAAGCCGATGCGGTGGGCGCCATCATTATGTACAAAGCCGGTTACAACCCCAAGGCGATGGCGGAATTCTTCCAGAAACTGGAACAGCAGGGCGGAGGAAATGGTCCGCAATTCCTCAGCGATCACCCCAACCCGGGCAACCGCGTGGCCTCCGTCGAAAAAGAGATCCAGGATTGGCCGCCCAAAAGCTATCTCAGCACCAGCCAGGCTTTCGTCCGTGCAAAGCAAGAAGCGACCCGAGTGAAAGCTTACACCGCGCAGCAGATTGCCGACGGTGCCAAGCAGGGCGTGTGGGCGAGGCAGAACGCGCAAGGCGGAGCTGTTCCGGCAAACGTGCCAGCATCATCAGGTGGCAATGCCGGCGCACCCAGCGGGCCCATGAATGTAAGTTATGAGCAGGTCAGGCCCAGCAACAATTTCAAGCAACTACAGCAAAACGCGTTCAGCATTGCCTATCCTGACAACTGGCAGGCGTCGGGCGATCAGAACTCGGGCGCGGTCACCATCGCGCCACAGGCAGGCGTCACCCAGGGAGCGATTGCCTACGGAGTGATTGTGGCCGGAGGCCAGGACCCGAATGCTTCCTCACTCGATCAGGCCACTCAGGATCTCATCCAGAACATGCAACAGCAAAATCCTGGACTCCGTGTATCAGGCAACATGCAGAGTATCCAGGTCAATGGACTGCAAGGGCGGTCGGTCATTCTGAGAGGCAATTCGCCGGTGCAGCGCAATGGGCAACCGCTTCCTGAACGCGACTGGGTTATAACCCTGCCCTACCAGAGCGGAGGAGGTTTGTTATACCTGGTGTTCATCGCTCCAGAAAACGACTTCGACCGTTTGCGTCCGACCTACGAGAAAATGCTGAACAGTTTGCAGGTAAGATAGATTGCGGCCCGATGTAGGCGCGGGCGTCCCCCCCGCGCAAAGCTGTCGATGTGGCGCGGGCGCCCTCGCCCGTGCAAAGCTGTCGATGTAGGCGCGGGCGTCCCCGCCCGTGCTTCGGCCACGCCGAGCGCGCCCCTGTGACTTGCACCCGATCCTGCGTTATCATCGAATTCGGATGCCCCATCCATTTCAGACAGACGACCCACGTCTTGAGCCGATCGCGGAAAAGATCATGGCGCATGAGCGGCTTGATTTTGACGATGCACTCGCCTTGTATGGCGCCAGTGACATCCTCGCTGTCGGTTGGCTGGCCAATCATGTGCGGGAACGCATGCACGCGGACAGGACGTACTTCAACGTCAACCGCCACATTAATCCCACCAACGTCTGCGTAGCGGCTTGCCGTTTGTGTGCCTTCGGACGCAAAAAAGATTCTCCGGGCGCGTACACCATGGCGCTTGAAGAAGCGTTTGAAACTGCTGCATCGGGATATACCGAGGCGGTTACCGAGTTTCACATTGTCGGCGGATTGCATCCCGACCTGCCATTTCAATATTTTCTCGATCTCATTTCCGGCCTGAAGCAACGCTTTCCTCAAGTTCACCTGAAGGCGTTCACCATGGTAGAGGTTGCGTACCTGGCGAAGCGGGCGAAACTTTCCACTCGCGAAACCCTGCAACAACTAAAAACTGCCGGCGTGGATTCTCTTCCCGGCGGCGGTGCAGAAATTTTCGCCGACCGGGTGCGCCACATCATTTGCGATCACAAAATTGACGGCGACCAGTGGCTCGACACCGCCAGGTTAGCGCACCAGATCGGATTGAAATCGAATGCCACCATGCTTTACGGCCACGTGGAGAACGATGAAGACCGGGTTGACCATCTGATGAAGCTGCGCCGGCTGCAAGATGAGACTGGCGGCTTCCAGACTTTTATCCCGCTGGCTTTCCATCCTGACAACACGCCTTTGCAGAATCTTCCCAAGACGACCGGCATGATCGACATCAAGCAAATTGCCGTGGGACGACTAGTGCTCGATAATTTCCCGCATATCAAAGCCTACTGGCAGATGATGACGCCGAAAATTGCTCAGATTTCATTGCGTTTCGGAGCGGATGACATCGACGGTACAGTGATCGAGGAAAAGATCTATCACGATGCCGGAGCGACGACGCCACAAGGCATGCGCCGTCAGGAATTGGTACGCCTTATCACCCAAGCTGGACGTGAACCAATCGAGCGCGACACGCTATATCGGCCCGTGACCCGGACCGAGACGTCGGTTACGGTGGCAGTGTAGAACGCCGGGAGGTGCACTATGTTTTCTGCGATTGCTTCCTCGTTCAGTCACCGAGTACTCCGACGTCTTTTGCGCCATCCTCCGGCTGCTGTTCCTGCCCTGCTTTTGGCATTCGCCATGGCGTATCTCAACAAGAGATTAACCTTCGTCTGATATCCCTTCCCAAACGCCTTCAGCCACTCCAGAACGTCCGCATCCAGGCGCATGGTTACAGGCTTCTTCGCTGGCCGGTAAAATTTTCCGATCTCGGCCCCGCTCCAATCGACCACCGACGGGAGATCAGAGAAATCAATATCCGCGTCTTTTTTTGCTGCGATGACGGCGATGTCTCGCTTTTGCTCCTTGGTGAGCTTCCTCATAGTTGTAAATATTAACGTCCTAACTCCCCGCTCGGATACTAGTAACTCAGCTACCTACGAAGTTTCGCCATTTCTGTTTTTCCCTGTTCCCCTCGGGTGTAGAATCGGCTTGAAAGGGACACGAAAGCTTCACGGGATCCGCCCCCGTCGTCTGAGGCTCTCATGAACGTTCATATTAGTTATAAGGTCCACAAAACTCCCGACATTGAAAAAGAAATCAACCACCACATAGAGAAGCTGCGCAAGCGGTTGCAGGTTTTCCGGCCCGAGTTGGTTCACTTGAAAGGCTCAGTTGAGCAGAACTCGCCACGCGAGGGCACCATCGTTTCTCTCAATCTGCGGCTTCCGTCCGGCCAAATGGCGGTGCAGCAATCCGGAAGCACGGCAACGGCGGTGGTCAAGGCTGCATTCGACGATCTGGTGCTGCAGATTACCAAGCACAAGGACATCTTGCGCTCGTCACATAAATGGCGCCGCCGCCGGACTTCGAATGCATCGTCGGAGCCTGGCGTGCCATTCGAACAGACGCTGGCCTCGGTACAGCCGCAAACTATTTCTCCGGACGACGTTCGATCCTATGTGAACGCCAATCTGGCGCGTCTCGAGCGCTTTGTGGAACGGGAGCTCTATCTCCGCCAATCTTCCGATCAGTTGCCGCCCGACAGTGTCACTCGCGAGGAAGTGGTGGACGAGGCCATCGCTCGCGCTCTCGCAGACGGCGACAAACCGGAACGGCTGGCTCTGGAGCCCTGGCTCTACCACCTTGCCATCCGCGCCATCAACGATCTGGCGGTCAACAGCCGGGAGGTCAGCTCACCGGTTCATCTGGAACAGTCGGCACGAAAACAGAATGTGCGGGCTAGCGACGAACCCGAACTTCAGTTTCATCAGCCGGATGAAACCCTGATGGCGGAAAGCGTGATTGCTGATACTCGGACGGCTACCCCTGAGCAGGTAGCCTATTCCGACGAGATGATCACTCTCGTGCAGTCCGCGCTGAATGGCACCCAGCGGCCAGATCGAGACGCGTTTATTCTTTACGCCATCGAAGGTTTCTCAGTTGCAGAGATTTCCGCCATCGTGGAGCGCAAGCCGGAGGAGGTGCGGGCGTCCATTTCCGCCGTCCGGGAGCACGTGCGCAAAGCGCCTGCGATCGCCGATCAATTCCGTGACAAACTTCTGCAGAAAACTGGTACCGCCTGAATATTTTTCAGCACATCAGGAGAAAAGATGATTACCCGCGAAGATGTCCGTGAGCTGGCTCAGTTTCAGTGCAATAAACAGGAATCTTGTGCCTTAAGTTTTTATTTTCAGCCACGAACTCCGCAGAACAAATCGCACCGCGAAGAAATCATACTGGCGAAAGACCTGGTGAGAAATGCTTTGCGGGAGTCGGAGAAGAATGGCAAGAATGGTTGTACCCGCGAGGACCTGAACCGCATCCTCGATCTTGCCGGCAACATGCATGGCAACCCCGCGCGGGCGAAGGCAATCTTTGCCTGTAGCGCGGAGAATATGTGGCGGGAATTCGATTTACCGCCACAACTTCCTGGCACTCAGTTATTCGTGAACCGGCGCTTTCATCTCAAACCTCTGGGGCCGCTGTTGGGAGCGCAACCGCGATTGTCGGTCACGGTTGTGGATCGCCATCGCGCCCGTTTCTTTGATTTGCGGCTGGATGAATTGAAAGAACGAGAGTCACTTTTCCACCCGCTTCCACGACGTGGCCGGAGTGACGGTTTCGGTGGTTATGACGGCGGTCATGCCGAACGCAGCGTCGCCGATGAGGCCTTGCACCACTACAAAATGGTCGCCGAGCGACTGCAGGAAGAGTTGGAGAAAGGTATATGGGAGAAATTGATTGTTGGTTGCCACCACAGTAACTGGCCGGAGTTTGAACCTCACCTGCACCCTTATGTGAAGCAGCGGTTGCTGGGACATTTCTCGGCAGACGTCGCTACTGTGAACAACGATCAGATTCGGGACGAGGCCAGCCGAATGCTGCGGCAGGCGCTTGACGACCGCCGTCAGACGCTGCTGCGGGAGGCGCTCGATCAGGCGAAGGGTAATAGTCTCGGCGTGACTGGCTTACGACGCGTGCTACGCTCCCTGGAAGTGGGAGAAGTGCAGACTCTGTTCCTCGGTGAAGATTTCACCGCCCGCGCGGTGGAGTGTACGAACTGCGGGCATTTGGATTCGCACATGGTGTCGTACTGCGCGCTATGTGGCCGGGCCACGCGGGAACTCGAAGACGTATGTGATGCGGTTGTGCCAGCCGCGATTCGACGGGATATTGAGTTGTTTTACGTGCAGGATGATCCCGAGTTTGATCGCGTCGGCAATATCGCCGCCCTGCTGCGTTTCCGCGCCGATCAGAACCGGACAGGTCAGCAGTTAGCTTCATAGCCAATCGTGTGTTGATGTTTTTCGTCGTGAAGAGGCCCGCCGCGGCGGGCCTTCTAATTTTCAACCACGAATATTTACTTCTTAGTCGCGTTGGCCGGATCGTCCGCGGGATTCACGTAATTGATCACGAATGGTCCAGTGCCATGCAACTGCAAAATGTTTTCTCCCCGCGCCGAGGCGAAGTGGTGCATCTGCTTTGGCATTAGCACAAACGATCCGACGGGGAATTCGTGGAACGCCGATGCATCGAATTTATCTCCCATGCCGGCCAGGAACGTGCCTTCAAGTACGGTGACACTTTCGTCTTGCGGATGCCAGTGCGGAGCTACCCGCGCGCCGTCAGACATTTTCAGCCGAAGCGTGTACGGCTCGGGTTTGCTGGGATCACCGGAAAGCACAGCCATCTGCACGCCGGGAACCAATGCACTCCACTTGATTGCATCGGGCGTTGTCAGAATAGGCGAAGTCGCTGAACTGCTTTGCTGGGCTCTCAGCAGCGAGGCCGAACTTGCCAACAACAATAAGGCCAACCCAAAAACTGCGCTCAAACTCTTCATCGCTTCATCTCCTAAACTTTGCTGGCCGGACGTGTAATGCGGAAACCGCCGGCAGCCGCTCTCCAAACCCGCACACAGTCGGGCGATCTATTAAATGGCAAGTCGCACAGACAGTCAAGCCACGCGTCTCTCCGTGCTATGCTGTTCGCCGTTTTCATCGCACTCATCGGGAGGACGGTATGGCTTTTTCACGCCGTGAATTTATTACCACCGCGGTTTTGGGATCGCTCTCTTTAAGCGTGGACGCACAGGAACCCAAAGAAAAAGCTTCGAAGGTGCGACAGACGATGACTACGGGCCCGTATCCGCGGCCCGTCATCATTTGCGCGGCCAACGGCCTTAATTATCTGGATGACGCGTACGCGTTTCTGAAGAATGGCGGCGACACCCTGGATGCGGCCCTGCGCGTAGTGAAAGGCCCCGAAGACGATCCCAATGATGACAGTGTAGGCCTCGGAGGCTTGCCGAACGAAGAAGGCGTAGTGGAATTGGATTCGTGCTGCATGCATGGCCCGACGCGGCGCGCGGGCTCGGTCGGCGGCGTACGCAATATCAAGAATGTGTCGCAGGTGGCCAAGTCAGTAATGGCCCACACCGGCCACGTCATGCTCGTCGGTGAAGGTGCAGAGCGATTCGCCGTTGCCCAGGGCTTCTCCCGGGAAAATCTGCTGACTGAGCATTCACGAAAAATCTGGCTGCTGTGGAAAGAGACCCACTCCGACTGGTGGGGACCTGGACTGGCCAATCCGAACTGGAAGAAACGAGTCAAGCCCGGCTCGCCGCAATCCGAGGAGTGGCAAATGAAAATCAAGCGCATGGAGGAAGTGGCGGCGGACTTAGGCATTGAGCCCGGGTTGCGCATGAGCGCGATTCGCAAAGTCATTTTTCCGCCCACCGGGACCATTCATTGCTCGGCCTTGAACGACAAAGGAGAAATTTCCGGTTCCACTACGACCAGCGGTCTGGCGTGGAAGATACCAGGACGGGTGGGAGATTCGCCGATCATCGGCGCCGGCTGTTACACCGATCAGGATGTCGGCTCGGCGGGCGCAACCGGTAGCGGGGAAGAGAACATTAAAGTCGCGGGCGCGCACACCATCATCGAAAACATGCGCCGGGGCATGTCTCCGCTCGATGCCGGCATGGACGCGCTGAAGCGCATCGCGCGGAATTACAACGGCGATAAAGACCGGCTGAAGTATACCGATATGACTTATTACGTCCTGCGCAAAGATGGAGCCTGGGCTGGTGTCTCTCTGTGGGAGGGATACGAAGCCGACAAGCCGCATCGCATCGCCGTACACGACGGCACAAAGCGCGCAGAGAAAACTGCAAACCTCTTTCCCGGATTTTCTCAGGCGTGGCCGCCGACGCCGGGCAGTCTGGTCTATTAAGTTTGGTCTATTAACTAAGCACGCTACTACAGCGGCACAGTGACGGTCGACGAATCCTCAAGACGACTCGCGACTACGCGAATCTGATCTTCACATCTGGACTCTTCTCCAGATGGATGCTGTCCACGAAACGTACTTTGCCGGTTTGCAGCGTCACGATCAGTGACGATGTTCTCGTGCCTTCACCGAAGAAGCGCACCCCGCGCATGAGCGCGCCGTCGGTTACGCCAGTGGCGGCGAAGATGAGTTGCTTGCCGGGAGCGAGGTCTTCGGCTTCGTAAATTTTATTTTTGTCCTTGATGCCCATGCGGGCAATGCGTTCTTCCAACTCCGGCTTGTTTATCACTAGACGCCCGAGCATGTAGCCGTTGAGGCAGCGAATGGCGGCGGCTGTGATCACGCCTTCCGGCGCGCCTCCCGAGCCCATGACCGCGTGCACACCGGTCCCGATAACCGCGGCGGCAATTCCGGCCGATAGGTCACCATCTCCGATCAGCTTGATGCGTGCGCCGGCGGCCCGAATATCGGCGATCAG
>Ga0066709_100000831_pt1 | contig 18504 bp, 16 predicted proteins | sample GraSoiAngelo_158_FD_79665 | JGI IMG/M metagenome (GOLD analysis project Ga0066709, IMG submission 79665) | Grasslands soil microbial communities from the Angelo Coastal Reserve, California, USA - 14_1009_16_30cm | ecosystem: Environmental > Terrestrial > Soil > Grasslands | place: USA...
GTGTCCGCAAGAAGCCCACCATCCTGAATTCCGATGCGCGAACCACGTCAAGAAACGCGCGACCGGATAGGCTTCTCCACGGCATCGCGGTGCCGACCTTGAACGCGCTCTTCCGAGCCGAATCGCTCGGAAAAGGTTGTCGCGGGCCAGCGTGTCCGGTCACCGGCCACGCCCACCGCCCGGGCCCCCCATCGAGGAGCGGGATCGAGCTGGATCGAGAGATCGCGCGCGGTGTCGGCCAAGGAGAATGTGCCCGACCCTGGCTAACCGGGTCGGCGCACGCTGGAGCGCGCCGCCTGCTCCGAATCGGAAGCTCGAGCCTGCCGTCCTATCGAGCGAGACCGGCTGGCCCCCGCTCCTCGTTTGCCTAGCGCACCCCGACGCCCGCCCATGCGCGCGGTGGAGATGCGCGTCGATTATGCGGGACCCGACTGCCGAACGCCGCCGGGTCCCTAGCCGCCAAAGCCGGTCCAGGGAGGATTCACTCGCAATAGGACCGTCTTTGGGACCCCTCAAATTGACGTGATCAGCGTGATGCTCGGGTCAAATCCTACGAAGCCGTACGGTATCGTGAGAATCAGCGTGCCACTGATTTCCGCGTCGGACGGACTCCCAAGCCAGTGTCAGACGGAATCGGATACGGGCGAGCCGGAGGCGAGCAGTCTTGCTGGTCAGCTACTCGACGAGGTGGTTTCGGACCGCGTACACGGTCAGGTCGGCATTCGTGCGGAGGCTCATCTTCTCGAGGACGCGCGAGCGATAGGTGCTGATGGTTTTCACGCTCAGGTGAAGCTCCTCGGCGACCTCCGAAACGGCGTGGCCGGAGGCAAGGAGCCGGAAGACCTGATATTCCCGCTCGGAAAGCTGATCATGCGGGGGCCGGTCGGCGTCGCGATCTATCATGAGGGCGAGGCGCTCGGCTAGCCGCGGGCTCACGTACCGTCCCCCCGACACGACCTTCCGGACCGCTTGAACCAGCTCCTCGGGAGCGCTCTCCTTGGTCAGGTATCCCGAAGCGCCGGACCGGAGCGCGCGGACCGCGTATTGGTCCTCGGAGGCTATGGTCAGGATGAGGATCGGGAGCTTCGGACGCTGGCGCTTGATTTCGCGGAGCAGATCGAGGCCGTTTCCGTCGGGGAAGTTGAGATCGAGCACGACCACATCCCATTCACCCTGCCGGAGTTTTGCCAACACCTCCCGGCAACTCCCCGCTTCGCCTTGAACGACGATGTCCCTGGCCTCGCCCAGCACTTCGGCTAGGCCGCGCCGGAGGACGGCATGATCGTCGGCGATGAGTGCGCGGATCACGGTTCCGCCTCTTGGGCGGGAGCGTTATGGGCAAAGCACATAGGAGATCCCTCGGTCACTGCGACTCCCCTCACAACGCCGAGCGTACCGCGTCGGGCCCAGGCCCGATTACCCTGCGTCATTATAGCACGTAGGAATAGCACGTAGGACGCTCTCGGCGCTCAATCGGCGCTGAGCTCGATCTTCGTCCTGCCGACCCAACGCGGGGCCGAATCAATTGTCTGCCGGAGAATGAGGTTCAGCTGCGCGGCATGGTGCTGAACGTGCCGCATGTTGTAGAGGAGCAGCTCCGAGACGCTGCCGTCAACCGACCCGAATCTACGGCGTTGAAGGGCCCCCTCCTCCGTCAGAGCTTCGATCGTTGCTCGGCACTTTCTCCGGCCGTGGGCGAGATAGCGTTGAAGCTCGTCTTTCGTATACACCCGCTCCGGGAGCACCCCCGCCGGGTCCAGCTCGGTAAGGGTGAAGGGAGCGGGAGGAGCGGAATCCCTCGGCCGAGTCGGAAAGGTAAAAGTCGAGGAAGAAGAGCGTGTGATACACGAGATACCAGTATTCGGGCTTTCGCGTGCGGTCGCCCCACAGCTCCTCGGGACAGGCGAGCAGAGCGTTCTCGAGCATGTCGATAGCGGCCCCGAACTGCTGCCAGACGATTGCCTTGCTTGCAGCATCCATTTCAGAATTCCCCGGCGGATGTCCCTTTAGCAAGATCGGAGTTTTGTCGCACAGCCGAGGATATACCCGTGAGGAAGTAACAAGCGTAGGAAGTGGCAGGGCGCCGGTCCCTCTGGTCGCGCCCGGGGTGACCCCGAGGCTTGGGGGGATTACGCTAGAGGTTTAGGTCGCCAGTAGGCGCTGACCGAGATGCTAGCGAACCCTGCCACTGCTGAAGGAAGGTCGTTGAGGTGACCGAAGTGCGCCATCGGGAGAACTCGGAAAATGGGGTCAGGGAAACCCTGATATGCCGACGCCAGGTGGTCTCCCGGGTGGTCCCATAGAGCCTCCCTGGGCCTCGCGCGGGCTCCGCGCCCAACCCGCGTGGTCCCTCTCGGCCACGGGTCGTTCGCGGTATAAAATTGCGGGACCTTCGCTTACCCGGATAGGGTAGGATGCGTTGGGGGTGTCCTTGTGAAGGGAGGCCTCAAATGAAACGTCTCACGATGGCGGCGGTCCTTATCCTTCTGGCATCCGCCCTCCTTGCCGCCGACGCGCAGCAGCCGCCCACCTACACATGGGTTCAAGGCACCATCCACGCCGTACAGCCGAAGAGCGGATCGTTCGAAATGGTGACCGGTGTCGGCATGTCGCTGCGTCTCCTGCGTCTCCTGGCCTCACACAACGCCCAGGTCGCGGGGGGCGGCGCAGCGCTGACCGACCTCAAGCGCGGCGACATCTGCCGAGCGCTGTGCTACGCGTCCGACGGAAAGCTCTTCGCGGATCGTATCGAGAAGGTCGCCGCCCGGTGAGGCGCGCGACGGTCACCTCATTCTTCCTCCTCGGCATCGCCGCGAGCGGCTGCGCGAGGTTCGTGCACCCCGGCGATCCGATCTCGGGGCTGACTCCCGAGCAGCGCGACCAATTCCGGCGCGGCCGGGCGGTCTTCGACAGCGTGTTCACGCCGGAAACCGGGCTTGGTCCGCTCTTCAACTCCGCCGCCTGTGGGGAGTGCCATGAACACCCTGTGGCGGGGGGAAGCGGTGACGAGGTGGAGGTGCATGCCACCGCCTTCCACGTCGATGGGAACTGCGATATGCTCGCGGCGGAAGGTGGCCCCGTGTTTCAGCAGGAGGTGACGCCCGCGCTCAAGGCGGCATTGGGAATCGAGCGGGAGCCCATACCTGAGGACACCACCGGGCGCGGCCTACGGAGCTCGCCGGCGATTTTCGGCCGTGGCCTCCTCGATGCCGTACCCGACTCAGACCTCATCTCCTATGCGGATCCGGACGACCGGAACCACGACGGGATTTCCGGGCGGCCCAACCGGTTCGTGGATGGACGCATAGGACGGTTCGGGCGCAAGGGCTTCGTGCCGAATCTGAACGAATTCAACGCGGGCGCGTTCGTCATAGAGCAGGGCATCACGAATCCTGCCGCGCCCACCGAGGAATCGATCGGGGGTGACTCCATTCCCGCGGGGGTCGATCCCACCCCCGATCCCGAGATCAACCAAGAGGCCCTCGATCTCACGAACGACTTCCTGCGGTTCTTGGCCCCGCCTTCGCCCTTGCGACGGACCGAAGCAGCCAAGAGGGGCGAGAAGCTTTTCGCTCACATCGGATGCGCTTCCTGCCATCTCCCGAGGCTTCGCACGGGGAAGAACCCCGTGCGTGCGCTCAACCGGAAGACTTTCTTCGCCTACACCGACCTCCTCTTGCACGACATGGGCCCGGATCTGGCGGATATTTGCCTCGGCCTCGCGACCCCGTCCGAGTTCAGGACCGAGCCTCTCATCGGCGTGCATCTCTCGTCACATTTCCTTCACGATGGCCGCGCTGCGACGCTCGAGCAGGCGATCGAGCTGCACGGAGGCGAAGGATCCGGGACACGGGATCGTTTCAAGGCGCTCAAGCCGAAGGAGCGGGAGGCGGTCATCGCGTTTCTGAAAACGTTGTAGGCAGGGCGGCGGCCCTCGCGCCCGGATCCCGGAAGCCCAGGGTCGCACCCATCTTACTTCCCTCGCGTTTCAGAAACGCGCCAGGAAGATGGCGAACGCGATGACGCCGGCCGCAGTTCGTGCCGCATGAAGGTGCCCCCACCGTGCGAGCAGCCCCGGGGCCTCTTGCCCTCGAGGATCCAGGCTCGGGTCGAGCAATCGCTTGTTCGTAGGAAGGATCACAAGAAGAGTGAAGGGAATCGCGGACGCCAGAAGAATCGCAGCCAGCGCGAGCCAGGCGTCGTGCCGCAGCCAGGCCGACCACAGACCCGTGGCCGTACCGATCACCGCCAGGATGGATTGCATCACCGCGGCTCTGGGATAGCTCGCCACGAACTCTTTCACGGCGAACTCTGCCCCGCGGGAGATTCGCGCCGGATGCTGGACCGCGCTCACGAAGAGTGCGGCGCCGGCGAAGAGACCCGCGCAGGTTGCCGCGTAGACAAGACTCAGCATGTGTTGCCTCCAGGGGTGCCAGATCAGCGCCTGACGATCCCGACCACATTCCCGGTTCCGCACTCCAGCCGCAGGAGCTCGCCCTTGCGGACCCCGTAGCGAGCGACGGGAACCTGGTAGTCGCCTCGTCCGCCCGCCGAACGGACCAGAATCAGGGGCGCGCCGTCGCGTGGATCAATCATGGGATTCTTGCATTCATCCCCGGGAGTGGGCTCCACAGCCCTGCCGTCGGGAGCGCGCACCAGAAAATGGGTGGGCGCGTCGATCGCGGGGTGAATCCCCGAAGCGCAGCCACCGACGAGGCTCAGCGTGATCAGGGCAGCGACCGCCCAGAGCGAGAGCGACCGATCGCCGCTCTTCCCCGCGAAGCTCACACCATAATGACCGATGAACATGGGCGCGGCCCTCATTTCGGCTTCGATCCAGCTCCCCTTGGTACGAGGTAATCGTGCGCGGCCACGATTACCCACCCGTCCCTGCCGCGGACCCAGGTGTCGGTGAAGCGGTATCGACGGTTGAACGGACCGTCGGCGCCGCGCCCCCGCACGACCAGCCAGCCTGTGACCACCGCCGTCGTGCCGAAGGAGTGGACGCGCATGTTCTTATTGCGCGCAAACTGCACGCTGTCGGTCCCGGCGGTCAGTTCACGCACAACCGCGCCGCCCCCCATCATGCGGTCGTTCTCCGTGTACACGAATCCCTTCGCAAGGAGCCGGCGAAAGACCGTCGCGTCACGCCGTACCAAGGCCCTGGCCCATTCATTCTCGAGGCGCACGAGCGTGGTCGCCTCGGAGGCGGACGCGTCGCGCTCTCGCGCGCCCCCGCCGTCGCGCACCCCCGGCGTCGCCTGCGCCGCAGCGCGCGAGACCGGGCCCGCGGTGCAGAGGCCGAGGAGAAAAATCGCTGCGAGAGCACGGCTCATGGAGTACCCCCTCTCCCCCGTCAAATCCTGTCCCAGTCCCAGATGGCATACCGGGTCGTGGAATCGACCGGATGGCCGCACTGCTTCAACGTGAGCAGGATGTTGCCCCGGTGATGGCTCTCATGCGCGATGAAGTACGCCAGGTACGGGATGAGGCCACGCTTGATCGTTCGGACGCCGGGGGCGCCTTCGCTCGCAAGGCGAAACAGATCCTCGACGCGTCGCGCGGAATCGCTCATGGCCGCGACGAGGGCTCTTCGGTCGGGCTCATCGTACGTAGCGAAGGTCCGGGCTCCCTTCGCGAGGGACTTCGCCCGGCGATTCAGGTGCCAGACACGCACATTGTGGAGGTGGGCGAATTGACGGACGACATTTCGGCCGCCGCGCGTGGAGAGCGTGCACCGCATCCCGGCGTCGCTGATGCGTTCGATCAGGCGAAGGTTGATTCGATGGTTGGTGCGCCAGGCCTCGACTATTTGGTCGACCATAGGAGCGCGTAGGATACCACGGGGACGGGATCCGATCGCCCCGGGGCGCCGCGGGGCTCCTACCGCAGGGCGCGGAACGCCGAGCCAACGAAGGCCTTGACCTGGGCCCCGCCCGTCAGCTTGAGCCACACCGGGCCTCCATTCGGCTCGACCTCGACCGAGAACCGCAGAAAGGGGCAGCACATCCGCTCGAGACCGATCCATTCTGCGAGCTCCGCGATCGCGCCTGCTTCCGCCGCGAATCGGAATGCGTAGCCGTCCGAAAGCTCGCGCCTCTCCAGGATTCTCCCGCCCAACTTCTGGAGCAGCGAGGCGTGGCGCTCTCGCTCCGACGCGGAAAACGCGTCGAGGTTACACGCGATGGGGATTCCGGAGTCTGCTGCGGTCATGGAAGGGGCCGGCACCCCGCTATTTCGGCGGCCATATTCCGAGACCGCGCCGGACCAAGACCAGTTGACCCACGTGGTAGGCGTTATGGTCGGCGACCAGGAGGACCTCACGTAAGTAGGTCTGGCCCGCGCCGTGCGGAATCCGCGCGAAGAGGTCCACGGCGGAGTCCGCGGCCAGTTTCTTCAGCGCCTCGCGGTCGCGGCGAAAGGCGGCGATGCTTTCATCCCACGCCTCCCCTGTGGGCGGACCTGCGCCCGACGGCCAGTATTCCTCGGGCCACGCCCGCTCCGCATAAGCCGGGTTCCGGCAGAAGTCGAGGATGTCGTGCTGCGTGAGCCGCAAATGCTCGAGAAGCTGCCACGGCGAGTGAGGCAGGTCGTGCGGCGTGGTGCCTTGGAATGCGGGAGCGATCCCCTTCACCGCCGCATCGAAACCGACGTGCGCGTCTTCCCAGTCCAGAAGCTTCAGGAGATGTTTGCGAAGAGGCTCGTCTCGAGCCATCGAGGGTACCCTCCATGGTCACCCCTTCGGCAAGAAGCGCCCCGTGCGCTCCCGATACGCTCGGTACTCATCGCCGAAGCGAGCCGCCAGATTCTGCTCCTCTTTACGTGTGCGGAGCAAGATCAGCGCGAGCACCAGCACCCCGGTGGCAAACAGGAACCAGTTGGCCGTGATGAGAAAAACCGCCGCCACGAAGAGGGCCAACGAATCGTAGAACGGGTGACGTACCCAGCGGTAGGGACCGCTCGTCACGAGCGTATGCTCCTTCCTCGTGACGACCGTGTCGGTCAGATTCGGTCCCAGGGTTCGGAAGGTCCAGATCCACAACACCCCCGCCACGGCCCCGATGCAGAGCCCCATCACCCGGAGCCGATTCGGCAGCTCCACGTAGGACCAGGCCAGCCGCGACGGATCGATCATCCACATGAGAAGAGCAAGCACGAAGACCAACCCGACCGGCCGGAGGGTCAGCAGAATGAAGAGCCCTTCCTGGCCGCGGTCGAGCCTTTCGCCCGTCGCCTGTGATTTGATCCGGTGGTATAACGCGATCGGCAGGAGGATCAGAGCGCCCAGGATGAGCGCGACCCGGAGCATCTCGTGCATCGCACCCCCGATGGATCCCGGGCTACGGAGCTGCCGGGTCCACTCTCTTCAGCGGTATCTCAGGTCCCGGATCGGGGCAGGATAGGCCACGTCGGGCCCACCCGGGGCCGTGTACTCGAACGCGCCGAGATCGAGCAGGCCCAATAGGGATCGCTTCTTCCCCTGCGCATCGTAGACGTACTGGCTGGTGGGGGTGAGGATGTACCCGGTGGAGGAGATGCCGGGCAACGCGCCCGCGTTCAGGACCGACGACGGCGAGATGGAAGTGAGGTGGAAGTCGTACGCTGCCGGGTTCGCGAACCTGGGCGAGTTGTTGAACGAGGGCTCGAAATAGTTGCTGCTCTCGGTCACCGTGGACCCGCTGGACCAATAGGTGCCCGGGCCGTAAAAAATGTTGTTCATCGCTTTGACGATGGAGCCGGCGCGCAATCTCATGAAGGTCCCACTGCCCAGGTTGTTCACGAGGGTGTTGCTCATCACGTAGAGGTCGTTGACGCCGAGCTGGCTCTCCATTCCATAGGCAAGCATGGAGCTGTTGACCGAGCTCGGGCCCTGCTCGATCACGTTTCCGATGACGTAGGACCGGCCGCAATCCGGAATATCAATGCTGTAGCTCGACTCCCCGTCGGCTTCGTCCATGATGCGGTTGTATAGAATGTAGTTATTCCGCGCGCGCGTCTTGATGTTGTGCCCGATCCATGCTCGGTGGGTGTAGGAGTATCGGATCGTGAAGCTCCTGCCGTGGACGTACATGTTGTGGGATTGGCCGTCCCCGTGGCCGTTGTGATCGAAAACGCTGTATTCGATCAGGATCGAATCGGCCCCGCCCAGGATCCCGTCCTCGTTGTCGTGAAAATAGCAGTTTCGAAGGACCAGGTTCCCCGGCGTGTCGAACCGGATCCCGGCGCCGTTCCAGCCCGAGACCGAGGCGGCGCCGGAGAATTCGATGTTCTCCGCGGTGAAGTTCGTCCCGTAGAAGACCCAAATCCCCTTGTCCTGCTCGACGACCCCGTCGGAGCGCATGTAGGCGCGGCCGCCGACCCCGCGAACGACGAGATTGTTCGAAGTCCACTCGGTCACGTCCGCGCTGTAGACCCCGGCATCGACCAGCACCGTATCGCCGTCTTGCGTTGCCTGGGAGGCATCCCGCACGGTGGTATAGGTCCTGCTCGGGCCCACGCGAAGCGTCCTGGCGACGGAATCCGCGTGGAATATGCAGAGCGAGAGCACGACGGCGACGCCAACGCATGCCGACGAGGACAGGGGGCTTGAGGCCTTCATACGATCATTCATGTTGAAATCTCCATTGAGCTGCCGGGATCCCGCCCCCCAAGGCGCCGGCCAATGATGTGCAGCTTACCTGGAAAGAAATCGACAGGTGGGCACAAAAGCTTAATCGAAACCTCCCCATGCAATTGTCGCGCCATAACCTAGGTCCCCGCCGCTCATTGGTTGAACCCCACCAGGCTTCCTCTACTCCATGGTGTCGTTCTAACGAGAGATCGAAATTTCCGTCAGGTGAAATACCCGTGCTATTCCCTATCGACCCCGCGCAACCGTACCGGTAGACACACGGCGTGCCCTCATTTGTGCGTCCCGCAGGGGCCGTATCCAGACGGCTCCTGTCCCGCCGGGTACTTGCTTCGACGCGTAGCCTAAGGTGCGCCCTTCACTTCGGGAGCCGCGGTGTAGGGCGTCGGACCCCCCTGGCACGCTCTCTGCGGAACCAGGGGATTCGGTGATCCGGGTCCTTTGGAGGCCCCCCCACTATCAGCCCGGATTGGTCTACGGGACAGCCGCCATGTGAGCGATTCACGGGACGGCCGCTAGGGGGACCGAACCGGTTGACATAGATGCTCCCTCGACGAGAGCGGGGGGGCGAGAGTGAGGCGCCTTTGGAACGCAGTGTGCGGCCAGGGGCGCCTTCGATTTTCTGGGCCGGGCTACTGCGCCCCATGCACCATGTGCTCCATCGACTCGGCAAGGCTCTCGGGGCGGACCGGCTTCTGGATGAAGCCGGCGTGGGCAGCGGCCGCCTGCGTTTCGGCTTCCTGGTGGCCTGAGATGACGATCACCGGAATCGGTCGGAGCGCAGGATCCCGGTTCCTGCCCGCGAGGAAAGCCCATCCGTCCATGACCGGCATCACCAGATCGAGCAGGATTACGTAGGGCGCAGGGTGCGTTCGGAGATATACGAGCGCTTCCTTGCCGTTCGCGGCACCGACCGATTCATAGCCGTCCAGCGCCAACACCTGTTGCATCGCCTCTCGCGCGTCCGACTCGTCGTCGATCACGAGCACGACCTTTCGCTCTGATGACGCGTCCGGTATGGCTCGCCTGCCCACAGCCTCCCCGGCCCCGGCGGTCCGGTGCGAATCGTCGGCATCATCGTAGGGGCGCGCGATCGGAAGCGTGAAGTGGATCGTCGTGCCCGCGCCCATCTCGCTCTCTGCCCAGATCCGGCCCCCGTGAGCCTCGATGATCCCCTTCGCGATCGTGAGCCCGAGACCAACTCCCAAACTGGAGGTCTTGGCTGCTTGCCAGAACTGCTCGAAGATATGCGGGAGCTCTTCGCTCGGGATTCCCGCCCCGGTGTCACCGACCGAGAACCAGACCTCGTTGCCCTTCGGTTGGGCCCGGACCGTGACGGTGCCTTCCTGTGGGGAGAACTTGATCGCGTTCCCGATCAGGTTCGTGAGCACCTGCAAGATCCTCTCTCGGTCGCAGGTGAGCACAAGATCGGAGACGCCCGCCAGATCACACTCCAGGCGCACCGACGCGATCGCCTGAAACCCTTCGAGGGCTTCCCGGACCAGAGGGAGGAGCGGGCACGGTTTCCTGTCGACCGCGAGGTGGCCGGATACGATCCCGACGCTATCCAAAAGGTCCGCGACGAGACGGGTCATCTTCTCCGCCGTGCGATGAATCATCTCGGCGGATTTTCGGCTCTGAATCCTCCGGTCGGTGGCCACGGGGCTCTTCAGAAGCACCGCGCTTGCCATGTCGACCACACCCAAGAGGTCTCTCAGATCATGCGAAACGACGCCGAGAAGATTTTCGCGGATGCGAATCGCACGCTGCACCTGGGTATGAAGCCGTGCGTTGTCCGCGGCAACAGCCGTCCGGCGGGCAATATCTTGGAAGAAGAGGACGTCTTCGGAGGCGTAATGGCGCTTCGACTCGGTCACGATGAACGTGAGCGTCGCGAGCAACTTTCGCCGCACCATGAGCGGCACAATGATCATCGACCTCGGACCAATCGCGCGGACGAGGTCGGAGTCCTCCTCACTCAGGCCGGAAAGGAAAAAGGGCTCCTCGGTCCGCTCGAAGAGGACGGGACTACGCGACGTCGCGACCCTCCGCTGCAGAGCCTGCGGGCCCGGCCGTAATGCGGACTCTTTGACACGTTCCGCCAGCGCCAACTGTTTTTCCGGGCTTCCGAAAGCCACCTCCAGGCGCTGAAGCCGCCCATTCTCGTCGAGCACGTCGGCGATGCAGAGGTCCGCCAGCGCCGGGACCGCGATGCGGACCACACGCTCCAGTACCGTCGGGTAATCCAAAGTGGAAGAAAGCATCTCTCCGGCGTCGGCGAGGAAACGGAGCCGATCGAGCTGCTTCAAGGCGGTGACGTCGATGAGGGCGCTCCTGTATCCGATCATGGCCCCGTCGTGGTCCCGGAGCGGAACGGTCGCCATCTGCATGACCCAGGTTCCGTGGCTCCTGCTCGACAACGTCCACTCGGTCGTCACCCGGTCCGTCTTCTCCGCGCAGGCACGCAGATGGGCTTCGAAATTGAGCTGGGTCCGGAAGGGATCCTTGTCTCGGATGGAGATCACGGCGGGGAACCGCTTATGGACGAGCTTTTCCCTGGGCACCTCGAGGAGCGAGGCGCCGGTCAGGTTGATCTCCTGTATATAGCCCTCGAGGTCGAACGTGCAGTATCCGACCGGCGCGAAATCGTAGAGGTCAGCGTAACGGCTCCGGGAGTCTTCGAGTAGCTGCTGCCCTTCCTGAAGCTCGCGATTCTGCATCTCGAGCTCGATCTGGCTCACCTGGAGGTCGTGCACCAGGCGTACCGGGTCGCTGGCCTTCAGCGCAGTCTCGAGGCGGCGCTCGGCGTCCTGAAGCTTCCGGAGCTCCCGAATCAGCTCCGTCTTCGACATCTCTTCCAGGTGTGCCTTGGCCATGGCGGCCTACGGAAGAGGGTTCACTCCTCGAACGACAGGAGTACGAGGGCGGACTCGGCCGGAACCGGAATCCGGCTGCCGCCTACTTTCAGCGTTTGTGTGCTGCCCCGCGCGGCAGGTTGACGAAGCAGAACTCCCCGAAAGCTCTCCCCGGTGCGGAGTGTCACTTCCAAACGTTGGCAAAGCTCGCCCGTGTCCGCCCACTGCGGGTCTCCATCATTCGGGAAGATGGTCCCGATGGTTTCCTGCTCGACGACTTGGAAGTAGTCGTAGAAGGGCTGATTCACCCACACGATGCGCAGCTTGCTGTCGACGATCATGAGCGGATGGTGGATGGCGCCCAGAAAATGGCCCGCATACTCCCCGACGTCACGGGTCAGCATCGCAGATTTTTTTCGCGCGTCAATATCCATCAGGGTGATGACCGCTCCTCGGATCACATGGTCCAAGGTCTTGTAGGGCACGATCCGAACCGAGTACCACCGACGGTTTCGGCAGAGAACATCTTCCTCCAGAGTGTTCAGTGTCTCCACCACGCCGCGGACTTTGGTCAAGACGTCGGCCCCGAAGAAGCCATCGATGAAGCTGATCGAACGACCCAGGTCGCCAGCGACCAGACCCAGCAGCTTCTCCGCGGCGAGAGTGTATCTCCGGATGCAAAAATCCATGCCAACGATGAGGACGGAGTTGTCGAACCCCGCCAGGAGGTTGTGCAGGTCGTCGTTGGAGAGACCGAGCTCCGACATTCTGTTCTGGAGCTCCTCGTTGACGGTTGTCAACTCCTCGTTCGTGGACTGCATCTCTTCCCTCGATGTCTCCAGCTCTTCGTTCGTGCTCTGCAGCTCTTCGTTGGAAGACTGAAGCTCCTCATTGGCCGACTTGAGCTCTTCGTTGGCGCTCTCTTTGTCCTCGATAGTGGCCTGCAGGTAGTCCTTGGTGACCTCGAGCTCCCGTTCCAGCTCCTGAAGCCGTTTTCCCAGGGCCACGATCCGCTCGTCCGGCTCGTCCGTTGGAATCGGGGGAAGCTCCTCGGGAGGCTCCATCGCCAAGAAGGACACGAGGAGGCACCGGGTCTTGGTCTCCGGATCTTGGATCGGCACCAGGTCGAGTCTCACGGCACCTGGCTTGCCGGCGTCCGAAAACTTCACGTCGGTGCTGACGCGGATCTGCTCGGCAAACGCCTGCTGAATAGCCCTCTTGAGCTCGATGCGCAGCTCGGGACGGGCCAAGCGTAAGATGCTGAAGCTGGCCGAGCCAGGCGCCGGATCGAGGTAGGGACCCGTGTGCCCTCGGAAATGCAAAATATCGAGGTTCTCATTGAGGAGCACGCCCGGGGGGGCGTACACGTCGAGAATCTTACGGTCGGCCAACGCTTGAAGGCTGATCACCGGAGGCGCCGCCCCGCGCTGGTTCCGCTCCGGGATGTTGGGGCCGCTCAGCATGGTTTCGAGAGCGAACGTCGAGCCTGAAGGTTTTTTCGAGTAAATCTTGCTCGTCCGATCGACCAAGCTGAAAAGCTCCGGGCCGTCTCCGACCGTCTCCGAGCTGCCGAGCAAGAGATAGCCGGACGTGTTCAGAGAGTAGTGGAGGATACTCAGCACCTTCTTCTGCGTCGAAGGCTGCAGATAGATGAGGAGGTTTCTGCAGCTCACCAGGTCCATGCGGGAGAAAGGCGAGTCCTTGATCAGGTTCTGCTGGGAAAAAACAACCGTGTCGCGGACACGCCGCGTGACGTGATATTCGGTGCCCTTCTTGGTAAAGAAACGACTCAGCCTTTCCGGAGAAACATCGAGCTCGATGTTCTGCGGGTAGCTTCCTCGGCGCGCGTGCTGAATCGACTGCTCGTCCACGTCGGTCCCGAAAATCTGGATCCTCTTCTCCTTCCCAACGCTCTCCAAGAATTCGATCAGAGAGATGGCGATGGAATAGGCTTCCTCCCCCGTAGCGCAGGCCGGCACCCAGACACGAACCGGCGCGTGCGTCCCGGCATGCTCCAGCACTCTTGGAAAGACCTTCGTCTTGAGCGCCTCGAAGGTCGTCCGGTCCCTGAAGAAGTTCGTGACGGTGATGAGCGTGTCCTTGTACAAGGCCTGAAGCTCCCCGGCATTGGTCTGGACGTACCTCACGTAATCCTCGAGGCTTCCGATTTTGTGGAGGATCATCCGCCTTTCGATCCGCCGCTCCACCGTCGAAGGCTTGTAGCGGGTCAAGTCGTTTCCGAAAGCGGACCGAATCAGGATGAAGAGCCTCGCGAGCTGCTCTTGAAACTGCGGCGCCCGCGCGGGAGCGCTCGGCAGCTTCACTCCATGCGGTCGCTTTGCGATCCGGGTCAGCTCTTCGGCGATCTCCTTGGGCGGGAGGCAGAAGTCCGCGAACCCGCTCGCAAGGGCGCTCCGCGGCATGCCGTCGTACTTGGCGGAAGAAGGGTCCTGGACGAATGTGATTCCGCCCGCTTCCTTGACCGCCCTAAGCCCGAGGGTGCCGTCCGTGCCTGTCCCCGAGAGGATGATCCCGATGCTCGATGCCCCCTGGTCTTGGGCGAGCGTGCGGAAAAAATAGTCGATGGGCAGGTAGGGACGCTCCCCGGCGGGTGCGATGAGGTGAATCACACCGTTCATGAGCGCGAGATCGGTGTTGGGCGGGATCACGTAGACCCGATTCGGCTCGACCGTCATCGATTCGGCCGCGGTCGTGACTTCGACTTTGCTGCTGCGCGAGAGAAGCTGGGGCAGAACGCTTTCACGATCCGGGGCGAGGTGCTGGACCACGATGAACGACATGTTGTCCAGCGGCACGTGCTTGACGAGCTGACCCAGCGCCTCCAGCCCGCCGGCTGATGCGCCGATGCCGACGATGAAGGGCCTCTCCGCCTCTCGTTCCGGCTCCGAGGCCTCTTCCAGCTCGACCGCCCGATCCTGGTCCTCGTCCTCGAAAAGCGCGTCGCGGTCCTTGCGCCCTGTCTCGGGGGTCTGGTCAGCCATGTTGCCTCCCGGCTGGGTCATGAGGGTCAACCACTCACGCTAGCATCCCGGGGAGAAGTCGGCAAGCTGAAGCGCCACGGAATTGACACAAATAAGGAGCGAGCCCGATTCGCTGCATACAGGCGCGGCGGGATGAGCTTTGGTAGGTCTAGTGCTCGCCTGCGCGGGGAGCTGCCGACGTCTCCAAGGGGACGATCCCGCGTTGGAGGGCGAAACGCACTAGATCCGTTCGGCTCCGGAGGCCGAGCTTCCGCATGAGGTTCGCGCGGTGGCTCTCCGCGGTGCGTGGGCTGATGAATAATCGCTTCGCGATTTCGCCGCTTGTGAGCCCCTCGGCAACCAGGTGGAGCACCTCTCGCTCGCGCGACGTGAGCGTGCCGTACGGATCAGCGCCGATGGGCCGCCGGAGATACGACTCGATCCGGTCGGTGGAGAAAGGGGCGCTCAGGTAGCGGCGGCCGGCTGCTGCCTCGCGGATCGCCGTCACGAGCTCCTCGACGCTCGCGTCTTTGAGAACGTAGGCGGAAGCCCCACTTCGGAGAGCCTCGACGACGTGCGCCTCACTCGAATACATGGAGAGAATGACAACGCGGGTCCTGGGAAGCCGCTTCGCCACGCGGCGCGTCACGTCGAAGCCGCCGAGACCCGGCATCATGAGATCCAGAACCAAGACGTCCGGCCTTAACCGCTCGGCCAGACTCATGACCTTGAGCCCGTCCTCGGCTTCGCCGATCACGGCGAATCCGGATTCGGCCTCCAGAAGCGCGCGAAGGCCCCGGAGGACGATCCTGTGATCGTCCGCCAGGACGATCGTCGTGGCCGAGCTCGCGGAACTCATGGGATCACTCCCGGCGCCGTACTCCGAAGCGGCAGCTCCGCCAAGAGCCGCGTGCCCAGCGCGGGAGAGGATTCGATCGTAAGGTGCCCTCCGAGGAGGTGGGCGCGCTCCTCCATGCCTGTGAGACCGGCGGAGCGGCCGGCCCGCGCCGCCTCCTGATCGAATCCTGACCCCCGGTCTTCGACCCGTAGCTTCAGGAATTTCGAATCCGCCTGGACCTCCACTTCGACAACCTCAGCGCCCGCATAGCGAGCCGCGTTGGTGAGCGCCTCCTGAATGAGGCGGAATGCCGCCGTCTCCACGGGCCTGGGAAAGCGCGAATCCGCGCCGACGTGGCTGAACGAAACGCGGATCCGGGTCTGTTCGGTGAAGCGCTCGAAGTGCCAGACAAGCGCGGACAAAAGCCCCAGCTGATCGAGCATCGGCGGCCGCAAATCCATCGAGATATTCCGGGTGCGGTCCATCAGCTCGTTGACGATTTGCAGCATCTGTTCGCGCCGCGATCCCGCGAGCCCCGGCTGAGGCTCCCGCTCGTCGGCGCTCAGCATCAGCTTGAGTCCCGTCAAGAGCTGACCGACTTCGTCGTGAAGCTCGCGTGCGATCTCGGATCGTTCGGTTTCTTGGATATCCACGAGCCGTCGCGAGAGAGCCTCGAGACGCTCCCGCCCGCTCTCGGTCTCTTGGAGCAGCCGCCGGAGGCTTCGGTGTGTGGAATCGGCGGTGAGTAGAATGGCGGGCACCCGATCGAACGGGACGGGGATCCACGCCGCCTCGACGTCGAACAGATCCCCGCTTTTCTTCTTATGACGCCAGAGGCCGATGCCCGGCGAGTTAGGCTGCCCGTTGATCAGGCTCCGCTGGACGGTTGATGCATCTTCGGGAAGATGAATATCGAGATAAGACATGCGTAGGAATTCATCGCGCGAGTAGAGATATTTGGAAACCGCCGCATCGTTTACCGCGAGAAAGCGGAGCGTGGCTCGGTCGAGTACCCATGCAGGGTGTGGGTACCTCTCGAAGACGATCCGGTACTGATCAACGCGGCGCTCTGGATCGTTCGGTTTCCGCCTCGAGATTACTTTCAAATCCTTCGCTTCCCGCAGCATGGCGCGATCCTGTCACTCAGTGACGGCACAGGACCCCCCATTCCCTAGAATTAATACACCAACAACCACCAGAGGTGGGCTGCGATAGCGGAGCTTCAGCGTGCGGGATCGTACAAGCGCTTGGTGGTCAAAAACCTTCGTCAGCGCGTCATACCACGGCGGGGGTCCCGGTTGCGGCCACCTTGACCTTTATTAACACTACGCCTGAGATGGGCTGGAGTCAAGCCTCCGGGTGGGCCCCGCCCGTGCCTCCGCGGGGCCCCCCGTGCCTCCGCGGGGCCCCGCCCGCCCCCGCGGGGCCCCCGCCCCGCCCCCGCCTCATCGATACAGCCTCTTGATCGCGCCCCACGTGCTGGGGCTCACGTCCGTGGTGCATCCGTTCACGCCCCCAGGAGTCGGAGGGCAGCCCGTTCCAGCCGGCGTCCCACCCCCAGTGTAACGATTGAGCGAGTCGAAAAGAATCCAGTCCTCGCTTTCCGTGCTCGCGTGGCCGACCGACCGGTCGTTTCCTCCCTCGATGCTCCCGTACGTGTGTGTGTCGACGGTGGTGGTGTCGGGTCCGGTGACGCGCAGCAGATATACCTGGTCCCCGGAATTGTTGAGGCTCAGCCCCGCCGCGGCAAGCCCCTGCGATCGCTGCCACGCAACCGCGGCGCTCCCCGTGGTGAGCTTCACCTCCCCCGGGGCGAGGGTTCCCTCGAGCGCAAAACGCACCGTTCTAGCCGCGTCGGCGAGGCGGTACTCCCCGATCGCGAGCGCCTCCGGGCCGACGTTTTGGATCTCGATCCACTCGTCGTTCTTGGAATCATAGAGTCCGTCGCCATCCCAGTCGCGCGCAGGCGACGCGAGAATCTCGTTGAGCCGAAGCCCCGGCGCCACCACGCGCGCCCCTCCCTCGACATCGCGCCTAGACACCGCCTGGGCCGCGACGGCCGCCGCAATGGCGATTACGAGCGCCCACACGACACCTCCCCAACGAACCATGTGCTTTCTCCTTGCGCCGAAGCGCGGTTGTGTCGGGGCGTGTCATGAATCGTCCTTACGTCGGAGCGGAGCGGTTAGTACGTTTCGCGATGCCGGGTGCGCCAGAGGGCGCGGGGGGCTCCTTGATCGGGGAGGAGGCGGGGGAGATTCCACAAGGCCGGAAACACGAGCAGGAGCGAGATCGCCGTCCCCCAACGCGGATCCGCAAGGGAGACCAGGGTCCCCGGCGCGTTCAGCCACAGGGCGAACGCAACGGATGCAATAAGGACGCCGCGCACGCTTCCAAGGCCGTAGAGCGCGATCGTGATCCCCGCGAAGGCGAGCGGGAGGGGCCAGCGCTCGAGCGCCACGGCCGGGTCCGTCCAGAGTTGGAGGGCCCCGGCCAGTCCGGCGCAGGCTCCGCCGGCGGCGAGCATCGAAAGCTGGACCAGGTCCACGTCCACCCCGGCCGCCACCGCGGCGAGCGGGTTCGAGCCGACCGTCCTGAGATCGAATCCACGGGCGGACGTGCGCAAGACGTGTGCGAAGGCCAGGGCGAGGAGAAGGCCGAGCGAGAGAACCAGAATTCCCCACGTCAGGACGAAGGTATGCCCCAGCCCGAGGCCCGGGGTCCACCGGAGGGCGGCCGGAACGGGACCCAGCTCGAACGCGAGCGCGGGGAGCGCGGCCGGCGTGAGGGAGAGCGCCCGCGCGACCGGAGTCATCGCCACCCCGAGAAGAAGCCCGCTCACCATCTCGTGGACCGCAAACCGCCGGCGCAGCCAAAGCAGGACGGCCCCCGCGAGCGCGCCGGCCGCGGATCCCCCGAGGAGCGCGAGTCCGGCGCGGGCGGCGGGATCGATCGACGGGGTACGAACGATCGCGGCGGCCACGGAGAACCCGGCGAGAAATTGTGCGTAGATTCCAAGATTCAACACGCCGGCATGGAGCGGCCCCAGAAAACCGAGCCCCAGGAACAGCAGCCCCGCCACCACGAGGATCACATCGCCGCTCCACGGAGCGGCCCACGCGGCCGGGTTCCACGGCGAAGCCTGGCGCGCGAGGATCTGGGTGCCGGCGACGAGAAGGGCAAAGCAGGCGACGTTGGCAA
>Ga0066709_100000832_pt1 | contig 18499 bp, 14 predicted proteins | sample GraSoiAngelo_158_FD_79665 | JGI IMG/M metagenome (GOLD analysis project Ga0066709, IMG submission 79665) | Grasslands soil microbial communities from the Angelo Coastal Reserve, California, USA - 14_1009_16_30cm | ecosystem: Environmental > Terrestrial > Soil > Grasslands | place: USA...
ACATGACCCAGCCGCCGAAGATGTCACCGTGCTGATTCGCGTCGGAGGGCATCGGCACGACGCGCAGGGCCGGTTGCTCGTCCGGCAGCTGTGCTCGCTCGTCGGTCATGAGTCATGCCGCCTTCCGTCGCGCTTCATCGCGAAGCTCGCGGCGCAGGATCTTGCCGACATTGGACTTGGGCAGCTCGGTGCGGAACTCGACTTCGCGCGGACACTTGTAGCCGGTGAGCTGCGCGCGGCAATGCGCAAGGAGCGCCTCGACGGTCAGGCTCGGGTCCTTCCTGACGACGAAGAGCTTCACGGCTTCGCCCGACTTCGCATCGAGTACGCCGATCGCCGCGCACTCGAGCACACCGGGGTGCGTGACGACAACCGATTCGATCTCGTTCGGATAAACGTTGAACCCGGACACGAGAATCATGTCCTTCTTCCGGTCGACGATGCGCACGAAGCCGCGGTCGTCCATCACGCCGATATCTCCCGTCGCGAGCCAGCCGTTCGCATCGAGCACCTTGTCGGTCTCGTCCGGCCGCTGCCAATAGCCCGCCATGACTTGCGGGCCCTTGATGCACAGCTCGCCCGGCTGCCCCAGCGGCACATCGTGACCCGCGTCGTCGCGCAGCACGGCATCGGTCGACGGAATCGGCAGTCCGATCGCGCCGTTGTACTCGGGCAGGTCGAGCGGATTAATCGTGGCGGCCGGCGAAGTCTCGGTCAGTCCGTACGCTTCGATCAACGGAACGCCAGTGACCTGTTTCCAGCGCTCGGCTACGGCCATCTGCACGGCCATGCAGCCGCCGAGAGTCATCCGCAACGTCGAGAAATCGAGCTTGGCGAAGTCCGGATTGTTGAGCAACGCGTTGAACAAGGTGTTGACACCGGTGAGCGCCGTGAAGCGATGCTTGCCCATCTCCTTGACGAACCCCGGTATGTCGCGCGGATTGGTGATCAGCACGTTCTCCGCTCCGAGCGTCATGAATATCAGACAGTACGCGGTCAGCGAGAAGATGTGATAGAGCGGCAGCGGCGTGAGGATTACTTGAGGCTCGGCAGGCAGGAACGGCTTAAGCCACGCGCCTGACTGGAGCAGATTGGCAACGATGTTCCGGTGCAGCAACATCGCTCCTTTCGCAACACCGGTCGTGCCGCCTGTGTATTGCAGAAACGCGATGTCCTCGTGCGTGATCGACACATGCTCGAGCTTGCGTCGGCCCCCTTCGGCCAGCGCGTCCGACAACCGCATCGAGCCTGGCAGACGCCATGCAGGAATCATTTTCTTGATGTGGCGCAGCACCAAGTCGACGAGCAGCCCCTTCAAGCCGAGGAGCTCCCCGATGCTGGTCACAACGACCTGCTTGACCGAGGTCTTGCCGACGACCTCCTGCACGGTGTGTGCAAAATTCTCGACGACCACGATCATTTCGGCGCCGCTGTCCGTCAACTGATGCTCGAGCTCCCTGGGTGTGTACAGCGGGTTGGTGTTCACCACCGTGTAGCCCGCGCGCAGAATGCCGAACAGGCACACTGGATACTGCAGGATGTTGGGCATCATCAGCGCGACGCGCGCGCCCTTTTTCAGTCCGCGCCCCTGTAGGAATGCGCCGAATGCAGCCGACTTGGCGTCGAGCTCGGCAAAAGTGATCGACTTGCCCATGCAGGTAAACGCAGGCCGCGGGCCAAACTCACTGACGACGCGGTCGAACACGTCACGCACCGACGCGTAGGCGTTGATGTCGATCTCGTGGGGCACGCCTTTCGGATACGACTTGAGCCAGATCCTGTCCACGAACTCCTCCCTGCGGCACGGTCTTATGCCGGCCGTCCGGGGCCTATGCTAGCAGAGGGTGGCGCCGAGCCGGAACTCGCCGCGTAGCGCAGCGGGCCGCCGCGAAAGGGCGCGAAGCCCGTACCGAAGATCGCACCCGCGTCGACCAGGTCAGCGTCGGCGACGATGCCATCGGCGAGCGCGCTCCTCGCCTCGGCGACAAACGGCTGGATCAGCCTGTCTCCGAGCCCGGGCGGTACGATCCCGCTGGAGCTCTTCGCGGCCTTGCCGCTCGACCAGTCGTAGAAACCACGCTTGGTTTTGCGCCCGAGGTGGCCCGCGGCGGTCAGCTCGGAGAGCTTTTTCGGCGGCTGTGCGTCCTGGTCGAGCATCTTGCCCACCGCGAGGCAGATGTCGAGCCCGACCGTGTCGGCGAGCTCGATGGGACCGACCGGCATGCCGAAAGCAAGCGCGGCTTCGTCGACCGTTTCCGGGGCAATGCCTTCATCGACGCAGCGCATCGCCTCCATGAGGTACGGCGCCAGCACGCGATTGACCAGGAATCCCGGCGCACTTTTCACGGGCAGCGACAGCTTGTCGATCTGCCGGACAAAAGCCGACGCGCGCGGGACCAGGTCGCCACGGGTGCTCGCGCCGACCACGATTTCGACCAGCATCATGCGCGGCACGGGGTTGAAGAAGTGCAGCCCGATCAGTCGCGCGGGATCCTTGAGCGAAGTGCCGATCTGCTCGAGCGGAATGCTCGACGTGTTGGTGGCCAGAAGCGCGTCCGGCCGGGCTTTGCCCTCGAGCGCGGCGAACAGCGTCCGCTTGGCGTCGAGATCCTCGAAGATCGCCTCGATGATCACGTCGGCTCGCGCGACGCCATCACCTGCGACGTCGGGAATCAGGCGATCGAGCGCGTCGCGAGCGCGCCGTGGATCCTTGAGCCGGTCTGCGAAGAGCTTTGCGGCGCGCTGCATCGCGGGCTTGAGTCGCTCCGCAGTCTGATCCTGCAGCGTCACGGTCAGGCCGCGCAGCGCGCACCAGGCGGCGATGTCGCCGCCCATCGTACCGGCGCCCACCACATGCACGTGTCGGGTTGCACTGTGCAAGTCGCGCAGCAACTCGGTTCGATGGGTGAGCGCGTCGGTCTCCCTCCCGAAGCTCTTCAGCCGCTCCTGCAGCCGGAACACTCGGATCAGGTTCATCGCGGTAGGCGTCTGTATCAGATGCGCAATCGACGCAGGATCGGACGCCGGCAGTGCGAGTGCGTCGCCATCGTGCTTGACCCAGATGTCGAGGATCGCGTACGGGGCGGGATAGTGCTCGCGGCGCGCCCGTGCGGCGACCTGTTTTCTCGCCTGCGCTGCAACGAGCGGGCGGAAGAGCGGATTCAAGGTGAGTGACAACGGGAACGGCACACGCCGGTGAGGCGGGGCCGTCAGCAACATGCCGCGCGCGGTGTTCATCATGATGCGCGGCGGCACGCACTCGTCGGCGATGCCCAGCTTCTTCGCCCGCCGTGCGTCGATCGTCCGTCCCGTCAGCAATAGGTCGAGCGCCGCGGGCGCGCCCGTGAGCCGCGGCAGGCGGCGCATGCCGCCCCAGCCTGGGACGATGCCCAGCATCACTTCGGGCAGCCCAAGGCGCGTGCCCGGATCGTCGACGACGACGCGATAGCGGCACGCGAGCGCGAGCTCCAGGCCACCGCCGAGACAGAATCCTCGCACCAGCGCGAGCGTCGGATAAGGTACTGCGGCCAGTTCGTTGAACGCGTCCCAGCCGCGCCTGACGATCGCCAGCGCATCATCGACCGTCTTGACGCCCTCGAATTCCTGGATGTCGGCGCCGGCAATGAAGCCGCTGTCCTTGCCCGAGCGTATGACCAGTCCTTTGGGCGGCGCGCTCGAGAGCTCGCGCAGAACGGCGCGAAGCTCGTCGAATACGTCCACCGAGAACGTATTAGTCGCCGTGCCGGCCTTGTCGAAGACCAGCCACGCGATGCCATCGGCGTCGCGCTCGATCGTCCAATGCCTGAGATTGAGCTTCGGCGCCATGTCGGTCACGCACTTTCCACCAACATCGCGCCCCCAAGGCCGCCGCCGATGCAGATCGCGGCGAGCCCGCGCTTGCCGCCGCTACGCTTGAGGACGTTGAGCACGTGAAGCACGATCCGCGCTCCCGATGCGCCGACCGGATGCCCGAGCGCGATTGCTCCGCCGTCAACGTTGAGCTTCGCCTGATCGAGGGTGCCGAGCGCGCGTTCGAGGCCCAGCTCCGCCTTGCAATACGCGTCGTCCGCCCAGGCGCGCAGGCACGCGATCACCTGCGCTGCGAATGCTTCGTTGATCTCCCAAGCGTCGATGTCGCCAAGCGTCAAGCCGTGCCGCTTGAGCAGCGGTGTGGCGGCATGCACGGGGCCCAGGCCCATCTCTCCCGGATCGAGCCCGGCCCATTCGCTGTCGACGATCGTGCCCAGGACCGGCAGCTGATATCTCGTTACGGCGGTTTCGGAGGCCAGCACAAGCCACGCCGCGCCGTCGGTGATCTGCGAGGTGTTGCCGGCGGTGACGTTCCCGTACTTGCGATCGAAGAACGGCTTCAACTTGGCGAGGTTCTCGGGGGTCGAATCCTCGCGCACGCCATCGTCGGCCTCGTACAGATTGCCCTCGGTGTCGAACAGCGGCGCGATCTCGCCAGCGTAATGGCCGCTCTTCTGGGCGGCGAGCACGCGCCGGTGACTTTCCGCAGCGAACTCATCCATTTCGCCACGCGTGATGCCGAACCGGAACGCGAGGTTCTCCGCGGTCTGGCCCATGAGGAGCCCCACCATCGGGTCGGTCAAGCCTTTCATGATGCCGATGATCGGCGTCAGTGCCGCCGCCGGGCTCAGCTTGAGAAAAGACGCCGCCTTTTCGCCGAAACTCTTCGCGGTGGAAAATCGCGCAAACCAGAGCACCATCTTCTCCGAGTAGAGGAGCGGCGCGCGGGAGAGCGCGTCGACGCCACCGGCCAGCACCAGGTCGGAGCGGCCCCCGCGGATGTTGGCAATCGCCGAGTCGAGCGCCTGCATCCCGGAGGCGCAGTTGCGCATCACGGTCCAACCCGGAACCTTGTGCCCGCAGCCCATGCGCAATGCGACCACGCGGCCGATATTGACCTCGTCCGGCGAGGGGCTCGCACAGCCGAGAATCACCTCGTCGAGATCGGCCGGCGAGAAGCGCTGCCGCATCAGCAGTGCCCGCCCGGACTGCGTCGCGAGATCCGACGCGGCGAAAGGGCCCGGGCGATTGCGCGCCTTGAGGAACGGCGTTCGCGCGCCGTCGACGACAAAAATGGGCTGGGTCATGGCTGCCTCGCTGCCGGCAAAAAAAACGAAGATATTTCGCCGCAAAGGGCGCTCGGAAAATCCTTGAAAGTCTTACTTCGCGACTTTGCGACCTTGGTGTCCTTTGCGTTAGATGCGGTCGACGTTACGCCGCAGCCTTCCGCGCGACGGCTCCTTCTGATGACGCCATCGATGCCGGCGGACGCATCTCCGAGATGCCCAGGTCCTGCGCAAAATCGTCGACGCGAATCACCTGATCGACCAGCCGTGTGGCCTTGCGCACGATGGCGAGTTCGTCTGCGGTGATGATGTTCGCGGCCTGCGCCGCGGCTGCGCGGTCTTCCCCCGGCTTGACGCAGAAGCGTCCGGTCTTCTGCGCCTCGCGCAGGCGCGCTTCGATCGGCTCGGCGGCGAGCGTGGCCTCGACGGCGGATTCGATGGTCCGGATGGCGTCGCCATCGGCTCTCGAGAGGTACATGCCACCGGTCAGGCGGTCCCGCGTCGCGGAGGGCTCGATCAGGAGCCTGGCCACTTCGTGGCCCAGCTTGTCCGATGGGATCACATACGGACGGCCGAGCGGGAATACGGTCCGGCGCATCAGCGTCGCGATCAGGCGATTGGGAAAATTGGAGATGACGCCCTCGAACGCGGTCTGCGCCCGAAACATTGCGTCCCAGATCGCCCAGTGCATGAGGGGTGCATCGGCCGTAGGCCGACCTTCGTCCTCGAAGCGCTTGAGCGTGGCGGAGCACAAAAAGAGATACGACAGCACGTCGCCCAGGCGCGCCGAGAGTTTCTCCTTGCGTTTGAGCGCACCGCCGAGCACACCCATCGACACGTCCGCCAGAAACGCCAGCGCCGCCGAGAAGCGCGTCAGCTGCTGGTAGTAGCGGCGCGTCTCCGGCGCGACGTCGGGCACACGAACGGGATGCGATCCGAGCATGCCCAGCACGAACGCGCGCGTGAAGTTCGATAGCAGAAAGCCGATATGCCCGAACAGCGCTCGGTCGAACGCGATCGACGCCGTTCGAGCGTCCGACCCGTTGGCGGCAGCCATCTCCTTGAGCACGTACGGATGGTAGCGGATCGCGCCCTGGCCGAAGATGATGAGGCTTCGCGTGAGGATGTTGGCGCCTTCGACGGTGATCGACACCGGGACTTGCATGTACGCGGCGCCTACGAAGTTCGACGGCCCCATGCAGATCCCCTTGCCCCCGGCGATGTCCATGGCGTCGATGGCGATCCGGCGTCCGCGATCGGTCAGGTGATACTTGGCGATCGCGGAGAGCACCGCCGGCTTCTCGCCTAGGTCGACCATGCCCGCGATCAGCTTGTGGGTCGCATCCATGGAATACAGATAGCCGCCCATGCGCGAAAGCGGTTCCTCGATGCCCTCGAACTTGCCGATCGGCGTCTTGAACTGGCTGCGCACGCGCGCGTAGCCACCGGTGGCACGCACGATGAGCTTGGACATGCCGGTCGACAACGACGGGAGTGAGATGGCGCGCCCGGCAGCGAGACATTCCATCAGCATCCGCCAACCCTTGCCGATCATCGGTTGTCCGCCAATCACCCAGTCGAGCGGAATGAAGACGTCCTTGCCCGAGTTGGGACCGTTCTGGAACACCGCGTTCAACGGCATGTGCCTGCGGCCGATGTTGACTCCGGGATGATGGGTCGGAATCAGCGCGCAGGTGATGCCGAGATCTTCCTTGTCGCCGAGCAGATGGTCGGGATCGAAAGCGCGGAAGGCGAGCCCGAGAAGGGTCGCGACGGGACCGAGCGTGATGTAGCGCTTGTCCCAGGTGAGCTTGAGGCCTAGCGTCGGTCGGCCCTGGTATTCGCCTCTGCAGACGATGCCCAGATCGGGGATCGCCGCGGCGTCGGAGCCCGCGTGGGGATTGGTCAGCGCGAAGCACGGGATTTCGATTCCCCTGGCGAGCCGCGGCAGGTAGTGACGCTTCTGCTCCTCGGTGCCGTAATGCCGCAGCAGCTCGCCCGGCCCCAGCGAGTTGGGGACCATCACCGTGACGACCACCGCGCTGCAGCGCGAGGCGAGCTTCGCCACGACCTGCGAATGTGCGAACGCCGAGAAGCCCAGGCCTCCGTATTCCTTCGGGATGATCATCCCGAGAAACCCCTTGTCCTTGATGAATTGCCAGACCGGTGGCGGCAGGTCTTTGTAGATGTTGGTCGTCTCCCAGTCGCTGACCATCCCGCACAGCTCTTCGCACTCGTGATCGAGGAAATGCTGCTCGTCGACGGTCAGGTTGGGCGGGGGGAGCGCGAGAAGCTTCTTCCAATCGGGCCGCCCTGAGAAGAGCTCGCCGTCCCAGCCGACGGTCCCGGCCTCGATTGCCTCGCGTTCGGTCGAGGTCATCGCCGGCAGGATCTTGCGGAAGAGTCCCAGCACGCCGTCGCTCACGAGCGCGCGCCGCAGCGGCGGAAAGTTGAGCGGGATCGCCAGCACGACGAGCATGACCGCCGGCAAGATCACCAGGAGCGGCGCCAGCAGATGCGCGCCCCACGCGATCGCCAGCGCGAGCGCGATCGCGCCGGTCCACAACCAGCCGGGCGCGTTGCGGTACGCCAGCGCGAGAAAGCCCGCGATGACCGCGATCGACCAGACGAATGTCAACATGCAGACTCCTATGGCGCGAGTGACTCGCGGGCGGGTTCGCCGTCGAGTTCGGAGAGATCGGGCAGTGGAGCTTTGAGCCCCGCGATCAGGAAAGGGGCGAGCCGCCGCAGCAGCACCTCGTCGTTGGCGGTCTCGCCGCGCGAAAGCGCAGCGATGAGCTTGAGCGCGTCCGTGCCGGCCAGCGTGAACGACAGCGCGCCCATCACGAAATGCAAGCGCCAGGTCAGCTCCTTCTTGGGAAGCTGCGGAAGCGCGCGTCCGAATGCCGCCTTGAAGCGCGCAATCATCACGGCGTATTGCTCGGACAGAAAGCGGCGGATGAACGGCGCGGGATCCGCGTAAGCGCGCCCGAGCAGCCGCAGGAAATTCTTGCCGCCCCGCTCCGGGTCCCGCGCGAGCCTGAGCGCCGGGATGAACATCGCCGCGAGGATCTTTTCGCAGGACAGCGGCTTTGGCGCCGACTCGTGTTCATAGCGCGTCAGCAGCGCGAGGCGCTCCTGGTTCATCGGATCGAGCCGGCGTCGGAGCACCGCTTCGAACAGCTCTTCCTTGCTGCCGAAGTGATAGTGGACCGCGGCGAGGTTGACGCCCGCGGCGGCCGTGATCTGGCGCAAGGTCGTGGCCTCGAAACCGTGCTCCATGAACAGCGCCTCGGCCGCGTCGAGGATCCGGCCCTTGGTCGCCGAGCTCTTGGGCATGTCGAAAGGAATGACTCGTCCCCGCATCGGATTGCCCCAGTCCTCCCCGGCCCTCGACTATCGCTCAGGAGCGTCAGTTAAACGTTTGTTTGAATCCTACGGCCGCCGGGCCGACGTTGTCAACGCCACCGATGCCAACGCATGTGGGTCATGCCATACTGAACGTGGAAATCGCGGAGGCCTCAACGATGCCCAGCATAGCGATAAAACGCCGCCACGGCCTCGATCAAAAACGTGCGAAGGCGGCGGCCGAAAAAATCGCGCGCGATCTCAACAAGCGCTTCAACCTCGAGTACGCGTGGGAGGGTGACCACATCGCCTTCGAGCGGCCGGGGCTCTCGGGCACTCTGCGAGTCGGCAAGATCGACCTCAGCCTCGACGTCGAGCTGTCGTTCCTGCTGCTCCCGCTCAAAGGCTCGATCGAGCAGGCGATCCGCAGGGAGCTCGATACGCTGTTCAAGAAGGCGTAACTGGGCGAGCGACGCGATCCCGGCGCGTGCAATAACTGAGCTGCCGTTCCCGGGCATCACCCTGCGGGTTCAGCTCGGGCTAGGGTTCATCCAGGACACCGTCAGGGCTCCGGGAACGGGGCGCGATCTCCGGCGAATATTGCATTCATCAGCGCGGTCTCCCGCGTTTCGATGGCGGCCAGCAATTCGCCGGCACCGCGCATGCGCCCAAACGCGGCAAATCCGCGCTCGAGAAGATCCTGCAACGCGCCGAAGCCGGCCAGGCGCGCCGGCTGCCGCATAGCCGCCAACGCCGAGCGCACCATCGGTTTGCCGACATAGCGGTCGAGCGCTTCGCCCGCAGTCACGATCAGGGCTATCTGGCGTTCGCGCGACCGCCGATCATCGAGCTCGCGGTAGGCATCGCTGTAGGCAGCCACCGACAGGGACGCGGCTGGATCGAGTCGTTCGAGCAGCAAGCGATCGAGCTCGTGCGAGAGTACCGAGAGTTCCATCGCGCCCGCGACAGTCGCCAGCACACCCTCCGGCAGCACTTTGCCCATGAGCGGAACCACGCGTGCCAGGTCCGCGTCGCGGCGGGAAAAATCGCCCGGGCCGTAGAGATCCCTACCGAAGAAAGCGATCGCCCCGGCGTAACGCGCGTCGCGCGCAAGATCGGCATAGGTCGCATTGAGCCGCCGCGATTGCCAATGCGCGAGCCGGTCGAGCGCGGTGGCCAGTGGGGGCGATGCGGCGCGCTCTTCGTGCAGCGCGCGAGCGCGTTGCAGCTGGCGGATGAGTTCGGCTTGGGCGGCGGTAGGCATCGTGGAAGGCGGGGCAGTAGCGAGCCCAGGGTCGAGAGTGAGCGTCGACGTAGCGGGTCGCGGGACCAGGGTCAGATTGAGGGCCCGCCACTCGGGTGTCGCCATCATAGGAGACAATGCGCCGGCGCGCGTGGCTTCAATCCGAACCGCCTGGGACGCGTCGGCCCCGAATCTAGATTGTTTTGTCTAACCACGCGGGCTAGAGTGGCTCGCAGCCACAGCGTTCGCCGCGTGGCCCCGCTTATCGTGTCGAACCCCGTCCCAGCGACATTTCGCATCAGCCGCCGCACGCTTCTCAAGGCGGGCGTGGCGGGCGGCGCGGCACTGTTGCTGGCGCGCTGGCTCTATACATCGACGTCGCCTGCGCAACTGCCGTCGCATCCGGCGCTCGATTCGTCGGCGCGGACGATCCTGGCCGCGATCATCCCCGTGCTGCTCGAGGGCGCTTTGCCGATCGGACCCGAGCAGCCCGCCGCGCACGCGAAGACGCTCGCCGCAGTCGAGCAGACGATCGCCGGCCTTCCGCCCGCGACTCGCGAGGAGCTGGCCGAGTTGTTCTCGCTACTCGCCTTTGCGCCGATGCGCGGCCTCGTCGCAGGCGTGTGGTCGCCCTGGTCCGAAGCGTCGACTGAGACGATCGCAGCGTTTCTCGCGCGCTGGCGCGACAGTCGCTTCACGCTTCTGCGCTCGGCCTACGGTGCGCTGCACCAGCTCGTACTGGCAGCCTGGTACGCGCAGCCTCCAGCGTGGCCGCCGACCGGCTACGCTGGGCCGCCCACCCTTTCGCTGGGCTACTGAGCTTTGCCGCAATGACTGACAATCAGCAAAGCTCAGCCTCCACCCCTATCCCTTCACCCCATTGGGGGAGAGGAACTTCGTGCGCGCCTTCAGCGCGGTTCCAGTAATGGCCGATATTCTGCGGCGGTCGTCGCTGCAAGATCCTTTCCGCGCGGCCTCGGGCGCAGGATGGAAGGTGCTCGACGCCTCGACCTTCTCCGAGGATCGCCAGCTCGAGGCCGACGTCGCGATCGTCGGCACGGGGGCCGGTGGCGGCACCACCGCCGAGATCCTGTCCGAGGCCGGCCTGTCGGTCGTCATGATCGAGGAGGGACCGCTCGCCAGCTCGTCCGACTTTCGCATGCGCGAGTCCGAAGCGTATCCGCAGCTCTACCAGGAGTCGGCCAGTCGCAAGACGAAGGACAACGCGATCAACATTCTGCAGGGTCGCTGCGTCGGCGGCGGCACGACGATCAACTGGACGTCGAGCTTCCGCACCCCTGTCGCCACGCTCGAGCATTGGATGGGCGCATTCGGCCTCGTCGGGTTCGGCGCCGACGATCTCGCGCCCTGGTTCGATCGCACTGAGCGGCGTCTCAACATCGCGGCGTGGCCGGTCGCGCCGAACGAGAACAACGACGCGCTGCGTCGCGGCGCGCAGGCACTGGGGATCGGCGTCAGCGCGATCCGTCGCAACGTCAAGGGCTGCTGGAACATCGGCTATTGCGGCATGGGTTGCCCGACCAACGCCAAGCAGTCGATGCTGGTAACGACGATCCCCGCCGCGCTCGAGCGCGGTGCAACGCTGCTGACGCGCACGCGCGCACTTGCGCTCGAGCATACCAACGACAGGGTCGGCGCGCTCACGTGCGTCGGTCTCGACGCGCGCGGCACCGATCCCACCTCGCGTCGTATCACGGTGCGTGCCAAGACCTTCATCGCGGCCGGCGGTGCGATCGGAACGCCGGCGCTGCTTCTCCGGAGCCATGTCCCCGATCCGCACGGTGTCGTTGGCAAGCGCACCTTCCTGCATCCGACCGTGGTATCGGCAGCGCTTATGCCCGAACGGGTGGAGGGCTTCTCCGGTGCGCCGCAGACGATCTATTCCGATCACTTCCTCGGGGCCGATCTGTCCGGACCGATTGGCTACAAGCTCGAAGTCCCTCCCATCCACCCCGTGCTTGCCGCGATCACGCTTCCCGGTCACGGCGCGGCACACGCGCGCTGGATGCGCGATCTCGCACACATGCAGGTCGTCATCGCGCTCCTGCGAGACGGCTTTCACTCCGAAAGCCCGGGCGGCATCGTCACGCTGCGTGCCGACGGGACGCCGCTGCTCGACTATCCGCTCAACGAGTACTTCTGGGAAGGCGCGCGACGCTCGCTCGCGACGATGGCGGAGATCCAGTTCGCCGCCGGCGCGACAGCAGTCATGCCGGTGCATGCCTCGGGTGCGACTTACAAGCGCTGGCCCGATGCGCGCGCGGGAATTGCCGCGTTGCCGCTCGCGCCGCTGGTCGCTCCGGTGTTCAGCGCGCACGTCATGGGCGGTTGCGCCATCGGTCCCGACATCCGGCGAGCCGCGGTCGATGCGAGCGGCCGCTACCATCACCTCGAGAATCTCTACGTGCTCGATGGTTCGCTGTTTCCCACCAGCGTCGGCGCCAATCCGCAGCTCTCGATCTACGCGATCACGGCGAAGCTCGCGAGCGCTCTCGTCTCGACGCTCGGTCGCGCATAGTCCCTGTGTAAGCGCTGCGAACCCCGGGATTCGCGCTCCTCGCGCACCGCCGCGCTACGGCGATTAGGGTGATTGCTCTAATGCTCGGCGCTACAGTGGGAGCGTCGTTCAATCCACCAAGGAGCATGAACATGCTGAAGCAAGTTGCGGACAGTCTCAATGCCACCCGTTTCGCCGACACCGCGCTCGCCGCGTCGCGCCAGGTCTGGCTCGCCGGGCTCGGCGCGGCAATCGTCACGCGTGAGTGGGCACGTAGCGATGCCGGCCAGGTCTTTCGCACGCTGGTCAAAGAAGGCCAGGTGGTGGAAAAGCGCGCCATTCGGGTAATCGGCAGGCAGGTCGATTCGTCGCTTTCTCTCGCGACGAGCACCTGGAACAAGGCGCGCTACGCCGCGCTGTCCACTGTCAACGAGCTGGTCGACACGGCCGCGGCTGCGCTGCCCAAGTTCAAGGTGCCGCTCGCGGCTGTGAGCAAAGCTCCCGCGAAGTCGAAGAGGATTGCGTCGCACAAGAAAGCGCGCCAGCCACGCCGGGTCAAGCGGTCCGCCAGGAAAGCGTAAGGCGAAGCGGGTGTAACATCGGCGGCTCACCCGCTCCAATAACCAGAGGAGAGCCATGCCGGGACGGGCATCGCTCCGGGCCGCCGCGGGCAAGCGGGCCCGGAAACGGCGATCGGCCCGTGCGCGCATCGGCCTCGCTCTCGCGGGCGGCGGACCGCTCGGCGGAATCTACGAGGTCGGCGCGCTGCTAGCGCTCGCAGAGTCGCTGCAAGGTATCGACCTCAATGAGCTCGACGTCTACGTCGGTGTATCGTCGGGAGGCTTCGTCGCTGCCGCGCTCGCGAGTGGTATTTCGCCGGTGCAGATGTACCGGCTTTTCATCGCCGAGGGTCGCGACGCCGCGTTGCCGCCGGGCCTGTTCCTGCGTCCGGCGCTCTCCGAGTTCTGGCGTCGCGCGCTGTCGGTGCCGCGCCTGGCTGTCTCGTCCGCTTCCGAGTTCCTGCGTGATCCTTTGCGCCGCGGCGCGCTGGGACCGTTCGCAGCGCTCGGGCCCGCCGTGCCAACCGGCTTGTTCGATCAGCGTGCCATCCACGCTTTTCTGGCGCGGCTCTTCGCCACGGGGGCTCGCAGCAGCGACTTCCGCCGCCTCCCGCACAAACTGTTTCTGGTCGCGACCAACCTCGACACCGGCGCGTCGGTAACTTTCGGGACGCCGGGGTTCGATCATGTCCCCATCGACAAGGCGATCGCCGCGTCCGCGGCGCTGCCGGGGCTGTTTCCTCCGGTCGAGATCGAAGGCGAGCATTACGTCGACGGCGCGCTCAACAAGACGCTGCACGCCTCGGTCGCGCTCGATCAGGGCGTCGATCTCCTGCTTTGCGTGAATCCGCTGGTCCCGTTCGACGCCAATGCCGCAGCGCGCCGCGGTAGGCTCACCGTCGAGAAGATCGATCACGGAGGCCTGCCGCTGGTGCTCGCGCAGACATTCCGCGCGATCATCCACTCGAGGATGAAGGTTGGGATGGAGAAATACCACCGGCAGTATCCGGATGCCGATATCGTGCTCTTCGAGCCGGACCGCGAAGACGCCGACATGTTCTTTGCCAACATCTTCAGCTACACCCACCGGGCGAGTCTGTGCGAAGCCGCGTATCGGAACACGCGGCGACGCCTGCTCGAGAAGCGCGACACGCTCGAGCCGTTGTTCGCTCGGCACGGAATCGGCCTTGATTTCGCAAAGCTCGGGGACGCCCACCGCCCGATCCAGCTTGCCCTCACCGATCCGCGGCCGCTGTTTATCGACTCGCCTGGCGTGAAGGGCGTCGCGCACGCGCTCTCGCGCACGCTCGACGCGCTCGAGGTATGTCTTCACGGCGATCCGGCACGACATCATTCCGGCCGGCAACCGCGAGCCGTAGCGTAGACCGGGCGCCCGGTCCAAACCTACAATCCCGCATTTCACCGACGTCGGACCCCATGGCGGAGCGCAAACGCCCGCGGCGCACGCGCGAGCGCATTCTCGAGACGGCGCTCGTGCTGTTCAACCGCTTCGGCGAACCACATATCACGACCGCGGACATCGCCAACGAGATGGAGATCAGCCCGGGGAATCTGTACTACCATTTCCGGAACAAGGACCAGATCATCGCCGAACTTTTCGGCGCGTTCGAACGGCGGCTCGACGCTCTGATGGCCGTGCCGGAAGGCCGCGGCGCGGGAATCGAGGATCTGTGGCTGCTGCTGCATCTGTTGTTCGAGGCCATGTGGGACTATCGCTTTGTCTTTCGTGACCTCGACGAGATTCTGTCGCGCAACCGCAGGCTCGGCTCGCGGTTCGCAGCGATCATGCGGCGCGGCGCACACACCGTGGTAGAGTTGTGCCGCGGGATGGTGACAACCGGCGCGATGCAGGCGTCCGAGCGCGAGATCGGTGCACTCGCCGATAACGTCGCCCTCGTCGCGACCTACTGGATCTCGTATCAGAAGATATCCGGCGGTGAGCGCGCCGAAGCAGCGGTGAGTCTCGACCGCGCCGCCTATCAGGTCCTGTCGCTCATCGCACCGTTCCTGCGCGGCGACGCCCGCGCATTGCTCGACCGATTGAGCCGGGATTATCTGTAGCTTCGGAGGGGCCATGGCGAAGCAATGGTTGAAGTTTCCCCACGCCGACAGGGCATACGCCTACGACCGCGTCGCGTTGAAGAAATGCTGGGATCGGCTGCACCGCGGCGACGGCGAGCCGTTTCCCAAGGACACGAACGTGCAGGATGCCTGGCGCCACTACCATGCGGGGGAGTTCCGGCAGGCGGTCGAAGCCGGACTCGCTGCGGCCGGCCCCGGCGTCAACGTCGCGGTCAAGGCACAGGTGATTTATGCCAACTACGTCGAGAAATCCGAGAAGGCGAAGCTTCCGCTCTTCGAAGAGGCGGCCGCATGGGCCGCCGAGCGCCGCACCAGCGCGCCCAAGGATCCGAACGGACATTACCTCTACGCGTACGCCCTCGGCCGTTACGGGCAGGGCATCTCGGTCGTGAAGGCGCTCTCGCAGGGGTTCGGCGGCAAGATCAAGGACGCCCTGACCACAGCGCTCACGCTCGCGCCCTCGCACGCCGACTCCCATATCGCGTACGGCGCGTATCAGGCCGAGGTCGTCAACAAGGTCGGCGGGCTTGTCGCGGGCATGACCTACGGCGCGAAGAAGGACTCCGCGCTCGAGCAATTCCAGAAGGCGCTGAAGCTCAACCCCGATTCGGCGATTGCCCGGATCGAATACGCGAACGGGTTGATCCTGCTCTTCGGCAAGGAGAAGATCGACGAGGCCACGAAACTCTACGAGCAGGCCGCCAAGTGCAAGCCGTTGGATGCCATGGAAAGACTCGATGTCGAGCTGGCAAAAGAGGAATTGACTTAGATTGCGCGGCACTGCGCCGCGACGGGCAGTGATCTCGCGTGCTCAAGACACGAGTGTTCACGTAACACTGGAACAAGCCATCCGCGGCGTCGGCTAGCTGACCCGTCTTGCCGCGAGCAACGCGAGTTCAGTGCGCCGGGTGAAGCCGAGCGAGAGGTAAATCTCGATCGCTCTGGTATTGCAACTCTCGACGTGCAGGAACGGGCTCTCACCCGCGCGCACTATGCCGTTGGCAACCCGACTGATCAGTGCCCGGGCGTGGCCCCGCCTCTGCGCATCGGGATGGGTGCAGACCGCGCTTATCTCGCGGAAGTCGCCGACCCACATCCGCTCGCCCGCCATCGCGACAAGCCGTCCGCCTTAGCGGATGCCGATGTAGGTCCCGAGCTCGATCGTGCGTGATCGGAACGGTCCCGGCTGCGTGAGCTGGACCAGCGCCAGCATTTCAGCAACGTCAGCGGAACCGAGAGGCGATACATCGGCATCGACTTCCGGCAGCAACGACCGTTCGGTGCGGATCATTTGCGTGAGCCGCGACTCGTGCAGGGTTTCCCAGTTGGCCGGCAACGTCGGCACGAACGGCCCGGCCGTCCCCATGTCGTCGCCGACGTCGACCAGTGCCTCCAGCGCCGCGATGTTGGCCGGCCCCGCGCCCGGCAATCCTGCAATGGGTGAAATTGCGGGCGGATAACGTCTCGCGAGAGGCCCTCCGAGGGCGAGATGCTGGTGCCTCGTTGAAAGGCATGACCACATCGGGTTGTCGAGCTGGCGCTCGACGTCGGAAAGAGCCATGGGTGGCGAGGCTGTCACGCGGCTCGGCAATGCGAGAGCGAGACGGCGCGTGAGGCATGCTCAGCTCGCAGTTCGAAATCAAGACGCCGCGCCTTCATCGCGTCGATCATACCGCCTCTTAAGGAACCAAGCCTGAGCCGAGCTCGTCGTTGACGAAGACCCGCTACGCCCGACATACTCGTGGCCGCGCGATCGCGCTCCGTTCATGGCAGGATCGTCGAATCCAGTGCCATCGCGTGTCCCGCGCTCCTTGCAGGGGGGTCCGGTCTCATGATCAAGCTTGAGGCGTGGCTCAAGGAGCTGGGCCTGGACCAGTATTGCCCGGTCCTCGCCGAAAACGATATCGACTTGGACGTGCTTCTCGATCTCGGGGAGCCCGATCTAGAGAAGCTCGGCTTTTCGCTCGGACACCGGCGAAAGCTCATGCGCGCGATCGCGGCACGGAAACTCGCGCTCGGCCTGGGGACAACGGCGCCTTCGCCCGAAGCCCCAGCCGGCGCCAGCGCGACGCACGAGGCGGAGCGGCGCCAGATCACCGTCATGTTTTGCGATCTGGTCGGCTCGACGGAACTGGCCAACGCGATAGACCCAGAGGATATGGGCGCGTTGATCCGGCGCTATCAGGACGTCTGCGCCGGCGCGATAGCCAGGTTCGACGGTTTCCTCGCCAAGTTCATGGGCGATGGCGTGCTTGCGTATTTCGGGTACCCGCTGGCCCACGAAGATGATGCTGGGCAGTCCGTTCGCGCCGCCATGGCGATTATCGAGGGCCTCGCTCAGACAAACCGGCCGGACGGCCGGCCGCTCGAAGCTCGCGCAGGAATCGCCACGGGTCTCGTCGTCGTCGGGGACAGCAGCGGAGCGGGCAACGCGCGCGAGCCTGACATCGTCGGCCAGACACCCAACCTCGCGGCGCGCCTGCAGGCGCTGGCGGAACCGAACTCCATCCTGGTCAGCCAGACGACACACCGGTTGCTCGGGAGGCAGTTCGATTGCCAGAACCTCGGTGAACGCGCGCTCAAGGGATTTGCCGAACCGGTCCAGGTGTGGCTCGTGCTAAGCGAGGCCGTCGTTGAGAGCCGATTCGCTGCCAAGCAGTCTGCGGGGCCGAGCCCGCTGATCGGTCGCGTTGAGGAAATGGGACTGCTGCGTGACCATTGGAACCGGACCCGGCAGGGTGCCGGCGGGGCGGTTCTCCTGCAAGGCGAAGCGGGTATGGGCAAGTCCCGCATCGTGGACGCTCTGTCTCGGGACATCGAGGACGAGCCGCACTTCCGAGTGCTCTGTCAGTGCTCGCCGTACCACATGAACAGCTCGCTCTACCCGGTCATTCGGCATTTCGAGCGGGCGGCTGGCTTTGCGCCTGCCGATTCCGCGTCGTGCAAGCTGCAAAAGTTAGAAGCGCTTCTCGCCGCCGGGGGGGCCAAGGCTGCTGCGACGACGAGCCTCCTGGCCGACCTGCGTTCGATCCCCACCGACGGCCGATATCCGCCGCTCGTTCTCCCGCCCGCGCAGCGCAAGGGCGCGATTGTCGCGGCGCTCGTCGATCAATTGACCGAGCTTGCTGCTCAGAAACCAGTGCTGTTCGTCCTCGAGGACGCTCACTGGATCGACCCAACCAGCCAGGAGCTCGTGACGCGGCTGGCTGAGGGCATCGCTACAACGAGTGTTCTGGCGCTCATTACTGCGCGACTGGAGTACATGCCGCCGCAGACGAACGGGGCCTCCTTCGCATCGCGCGTCCTGTCACGCCTCACGAAAGAGCAGTGCGTGGACCTCGTTGCCGGGACGGCCGCGACGCGATCACTGGACTCCGCGGTGGTTGACGAGATCGTGGCCAAAGCCGACGGCAATCCGCTCTTCATCGAGGAGCTGACCAAAGCGGTCGCGGAGTCGGCGAGCTCGGATAAGCCCGTGGTGCCGGCAACATTGCAGGATTCTCTGATGGCCCGCCTCGATCGCCTGGGGTCCGCCAAGGAGATCGCGCAGATAGCCGCAGTCATTGGGCAGCAATTCTCGCGGTCGCTGCTCGAGATGGTTGCCGTCGAATGTGTGACCGACGTCGCGACC
>Ga0066709_100000834_pt1 | contig 18477 bp, 18 predicted proteins | sample GraSoiAngelo_158_FD_79665 | JGI IMG/M metagenome (GOLD analysis project Ga0066709, IMG submission 79665) | Grasslands soil microbial communities from the Angelo Coastal Reserve, California, USA - 14_1009_16_30cm | ecosystem: Environmental > Terrestrial > Soil > Grasslands | place: USA...
CGAAGAAGTTGCCGCCCTCGAGGCCACGCGCGATCGCTTCGCGCTCGTCGCGATGGCACATCATCGTGGTGACGCACGCCACCTGGGGGTTGACGGCGCGGCCGATCGGCACGCAGCTCTCGGCGAGCGTGCGCTCGTAGTCGCCGACCCAGTGAATGGCTTCCTCGGGGTCGATGAACGCGAACGTGAGCGCACCGATCCCGTGCTGGGCGGCGAGCAGGATCGTCTCGCGGCGAGAGCACGCCACCCAGAGGGGCGGGTGGGGCTTCTGCACGGGCTTGGGAACGACGTTGCGCGGCGGCACCTGCACGTACGCGCCGTCGACACCGGTGAACGGCGATTCGGTCATGCACCGGATGGTGACCTCGAGGCCCTCGCTCCAGGCATCGCGCTTCTGCGCGGGATCGATGCCGAAGCCACCGAGCTCGGCCGTCGACGACGACTCACCCGACCCGAACTCCACGCGCCCACCCGACACGAGGTCGAGCATGGCGAGCCGTTCGGCGGTGCGCACCGGGTGGTTGTACTGAGGCGCGGTCTGGATGATGCCGTGGCCGAGGCGGATGTCGCGCGTTCGCTGCGATGCCGCCGCGAGGAACACCTCGGGCGCGCTGGAATGGGAGTACTCCTCGAGGAAGTGATGCTCGACCTCCCACACGCAGTCGATGCCGAGCCGATCCGCGAGCTCGACCTGATCGAGCGCGTCCTGCACCAGTCGCAGCTCGGCACCGTCGTCCCACGGACGCGGCAGCTGGAGCTCGTAGAAGATCCCGAACCTCATGGCCGCATCGTAGGGTCCGGACCGCCCCACCCGGCCCTGGCGCGTCGAACAACTACCGCAACGCCCACTACTTCGACATACTCATAGTGTGAGAGTCGAAGCATCCTCCAACCACGCATCCAGAAACGAGGCGCCCGCGACGGCCGATGCGGCCGGAGGCGTCGGCCTCCTGCCCGGTCGCACCGTCGCCTGGTTGGCCAAGTCGCTCGACCGGGCCCTGGCCGGCGAGGGTCTGTCGCTCCCCCAGTACCGCCTGCTGGCCTTCCTGTCCGAGGGCTCGTCGGCGGCCACCGCGCTGGCGGGGCAGCTCGCCGTGAGCCCGCCCAGCCTCACCGCCCTCGCCGACGGGCTGGTGGCGCGGGGCCTCGTCGAGCGGCGCACCGATCCAGCCGACCGTCGCCGGGTGGCCCACGTCGTGACCCGCAAGGGCCTGCACGCGTTGGCGGCCGCGGACCGGGCCGTCGAGCGGCAGCTCACCACCCTCGCCCAGCGTCTGCCCCCGGCCCGGCGCCGGCGTGCGATCGACGGGCTGGGCCTGTGGTCGCAGGCCCTGACCGTGGCGCGGCCCCCCCGGCCGCGATGACCTCGACCGTCGAGCGCGACCTCATCGCGCTGAGCGGGCCGTGGGAGCCGATGGCGGTCGACGCGCGTCACGGGCCCCCTCTGGCGCTCATCGACCCCGATCCGAAGCGGGGGTGGATCCGGCGCGTCCTGCCGTTGTTCGCGGCGCGCCGGGTCGCGGTGATCGGCTCGCTGGTCTGCGCGTTCGCGGCGATGCTCGGCCAGGTCGCGGTTCCCCGGGTCACCATGGCCGCGATCGACGCCACCCTGGCGCACCGATCGGGCGGGCTGATGCCCTACGTGTGGATCCTGCTGGCGCTCGCGGCCGGACGCGGCCTCCTCACCTTCGTCTATCGCTACTACCTGTACCGCGTCGCGTACGACGTCGAGTACGACCTGCGGGTCGCGATGTACGAGCACCTCACGCGTATGTCGTTCTCGTTCTTCGATCGCGTGCAGTCCGGCCAGCTCATCTCCCGCGCCAACTCCGACATCCGGTCCATGCAGCTCTTCCTGACGTTCGCGCCGCTCCTTGTCCTCAACATCGTCAGCTTCTTCGTCGCCTTCGGCCTCATGTTGTCGGTCGACGTGCCCCTCGCGCTCGTGGCGCTGGCGCCACTGCCCTTCGTCTACATCGTGGGGGTGCGGATGCGCGATCTCACGTTCCCGATCTCGTGGCTCATCCAGGCCCGCTCGGCCGACACCGCCACGATCGTCGAGGAGAACCTCACCGGTGTGCGGGTGGTGAAGTCGTTCGCGGCCGAGAAGTCGCAGATCGGCGTGCTCGCGGCGGCGGCACGGCGGTTGCAGTGGGCCTCCGTGCGACAGATCGACGTCCGGGCCCGCTATGCCCCGATCATGGAGGGTCTTCCTCGGCTCGGCATGGCGGCGGTGCTGCTCTACGGTGGCGTTCTCGCCATCGACGGGCGCGTCACGATCGGCACGATCGTCGCGTTCAGCGCCTATGTGGTGATGTTGCAGGCCCCGTTCCGCATGCTCGGGTTCTTCATGATGATGGGCCAGCGCGCGGCCGCCTCGGCCGGTCGCATCTACGAGATCCTCGACACGCCTCCGGAGATCCTCGATCGCCCGGGCGCGATCGATCTCGTGAGCCCGGAGGGACGCGTCGACTACCGCGACGTCACGTTCGGCTATGCAGGCGCGCCGCCCGTGCTGGACCACTTCGACCTGCATATCGAAGCGGGCGAGACCGTGGCCCTCGTGGGACGCACGGGCCGTGGCAAGTCGACGGTGGCCCGGCTCCTGACGCGCTTCTACGACGTCGACAGTGGGCACGTCGAGATCGACGGGCACGACGTCCGCGACCTCACCCTCGTCAGCGTGCGCGGTCAGGTGAGCATGGTGCTCGACGAGCCGTTCCTCTTCTCGGCGTCCGTGCGCGACAACATCGCCTACGGAAGGCCCGACGCGCCGTTCGACGACGTGGTGGCCGCGGCACGCACCGCCAACGCGGTCGAGTTCATCGACGAGCTTCCCGACGGCTACGACACGCAGATCGGCGAACGCGGCTACACGCTGTCGGGTGGGCAACGCCAGCGCATCGCGATCGCCCGCACCCTCCTCGTCAACCCCCGCGTCCTCATCCTCGACGACGCAACCAGCGCGGTCGACGTGCACGTGGAAGAGGAGATCCACGGCGCGCTCCGCGGCCTCTTGGATGGTCGCACCACGCTGATCATCGCCCACCGGCTCTCCACCATCCGGCTGGCCGAGCGGGTGGTGCTGCTCGAACGGGGCCACATCGTCGCGGACGGCACCCACGCCGGACTCATGGCCACCGAGCCCCGCTACGCCGAGGTGCTGGCCCACATCGAGGAGGAAGAGGCGGCCGCGGCGCGAGCGTCGACATCGGCGCCCGGCGGCGGCGTCGTGCGGGGACCGGTCTGATGGCGTGGGGCGGGGCCGGCCCCGGCGCCGGCGGCCACGGCTTCTCCGGGGGACCTCCGGGCCGGCCGCAGGGGGGCCTCCCGTTCGCGGGCATCCCCCCGGAGCTGCAGACGCGCGTCGACAAGGTGCTGGCGGGTGAGCCCGAGCACCCGGTCGAGCGGGTCACGTTCAGCCAGGTCGACTACGACCGACGGCCGCTCACGCTCCGTCGCTTCATCGGGCCCTACTGGGCCGCGATGCTCGCCGCGTTCGTGCTCGTCGGGCTGGAGACGGCCGCGACGCAGGCGGGCCCGCTGCTCACCCAGATCGGCATCGACAAGGGAATCCGCCGGAGCGACACCGCAGTTCTCGCGACCGTCGCCATCCTCTACCTCGCGTCGGTGCTGGTCGGCGGGGTCGCGTCGTACGCGCGCACCGCGTGGACCGGGCGGGTGGGCGAACGTCTGCTCTTCTCGCTCCGCGTCCGCATCTTCTCCCACCTCCAGCGGCTGTCGCTCGAGTTCTTCACGCGAGAGAAGGCGGGCCGCTTGATGACCCGCATGACGAGCGACGTCGACTCGCTGACACAGCTGTTCCAGGACGGCATGGTGCAGATGGTGGTGCAGGCCCTCACCATCGTTTTCGTCACCATCGTGCTGTTCTCGCTGAACGTCGCGCTGGCCACCGTCACGGTGCTCGCGGTCGTGCCCGCCATGGCCGTGCTCACGTTCTGGTTCCGGCGAGCGTCCGACCGGGGCTTCGACGAGGTGCGCGACCGCATCGCGGAGGTGCTGGCCCACCTGCAGGAGAGCCTGTCGGGCGTGCGCATCGTCACCGCGTACAACCGGGCCCGTCACAACATCGGCGACCACCGCAACGTCGTCGGCGACTACCGCGCCGCGAACAACTACACGGCCCGCGTCGGCGCCTTCTACGGACCCGGCACCGAGGTCATCGGTGTCGGAGGCCAGGCGCTCATCCTGCTGGTCGGCGGCAACATGGTGCTCCGCGGCAGCCTGACGATCGGCGAGCTCGCCGCCTTCGTCCTCTACCTCAACGCATTCTTCGCGCCCATTCAGCAGATGGTGCAGCTGTACAACACCTACCAGCAGGGCCAGGCCGCCCTCCGCAAGCTGCGCGAGCTGTTGGCCACCGAGCCCACCGTGGGCGAGCGGGTGGACGCGGAGGAGCTGCCGCCACTCCGGGGTGAGATCACGCTCGAGCACGTGACGTTCGGCTACGAGCCCGACCGCCCGGTGCTGTTCGACATCGACCTCACCATCGGCGCGGGCGAGACGTTTGCCTTCGTGGGCGCCACGGGTGCGGGCAAGTCGACCATCGCCAAGCTCGTCACGCGCTTCTACGATCCCGGCGTCGGCCGGGTGCTGCTCGACGGCACCGACATCCGCGGCGTCACCCTCGAGTCGCTGCGGCGCCAGCTCGGGGTCGTCCCTCAGGAGCCCTTCCTGTTCGCAGGGTCGATCCGAGACAACATCGCCTTCGCCCGCCCCGACGCGAGCGACCAAGAGGTGCTGGAGGCCTGCGTCGCGGTCGGCATCGACGACCTGATCGAGCGCCTGCCCGACGGCATGCACACGCCGTGCCACGAGCGCGGCGTCGCGCTCTCTTCGGGCGAACGACAGCTTCTCGCCCTCGCGCGCGCCTTCCTGGCGCGTCCGCGGGTGCTCGTGCTCGACGAGGCCACCTCGAACCTCGACCTCCTCTCCGAGGCGAAGATCGAGCACGCGCTCGACGTGCTGCTCGAAGGGCGCACGGCCATCATCATCGCCCATCGGTTGGCCACCGCGATGCGCGCCGACCGACTGGCCGTCGTCCACGACGGTCGCATCGTCGAGCTGGGCACACACCACGACCTGGTCGCTGCCGGCGGCCGCTACGCGGGCATGTACGCGACGTGGGAGCGTCACGCCGCGGGCTCGCGCGCGTAGGTCTCGGCGCGCGCCGGTCAGGCGGTCGACGTACATTCTCAGCCACTGACCGGGCGAACCCGAGGTTCCCGATGACGCTCCCACCCAGCTCCCGAACCGAGGTCAAGCGCCTGCCCGAGCGGGCGCGCTACGACACCGAGATCGTGCACGGCATCCTCGACGATGCGCTCGTATGCCACGTGGGTTTCGTGATCGACGGGCAGCCGGTCGTGATCCCCACCATCCACGCACGCAGCGGTGACCGCTTGTACCTCCACGGCTCGCCGGCCAACCGGATGCTGCGCACCCTCAAGCAGCAGGTCGACGTGTGCGTCACGGTGACGCTGGTCGACGGCCTGGTGCTGGCACGCTCGGCGTTCCACCACTCGATGAACTACCGCTCGGTCGTCGTGTTCGGATCGGCACGCGAGGTCACCGACCCGGCCGAGAAGATGACGGCCTTTCGCGCGCTCGTCGATCACATCGCGCCGCGACGCTGGGACACGGTGCGCGCGCCGAACGAGAAGGAGATTCGTTCCACGCTCGTGCTCGCGCTCGCGCTCGCCGAGGCGTCCGCCAAGATCCGCACCGGGCCTCCGCTCGACGACGAAGCCGACTACGCCCTGCCGGTCTGGGCGGGCGAGCTGCCGTTGCGCACCGTGCCGGGCGTGCCGGTCGACGACCCCCGGCTGGCGCCGGGCGCCGCCGTTCCCGACCACGTGACCGACTGGCGCCGGTCCCGCTGAGTCAACCAACAGCCTCCTTGTCGCGCTCAACCACCCTGACGGTGGTTGAGTACGACAAGAAGCGGGGTGGGGGCTCGTGATCAGGCGAAGCGGGCGTTGGACAGCGCCGCCATGGTCGTGACCGCCACGCTGAGCAGACCCGCTCCCCGCGCCCAACCCGCGGGTATGCGCGCCAGCGCCACGACGATCACGAGCGCGGCGATCCCCTTCATGCCGAGGAGCCCAATGGCACCGTGCCACCGCAGCACCCATCGGTTCAAAGGGTTCTGCTCGGCGTTGCCCGCGGCGAGCGCGTGGACGGTCGTGACGACGTCGGCGAGCTGCGCCATGACGAGCAACGCGACGACGTGTCGCAGGCCCAGCCGACGCCGCTCGTACCCGTCCCGCGATGAGGCACCGGGCTCCTGAGGGGGACCCTGCCCTGTGGTGAGTGCGATGCCTATTGGTCGGGCGTCGGAGCGCGCCCCTTGAGCGACCCGGCGGATCCTCACGCTCCGAGGTGGTGCTGACGCCGGTCGGGAGACGCGATGGCCGTTTGGCGCGAGCGGCTCCGCAGGGCCGATACCCTCGTCGGTGACCCCATGCGCTCCTTTCGCCTCTCTCTTGTCGCGCCCCTGCTCGTGGCATCGACGCTCCTGCTCACGGGCACGACGGCGACTGCCGAGCCCACCACGACCACGAGCACCGTCACGACCGAGACCACGTCGACCACGAGCACGACGGCGCCGATCACGACCACCGCGGTGCCGGCGACCACCCCCACCCCGTCGTCCACCCCGCCGGCGCCACCGCGGGCGGCCGGGGGCGGCGACGAGCCCGTCGACGGACCGATCGTGCTCCCTCCCGATCTCCAGGCGAAGATGAACGCGGTGCACCGCACCCGTCCGAACGACGACACCAAGCTCCTCGAAGTCGTGACGGCCTACGCGACCTCGGCCCACATCCCGCTCGAGCAGGCCATGGTGCTCGGGCTGGGCCACTTCCCCGTCGCGGGGCCGGCCCACTGGACGCACGACTGGCTGCTCCCCCGGCGCGGGCCCCCCATCCATCTGCACCAGGGCACCGACGTCTGGGCCGCGATGGGCACGCCGATCCGGGCACCGTTCGCGGGGCGGTTGCGCTACGAGGACGGGGGACTCGGCGGGCTAGCCGCCTACGTCACCGTCGCCGACGGCACGTACTACTACCTCGCACATATGGCAGGCACCGCGCCGGGCCTGGCGTCGGGCGCGCACGTCACGCAGGGACAGATCGTGGGCTTCGTCGGCGACTCGGGCAACGCGCGCGGTGGCCCCGCCCACCTCCACTTCGAGGTCCACCCCCATGGTGGCGCTGCGGTCGACCCGAAGCCGATCCTCGATCGCTGGGTCGACGAGGCCATCGTTTACGCCTTCGCGCTCGCGACCAATCCGACCGCGACGACCGCGCCGGAACCCGTCGTCGCGGCCCCCGAACCCGTCAGCCCACCGAGGACCGCGACCGCTCCGCGGCGCACCGCGCGTGCCGCGAGCATCGGCTCGCGGGGAAACGCGGCCGGTCAGATCTTCGTGATCGGCTCGCTTCTGGCCCTGTGTGGCGGGAGGGTGATACGGCGCACGCGCGCGAAACTCGCGCGGGCTCCGGACGACGAGTAGGGGGACGACGTGGACCCGAGACAGGTCGCCGAGCGACTGGACGAGGTGCAGCTGATCGACGTTCGCGAGCCCGACGAGTGGGAGGCGGGTCGCATCGAGGGCGCGCGCCACATCCCGCTCGGCGAGCTCGGCGAGCGCCTCGACGAGATCGACAAGGGCCGGCCGGTGGTCGCCGTCTGCCGGAGCGGAGCGCGCAGCAAGAGGGTGGTCGACGCGCTGCGCTCGCGGGGCTACGACGCCGAGAACCTGGTGGGCGGGATGCAGGCGTGGGACGAGGCGGGCCTGCCCTTCGGCGCGCCGGACGGTGGCCCGGGGCGTGTCGCCTAGTTGCCCGTCGACTGCGTGCCGCTTTGCGTGCGGTGCCCCTTCGCGCCGGGGCCTCGCCCCATCGGCGCAGGACGAACAGTCGTGATCTGATACGGCGTGGCCACCACCCACCGCCGCCTCCTCTTCTCCCCACTCGCCATCGGGCCGGTGACCACGGCCAACCGGATCGTGCTCGGCGCCCACTTCACGCAGTTCGTCGAGCCGAGCGGCACCGCGGGCGAGCCGGGCTTCTACGGCGAGCGCTACGGCCGCTATCTGGCCGAGCGGGCGCGCGGCGGCGCCGGCCTGATCATCGCCGGGCAGGCGCAGGTGCACCCGACCACCGCCTACCAGATGCGAAACAACGCGCTGGCGTGGGATCCCGCGGCCGTCCCGCAGTTCGAGCGGGTGACGGCACCGATCCACGAGCACGGCGCGCTCGCCTTCCTCCAGCTCGCCCACAACGGCGGGGTCAACGACGGCACCTGGTCGAAGCTGCCGGTCTGGGCGCCGTCGCACGTCGCGAACTACAACGAGCCGCCACACGCGCTCGAGCCGGACGAGATCGGGGAGGTCGTCGAGCACTTCGCGCGGTCGGCCGGACATGCCGCCGCGGGAGGGTTCGACGGCATCGAGGTCCACGGTGCCCACGGCTACCTCATCCACGAGTTCCTCTCTCCCAAGAGCAACCGCCGCACCGACGGGTACGGCGGCAGCCTCACGAACCGCATGCGGTTCTGCGTGGAGGTGCTGGAGGCGGTGCGCGCGGCTGTCGGTGACCGTGTCGCGGTCGGCATCCGACTGGTCGGCGACGAAGAGGCGCGCGACGGCCGCGGGCTCACGCCGGACGACGCGGCGGAGATCGCGGTGCGGCTCGAGGACGCCGGCCTCGTCGACTTCGTCGACGTCAGCATCGGCACCTCGGGCATGGGGATGGTCCGCCCGCTCTACACACGGCACCTGCTCGGCGTCTACGCCGCGCATGTCGTGAAGAAGGCGATGCGCCGGACGCCGGTGTTCGCCGTCCACCGCATCCTCACGCCGGACGAGGCCGAGGGAGTTCTCGAGCGCGACGAGGCCGACGCCATCACGCTCGTCCGCGCCCTCATCGCAGACCCCGACTGGCCGGCAAAAGCACGGGCGGGGCACGACACGGATATCCGTGCGTGCACCGGCTGCAACCAAGGTTGCTACGGCAACCTCACGCAGGGACTGCCGATCACGTGCGTCACCAACCCCACCGTCGGCCGGGAGGCGGAGCTGGGCCCGGCAACGCTCCGAGCCGCGCCCCGCCCCAAACGAGTCGTCGTCGTCGGCGGTGGCCCTGCCGGGCTCGAGGCGGCGTGGGTGGCGGCCGCACGCGGTCACGAGGTGACGCTGCTCGAGCGAAGCGTGGAGCTGGGCGGCAAGATCCGTTTGGCCCAGCGCCTGCCCGGGCGGGCCGAGCTGGCCGACTTCGCCGACTGGCGTGCGGGTGAGTGCCTCCGCCGGGGGGTCGACATCCGTCTGGGTGTCGAGGCGACCGCGCCCGAGGTGCTCGCAATGGAGCCCGACGCCGTCGTCGTCGCCACCGGCGGGCGCGCCCGCGTCGACGTCGCCTCGAAGTGGCACCCCCTGCCCGTACCGGGCAGCGAACAGCCCTTCGTGATGGACCACGAGCAGGCACTCACGCGCGCGCACGAGCTCGGCGAGCGAGTGGTGGTCCTCGACGCCGTCGGCCACATCGAGGGCATCGGGTTGGGTGAGCTGCTCGCGGCCATGGGCGTCGACGTGACCGTCGCGTGCCCCCTGCCCACGCCCATGCTCCTCGACGCGGAGACCATGGCGATGGCGTTGTCCCGAATGGCACGCGCGGGCGCGCGTTGGCGGCCGAGCACGGCGCTCGTCTCGATCGGCGACCACGAGGTGGTGCTGATCGACACGCTCTCGCTCCGCACGGAGACGATCGTCGCGGTCGACAGCGTGGTGGTCCGCACCCATGGGATCCCCGACGACGACCTCTTCCACCAGCTCCGTACCCGCGTTCAGGAGGTGCTGCGGGTGGGCGATGCCGTCGCCGTGCGACTGGCCGACCGGGCGATCTTCGACGGGCACGTCGCCGGCCGCAGCCTGTGACCGGCGACGCTGCCGACGGGGCGGCGCGCCTGCTCGTCACCGGATGCGAGGTCGAGGGCGTGCCCGGGCTCGACGTGCGCGTCCGCGACGGCGTCGTCGTCGAGATCGCGCCGAGGCTCTCCGTCGAGGGTGACGCCGTGCTCGATGCCGCGGGTGGCGCCCTCCTCCCCGGTCTGCACGACCACCATCTCCATCTCATGGCGATGGCGGCCGCGCTCGAATCGGTCCCGTGCGGCCCGCCGGCTGTCGGCGACCTCGACGCGCTCGCCTCGGCCTTGCGCAACGCCTCCCGCGCGCTTCCGGTTGGCGCCTGGCTGCGCGGCGTCGGCTACCACGACTCGGTCGCCGGCGCGCTCGACTGCGACGTCCTCGACGCGTTGGTCGCCGACCGCCCCGTCCGCGTGCAACATCGAAGTGGCGCGCTCTGGGTGCTGAACCGTGCCGCGCTGCGCGCCACCGGGCTCGAGCGGGCCGCGCCGACCGGGCGTCTGTTCCACGCCGACCGACTGCTCGGTGATCGCGTGCCGCGGGTCGCCCTCGACCTGGCCCGGGTGGGCCGGCGTCTCGCCGCAGTCGGGGTCACCGGGATCACCGACGCCACGGCTGGGCTCGACGGTCGCGCGCTCGATCTTCTCACCGCGGCCGTGGGTCGCGGTGACGTCGCCCAGCGGCTGGTGGTGCTCGGCCCGTCCCACCTGCCGGAGCCGGGTCACCCGCGATTGACGCTGGGACCCTGGAAGCTCGTGCTCGACGAGGCTGACGAGGGGAGCTTCGAGCCCGGAGCGATCGCCGACACGATCGCGGCCGCCCATGCAACGGGGCGTGCCGTCGCGATCCATTGCGTGTCGAGGGTCGAGGTCGTCGTCGCCGTCGACGCGCTCGCGCGGTCCGGCTCGCTGCCCGGCGACCGGTTGGAGCATGCGAGCGTCCTCCCCGTCGGCCTCGAACAGCGGTTGCGCGAGCTGAGCGTGGCGGTGGTGACGCAACCCAACTTCATCGCCGAGCGAGGCGACACGTACGCCCGTGAGGTCGACGCCGCCGATCTCGAGGTGCTCTACCGGTGTCGAACGCTGCTCTCTGCCGGCGTCGCGGTGGCAGGAGGAACCGACGCGCCCTTCGGCATCGCAGACCCATGGCGCGCGATGCGCGCCGCCGTCGACCGCCGCAGCGCCGGCGGTCGCGTGCTCGGTCCGCAAGAGGCCGTCACTGCGCGCGCCGCGCTCGACCTGTTCCTGAGCGATCTGCACGTGCCCGGCGGACCCCCGCGCCGGGTGCGCGTCGGTAGTCCGGCGGACCTGTGCCTGCTACGGGAGCCACTCGCGAACGCGTTGAAGACGCTCGACGCCGGCCAGGTGCGCGCCACGATCATCGACGGCCGGGTGGTGCACTCGACTCAGAGCGCGGAGTTGTCCAGCCAGCGGGCGAGCACGTCATGATCACCCAGGCAAGCGAACCGCGCGTCGGCAACGGGCAGCCGGCGGTAGAGCAGCAAGAGAAGGTCCGCGACCGGGGCACTCACGCGGACCGAGGCGTCGTCGCGTCCCCGCGCCCAGGTGAAGCCCTTCGGCTCGAGGCGCACGACCCAATGGACATCGACGTCGGTGCCGTCGAGCCGTATCGACTCGCCGTCACCGCGCAGCGCGGCGACCTTGGGCGCGAAGTACGCCGCGTTCGGCAGGTTCTCGAGCAGCTCGTCGATCCCGTCTGCCGCGGTGTCGGGGTCGATCGCGGGATCGCGGCCCAACGCGAGCTCGGCATCGGCGCGATGCACGGTGGTCTCGTGCAGCATGCGGCGGGACCAGAAGCGCACGTGCGGGTCGGCACCCCACACCCAGATCGACGCATCGGGGTCCGCGGCGCGCAGCGTGGCAACCAGTGCCTCACCTCCGGAGGCCAGCCACACTGGCAGGCCGCTCACGTCGGGAGGTAGCCCGAGGTCGAGCTCGGCCCGAGCGAGGCGCTCGATGGAACCATCTCGCACCATGCGCTCGGCCCAGCGGTGAACCGCACCGATGTGTCGCACCAGCTCGGCGATGTCCCAGCCCGGGCACGTCGGTACCGGCAGGCTGAGGTCGGGCCCGGTTATCGCCTCGACGTAGCGGCCGACCTCGACGGCGAGCGCCCGGCAATGAGCCGCATGGTCCCGAGCCGCGAGATGCACGCCCGCATCATGCCCGTCCGTGCCCGGCCGGCGCCCTGTCGCCGCTCGGGCCGAATGGTGTGACGCCAGGCCAGCAGGCTCGCGGCGGCGGCCGTCACGCCTCCCGCGATGGCCACCGACTCGGCCAGCGGGTACGGCGTCGAGGGACCGACCGAGTAGAAGAACAGCAGCAGCGCCACGTGCACGCTCGTGTACGCGAGGAAGAGCACCCCGAACACCCAGAGCGGCGGGCGCGTCATCTTGACGTCCTCCATGCCGATCGTGTCGACCGCCCGGCGACCGCGCTTGAGCCATCGCCCAACGGGGTCTAGAGGATCGCGCCCGACTCCTTGTAGCCGGCGATCTCCGGCCAGGTCAGGCCCAGCTCGAGCAGGACCTCCTCGGTGTGCTGGCCGTGGTCCGGTGCGTGCGAGAGATCGGGTGACGTCTCGTCGAACTGCACGGGGCTGGCGACCAGCGTGAAGTCGACGCCTTCCGCGGACGCCACCGACGGCAGGTACCCGTTGGCAACCGACTGCGGGTCGTCGTGCACCTCGCGCACCGTCTGCATCGGTGCCCAGACCCCCTCGAGCGTGGAGAACCTCGAGCACCACTCCGCGAAGGGACGGGAAGCGAGGACCTCGTCGAGCAGCCCGATGCACTCGCGGCGGTTCTCGTACCGGGCGGCCGCGTCCTTGAAGCGGGTGTCATCGATGAGCTCCGGGCGCTCGATGTGGCGGCAGAAGTCGGCCCAGTAGCGGTCCGACTCGAGCATCATCAGCATGATGAACCGGCCGTCCTGGGTGCGGTAGACGCCCACGATGGGATTGGGTGCCGCGGCTCGGTCGAAGCTGCGCGCGTGGGTGGTCTCGTAGAGCTTCGCCGCGACCACGTCGGGCCCGAGGTTCCAGAGCGCGAGCCCGAGAAGCGACACGTCGACGACCGACGGCTCACCGGTGCGCTCCCGCCGGAACAGCGCGGCGGCGATCCCCCCTGCGATCGTCATGCCACCCATCACGTCGCCGAACGCCGGGCGAGGGCTGATGGGCCACTCGAGCCCGGGGGGCGTGAGCGCCATGGCAAGGCCGCCGCGCGCCCAGTAGGAGGCTCCGTCGTAACCGCCCTTGCGCGCGTCGGGGCCGCGCACGCCCTGCCCGGTGCCCCGGACGTAGATGATGTCGGGGTTGCGCGCGCGGATGTGCTCGACGTCGATGAGCAGACGCTCGCGCGCGTCCGGGAGGAAGTTGGTGAGGAAGACGTCGGCGGTCTCGGCCAACCGATAGAGCAGCTCACGGCCATCGTCGCTCGCGAGGTCGAGCGCGACGCTCCGCTTGCCGCGGTTCGGCTGCTCCATGATGTAGTTGATCCCGCCCGCACCGGCTGGAATGAGACCCGAGCTGATCAGGCCGCGCTGGGGATCACCGGTGACCGGATGCTCGATCTTCAGGACGTCGGCGCCCCAATCCGCGAGCACCGCGCCCGCCGCGGGCACGAACGTCCACGACGCGACCTCGATGACCTTGACCCCCTGCAGCACCTCGCGCATGCCCCATCCTGGCTCAGCGAATACCCTCGCCGCGTGAGCACGGACACCGACGACCTCGTTGCCGGCGCCGTCGACATGCACTGTCACTTCGGGCCCGACGCCCACCTGGAGCGCAGCGTCGACTGCCTCGAGGCCGCCGAGCAGGCACGCGCGCTCGACATGGCGGCCATCGTGCTGAAGAGCCACGACTACCAGACCGCGGCGCTCGCCTATGCAGTCGACAGGGTGACGCCCGGCATCAGCGTGTTCGGCGGCATCGCCCTGGATGCTCCCGTGGGCGGTCTCAACCCGCATGCGGTGGAGGTCATGTGCCGCATCGGCGGCAAGGTGGTGTGGATGCCGACGCTCTCGTCGGAGAACGACCATCGCAAGTTCGGGCTGCCCACGCCGGGGCTTTCGATCCTCGACGGCGACCTTCACCGCGCCCAACGCGTGAAGCCCGAGGTGCTCGAGATCCTCGCGCTCGCGAAGGAGTTCGACGTCGTGGTCGAGACGGGCCACATCTCGTTCGCCGAGATCCTGGCCCTGCTCGCGGCCGCCGCCGACGTCGGCGTCGACAAGGTGGTCGTGACACATGCGATGGAGCCGCTCGCCGGGCCCCAGCTCGACATCGCGCAGATGTGCGAGGCCGCGGACCGGGGGGCGTACATCGAGCACTGCGCGATGACGTGCTCGGGCTACCTCGCCGAGACGCCGCCGGCTGCCGTGGCCGACGCCATCCGCGAGGTGGGCCCGGCGCGCTGCATTCTCTCGACCGACTACGGCCAGAAGAAGAACGTGGCGCCCGCGCCAGGTCTGCGACAGTTCCTGGAGCTGTTGCTCGCCGAGGGTGTGAGCCGGGGCGACATCGACGTGATGGCCAAGGAGAACCCGGGGCGGCTGCTCTCGATGTAGCCCGCCTCGCCCCTACGAACCCGGCGCTCGGTAGGAAACCTGTGTCTGCGCGGCCCGATCGATCTCCTCCGGTGTGAGAAGGACCACGGTCTTCGTGGTCGCCGCCCCGCTCGCGCCGACGGCCATGCCGATCGCCGCGGCCGACACGTTGTCCGGAAGATCGACGATGACGAAGGCATCGTCGTCGCCGAACGCGAAGTGAAAGCTCTCCACCTGCCCACCGACGTCGGCCACGGCCTTGGCGACCGCGTCCCGGCGGGCGGAGCCCCCCTTGCTGATCACGCCTTTCATCCCCTCGGCGGAGTACGACGCGGTGATGAGGTACTTGGCCATTGGCTGCCTCCGTTGGTCGACTTGGCGTCAGTCTCGTCCCGGCGGGCGCTACCGGCAACACCCGCGCGAATCGCCACAGCGATAGACATCGAACGTGCGCATCGGGCGGGGAGTCTCGAGAGCGGGGGTGTCGTCGCGCCTCGGCTACGAACCTGGCCTCGACGGCGTGCGAGCACTGTCAGTGTTGGCCGTCATCGCCTACCACGCGGGGTATGGGTGGGGCCGTGGCGGGTTCCTCGGCGTCGACGCCTTCTTCGTCCTCTCGGGCTTCCTGATCACGACCCTGCTCCTGCTCGAGTTCCGCGCGCGTGGCACGATCGCCCTCGGGCAATTCTGGGCACGTCGGGCACGGCGCCTGCTTCCCGCCCTCCTGATCGTCCTCGTTTTCGTCGCCCTCTTCACCGCAACGGTGATGCCTGCCGTCGAGCGGGCGAAGGTTCGAGGAGACGGGCTGTCGGCCCTTTTCTACGTGGCCAACTGGCGCTTCATCTTCTCTGGCCAGTCCTACTTCGACCTGTTCTCCGGACCGTCGCCGCTGCGCCACCTGTGGTCCCTCGCGATCGAGGAACAGTTCTATCTGGTATGGCCGCTCGCAGTCCTCGCGTGCCTGCGCTTGGGACGCTCGCTCCGGCTCCTGGCCGGCGTGACCATCGGTGGCGCCGCCGTATCGGCCGTGGCCATGGCCGTGTTGCACCGGACGGAGGATCCATCCCGCGCCTACTACGGGACCGACTGCCGCGGCCACACCCTCTTGGTCGGCGCACTGCTCGCCATCATCCTCGTCGTCCGTCCGCCGGGGCACGGGCTCGTCAGTCACACATTGGGCGCGCTGGGCTTCGTCAGCCTGGCCGGCGTCGTCTGGGCCTGGCACGACGTGGCCGCCACCTCCCGCTCCTACTACGAGGGCGGCTCGCTCCTCTACGCCGTGGCCGTGGCCATCGTCGTGGCCGGCGCCATGCAGCCAGGGCCACTGAAGGCGGTGCTCTCGTTTCCCGTGCTCGTCTGGCTCGGCCGGCTGTCGTACGGGCTGTACCTCTGGCACTGGCCGGTGGACGTGTGGCTCTCCGCCGGACGTACAGGTCTCGCCGGAACGCCGCTCAACGCGCTGCGCCTCGGGATGACGCTCGCAGCCGCGACGGTCTCCTACTACCTGGTCGAACAACCGATCCGACACGGATGGCTGCGCCATCGCATCACCTGGAAGGCGGCCGTTGTGGCCGTGGCCGCCACAGCCGTCGCCATGGTCACATCGACGGCGGGTGCCGCCGAGCCACCGAGCTACGTCGCCGCCTTCGGCCAGCCCTCGCCCTGTGGGGAGCCTCGTCCGGTGGAGCTCCGCGCCGCCCGCGCCGCCAACGCCCGAAGCTCCGAGCCGAGCCTGCGGGGGCAAGAGGGGACGCGCCTGTTGCTCATCGGAGATTCGACCGCTTGCAGCCTCTACCCCGGGCTGCGGGCTGTCGGCGAATCGTCGGGGATCGAGGTCCGACAAGCGGCGGTTGTCGGGTGTGGCGTCGCCAGCGGCGAGATCGTGAGCGCCCGTCATGACTACCTGCCGTTGGGGACCAAGGTCTGCCCCGGCCTGGTCGAAAAGGCGGTCAGTCGAGGTTTGCACGAACTGAACCCCGACGTGGTCGTGTGGATGAGCGTATGGGAGAAGTCCGACCTTGTTGTCGACGGTCGGACGGTCGTGGCAGGCACGCCCGAGCGTGATGTCGAGATGCTGGCCCGCATGGGCGCCGCCCTCCACCGCCTCACCCGCAAGGGCGCGAGGGTCGTCCTGGTCACCGAGGCCCCGCACGCACCGGGTCGGGCCTTCGGCCAGGAGCTGAAGAGGAGCACAACGGTGGATGATGCGGAGTTCGCTGGCCTCAATCAGCTTCTCCGGCGCTTCGCCCGCGGCCATGCTGACGAGACGGTGGTCGTCGACCTCGCCGCCAAGCTCTGCCCTGCGGGGTCGCGTTGCCCGGAGCGCGTCGAGGGGATCCGACCACGACCCGACGGCGCCCACTTCGATCCCCCCTCCGCGGTCTGGGCCGCTCGGTGGCTGCTGAAGGAGATCGGACGCGCCCGGCACACATCGGCCTGACGGACGCGACCCGAAACCGGCGTTCGCCGCCCCAACATGGCTGGCTCGCTGGCTTGACCTTGACCCCGGATGGTGGACCACCTTTGTGACAACTTGGCCCTGTCCGACGGGAGCCAGGCATGCCAAGGCACTATCCGGCCGAGCTTCGGCGGCTGACCTGTGAGCGGATGCTCGCCGGGGAAGCGGTCAAGGATCTCGTAGCCGAGCTCGGGATCTCCGAGCACACGCTGTATCGGTGGCGGCGGCAAGCGCTCATCGACGCTGATGAGCGGCCGGGAGCAAAAGAGCTATGAGGCCGACCCGTTGCAGGCAGCCCGCCGGCGCATCATCGAGCTCGAGGCCGAGCTGAAGCTGGTCAAGGCCGCCAGTGCGCTCTTCACCGAGGGCGCCGTCGACCCAAAAGGAAGTTCCAGGTTGTCCGAGGGCTGAACAACCTGGGCTATTCCGAACGAGTCGCGTGCCGGGTCGTCGGGTTGAGCCGCTCGACGTACTACGACATCAAGCACCATCGGCCGACCGACCGCGAGATACGCCGTCTGGTGTTGGCCGATGCGATCGTCGACATCCATGCCCGCTCACGCGGCACCTACGGGATGCTGCGTGTCCGAGCTGCCTTGGAGATCGAGCAAGGGCTCATCGTCAACAAGAAGCTCGTGTGGAAGATCATGCGCCAGCTCGGCCTCAAGGGCCTGCCCGGACCGCGCAAGGGGATGAAGAACCTCAAGAACGCGCCGACATGCGAGGACCTCATCCAGCGCCGGTTCACCGCATCAGCACCGAATGAGCTGTGGCTCACCGACATCACCGAGCATCCCACCAGCGAGACCAAGATCTACTGCTGCGTCGTGCTCGACCTCTTCTCCCGCAAGGTCGTCGGCTGGGCGATCGACCGGCGCTGCGACACGGCGCTGGTCAACGACGCCCTCGCCAAGGCGCACTCGTCGCGGCCATCGACGCCGGGCACGGTCGTCCACTCCGACCACGGCAGCCAGTTCACCTCCTGGGCCTTCACCGAGAATGTCCGCCGACTCGGGCTCATCAACTCCATGGGGACCGTCGGCGACTGCTACGACAACGCCCCCATGGAGTCGTTCTGGGGCTCCATGCAGATCGAGCTACTCAACCGGCAGCGTTGGCGCACCAACCTCGAGCTCGCGGTCGCGATCGCCGACTACATCGAGCACTTCTACAACCCAGCCCGCCGCCACAGCACGCTCGGCTACCTCACACCCAACGAATTCGAAGACCTACATTCAGCCAACACCCCGGCCACGTCGTCATAACGAGTGGTCCACCAACTGGGGTCAAGGCCTGCTGGCAGCCCCAACGGGATTCGAACCCGTGTTTCAACCTTGAGAGGGTCGTGTCCTAGGCCGGTAGACGATGGTGCCGAGCTGCGAGCCGGGGCCTGGAGCCAGCCCTCCCTCACCCTCGGGCGGGCCCGTACCGCAGGGCACGCGACATCGCGACGGGTCCAGACCCTCCTTTCACGTACGATTGGCTACGCATGAAGGCCTACG
>Ga0066709_100000835_pt1 | contig 18472 bp, 14 predicted proteins | sample GraSoiAngelo_158_FD_79665 | JGI IMG/M metagenome (GOLD analysis project Ga0066709, IMG submission 79665) | Grasslands soil microbial communities from the Angelo Coastal Reserve, California, USA - 14_1009_16_30cm | ecosystem: Environmental > Terrestrial > Soil > Grasslands | place: USA...
CACAAGAGCTCATTGCTGTCCCAGATATTGATGTCTTCGTCGACGACGACAACGTAACGCGTGAGCAATGCCGCGGCGCGACATTGGGAGGCAATCAGCGCCGCCTGCCGCGCATGGCCCGGATAGCGCTGCTTGATGGCGACGACGACGAGCATGCGCGTTTGATAGTATGCGACGCCGCGCACGTCGGGCACTCCGGCTTTCTCCAGGTAATGCCAAATATAAGCGGCGCGAATCAGATTGTTCTCCGCGCCTGCAGCAGGGCGGAATGGCGGCGCGCCGGTGATGATCGGGTCGTTGCGGTACATGAGCCGCTTTACTTTGAGTATCGGCTCGGAACGATGACCACCAGCGTAGTACCCGGTGAATTCGCCGAAGGGTCCCTCGGGAATTTTCGTGCCTGGTATCACTTCACCTTCGATGGCCACTTCTGAGTAAGCCGGAATCGGTAGCCCGGTGTGTTCGCCGCGAACAACTTCGAACGGTTCGCCGCGCACGCCACCGGCGTAGTCATATTCCGATTCTCCAGTGGGAATTTCCATCTGGCTGAAAAACCACAGCAGCGGATCCGGACCGAAACTGCTGGCAACCGGAAATGGTTCGCCTTGGTCAAAATATTTCTGCCGGTGAATATTGCCGTGATGGCCAGGAGAGATATAAAGCGCCAGCGTATCGCGATCGTCCACCATCACGCGATAACAGCCGAGATTAATCCAGCCTTCGTCCGGATCACGACTGATCGTGATGTCGAGCGAGCCGATATAGCGGCCGCCATCTCCTTCGTGCCAAAACGGCGCGGGCAGCGACAAGAGATCGATGTCTTTGCCCTCCAAGACGTTTTCCATCAGCGGACCCGAGTCGACCACTCGCGGTGGAATCATCTTCGGCTTATCTAAGCGCTTCTTCCAAGCATCGATGAATTGATCGCGGCTGTAATCGAGCGGTAAATGATTGGTGAGACATTGACGCTTGAGCGTCGGGTTGTGAACGCCGGTCAGAACCCGCCGGCCCGGCGGGTAGTCTTTGATCTTGTCGAACAGCACCGCCGGCGGCGGATCGATGTGCGCGGCAACTTCCGCCACCGCGCCGATTTCGTGATTCCAATCGGCGCCTTCGACAATTCGAAGCTCGCCGAACGAGTCCACGCTATCCAACCAACCGCGCAAATCACGGTAATGCATGCATGCCTCCTCCGATCGGAGCCGATATTAGAACGGACATAGACCGTGCACAACCGATTCATTGCACGCGTTTCCGCACCGCGGCATTTGTTGTATATTGCTTTTTCCCCGGTAGAGATTTCAAAGTCGCTCGATCGAAAAGAAAAAGGAGGACATTTCCATGTTCTATCGATCCTTGCCCGCGATCGCACTTGTGTTGGTTGCCGCAGGAACTTTTTCTTGCGCAACCGCTCGAAACGATTTACTCAAGGTCAACTACGCGCCCGGCACTGGTCCTTCTGACCAACTCCAGCTGCCGATGCCTTTCGCTACGCCTTCGGCCCGGAATAATTCAAAAGTCATTGGCTGGCCCAAGGGAAAAATGCCCGTCGCCGCTCCGGGCTTCGAAGTGAGTTTATTCGCCGAGAATCTTGATAACCCGCGCCAGGCGTACGTGTTGCCCAACAAAGACATACTCGTGGTAGAAGCGACTCGTGAGTGGCCCGGGCGTGCCGATCGCCCCGAGAAATCAGGCAACCGGATTACGCTTTTCCGCGACACCAGCGGAGATGGCAAGCCCGACGTCCGCGAAGTTTTCTTGACCGGACTGAACATGCCGCATGGTATGGCCGTTTTGGGAAATTGGTTTTACGTCGGCAACACGGACAGCGTCGTTCGCTACCCGTACAAGGCCGGCCAAACCAAGATCGAAGGCAAGGGTGAGAAGATTCTCGACCTTCCCGCCGGCGGCCACTACACACGCAATCTCCTCGCCGATCCGGCGGGCAAAAAAATCTACGTTGCCGTCGGTTCCGCTTCCAACGTGGACGAGGAAAACGAGTGGGAAAAAGATCAGCGACGCGCCGGGATCTTAGAGATGAATCCTGACGGCAGCGGCATGAAAATATTCGCCAGGGGCCTGCGCAACGCTGTCGGCATGGACTGGGAACCGCAAACAAAAACTTTGTTGGCGGTCGTCAACGAGCGCGATCTGCTCGGCGACGATTTAGTACCAGACTATTTGACGAGCGTGAAGGCGGACGCCTTTTATGGCTGGCCGTATTCCTACTTCGGTCAGATAGAAGATCCGCGGAAAAAAGGCCAGCGGCCCGATCTCGTCGCCAAGGCGATCAAGCCAGACTACGCGCTCGGCTCGCACACGGCGGCACTCGGCTTGGCTTTCTACAACGGCAAAGCCTTTCCGCAACGTTACCAGGGCGGCGCATTCATCGGCATGCACGGCTCATGGAACCGATCCAAGATGGTCGGCTACAAAGTCGCCTTCGTTCCGTTTGCCAATGGCAAACCCACCGGCCCCATCGAAGATGTTCTCACCGGGTTCATCGCCGACGAGTCAAAGTACGAAGCCTACGGGCGCCCCGTCGGAGTTACCGTGGCGTCGGACGGCTCGCTTCTGGTCGCCGACGACAGTGGCGGCAAGGTCTGGCGGATCACCGCAAAAAAATAAGAGGCAGAATTTAACCACAAACAGCACATAGAACACAAAAATGAAAATGATGGTAAATTTTTCTTCTAGTTTTGTGACCTTTGTGTTCTTTGTGGTTAGTTTCTCTTCTCTCTTCGCCGCCGAACAAGCCAACCCGCGCATTGTCGAAACCGGTCCTTCAGAGAAGTTAATTCTGCCACTACCCAATGCGACGCGCGCGGTCGCCAATCCTCCGACGATCATCCCCTGGCCAAAGGGCAAGACTCCCATCGCGCCCGCCGGATTTGACGTCACACTGTTTGCCGACGACCTCGACAATCCGCGCATGATTCATGTCCTGCCTAATGGCGATGTCCTGGTCATGGAATCTCTGCGGCAGCAATCAACGAGCCGTGTCATCCTATTACGCGACACGGAAAAGAGCGCTAAACCAAACTTGCGCCGAGTATTCGTGCGCCGGTTAAATCTGGCATTTGGCATGGCACTGCTTGGTAACCGCCTCTACGTCGGCAATACCGATAGCGTAGTAGTTTTCCCGTACAACAGTGGCGACACGCAAATCAAACACCAGCCAGAAAAAATTTTGGATTTGCCCGGCGGCGGTCATTACACAAGAAACATTGTCGCCGACCCGAAAGGACAGAAAATCTACGTCAGCGTGGGTTCTGCCACCAACGTCGACGAGCAGCGTATCGATGAAAAAGACCCGCGGCGCGCCGCTATTCTACAAATGAATCCCGACGGCAGCGGCATGCGAGTGTTCGCCAATGGCATGCGCAACCCCGTGGGCATGGATTGGGAACCCAAGACGAAGACTTTATGGACCGTGGTCAACGAACGCGACATGCTGGGAGACGAATTGGTACCCGATTATCTTACTAGTGTCCGGGACGGCGCGTTTTACGGCTGGCCTTATTCCTACTTTGGCCAGAATGAAGATCCACGAAAAAAAGGCCAGCGTCCTGACCTGGTAGCCAAAGCCATCAAGCCCGACTATGCTCTCGGCTCCCACGTCGCGTCGCTCGGTCTCGCGTTCTATAAAGGCAAGTCTTTTCCGGCACGCTATCATGGTGGGGCATTCATCGGCATGCACGGTTCGTGGAACCGCTCCAACCTGGTAGGATACAAGGTGGCTTTCGTGCCGTTTCAGGATGGCAAGCCAAGCGGTGCGATCGAGGATTTTCTCAGCGGGTTTATCGTCGATACAAGAAGCAGCCAAGTTTACGGGCGCCCCGTGGGAGTGGCAGTGTGGACCGATGGTTCTTTACTAGTGGCGGACGATGGCGCCGACAAAGTTTGGCGGGTCAGCGCGAAGAAATAGTATAGGAGAGACCGGCCGGCCGCCCCCACACGGCAGCGCTAAATCCGGCCGACTTCCAATAGCTGCCCCGAGATATAGTCAGAGTCAGAACTGGCGAAGAAAACGAATGCCGGCGCAATCGCTTCCGGCGAGACAGATTCACGCTCGCGCCGCGCGATACCCAGCTGCTCGCGACGAAAATCGGTCAAAGCCTTTGTCATGCGTGTGTCCGCCGTCGGTGAAATACAGTTCACTTGGATGTTGTAAATTTTTAATTCGCTGGCAGCGTTGCGTGTAAAAGCGATGATGCCGCCTTTGGCTGCGGCGTAATCCGCTACACCGTAGGAGCCGCGCAGCGCCGACGGCGCCGCAAGATTAATGATCTTGCCCTTCCGTCGCTGCTTCATAAACGGGATCACAGCCTGCGTGCAGTTGAAGGTTCCCTTGAGATGCACACTGAGAGTGTCATCCCAGCGCTCTTCGGAAATGTTTTCCAAGGGGGCCAGGCGAAGAATCCCGGCGTTGTTGACCAGAATATCGATACGTCCCCATTTGGCGATGACTGATTGTACGAGGTGGTCGATATCGCCGCGACGCGCCACGTTCGCGAGCATCCCGAAACCGTCGGCACCTAGAGCCACGATTTCGCCTTCGGTTTTTTCGAGCGCCTGCCGATCCTCCACCGCAGTAATCACCGCCCGCGCGCCTTCGCGCGCGAATGCGAGCGCAACCGCGCGGCCAATTCCCCGGCTACCGCCGGTCACGATGGCTACTTGCCCGTCGAGTTTACCCATGGCTGTTCCCTAGCTCGCCGGCGTCCATTCTGCAAGAACATTTCGCGTCAATTCCGCTTGAAAATCATTGAAAGTGTCGGTGCGCTCCAAACGCCTGCAAGGGTACACTTGACTGCTGGGCCGGGTTCTCTGTTAAAGTGAGATAATTGGACATACGGCGAGGAGGGTCGCATACAGCATGGCTATCCCAGGAGAAAAAGCGATTCAGATGGTACGCAGCGCTCACACCCAAGCGGCGCAGCTGGATATCGCAGTTACTGCAGTGGTCGTGGACCAGAGCGGACGGATGATCGCGCTGGGGCGCATGGATAAGGCGCGTCCCATCACGGTCGAGATCGCGCTCAACAAGGCGTACACAGCCGCCAGCTTTCAGCAACCGACGAAAGAACTGGCCGGGGTTGCCGCGCAGACCTGGTTTCAAAGCTTGGTGGTATCGAGCAACGGCCGGATCATGCCCGGGGGCGGGGCCGTGCCCATCGTTGAAGGCGGCAATGTCGTAGGCGCCGTCGCCGTTGCAGGAGGCACGGATGATCAAGATCAAAAATGCGCCGAGGTGGCGCTGGCGTCGTATTCGTGACATTAATTGAATTGAACCGCTCGCACTGGAGAAACAGCTTATATGCTCTCATCCTAAAAGGAGTCTGCTATGGCGTTGACATTAGAAAAAGAAGCGCAGCCTAACGGCAGTACAGCCACGAACGGCACCCAAGCCGATACAGAATTTCCTACGCCGTACCTCGGACGATCCGTTAAAATTGTCGGGCCCCATGTCAACGTCGACATGAACCAGTCACCCCATCCGAAAAATCAGCGCGGCGAGCTCGGCAAACCGCTCTTCAACTGGTACCGCAACACCGTCTCCAAAGATCCCCTCACACGTGTTTCAGCGCCGAACCACTTCGCCGATCGCAGGCATTTTTTGGCGAACGTGATTAACCGCTCGAGCAACGGCAAAATCAACCCGCAAAGAGTCGCGGTGGACGATCCGGCGGCGATGGCGCGTCACATCAAGGCGGTTGCCCTTTATATGGGAGCCGATGTCGTCGGCATTGCCAAGGCGCATCCGGCCTATTTGTACGCCGGCAGTCGTTACGTCCAAGATGGCACAGCGGAAGACACCTTCCAGCAGGACACTCCCGAGGACTTGGTGCGCAAATTTCCCTATGTCATTCAAGCGACGACAGCGTGGGACTACAACAAGCTGCAGGCGCACCGCCATCACGTCGGCGACGCCGCGTACCACGTGTCGCAGATGAAAGGGGTCATGGTCCTGAAGGCCCTTGAAGGTTACATCAAGGAGCTAGGATACACGGCTCTGCGAGGGGTAGTAACCCCGCAGGCGGCCGGTGTCGCCGGAGGTATCGGCGAGTTGGGCAGAAACGGGCTGGTCATCAACAAAAACTACGGTGCCCGTATTCACATGCCCGACCCGATCCTTACCGACCTGCCGCTGGTTGCCGATCAACCGGTCGACATCGGCGTGGAGGACTTTTGCAAGATCTGCCGCAAATGTGCCAACACCTGTCCAACCAACAGCATCTCATTCGGTGATAAGGTGGTCTTCAACGGCATTGAGAAATACAAGATCAATTGGCTCACCTGCTACAAGCTCAGACCGTACGTGCATGACCATTGGGGAAGCTGCCTCACTTGTGTCGCCGTCTGCCCGTTTACCAAACCCAATGTGTGGTGGCATACCCTCGCGGTGACGGCGCTCCATACTTGCCCTTATTTCGCGCGGCCCGCATTGGTAAACGCTCTAAAATGGATCGATGATCGCTTCTGGGGCGTGACCCGCAGCAGTCGTGTGCGCTGGTTGGGGTACGATTCGGGCATCAAGCCGGGCGACCAAGCCTGTACGGTCGCGGGATGCACCGCTTCACACGAGGGCAAGACACCGACCGCCGTTACCGGTGACGTCGGCTATTACGCGCCGCTGAAAGAGAACACCAATCGATTCGTCAAACGGGACCCCTAGTGGCCTTGCGACTCGGACCGCTCAAACTGCCATGGCTCGGGAAAAACTCTCACAAGGATGATCCCTACTGGGATTTTTTCATTAACACACCGCCAGCGGATCTCGCTAATACGGTCACCGAGATGATCCGTAATGCGCCCGAGGGCAATGTTTTTCCAACCAAAACAGAGCTGCACACGCCGGAAATTACCTCGAGCCATGTCAAGGGAATGGCCGAGTACTTTGGCGCCGAACTGGTGGGCATCGCCAGGCTGGATCCAAACGATGCCCACGGCGGTGAATCCTATCCCTTCGCGGTCATCTGTGCGGTGCGCGCCGACTATGACCCGCGCCAGGCGCTGGGGATCGGCGGCCAGGTGCCGGTGCAGAAGGGCTTATTCATCAGCTTCGTTCTGAGCGCGTGGATCAGGGAGCTTGGGTTTCGCGCCTGCGCGGCACCGGACCCAGATGCTGACAAATTGGCCGCGGCGGCGGGCCTAGGGACGCTGAATCAAGAGGGCAGATTAGTGACGCCCCAATTCGGCGCTAACGTTCACGTGGCCAACGTGATCCGCACCGACTTGCCGCTGGCGGCGGACGGATGAGCGTTGCGCGATTTCAAATCTCAGATCTCAGATTTCATACAAGATTCACGCTGTGAAATTTGAAATCTAAGATCTGCGATTGCGAGTAAAAGCGAGGACAAAGTGCCTTACATCATTACGAGCTTGTGCACCAACGACGGAGCTTGCGTTGAGGTCTGTCCGGTCGCCTGCATCCATACGACTCCGGGCGCGCCACAATTCTATATCGACCCCGAAGTCTGTATCGACTGCGAGCAGTGCGAGATCGTCTGTCCGGTGGACGCGATCTTCAAGGACATCGACATCCCGGCGGAGCATGTGGCATCGATCGAAGTCAATGCCGCCTTTTTCCGCAAAAACAAAGCGGCCGTTGGTCCGGTATCCTTCGACACAGCGTGGGCGATGATTCACTCCGCCCATGAATACGCCCAAATGGTCGGCATCGCCGTAACGGCCGTCGTCGTCGACGAAGCCGGCGCGCCCATCGCCGTCGGGCGAATGGACAAAGCCGAACCGAGAAGCGCGGAACTCGCCTTCAACAAGGCTTACACCGCGGCAGCGTTTCACGTGGCCACCACGGAGCTGGCGCCGCAAGCGCGCCAGCCATGGCTGCGCAGCCTGATGATCGCGCACCAAGGACGCATCATGCCGATGGGCGGCGCGGTGCCGCTTCTCGACGGTGTCACCATCATCGGCGCCATCGGTGTAGCCGGCGCTAGCCGTCCCGAGCAAGACGTGCTTTGCTGCCGCGCAGCGATTGCCGTTTGGGAAACTCCCGGCCACTAACTCTTCCGGCTCAGTTCAGTTCTTTTATTTAATTCGATTATGAACACGATCCATCTGCGTGAGCTCTACGCCGAAGGTGAACTTTTCGCTCAGGGCGTCCAGGTCGGAGAATTTGTTTTTCTTGCCCAAGATGCGCGTGGCGATGACGGCACATTGGGAAAATATGAAACAGCCAAATCCCAGACGCAACGCACTCTAGCAAACCTCAGTGCCCTGCTCACAAGCGTCGGCCAAACACTAAACGACTTGGTCAGTCTTTCCGTCTTTATGCCGAACTACGACGACGCGGCGGACGTAGCCGAAGTTCTCCGTTTCAATCTCAAAACCAACTACCCTGCGGTAAATTTCGTCGGCGTGTGCGGCCTCGACGGGGGCTGCCGCGTCCGCATGGACGCCATATCAACTACGAATCCGAACCGAGAGATTATTTCGATTCCAGAGTTGCCATTAAGTCTCGGAGCGATTTCTCACGGAGTGCGCGTCGGCGATTTCGTATTTTTATCCGGCGTAGATGCAGCGGATGCGCGGCGCCACGTGACTCCGCCAATAACGATCGAGTCCCAAACCGAAGAAGTGCTAAGGCGGATCGAAAAAATTCTCAATCATGAAAAGCTTGATCTGCGCAACCTTTGCCGCACGTTCATGTTCATGCCGGGCACGCAATATCGTCCCGGCTACGGCGCAGCGCGCAAAAAAATTTACCAGGGTGTCTTCGCCGAAGACGAGTTCCCGCCCAACTCCGGCATTTATATTCGTTCGCTCGGCGAGGACATTTTGCTGCGCTCGATGGCGATCGCCTACCGTGGCAAGCAGACCCTTGTCACCAGCCCCGAGGTACGTAAGGCTCCGGGATCATTCTCGCAATCCGTCCGTGTCGACAATTGGTTATTGCTCGCGGGGCAAGACGCCGTTGGTTTTGACCGAGTGGTCGAAGCCGAAGGCAGCCTTGCAGGCCAAACCGAGGCGACGCTGCGTCACACTCAACACATCGTCGAAGCCGCCGGCGGCACCCTCGACGACATTGCGAAGACGACGGTCTATCTAACTGAAGGGATGGACAGAGCGGAATTTGCCGAAGCGTATCGAAAGTTCTTTCAAACGCACAAAAAGAATTCGAGCATGCCGAGTGGGTTCACGGTCGAAGTCCGCGAGTTGTCGCCCCGATGTGTGGTTGAGATCGACTCCGTGGCGTACTTAGGTTAGTAGGAAGATACGCAGCAGTGAACTGTTCAACCGGGATTCCGCAGTTAAACCTACGGGCCCTTGAGCGAGGAGCAAACCTGGAGTAGCGAAGGCACCCAACTGTAAAGTTTCAAAGTCCTTGTCGCTATTTCGCACTTCACCATTGTAAGTCTTAGATTTCATCTTGAACCACCGATGATCGATGTCCGCTCAGAGGCAGAGACCCATTGACTTCGCTACGGAAGGTTTGCTCCTCGCTCATCGCGTCGGCCGGTGGCTGACGCTTTCCGAATTCATACTCACGTCTTTCGCTTCGCGCCTAAAACCTTATTTCACTTCCCCCGGGAATAGTTTCGACGCGTACTCCCGGTTAACCACCTGGATCAGTGAGTCATCGTAAAATCTTTTTGGCTCCGCGCTCTTTGCCCTTGGATCCGACGAGTCGTCCAACACGACCCGGATCGCCGCGGGATCGACTGTCATATCTTTGTTCCACACCCTTAATCCTTGCTGATAGTTCTCCGCCAAAACTTTCGGGTCGGAGATTTTCGTGTACTTTGTCTCGATCTTCTTGGCGAACTCTTCGTCATCGATCGCTCTTTTCAAGCCATCCAGATAGCTCATCAAAAACGCCTTGACTGTATTCGGATATTTTTGCGAGAACTCTCGCGTCACCGCCGTCCCTGGGCCGACGATTTTCAACCCTTCCTTGTAGTAGTCGATGATGACCGGGTAGCCCTGCTGCTTGGCCAATTCGGTTTGTGGAGGTGAAATCACAAGCCCATCGGAATTCCCCGTCAAAAAAGTCGAGAGCGCTTCCGGCGGGCTGCGATGATAGAGCAGTTTTATATCTTTGCCGACTTCCATGCCGTGCTTTCTTGCCGTCATGCGCACGGCAATTTCACCGAACGCGCCAGGGAAAGTCGTCGCAATCGATTTGCCGCGCAGACTCTCGAAAGAAGTAATTCCCTTTTGGCCAAACAAAATGAGCGAGTTCCGGTCGACGGCTGCAGCGACGTAGATAATATCTGCTCCCGCCAAATTTGCCGCGATCGCCGCGGTCCCGCCCTGATATATATCGATGGTTCCCGAAATCACGCCTTGAACCGCCACCGTAGCGCCGACCTGATTGACGGAAACATTGAGACCGCGCTTGGAAAAGTAGCCTGCTTCGAACGCGACAAACAACGGCAGGCTCGTCGTCCCAGAGCCGGCGGTGCCGACCTCCAAGCGGGTCTTTTCCGGCTTAGGAACACTCGTCGGTTCGGCTCCGGCAACGTAAACGGGCGAGCTCGCAAACAGCGCCATTCCGATTAGCAACTGAATGAATCGTCGGGGCTGAAATATTGGCATGGCAAGAACCCTCCGTTGCAATGATTTGCTTTTACACGATCTGAGCCATTTTCGGATAAACTAGAAAGCAGAGTACCCCAGTGGAATGCTTTAGGTAACTGCGAGCACGCAATAAGCTAAATTTGATTTGCTCAAAGTGTAAAGTGCCACAAAGATTGTAAGAAAAGTTTACACGCCCCTACAGCTCCTAACTACTTGAGTGTAAACAACATTTATATGTTAACTTGGTCAACAAAAAAGTTGTAAAGTTTCTATACGTATTGCCCAATGATGAACTTTTCCACTGAGCCGCTCACAGTTTGAAAACTTTCTCTTTGTGCCTTAAAAAATTGCATTAATTCAGAGCCCTTAGAGCAAATGGGTGAGAATTGATGACAATTAATACAAATATTGGCCTGTTGATTGCTCGAGTTGTCAAGCGGAGCTTTATATTCCGTAAAACTGAAGGAGAAATTACTGATGAAAAAAATGCCTTGGACAAAGGTCGCGGGTGCCGTGATTCTCGCACTTGGCCTGCTCCGGCCGCAAGTGGCGCTTGCGTTGTCTTTTGCTGGCCAGCCTTTCGTTCAGTATGGTGATGGGCAATCTTATGCTTTGGCAGTAGACCAGATCATAGGTCCACCTGCTAACTGCACTAACCCGGGGTGCCCGTTTTTTATCCAATCAGCTCCCGGTCAGATTTCGGACTTGATTGTCATCGCCACCGGGTCTGGCGGTAACCCGATAACTACAAATTTTCCGGGGATGGACAATGCTTACGCGACACCCAACGGTAGCGGGATTACTTTTTTCAGAACCGGCGGCGCCGTGACGTCGCCTGACCCAGGGGGTCCCGGTCAGTTTAGCGGCGATAGCGCGAATACATGGGATACCACGCTCGGCGCTTTAAAGACGTTCTTGAATGGCCAAACCATGGTGTTCTTCTTCAATAATAATCAGGTAAACAGCGGCGCTTCGACAAACCAAAATCTCGCGGCGTGGGCACAAGTCACTATTAGGAATGCCGCAGGCACAGTGATCGGCACCTACGATTTTACCAATAATAATAGTACTTATGCCGGGATATTCGACGGAGGCGGAGGGGTGCTCAACGGCAATGTTGCCAACTATACGTCGACGGGCGCGGGTCCCACAGGCAATTCGTCGGGATCGCCGACCGATTACGTTTTCTCCGGAGGTCTACTGTGCACCAACCTCGGTCTACCGGTTTCATGCTCCCAACCGCACGATAAAGAAATCAACAATAACCTGGGCGCTAATGAGGCCGCCTATGCAGTAATCTTTCCGGAACTGAATGCACAACTGGCTGGATTATTCTCAAGTCTCTCAGCGGCCGATTTAGCGCTCTACAGCATGAACTTCGACCTTCGTCTCGGCTGCGACCCGGCGCTGTTTACAACTTCGGCTGCTTGTCTGGCAAAGGACATTAATAACGGTTTCGAGCAGCTGTTCATCGCTCCGCTCGAGTCAGTGATCAATGGAAAAGTGCCTGATCCAACAGCGCTGCTCTTGTTCGGTCTGGGACTTCTCGGTCTATCCGGATGGCTAAAGCGCCGTAATGCTTAGTTAGCCAAAGGATTGGAGTCCCATTAAAAAGGTCCCTTCATGGGGCCTTTTTTTTAGGGCCACTGACATTCGCTTCCGGGCTTCGATAACACGCAAAAGCTCAGACCTATCGACGGACACCGCTCCTCGGACAATCGATCAAGTAGTTCAGTACGTTCAATCACGCACACGAGCGGATTAGAACCTAATCGAGCACGGTGCCGGCTCCTTGAACAAAGTCATAATTATTCAGAGGAACGTTACCTGAAGTGGCCAGCCCAATTTTCCACTTAACTCCACAGCTATTTGGTTGTATAACGCGTGTCGAACCATGTTTGCTCCGAAAGGAGGTCTTCCTTGAAAACGGTTGGAGACTTCCTAAAGGTCAAGTGCTAAGCCGTTTGGTGTGTCGAAATGGGTTCGACGGTATTCGAGGCGCTGGGCCGCATGGCCGAGAAGGAAGTCGGCGCTCTCGTGGTCATGGACGGTGCGCGGCTCGCCGGCATCATCTCCGAGCGAGACTACGCTCGAAAGATTATCCTTCTTGGCCGAACCTCCCCGAACACTCGGGTCGAGGAAATAATGACCAGTCATGTGGCCTACACTCACCTGGAGCAATCGATCGAAGAATGTATGGCCATAATGACGGATAAACGCATCCGCCATCTTCCGGTCATCGACGAAGGAAAAATAGTCGGCATCATCTCGATCGGTGACCTCGTCAAATCCATCATCGCCGACCAGCAATTCATTATCGAGCAGCTCGAGCGCTATATCACAAGCTGAAGTCGTCGGTGCTGCAAAAAGACGCTCGCTATTGACCCAATCTCGGTTCTCCTCGCTCGATTCGCGACTACAGACGCGCGCCGAATCTTGATTTCGGAACGAACACCATGTATTCGCCTGGTCGATGAATTCGAATTCTTCTAGCCTTTTCGCAAGAAAACCAACCAGCCTGCTATTGAAGGAAGCCCGCGGCGCACATGGGTTGCGGCCCGTGCTCGGGCCGCTGCAACTTACCGGTCTTGGAGTCGGCGCGATTATCGGTGCGGGCATTTTCGTCATCATCGGCGTGGTCGCCAAAGACAAAGCCGGCGCCGCAACGATGGTCTCTTTCGTCGTAGCCGGCTCGGCCTGCGCCTTTGCCGCGCTCTGCTATGCAGAATTCGCGTCCATGGTTCCGGTGGCCGGCTCGGCCTACACGTACGCTTACGCTACTTTAGGCGAACTGTTCGCCTGGATCATCGGTTGGGATTTGTTGCTCGAGTACGGCGTGGGGGCAGCGAGCGTCGCGCACGGCTGGTCACACTATTTTACCGACTTTGTCGGCCTGCTGGGAATCAAACTGCCGGCCGCCTTGGCAAACGCCCCGTTCGACTTCAATCCCACATCCGGCACCTTCGCTGCCACGGGCGCGATCGTCGATCTACCGGCGCTTTTGATCTCAGCTCTGCTCACCGCAGTTCTAGTCGCCGGCATTCGCGAGAGCGCAACCTTCAACGTCTTCATGGTTTTGATCAAGCTAGCGGTGGTTCTTATGATCATCGCCATCGGCGTCACCCATATCGACCCACGAAATTGGCATCCTTTTGCGCCATACGGCTATTCCGGCATCAGTTTCTTTGGATACACGATTCTCGGACAACACGGACCCGCCGGTGAGCCCCTCGGAATGATGGCCGGGGCGGCGATCGTATTTTACGCCTACATCGGTTTCGATTCGGTCTCGACTCACGCCGAGGAGGCCCGCAATCCAAGCCGCGACGTTCCCATCGGCATTATTGCCTCTCTTACCCTCTGCACGGTTCTCTATATCGCCGTCGCCGCGGTCTTGACCGGCATGGTCCCTTATCAGCAAATCGATATCGATGCGCCGCTCGCCAAGGCCTTCAGCCATGTGGGATTGCCGTGGGCCCATGTTTTGATCTCGCTCGGCGCACTGGCGGGCATCACCTCGGTATTAATGGTGCTCATGCTAAGCCAGCCTCGCATCATGCTCGCCATGGCCCGCGACGGCCTCTTGCCCACCGCCTTTTTCGGTTCAGTGCACCCGCGTTTCCGCACGCCGTGGAAGGCGACGATTTTGACCGGCAGCGTCGTCGCTCTATTGGGAGCGTTGTTGCCGCTGCGCATTCTCGCCGAGCTGGTGAATATCGGCACGCTGCTGGCATTCGTCATCGTATGCGCCGCAGTGCTGATCATGCGACGGCGCGAGCCCGACGCACCCAGGCCGTTCCGCTGCCCGCTCGTGCCGCTGATTCCGATTCTCGGCATCGTGTTCTGTCTGCTGCTGATGTTTTCCCTACCGGTAGATAATTGGCTGCGGCTGATCCTTTGGCTGCTGATCGGTTTCGCGGTTTACTTTGCTTACGGAAGACATCACAGCTTGCTCGCCCGCATGCAGATCGCGTCTGCGAAAGCTGGGTCCGTTCCGCCGCCTTAATGGCGGATCAGAGCATAGCGAATTGATCGGGAAGTGATTGGCGGTGGCCGTACACTTGTCGACTTTCAATGACGAATTTCAACTGCTCGTGTGGTTACTCTTTGCGACCCAAAACCACGGGATAGTCTGTTTTCGCCCGCGCTTTTGAAACGTAACCCAATTCCACGTCCCGTTTTACCGCCGCCTCTTCACGCTCGGACGGTTTCCCGTATCCGCCGCCCCCTGCCGTGAGAAAAGTCACGGTCTCGCCGGGATGTACCATGAGATGGCTGAATTTTCCTGGAAGTTTCTCTTGTTTGCCGTTTCGTTGGATGATCGTCTCGTTAACCGCGCCTTGCGATCCACCGAGGAGACCCCACGGCGGACACTTGATCCGATCCGTGTTGCGGCTGAGGTAAAAATCCGTAAGCGGTTTCACTTTGACCTCGACGCCGATGCCGCCGCGAAATTTCCCAACCCCGCCACTGTCTGCCCTGAAAGCGTGGCACTCGTAAAGCAACGGATAGTAGAGTTCCTGCAGTTCGATGGGCGTGTTCTTCACATCGCCCTGACACATCGACACTGCGGCGGACGCGCCGTCTTCGAACGGACGGCCGCCCCATCCTCCACCAATGATATTCTGACAGACGTAGCGCCTTCCGGTCTTGGGATTGGCACCGAAAATTGCGTAGCCGCCCATGTCTCCTTTGTGGGCGGCGGGTATGCGATCCGGCAATGCCGGCGCCAGCGCGCACAAAATCGTATCGAGCACCGTCGGTAACGACAGGCTCCAGCCGCCGATCGGAGCAGGACGGCGCGCGCTGAGCAATTTGCCCGGCGGCAAAATGACCTTGAGCGCGCGGAAGGAGCCTTCGTTGACTTCGCGATGTGGCGAGGTCAACGCTTTGAAGGCCACCCGTGCAGCCGCCATCCCGCCGGACGATCCACAGTTAATAAAGCCCGGCACCTGATCGGCAACCTCGGAAAAGTCGATGGTCAGCTCGTCATCATGCACTTCGACTTTGACCTTGATCGGAATCGTCTTGGTCAAGTCTCGACCATCGTCATCAAGGAAAGACGAGGCTTCATAAACTCCGTCAGGTATCGCACGCACGGCATCGCGCACGAGCTTGTCGGTCTGATCCCAGATTGTCCGGACCGCTTCCAGGAAAACCGTGCCGCCATATTTGCGGCAGATCTGTTCGAGCCGCTCTTCACCCGTGCGGCAGCATGCGATCTGCGCGCGGAGATCTCCGAGGGATGATTCCGGGAACCGGATATTGTCCTCGATCAGCCGCAGCACTTCCGTATTCGGCTGCCCTTCCTTATAGATCTTGACCGACCGAATCTGCAGTCCTTCTTCATACACATCGCGCGTCATGCTCGAGCCGAAGCCGGTGCTGCCGCCGCCGACGTCGATCCAGTGGGCGCGTACCGCGAGGAAGCAAAGCAGCTTGCCATCCCAAAAGAACGGAGTGTAGACGACCATGTTGTTGAGATGCTGCCCGCAGATTTCCGGGTGATTGACCAGAAAAACATCGCCGGCATGTATATTGTCCAATCCATAGATCTCGACGCCGTCCTGCACCGCCACGCCGAGATCCGCGAGAAAAATCGGCAACGCGCCCTCGTTCTGCGACATCGTCTGCCCTTCGTGATCGACGATGCTGACGCAGTAATCCTGCACTTCGTAGATCATCATGTTGTAAGCGGTGCGCTTGAGCACAGCCGACATTTCATTGGCGGCGGCCTTCAGCGCGCAGCGGATGATTTCTACGGTAATCGGATCGACCGACACAGTACCCTCATCATTGTCTGATCATAGTAGAGATCCGCCCGCCCCCCTCCTTCATTCTCCCCCGCTCGCGGGAGAGGAAAGAGGTGAGGGCACTCCAACGTTTTGCAGTGTGACTTTTCAATCTTTCTTCGATTCTTCTTTGCCTACATACGACTGCCGGTAGGTTTGCAAGGTTTTGCCACGGAGCTCGTAGAGGAACTGAATGACGCGCTCATTGCTCATGAATTTTTCTTGTTCGTAGTGATCGTGATGCACGATCTCTTCCAGCGGCCGGCGTACACCCTCCGACGGTTGCACGGCGGGATAGCCGATGGGAATGATAAGATATAGCATCATCAAATCCGGCACGCCTAAAACTTTCTTGAACGGCTCCTGAACATGAATCGTCACCCACTGGGTCGCCAGTCCGAGCGAGACCGCCGCCAGATGCATGAAAGTGCACGTGTTGGCCAATCCGTCGGTAAGATGCGATTGATCACGGCCGAATGTGTGCGCCCCTTGCACCGTCCCCCACTGGCGCCGGCCGTCGCCGACGACGACGATCAAAGCTGGCGCTTCGGACCAGCCGGCGCCGCGCCGCTGCCGCTCCACCGCTTCGTCCGCCGTCATTTGATAAGCAGGGTGGCGCAACTCGAAAACGCGCTGCTGCTCCATCCAGTAAATAAAGTCGGTATTGTCCTCTGAGTAACAGCGGAAAAGATCCTTCTTAACCTTCGGATCCTTGACGACAATGTATTCCCAAGGCTGCGAGTTGGCACCGGACATCGCCCAGCGGCCCGCTTCGAGAATTTTGCCGATGTATTCATCGGGAATCGGATCCGGCTTCAGCTTCCGCACACTCGCCCGGCGGCGAATGATGTCGTAGAGAAGATCATATCCCGGCGTTGAATCTGCGGTCATAATTGCCCTCCATCGAGGAGAAGTTCATTGATATTTATATCCTACGAATCTCTTGCCGTTCAATCATACAACCATTTCAGCCAAAAGTGATTGAACCCTCGCCCACGAAGTGGGAGAGGGCAAGGGTGAGGGTGAGGGTAAATCGTTGCTTTCAAAATCATTCAGGCAATTTCAGCGCCGCGAGCAGGGGTGCCAAAGAATCGCGTGCATCCAACGAGCAAACTTCTCGAACAACCGACTGCGCTTTTTCTTCGGTCAATATCGGCGCGGCAAGGGACAGAAATTTTTTCTCCACTTCACCATCTGTCATCGGGTTCCCGCTTTCGCCTTTCGGGACGGTCACTTCGTGAGTCACTGACTGGCCACCCGCGAGTCTGACCGTTATCCGTCCCGACCAATACTTCGGATAATGGCGATCGAGATCAGTGCTTCCGGTGACTTTAACTTTGTTCACTAGTTGGCGCACTTCCACACTGTGGAGAAATTCATCTTCAAACGACGCCAGATCGATCTTTCCTCTAAACGCCGTCACCGCCATGACGTACTGGCCGCTCCCCACTGTGGCAGCATGACTCGCGGTAATTGACGGTCGATCCACCGTGCCGGCGTTTGCCGTTGGCACGAACAACTCGATCGCTTCGATCGTTTCCGGCGAGATCGCATGTTGGCGAAGTAAATTGAGCAATGCTTCCACGCCGGCGTGGAGCTGGCGCGCGCAGGGATAAGGCTTGAATGCGACATCAGGCAGGTGAAACCGTTCGTTGTCGCGTAAAAATTCCCAGCGCGGTTCGCTACAAAGCGTCAGACAAAATCCCCGTGGATCTTCCAACGCCCGCTTCGGCCCGGTAAATCCGTGCTCCGCGGCTAAAAGTGCAAGCATACCGTTCTGTGCCGCGCGGCCGAAGGCCAAGTGGCGAGCGGTGGCACCTTCGTCGCCGCCGGTGAGCATTCCTCCCGCGTGGAGCGAGGCAATCCCAAAAGCGTTAGCGATTGGGTCTTCTGACCAGCTCAAAAATTTTGCGCCGGCAGCGGCGACGCCGAAGGCGCCGCAAATCGTACTTGGCCACCAGCCGCGGGCGAAAAGCTTCGGCGCGTCGACGCTGAGTCCAATCCTAGCGACGGTCTCATAACCGACGATTGCCGCTTCGATGAACCTGCGGCCACTTCCAGCGGACTGCTCGGCTAGAGCAGCCAATGCTGGAATGATCATGGCGCCGATGCAGGTTCCCGCGCCCGTGTGGATG
>Ga0066709_100000837_pt1 | contig 18465 bp, 16 predicted proteins | sample GraSoiAngelo_158_FD_79665 | JGI IMG/M metagenome (GOLD analysis project Ga0066709, IMG submission 79665) | Grasslands soil microbial communities from the Angelo Coastal Reserve, California, USA - 14_1009_16_30cm | ecosystem: Environmental > Terrestrial > Soil > Grasslands | place: USA...
CAGGAATATCCCTATCCAGGAGGCAATTTGTTCTCGCTAGCTTCTGGCGGGGCCTTATTCATCCGGGACCCTCATCGTAATGTGTCAAGAGATCAGCTCAACGGCGGACGATTGGTTGACTCAACCCCGAAAGATTGGGAGCTCATTCTGCCATATCTGGAAGAGAACGAGCAACTGTTCGGCATATCAATTGAGAGGAACCTATTGACTGTCGATGGAAAAATCCTGGATCCATCCCAAGTCTATCGTAAGGTCGAACCCACATCACTGCAAGAACTAACCTAGTCAGTTCCAACGAGGCCCCTCTCGCACGGACGTAGTTTCTCCAAGGGCGCAGAGCTGTTGAAACTGTTTGAAGAGAACCCGATCTATTCTAAGACCCGTGCGCCGCTTAGACATCTCAACATGGTAGAGCGAGGTCTTGGATTAAGGCAGAGGGCGGTCCGACAATCATATCGAGGGCCATCTCTCGAAGGTCCCCATTAAAAACCCAAGAAACGTCCATTTGATTCTTCGTACTTTTATCTCTGGCTTAATGAACGCTGTAGTCAGATATTCGGGCTCTGAAGACTTCTTTCCTCGTTCAACTCCTTGACCTCCCTGGGAGTTTTCGAAGCTCAATCTTCATTCTCGAAATTCATACTCTTCAAAATCCTGCTCATGCGAGAGCCGCACGAAGCTTACTCTCCTTTCCACAACCGGACTGGAACCTTTAGCAACGCCCATACAGCCAAACCGATACCTGCCGGAAGCAACAAATACGACTCCTGTTTGACGGTGAACAAAGTCGCGGAATATGTAGCCACGGCTAAACTACCGTCTGACAACAAATCAGCAAGTGCAAATACCCTTCTCCAAAGCATGCGACGCGTAATCAGCACGGGGAAGCTCGATTCAAAATTCGAGGCTTCTCCTTCGAATGCGGAGGGTGGCTTGATGTCGGTGGTGAGTTCGATAGTTGACCACGTTTCTTTCTCGGTGAGTGAACGAGGTAACACCAACAAGGATTCTTCGTCATATCGAGATGAAACATGTACGACGTTTTCGGATGGTGAGATGAAATGCTCTTCGGTCAAGTTCATTTTCATTTGCGAGTCGGCGCCTGGGGCCTGTTCGAAATAATAGCTGACTTCGAAAACGTATCGATTTCCCTCTTGAAGCTTGTAAAACGATTTTAGAGTAGATTCATCAACGGATAACTCCAATGGAGTCCGTAGATTCTTTCTGCGGGGGAACCTTCTCTGGTGTTGCGTCCTTACAAGACCATGAACGTAAAGTATCGATGGGAAGTATTGCGTCTTTCCGTCCGGTGACGCCCAGTGACTTGGCTTAACCAAGAACCCAAATGAATGCGTCGCGGTCTCTTCGGTTGACGAGTCTGAAATTGGCGACTCTATCTGCCTTCCACTTCGAACATAGAGGGACTTGTCGAGATAGTCCCTCCCCAATGCCGATTGGAGCGCCCCTTCGAGGCCTTCTCGAGTGTGACTGTCACGATAATCGAAGCATTGGTTCAACTGAAAATAGAAGTGAGCAATGTCTGTATCATGTTCACCAGTTCTATGACAATGAAGAAGCACGCCGCGCCGGGCAGGGTAAACCGCTTTCATCTTCCACCTGCCGTCCTGGGCGTCTAGCTGCTGATAGAGATAGCAGACTACGATTTCAGAGTTGAACTTTGGTGCTTCGAGAGATTCAGACTTGAGCGGGATCTGGCTCCTGAGCCGAGGTTCTACATACTTGAGCTGGTATCTGTAGTGCTGGAGGTAGCCACCAGGGAAGGCAAGCGACTGCAGAGTGTCAATGAGATATCTTTGGGTCGCGTTCGATGAAAATAGGTAAATCACTCTTTCTTGTTCAGAGCCCAACGAAAGCGCGTTTTGAATCTTAATCCCCATGCAAATGATCCGCCGCTAAGATAGCGTTCACAGCTTCCTTGAAGGAGTGTACAGTGATGACATCCCCATCTTCCAACCGTTCATTCTCGTATTTCCACATACCTCGAGGGATTAGCACAGATCGAAGACCTAGTCTGGCCGCCGGGTTAATGTCTGACCTGATGCTATTTCCAACGACCCAGGTCTTCTCGGGCGCGATCGCCAAGTCTCTAATTATGTCTCTATACTCGCGTTCAGTTTTCGAATGCAGATTATAGATTTTTGAGAACCAAGGCCTCAGTCCGGATGAATCTAATCGAGCGTTCTGAAGCGAAGTATCACCTTTTGTAGCCAACACGAGGGAATAATGTCTGCTCAAGAGACGGATTCCGTCGTTAACGTCCTCGTAAAGCCTGGGTCCTTTCAACACAGAATCTCCGATTGACTCGATTGACGAGAGAACCTTCGAGTCCTTTGGAAGACCTTCTCTCTCGCACAACATTTCGTAAGTAATAATGAGTGATTCTTTGAATCTTGATATTGAGAATCCGTGCGTAGCTACCCTCTTTGCGTCGATTTCATCCAACGTGTCGACAATGTTATCGGAGCCTAACCCACTTTGGCCTAACAACTTGGCGAACGCGGTCTTAGCCTCATCGTACATGTCTTGAGTTCGCCAGAGAGTGTCATCTGCATCCAGAATGACATATCCAACCTTCAGATGTGTCCCACTCATCATCATGCACTTCCAACGGATCTCTTGTTGGAAGCAAGTTAGTTCCCGGTTGGTCTGCCACAAAAAGCCTTCGGGGTTGTCTCCGGTTCGTATTCATGAAAATGCGTCTAATTAACAGATCGGGCAAAATCAAAGCCAAGGCTATGACCTGTACATAGTGGGCTCAATATGAGTCCCATATGCCAAGAAGGAGGATCGTCTTCAGAGCCAGGATTTCGTTAAATATCGATTTGGGAAGGCCTTTCGGCGTTAATGCTTTCTGCTACTAGTTTGAAGAGGAAGATCTACACTGAGCTAAGGCAAGCCGGATTCAAATTCCAAAGAACGGCCATAATACCTCCCGATCTCATCGACAAGGAGGCCATAAGGAAGGTTCACAGGCCTGCTCTAGATCATCTCTTGGCGGGAAATAGGAGATGGATACTCGAGAACGAGAGACGCCTCGTCGACTTCTTCGCTGATGGAGATGAGGTCATACCGGAAGACATTGCTCCGAAACTTATCCTTCTTGAGGATCCAGAGAGTGAGTATGGTAGACTGTTCCGATACGCTTCCTACCTTTGGAGCGTCCCGTTGTCTCGAGGATATGGTCGAAGGCTGAGATATGTCATAATCGATGAACACAATGGAAAGCTGATAGGCCTAATCGGCCTCACGGACCCTGTCATCGGACTAAAAGTACGAGATGAATGGATAGGTTGGAACAAGGGACGGAAGGAGTCAGCATTGTGGCATACTATGGACGCCTATGCTTTTGGTGCAGTCAAGCCATACAGTTATCTTCTTGGAGGAAAGCTTGTCGCCTCACTAGCAACATCCGACCAAGTGAGATACGACTTTAGGAAAAAATATTCTCATGGACGATCTGTAATAAATGGCAGGAATTACAAGTCTAGGAAACCCTACTTGGTTTTGCTGACGACGACTGGGGCCTTTGGCAAGTCTTCGATTCTAGATAGATTGAACACCAAGAACCGTCGATTGTGGCACCATGTCGGTTTTACGGAGGGATGGGGATTCTTCCATCTGAATAATGGAATAGCCACAGAACTCTATGAGCATTTGAAAGAGCAGGGTGACCCCATTGTGTGGAGGCACAGATTCGGGCAAGGTCCGAATTGGAAATTGCGACTTGTCAGATACGGTTTGCAAAAGCTTGGAATAGACTATGCTAAATACGGCAAACATGGCGTGAAGCGGGGTTTCTACGCGGCTCCGCTAGCCAGCAATTTCAAAGAGTTTCTGAGAGGCGAAAGTGATAGACCCCTCTTTTATGGACAATCAACCAGCGAACTATTCGAGTTTTTCAGGGCTCGATACCTAATTCCCAGATCGCAAAGAAACACTGATTGGAAATCGTTTGATCATAACACTCTACGGTTATCGAGTGTCTTGGAAGCGAATTAGTTTGTGACGAGGGAGGCACTCAAAGTCGACAATTCCTGATAGTACCTGAACGTGACGGCGAATTCTTTCTTGTCGAGTGGGCCCACCTGAAGCCCATTGTGTATTCGTACGTAGTGTCTTTCTTTGTCATTTAGTTTCTGGAACAACGCCATCGTCTTTTGACCAATCGGTGCCCCGACATGGGTGCCCTCCACTTCGGCATGCTTCTTGAGAATAGATTGGAATGTGGGGTTCTCGAACTCTTCAGTTATCTCTTGAAGGATATCGGAAAGAAGCTTGGAATTAACTTGCACATCCTTCGCTTTGTGAGCGATGTTTTGCTCCTCGAAATTCAATATCTGGACAGGTAGAACAAACGGTTGTGACGAAGTCCACATGTAACACTTCCCTTTCTTAGGTTCGTTCAAAGATTGCGTAATAATGTCGTTAGAATAATGCGCGTTTGCCCTTTGTAGAGAATCCAAGTCACCCCGACTCAACAAGTGAAAGACAAAGAAATTATCCCCTTGACTAAGAATCTCGAACGGAATGCTCCCAGGCTGTTGGGTTAGGAAAACCGCGCCAAGCGAATACTTCCTTCCCTCTTTGGCTAGGGTCACGAATGATTCATAGTTTGAGTCCTTAGAGAGAACAGATTGAGCTTCATCCACAACGAACGTTGCTCTCATAAGTTCTTCTGGGCTCCCTGCGATAAAATTTCTCTGATTTTCGCTGAAGATACGTTGCAAAACTATTGATGTCAGCCGCAAAGCCGTCAACGAATTCAGGCGAGAGACGTCGACAACTATTACGGCACCTCTCTGAATAGCAGTTTCCACTATGCGCATAAGTTGCGAGTTCGGATCGTGAAGAGTCCGAACTGGATAGATCAGGTTGTTCCTAACCGGTCTCATCTCCGCCTCTTCAGTATCTGCAACATTGATGATATTGTTGATCTCTTCCAAAGTCGCCGTCCATCCTCTTTCGTAGAACAGATCTACGAGGCGATTCCACCGATCCTGGGTGAGGCCCATTAGTTTCTGAAAGAATATTGTTTCCTGTTTTTCGGGAGGAATGATAATAGGAAGCACGAATTCGGGAGCAAAGTGCTTCAGGTTTAGCTTTAGAATTCTGTAAACATTCTTAATGTCAGGTTCCTTGCGATTCGTTATCAATATGGCTTCTCGCTTATCCATTAGACCAGGTCTACCTTTCTGGTCAGTGACTGCATACTCGCCGTCTGGATCGAACACGATTAGGCTTCCGAACTCTTCTTTCCACTCCGAGGCGAGAATCTTCATCAAGTTGCTTTTTCCGTAGCCCGCCCTCGCGAACACAAATGTCCTTTTTTCAAGGAGCTCCCTTGGATCAAACTTCACAGGAATATCTGTATCAAGGAAGTAGTCTCCCACCTTCGAGCCCTTTGCCTGTTCATTCATCACCTGGTTTATGATCTGAGATACTACCTTAGAAACGGGTTTAATGACTCGACTAGTGATGTGAGGAATCTTCCTGAGCCCAGGTATGAAATTGTTCTTGGAATCGAGGGTGCCCAAGATTTTGATCTTGACACTGTAACTGATCTTTCGTTTCTTAATGTCGCTTCCAATGGCTTCAGTGTCGAAAGCTACGTCGCTCAGCCATTTCTGTCCCATGAAGGAAGTCAGCTCGCCCTGGGGGACGAAGTCTATGACCCTTGAAACAAGCTTGTACGGTTCATCGTAAATAAGAAGGAAGCTACCTAACTCAATTGAAAAGTCTGCTTTGTACGGTGCAATTATCGTTGCAATATATTCGTAATTGGAACTCTGAAGACCTATGAAGACCCCGACAATTTCTTCGCTTTCAGACATGGTCTCGACCTCCTAAGACACCCTTGTCCACGTGCTCTGTGAGCAACCAACTATCTCTCACAAATTCTCTGGCGTCTTTATCCAAGCTGTCGAGTATCTTGTCCCGCAATTCATCTCGCAAAAGCGAGGCAGGGAATCCTAGGCGAACCGCGGTCTCATGAGCTCTCATTATTGTTTGGGGATAGCCAACCACTGGGTATGAGGTCTTGGAATCCTTCGCCAAATAGCTCATCAACTCCGTGATCTCCTCCTCGCTATAGATTGATTTGCCAGTCTCCAAGTCTTTGGGAATCTCGACGGTCACCAAGAGATTGCTGTTTCTTGCCAGTTTCGCGACGTAGAGTTCTCCAAATGCGTAGTAGAGTGGTCGCGTATCGGTACGGTCAATGGTGCCCCTACCGGTCCATTTGTAAGCCCGCAGCTCTAGCTCGAGCGGTACTCTGACGTACCCAACTGCATTGGTCGGGATCTTCTTTTCTAGAAACAGAGCCGTTGACAGTAGCGAGATTACAGCTGATGTCTTCGAGACCCCAACTAATTTGACGTACTTTTTCTTCTGTTTCACAACTTCTCTCAACGCTCTTATGAAATTCTTCTCCTTGTCCGCTCTGATGACCTTGGTTCTCAGCAACCCATCCTTCAGGATTATTATCGGCTCATCTATGTCGGCACACAATCTGTCGAAAATACAAGCAAATTCGGCTAGCTCCATTAGGTTGTTAGAGTCTTTCAAGAGGTGCGATATCTCGCGAATGCTATGCTGATTGAGAAGCCTAACTAGTCTCTTTATTTCCGGTATTTTGTCTAGCTCGTCTATGACGTTCTGAAGCACGCTTTCGTCGTCTGTGTAGCCACCGATTTCGGGGACGACGAACCGTACCTTCCTCTTCCCGTTTGAGTCAGCGACGTCTACAATGTTGACTTCAAATGGATGGAACCGTATACCCATAGTTCCTCCGTCAAAAGCCTTGTAGCTAATCGAGGCGTAATTGCCGGCGATGTCGATTTTCTTGAAGGTAAGCTTTCTTACTTCCTCTCGTAAGACGCGAAGTTTTTCTTTCTGCTGCTCGATCGCGTCTTCGATTCCGATTAATCCGTCCAGTTCTGAGAAATCCGATGTATCTTTTTGAACATTATCCGACACGGCCCGAGCCCTCGATCAAGTTGATTCAACGCTTGCCCGTCTTGAGACCTGGTTAATCAGTATTAACTTGCAGGATTATTACCGTCCGAATCTATCGTTGCACATTCCATATCGAGAGTGTTAGTTAGACTCTTGGCTTTCACTGGAAACCGGTTCATAGTTACCGAAAAGTCGCTCGAACTAAACATCACCCATGAACTAATGGCTGGTTTGGGAGTTACGCCGGTAGGCTTCAGTCAACAACAGGAGCTGTCGACCGGCGCAGATGTATATTTTCCCGTGGACCCGCCTCTAATACTCCAATACAAGCGAGCATATGATGGCCGGGACCTCGTACAGGGCAGATTTCGAATCAACAGCAATCAAGGCAATACGCAACACCGAGTTCTTGATCTTGTTTCAAGGAGAGGTCTCTGTGATGCCTATTACGTTTTTCCGCTAATCATTCATAACGGGGTTTTTCTTCAATCTTTTGGAGTCTTCTCTGACAACAGTGTCTTCATTCCCCCTGAATGGATAACTAACAGCGTAGGTAACAGGTCTTCAAATTGGATGTTAACGTCCCATCTGGTAACAGTAGACATCTCTTCGCAGAGCTTTACCGTCCGGTCGTCAGAAGAAGGGGAGGGAAAAGGGCTCTCGAAGGTCAAGATGTTGGAAAGGGTTCGTGAACGGCACAATAGCAGGGATTTGGGTGAACAAGGGGACTTAGCGTCGTACGTAGAGGGAAATATTCAGGCGATGCGGGAAGTCGTAAGGGAAGCTGGGATCCTGAGGAGGTCAGAACACACAATATCCTACTTGGTAAGACGTGGAGTCAAGAATGAGCGGACGATGGCGACCAATTACGTGACCGCGACCGTGCAATTGTGACACAATCAAGCAACTTGTCAAGGCTCGTGCGAGACTTGGCCGGTTTGAACCAAAAATGTCAACGTAGGTCTGCTGGGATGTGGTTTTTCTGGGAGTTTCTTGGTCCTACTGGACGGGCAAGGTCCAAGTGACTGAGTTACAAGCTCTGGTTTTTGTTGACGCTAAAATTATCGGCAGACACGATCCAACGTTGCCGAAGAATTCGTTCGTCGCCTATTTCTCGGAAAACACTGGGGTCCATGGGTTTTCTTCAGTTGAGGCCGATCAGACGGATGAGGCGGAATTGAAAGCGATTGCTTTCGCAATCAAGGAACTGAGAGGAAAGCTACAAAAATTCGCCATAATGTCCGATAACGAGTCGGTAGTCTCTCAGATCAAGCGCGCGCTTGTAAAGCCAAGTTCCAGACCCGTACTCCTCGAGATCCTGGCGGAGATGAAGGCCAATCATGATATCACTGTCGAATTTTTCGGAAAGAATCCCGCTCATTCATTCCTGAATCAACAAATAGCTAGGCTTCAAGGACATTAGCTCTGATTCATAGAGCAGTTTTTTTCGGCTCATCTTTCACGCTAAGGCTTGCAGCCGTCCGTGTCCGTTACATGCGTCGAGGCACCTCGACAGATGTCCAAAATATTTGACTCCTGTGCGCACGACACAACATTCTCAAGGGAGACAAGATCGAATAAACTGTGCACTATTCTCCCCAGTTTTCGCGACACTAAGAGCGCTCTGCCCTCTGCTACGTTCTTCCGAGGTTGATCAGAATTTGTTGGTACAGTTCGTCCCTCTTCTTGTCAGAGTAATTGTCGTAACATAATTCGAGAACCTTGTACCCCCTCTTCCGTAACAGACTACGCAACTCTTCGTCCTTTATCGTCTGTGAGGTTTTGAGATGGACCCGGCCATCGACGAACACGATTAATGGTCTAGGTTCAAGATGGAAGTAGAAGTCAGCTGTGGCTATAGGAATCTCGACTTGCGTCAGATAGTTGATTCGATCGTGCTCCAGATTGATTGCTAGTTCTGTTTCCATTCGTGAGGGGTTTGCGTGTAGTCGCTCGCGCCAGTCGCTCCGCTGACCCGACATCTTTCGGATTGAGCCCGTTTTTCAGCTATTCCTCAGACACGAGAGCGAAACTGCTTACGCTGAGATTTCTTGGAAAGTAGCCGACCCGGTAACCGTAATGTAACGGAGTTCTCAACCTAGGCGAGCGAAGGGATCAAGGCGGAGATCAAGAACGATAGCAGCCCAACTAGGACACAGATTGCAATCGTGAATGCGACTGACGCCAGAAGTTTCACCATCCTTGATTCCTTCTTTTCAGCAAGCAGACTAAATCCGGCCAAGACGATTCCAATGACATCAACAATCGCGAGAATGGCAATCTGAGTGCCCTTCATCCCAGATAGAATTTGAGGCGTCGCTACTAGAGAAAAGAGAGCGACAAAGAGGGTCGTTGCGAGGATCAAAGTAGCCATGCCGAGAGACCTATACAGCCGATAGTTTTCCGCTTGCCTTCGGTCCGAGCTCTTGAGGGATTTGCTCTTTCGTCGCCGAGCCTCGCACTTGCCAGGTTGCATTAGTGCTTACGGCCCCGTCGGCCTATATAAGCCGTATGGGATCGTATAGGTTGTATACATCCGTACGCTTCCTCAGGTACCATATGGTCACAGTATACCCATACGCTCCACAAAGAGCCTAATGGTTTATATTAGTGCTCAGTAAGAAGTTGGACAGATTCAAAGAATGACTCGACGAAAGATACCTCAGCACGAAGCACGCGGAAACCGTTTGATTGCAGACGAAATAATGAGGGCTTTGTATGTCAACCAATTCATGCGCGACAAAGAACTGAAATCTAGCATTCCATTTTCGAAGTCTGAGATTGCCTCGACTCTTCAAACTCTGCTCCGCGAAGGTCTCATAGAAATTAGCGTGGATAAGCCTCGATTCAAAGCCTATTCTTTGACCCATGATGGGAGAAACCGGTTATTGGAAGACATGGCAAGAACTACTCAAGAGTTGCTCGCTGTTGTCAGGAAACTCCCGAACCCTTTGGAAACTGCAGAGGCAGTTCTAACCGATGAAGTATTGAAACGATCTCCAAGCACGGGGGATCGCACAGGAGAGCTGTCCAAGATGTTAGCTCATGAGCTAGTGAAGAACTGGTTGAATCTCCTGTTGCAACAAGTGCCGAACAGAATCTCGAGAGCAATCGAGAACCTAGAACCCGGGGACCCAGGCCAACCAGCAAAGTGACAGGTGTTAATGCCCAGTCCCGTCGATGTTCTATTCCGGAACGACATCAGGGTCTGGCACATAATATGCTACACTGTCGACAGGCTATCTAAGACAACTGGGTTCGCATCAATTTACCGGGTCAATTCAGTTCTAACTCATCTTCATCTAAATTTCCAGTGGGACCCACTTCTGTTTCAGATGGGGGTCTTACGATATAATGAACCATCCTACAGAGGGGCAATAGAACTTCACCCGTCGCTTGGAAGAAAATACTCTGACGATTTCCGACAGAAAGCGTCGTCAATAGCGCCGCAAGCACTCGCCACCCTCGATGAGATCATAGATCTCATCAAGCGACAACCATCGCAAGCATTCGGCTACCACCGAGGTACGACAGTTTCGCACAGGAGGCGTTTACTCAGAGCACCTAGAATTCTATTGTGTGACATTGGCACTGAGCACAACCGACTGTCTGGGATATTGCCCCTCCTGAAACAAGTGCCGACCTACCGGGCAGTCTATTTGCTTTACAATGGTGGTACAAGTGAGAACAGTGCGAACATTTCAAAGCTAGTTTTCGAGAGGGAGAACATAGCATTGTCCGCAGAACTAGTCCGTACCGACGTTTTCGACCCCGACTACTCGCTGCGGACGATTCAAAAGTTACTTGCGGAGCAAGATCCCTTGTGTGTCGTTGACGTGGTCATGATCGGAATGTCGCGGATTAACATTGCCACAACACTAGCGGCATTGAAGGAATACTTTCGAAAATTCACTAACGAGTCTGGCCTATTTGTAGAGACGAACTGGTTCTGGGCAGAGCCCATTGGATATGGTGACAACCCTGGGGAATTTGATCAAATGATCAGCTCAGGTCCCCGTTCGAAACGTGCCCATTCTTTGGTCATCCCGTCTGGGTTCGACGCAAAGAGAATCATGGAGGTTGTGGCTGACGTTCGCCCCGACGTGTGTTACGTACCGACTCCTTCGAATCCGAATCAAGAAGAAGCTAACAAGCGCTCGAGGCAGACCGCAAACGCGATTCGATCAGAATTTCCGAACGTATTGATCCACGGAGGGGTGGATTATTCGAGACCTTACTCCATGTACAATCTCCTTCAATTCTACAGACCGGATGTAGTGTCTCCGCTTGGATCTCGCCCAGCTGGTTTGGCGGCCTCGATCTACTACGCGAATATGCGATCTTCAGACATGAAATGCGCTATTGTTTATGCACGCCAGAACTACGACAGGAGCAAGAAATTCTCGTTTGGTTCAAGAACCGGAGTCAAGGAAAAGGTATACTTTGGACCAGGTGGCGAGGTCCGTCTTGCCGGATGATAAGGTCGCCGGGCTTAGACACCTGCAGTCCTTAGGACTAAAGGTGCCTCCCTTCGCGGTCATGAAGGCTTCGGAGGCCAACTCTCACAAAGCGCGTTCAACTCTGGAAAGGCTTTCGATTCCAAACAGTGTCGGCGATAGAATTGGTTTAGTTGTGAGATGTTCGTCCTCAACCAAACATCCGAGGGATCTGCCACGTAGCCCACTTCATTTACAAGATCCAGTTGAGATCATCACATGGATCATTAAGCTTGCAGGGATCGTCGACGAAGATGATGACCTCATTCTGCAACATGTAGTGGATGCTCGGGCATCCGGGACGATCTTGGCTGATGACAAAGTCATCGTGGAGGTCATAACAGGCGACGCGCCAGAACTGTTAGAAGGAAGGTCGCGAGGAAACGAGACGTGGACATACAATAGGCAAGGGAGTTTTTCACTTTGGATTGAAGGTAGTCAGAGGATCCTGCATGATAATGATCTCGAAGAGTTTGAAAGTGTAATCTTCAAGCTCCCCTCCAAGGCATATTTGGAATGGTCACTATCCAAGATTGGCATCTTATACTGCTACGAGTATGACGACTTCAACTTTCTAATGGGAGAGTTCGAAGAACTTCCGCGTAAATTGCACCAACGATGCGATTTTGTTGGCTTGGGTGCCTGCCAGGGCGAAGGCGAAGGCATCCTGCGTTTAGTGAAGAGCTCCGATGATTTCTCCCGGATCCAAAAAGGGGATATCGTGGTTATTCAGTTTGCAGGCCGTGAATTCAGTTCCTTCCTCTCAAACGTTTCTGCCGTAGTCACTGAGAACGGCGGGATCACCAGTCACGGAGCGATACTCGCAAGAGAGTACGGCGTCCCATGTGTGGTTCAGGTCAAGGACGCGTTGAAAGTACTTCCTGACGGAAGAAGAGCCTTGGTAGATGGAACCAGAGGAACCGTAACTCTTCTTGAATGAAGCTGAAGTCGAAAAATCCAAATCCTCCGATCTCGGTCCTGATTTTCTCAGTTTCGACTCGAATTTGAAAATCTCGATACCTCATTTCCCTGATACGTTTGCCCTTGTTGTAGACCAGAACCTTGAGGTCTGAGACCCAACATTTTTCAGTGGCGCAATCTACTCTTCGTTCATAACAAAGAATCGTCTGAAAAATGCTTTCGAAGATCCTGCCACTGCTGGTTCGGCCTTGCAACCAACTTGGGTGAGAATGCGAGGTGGTCGAGGATCATGGGTGATGGGTTCGTAGTATCCGGCTGTTTTTGCGTGGTCTCTCTCGGGTTGTTGTAGCATGTTGATGGTTTTGTTTGTGTGTGTCGTGGTGTAGCTTCCATCCGTAGCGTTGGTCTGAGACGAGGCTCTCGGGGTTCGGGCGACGTGTAGCTGTTCCTGACCATTGCGTGACCGCTGGGCGGAAGGCTGGTAATAGGCTGTGTCCAGAATCTCCGTGAACCTCTCATGGGGATTCGTGAGTGCGGGCCTCGGCTTGGACACTGTCCTTCGCGAATATCCTTACTTGAACCGAAGGACGTGGTCAGCCTGTCATAGTCTCTGTAGTAGTTCTTGCTCGGTTGGGACTGTGAGGCCTGGCATTCGTTATCTTCAATCGAAGCGTGCAGCCTGCTCCAACGCGTACACGACACGAAAAGCCCTGCCCCAGGATCTTCTCGAGAAGATGCGGGAAGCGTACGAGCAGGCCGCTGAGAAACTCTTGGCTACAACTAGACGAGAGACAGTCACCAAAGACACAATGGTAGCCACTTTCAACAGACAGTTCCTGATAATGGTGGGATACACCTGAAGACGAGATTCTTAGTACTACGCTGATTCAGCCGAGGTACTCATTCTATCCGCCTTCTTCCTGGTAGACCTTCTGTGAAAAGTGACTAATGTCGTTCCTAAACAGACGGCTAGCACTCCGGCAACTGTTTCCTGGAGAACCAATGAGCACGTTATGTCAGTCAGGGCGCATGGTTGCGGCGGCACGTGTCGGATAATAGAGAACAGAATTACCACGCGATCTACTGGGGTCGTCCATGTGACATCGGTACCTAAAATCTTGTAGCCCGGAGTCAAAACTACGATATTCGTGGAACCGGCAGGAAGTTGAACACTAATGGTGATGGTAAGGTTCGTCCCGAGGGGGTAGGTCATGGTCTGATTGATTAGAAACGTGTTCTCCCCCGCCAGGTCTGCGTTGAATAAAATCGACTGTGATCCTTGGAGCCAAGTCTTGTTCGTGGAAAAATCCGTAGCTTCAATGCCCGGATACATTTGACCTGAGGCCGAAAGGAGAAACTGGTTTTGCGTGACTTTCCAATCGAGAGATGAGGCAGAGGCATTCAGTCCAAAGTCCGAGAAGAATCTGTGTTGGAAGAGAGAGTCGGAAAGCGGAACAAGAAGCAGCGAGGTTACATTCTGATCAGCTGTTATCGTAACCTGCCCTCCAGTTGAGCTGACATGTCCCGCAATCTCTATGGGGCTGAAAAATTGTAGGCTTGTCCTATCCAAAGGGCCGGAATAAGTGACAAAGGCAATTGGGTCTATAGTTCTTGCGGGGGAAGCGGAGACTCGTGTCCCGACAATTTTTCCTTCTTCAAGCGGAGCAGTCAGCAATCGACCTACAGTCACGAGCAGTTCGACGATATCAAGCCCAACTTGAAAGACATTTTGCAGATGTTTGGCATCTTCCTCGCTTACTGAAGAAACCTCAACAGGAACATTGAACCTGTTGAATGCTTTCTTGATGGCATTGCCGAGTATGTCTTCCAAATGAGTTCTTAGAAACACAAAGGTAACCAGACGGACGGCCTTCGGCAACACCCAACCAAGGTCAACCTTTTTTTCCGTTACGAGGTTGACTAGCGCTCCCCACATGCAGAGGGATGGGTTCCGCGCGACATCTTTGCATTCGATGTACAATCGAGTGAACTCAATCGATGCGCCTACGGTGGGCAGTTCTCCAAGGATGTTCGTGACATCCTCGTCAGAGAGATTGCCTTGCGCGAACATCATTGCCTTTAGCGAGTAAAGGAGTGTTAGTCTCGCCAAATCCTTTGCCATATCCACGATGCGAGGCACCAATCCCTCCCAAAGGGCCGTGTAGTGGTCGATAATCGGCTGGACAGCTGCTGCGCCTATTTCGACGAGCTCACCGATCCACCAGATTGAATAGGTTATAGTAAATCGTAATTTCCCATCTACCACTGGAATGTTCGTTGCCGTGAAGTTTTCCGTCTCTCCGGCGAGCACTACACCAAGAGGAATCGAAGGATCTGTTCCGAACTGGATACGAACCTCGTAGTGAACTCCTTCGCCGAGAGTCACGAATGGAAGGATCTCAGACGCCAGCTTATTGTGGGCCGTTAACGTTATGTTAGCGCTTGTGGGCTGGCCGCGGCCATCCAATCTTGTATTGATGATCTTGACGTTCTGAACATCCAGCGCGGAGAGCTGAGAGGGGTCGTCCAGGTAGTCTGTGTGTGTCCAGAAAATCCAGCTGCGGGAAACTCTGTAGTATTGGACATAGTCTTGCACGGTGATGTTGAAACTATTGGCCCTTACGTCGAAGCTTGTCTGGCTGGAACTGGAAACGCTAGTAGCGAGAAGTCTCGCCGTAATGCTCGCGGCATAATTCCCAACCACGGATGGAGCAGCAAGCACGAGATACACACTTCGCAAGTTTTCGCTGAGTGGGTATACTTTGAACGTCTGACTGACCGTAGAACCCGAGATTGTTGCGCTCACTTCCAAAGTGTCACTCTTACTGATGTTCCATCCGATACCCAGGTGGAGGTTCACATTTCCTCCGGGCGTCACTAATCCAGATGTTCGATCCACCGAAATTATGCCAACAGATGATAACGAAGCCGATGGCCCAGCTTGAAGGTCAACGGATGAAACCAAGGCGAATTGTGTGAGAGAGGTCACCAACAGCTCAATAGAGGATGATGGAACATTAGGTACAGTCCAAGACATGGAACTGGTGTCGAATCGGAGCTGCGTTTGGGCCGATGAGTCACTGTCATTCATGGCCAAAGACAATCGGCTTCCAGTTGAAGCGTGAAAGGTAAATCGAATGAATTGCAAAGGGGACGAAGTGACCAGTATGAATGCGGAAGACTCAAATTGTCTTAGAGAGATGTCGAGCGATTTTGAAGACGAAGAACCTGGCTGAACAATGCCCAAGGAAATTCTAGAGTTAGGGCTACTAGATACAATAAACGCGAGTGACCAGTCCGTAGTGCCAGAAACCGTCGAATCATCCGGCTGATAGACGGTGGCGTCGAAATCGTACTGACCGGTTATGAGCGGAGGAAGGGTCCCAGAAAACACGACTTGTGAAATTGTTCCGTTCGTTAGTATTGTGTCTTTCTTGTCTGCCGGTCCTCCGATGCCTTGGAAGTTGTCGAAAACCAGCGATCCTTGTGGATCGGTGATTTCAAGACGCAAGTGATAATGCGCCGATATAACGAAATCGGAGGTCAATGTGACATTTATGACAGCATGCACGTCGCGGCCTGAAGGTGGCCCGATTCGGTAGTCGAGCACTTGCACTGGGCTAGAGGGACCCGGCTGATAGACTTCGGTTACAGTGTGAATGAAGTTGGGAGAGCTCACGGTGTTCCGGACGAGTGCAAGTTCCATTCCGCTGTGACCCTTGTCGAAATCATTCAGGACCAGACCCACTTCGTACGGGAATCCGTGTGAATACATCTTCTGGGAAGGCAACCAGATCATCTGAGATGAAACCACCCCTCCAGACAGGTACAACTCTACGAGCCCAGAACTGTTACCAACTGCCATCTCATTGCCATCATGAGTTGAGTCAAAACTACCTATCACGGAATTAGTCGTGCCATAGTTGGAGTCTGAGATCAGGTCCGCAACCTGCCAACTTCCTCCTGCATTATATACCTCCAATACTTGATAACCACCCGAAAGGACTATCTGATTCGCCGCGTATCGCGTGTCAAACATGCCTACACTTATGTGACGCGCACCCGCCAGTTCACGTGATACCAGGGTCGAGTTACTCCAATTGTACCCGCTGCCTGAAATCATTGCCAGCGAATCGCCACCACTTGTTGTCGACCCAAGAAAAAGAAGCTCGTCCCCTGGATGAGTAAAGTCAACGTCTTCCGCGGCCAGCCCTCGGATGTAGCCAGCGAAGCTGTCCAGCGGACCGAAGCGGTATCCCCACCGATAGGCAGGATCAGTATCGTTAGTCGCGAATATCTCCCATACGCCGCCCCCATAGGTAGAGCTTGGATCAGAAGTTACTGCTATCTCGGCTCCGGGTTCGCTCGAATCGAAATCTCCGATTGCGACCTTGATATTCTGTGCGGGTCGGAGGTACTGGAAGCAGGAATTGCACAGGTCAGACCAGATTATCCTGTTTATCCATGTGGAACCGTTCCAGAAGACTTCGCTGAGGCACCACGAACTAGTCTGTCTACCAGGCGGAGGAGGGGTTGGTTCCGGTGGACACTTTGCGACTACATATAGCTCATCGCCCGGGACGGTCGGGTCCACGTTACCAGCTGCCACGCTTTCTATGAAAGTATGATTAATGAATCCGTCGAGGATCAATGACTGACCCCAGTTGCCATTCGAGGTTTGATAGATTTCCCACAGGCGACTGTCCGGCTGTTGGCCTGTATTATGCTGCGTGATTACCGCAATTTCACTCTTGTTGTGTCCAGGGTCAAAGTGGCCGGCTACAAGAGAATAGACGTTATCGCTATAGTCTTGAAGGATCGTAACATTGGAGAACTGACTGGAAGGTAATGAAGACATAACGCTCCTCGCCGGGTCATCAGATACTACTGAAAGTTTTCGAATGAGATCCTTGAGACCTGAATTAGAATCGACAACAGCGGATCTCCCCGCGAAAGCAATTATTGAGACCAGCAACAGACTGAATAAGACAGGACCCTTAATACCCTGCATTATCGGCCCATCGAAAATTGCCCTGATCAGACTATGGACATAACTCTTGCGGGGTCTTGTCGAATTACGTTGGGAGCATGGCATCTAATGCAGAGAACAATGCCCTCCAGGAAATCGGACGGGAACGAGCGCTCTCTTCAAGAGCCAGTATACGGCTGTCATTCTGAGCCTTTCTAACTCGCGGCTGAGGTCAGGGTTTCTTCTTGCTACGTTTGCTCGCGATCAATGTCGCCAGGAAGGCTTCTATGAACACTCCGCCCCCGACGCCTAGGATTAGTTCAAGGGACGGCCGGTAGCCGTTCCAGATCGAATACACGCTGTACACGACCGCGAGGATAATCGGGACCATGATGGCGAGAAGGAGAAGTTGTGCCTTCCTTCTATTCATGGCCTTGATGATTCTACATGACTGTCCTATTGAACATGGTCTAACGGCTTCAACCTAACGCTCAAAATGAGCGATTCCGCCTTCGGATTTGAACCCAGTTCTGGTTCAAATCCCACCGGTCCCGCTTGTACAATTTCACCATCCGAAAAAATAGGAGTTTCAAGTTCCCTGCGGGGAGCGAATCGCGGCGGCCTCGCCATACGTCATATTGGGCCGACATCTCGACCGTACAAGATATCGGCATCGCTCATTAGAGTAGGAGAGCCGACCAAAGGGCTCGATTCGGTAGTGAGTAGTCGAAAATTGTTTTTTCGTTATCCCGTGCCGTGCTTAGAGTGCATTGTGTCAGCGCGGACGACTCGTCAAACCGCGCGACAATTTCCTCAGCAACAGCGGACCCTAGCCCAACCGTTTACGGTTACCAGACCCGTTACCATTCGAGAAGTGTGAAAAGTAGTTGCTCCTTGCGGCACAAGACTCGCGTTTGGGAAGGTTTTCGTGAAGGAGGGTTGCTGGTTTCAATCTTGTCTCCCCATGATTGCGGATAGCCGGGGGTCATCGACCTGATTGTCCCCTTGGAAACGCCTTGAAAACGGCTGAGGGGCCATGACGATGTAAAGGTCTGCGAGAGACTAGCGATCGGTTATACGGACTGGTTGAGCGATCTGTGCTAA